>Ga0310695_10000418_pt1 | contig 110926 bp, 69 predicted proteins | sample RumenRJG_04DNA_FD_203882 | JGI IMG/M metagenome (GOLD analysis project Ga0310695, IMG submission 203882) | Bovine rumen microbial communities from Lethbridge, Alberta, Canada - RJG_04 (v2) (version 2) | ecosystem: Host-associated > Mammals > Digestive system > Stomach > Rumen | place: Canada...
CATTATAGGATGCGCGGGAACGAACAGTTCCAGAGCGCGGATAGGAGACAGACATCACTTGCTTCCCAGATCGGCGGAATCGCTTCGCGATGGCCTATTGACAATTGTTCTCATAGGAGTCCCCGCGAGAATCGAACGTGGGCGTTAGGGACTGTCCCCAGGGTGTTAGGGACTGTCCCCGCAATAAATAAGTCTATGACGGAACGATTCTGCGAGACTTCGTTGGGAGGTGGGGACAGTCCCCAGGGAGGTTGGAGTCGACACCGAGGGGACAGTCCCCGCGAGACCCGCGGAGCTGGGGGTCGAGCCGGGCGTTAGGGACTGTCCCCGGGGTGTTAGGGACTGTCCCCGGGGTGTTAGGGACTGTCGGGCGTTAGGGACTGTCGGGCGTTAGGGACTGTCCCCGGGGTGTTAGGGACTGTCCCCGCAATAAAGATCTGGTGAACAGTATTTGACGAACGGACCCACTCGAAAGAATCTACTTTTTTGGTCGGGTGCATTTCTTGGTCGGGTGCACACTATTCTAACGGATCGCGCATAACAGTTTTTCGCAAGAAAGACCCCACGAGGTGCATCAAATGTGATATAATGTTGCATCTATGTCAAACGAGCATACAAATAGCCCGCAGGGAGAGAGCGGGCGGAAGCGTCTGGTGCCCAAGGCGCCGGGTCCGCAGAACATGCGCGGAGGGTGGATTGTGCTGCTCTCCGTGGCGGCCGTTCTGATTGCGATGCGCTTCTTCGGCCCGTCAACCGTGAAACCAGTGCAGGACATCTCCCAGGCCGAGTTCATCTCCGCCATCGAGTCCAACGCCGTCGAACGCGTGGAACGCGTGCGGATGCTGGAGAGCGGCAGCACTTACCTTTCCGGACGCATGCGCGGCAAGGAGTCCGACTTCAGGGTGAACCTCGTTCCCGGCGAGAACGAACAACTGATGAACTTCCTTCTGAACAAGAACGTGAAGTGTCCCGTTAAGGAAGAGGCACCTCTCTTCGGCCCATTCATGCAGCAGCTTCTCATCTTCGGCGTGTTCGCCGCGTTGATGTGGTTCCTCATCTACCGCAAGATGATGGGCGGCGGCAGCGGCGGAATGTTCTCGTTCGGGAAATCGCGCGCGCGCCTCAACAACGAGAACAAGGGCAAGGTCACGTTCAAGGACGTCGCCGGCGTGGACGAGGCGAAGGAAGACGTGGCCGAGATCGTGGAGTTCCTGAAGGACCCGAAGAAGTTCACACGCCTCGGCGCGCGCATCCCGCGCGGCATCCTGCTCGTGGGTCCGCCCGGCACCGGCAAGACGCTTCTCGCGAAGGCAATCGCCGGCGAGGCCAAGGTGCCCTTCTTCTCCATCAGCGGCAGCGACTTCGAAGAGATGTTCGTTGGCGTGGGCGCAAGCCGCGTGCGCGACCTCTTCGACCAGGGCAAGAAAAACGCGCCGTGCATAATCTTCATCGACGAGATCGACTCCGTTGGCCAGAAGCGCAACGCGGGCGGCATGACGGCCGTGCGCAGCGCGGACCAGACGCTCAACGCGATGCTCGTGGAGATGGACGGCTTCGGCACGAACGACGGCGTGATCGTGATCGCCGCTACGAACCGCCCCGACATCCTCGACCCCGCCCTTCTCCGCCCCGGCCGCTTCGACCGCCAGGTGCATGTGGACCTCCCCACGCTAAAAGGACGCGAGGAGATCCTAAAGATCCACGCCGCCAAAGTGAAGCTCGGCGAGGATGCAGACCTCTCGCGCCTTGCGCGCGGCACCTCCGGCCACTCAGGCGCCGACCTCGCGAACATCATCAACGAGGCCGCCCTCCTCGCCGCGCGCCGCAACCTCGAGTCAATACCGCACGCAATCCTCGAAGAAGCACGCGACAAGGTGTTCTGGGGCAGCGAGCGCAAGAGCGCTGGCTTCACCCGCAAGGAGTACGAGACCACCGCATGGCACGAGGCTGGCCACGCGCTTCTGCAGCTCCTGCTCGAAAACGCGGACCCGCTCCACAAGGTCTCGATCATTCCGCGCGGACGCGCCCTCGGCGTGACCATGACGCTGCCAGAGAAGGACGTGCTCAACCGCTCGCGCAGCTACTTCCTCGACGAGCTCGTAGTGCTCTGCGGCGGACGCATCGCCGAGGCGTCGTTCTCAAAGGACATCTCCACCGGCGCCTCAAGCGACATCGCATACGCCACCGAAGTGGCGCGCGCGATGGTGTGCCGCTACGGCATGAGCGACGCATTCGGATTCCAGAGCTTCATCGAGCCAAACCCCTACGCGCTCGAGGAAGCCCCCCCTCCCTATTCGCAGAAGACGGCAGAGGCCATTGACGCCGAGGTGAAGCGACTCGTCGAAGAGGCGTACGCAAAGGCCACGCGCCTTCTAGAAGAGAACCGCGACAAGCTGGAGCTCCTCGCAAAGACGCTCCTCGAAAAGGAGACGATGGACGGCCGCGACGTGGAGCAGCTTCTTGGCCTTCAGCGCAAGCACGAAGAAGACGATGCCGCCACGGGAGCCAAGCCCGCTGCGGAGAAAACCACTACGCCTGAAGCCGACGCCGCCAAAGAAGAACCAGAGAAACAGGACAAGTGACATGCTCTGGCATTGCAAAGACTTCAAAATAGACCTTTCGCACGCGCGCGTGATGGGCATCGTGAACGTCACGCCCGACTCCTTTGCCGACGGCGTGAGGTGCCTGCGCACCGAGGCCGCGGTCTCCCGCGCGCGCACTCTCGTGCGCGAGGGGGCTGACATCATCGACCTCGGCGCCGAGTACACACGCCCCGGAGCGACACCCGTCGCCTGGCGCGTGGAATGGTCGCGCCTCAAGCCCGTGCTGCACATCCTTGTGCGCGAACTCGCCAAGACGCCGATTTCGGTGGACACATACCACCCCGAGACCGCGCGCCTTGCCCTTGAAGAGGGAGCGTCCATCATCAACTGCGTCTACCCTGCCTCGTCCGCAAAGCTTCTCTATCTTTCGGGCGAGACGGGATGCGGTCTAGTGCTGCCCTGCCGCGGCGAAAAGGAGTTCCGCGCACTTGGCCTTTCCACGCCCGCAGACGAAACCCGCGTTCTCATCGATCCGATGATCGGCTTCGGCACGACGCGCGACGAGGACATGTCGCTTCTCGGCGGCATACGCCGCCTCGCGCAGCTTTCGCCCGTTCTAGTGGGAGTGTCGCGCAAGCGCGTGATTGGCACCATGACCGGCACCGACAGCCCGGCCGACCGGCTCGGCGGCAGCGTGGGCGCCGCCGTGTGGTGCGCCATGAACGGCGCGTCGGTGGTGCGCGCACACGACGTGAAGGAAACAAAGCAGGCGCTCGACGTGGCACGGCTTCTTGCGGACACTGCCGATGCACCTACGAACGGAGGCGTCGCATGAACTGGCAGGCAATGCTAGAATATGTGAAATATGTGCCGGACGTGATACAGATCGCAATTCTGTACTTCGCGATATACGCCATTCTGAAGGCAGCACGCGGTTCGCGCTTCGGCCAGGTGCTTATGGGCGCGGGCATCATCTTCGCCCTTCTGATCGCCTTCACGTTCCTGCTGAACTTCGATGTGCTGTCGTACATCGTGAGAACCCTTCTCGGCTACTTGGCGCTCTCCACGGTGGTGATCTTCCAGCCGGAGATCCGCCGCGTGCTTGCATCAATAGGCTCACTTCTCTTCGCCGACAACCGACGCGACCTTGGGCTCGGCGCAAGCGGACGCGTGACGCCAGAGGATCTCGTATCCTACATCTTCAAGCTAGCCCGGGCACGCATCGGCGCTCTCATCGCCATCGAACGCGGCATCTCGCTGCGCGGCGTCGAAACCACCGGCGTCTCAATCGACGCCATCATCTCGAACGAGCTCCTCTTCTCGATCTTCACCGAACCCATGCCGCTCCACGACGGCGGCGCGATCATCCGCCACGGACGCCTCGCAGCCGCACACTGCCTCTTCCCCGTCTCCAGCAACACAGAGGGGCTTTTCGCCGCAGGGATGCGCCACCGCGCGGCAGTGGGCCTGAGCGAGGAGACCGACGCATTCGTGATCGTTGTGAGCGAAGAGCGCGGCCTTGTCTCCATCGCCCACAACGGCCGGCTCATCCGCTACCCCGACCGGTCGGAGGAATCCCGCAAGGCCATTCTCCGCTGGGTGCGCAAGGCGATGCCGCTTCAGAAGACCGCTGGCGAGACGATCGCCGACTGGATACGCCGCCGCCGCGAAAAGTTCGCCCGCGCCGCCGCGAAGCGCGCTTCCGCACCAGCCACGCCCGATACGGCCGCTCCAGATGCCGCCGCCATTCCTCTTCCGCCCCCGAAGAAAAATCCGCCGCTCGCCGATGCCTCATTCGACGGTGCTGCGAACGGCTCTTCACAGGAGACTGCGAAATGAAGAACTTCTTTTCTTTTCTCACGCACAACTGGTGGCTCAAGTTACTGGCGCTTGCGCTTGCACTTGCCGTGTACTACGGCGTGCGCGCCACCCTCTACTACGGTTCGCCATACATGATGCAGTCACTAATGAGAGGTCCAGCAGATGCAATCGACGGACGATAGCCCGCAGCAGCCAGAGGCGTCCATCCGCCGCAGGCTGATCGGCTTCTTCATGTTCCCGATAGCCTTCTTCCCCTTCTTCGCCCTGTTCACGTACAATTGGCGCGACGTGTCCGAACTGTGCATGCCGACCGGCGAGACGACCAGCAACCTGATCGGCGCCGTAGGAAACTACTTCGCCTACATCGGCTATCAGCTAGTGGGCCTCGGCATCTGGTCCGTGCCGCCGATTTGCGTCTTCGCAGGCATCCGCCTCGCATTCGGAAAGTCGTTCCATCCTGGACGCCGCACGCTCGGCGTGGCGCTTTTCGTATTCACCGCCACATGCCTCCTTCAGCTAATGGGGCACCTGCCGGCGATTGCCAACATCCTCCACTCGCTCAACATCGCCCCGAACGCAGGTGGCGCCGTGGGATACCTCGTGATGACGCGCGGCCTTGCAAGCCTCATATCCCCGTTCGGCGCAGGCGTGGTGATGGCATGCCTGCTTGTATTCTCGATCTTCCTCACAATCGGATTCAGATCGATAGTGAACGCCCTCGGCCGTCTCACGGCATGGGCCGCAGACCGCACGCCTGGCGACGAGGCCATGGACGAAGCCGAACGCGAGCAGGCCATCGAAGCCGCACGCGCGGCGCGCGAGGAGGCCAAGGCCCAGCGTCTCGCCGAAAAGCAGCGCATCGCAGAGGAGAAGGCCGCGAAACGCGCCGCCAAGGAGGCCGAGAAGGAGGCGCGCAGACGCGAACGCGAGGAGGAACGCCAGCGCAAGGAGGCCGAACGGCTCGCCCGCGAGGAGGAGGCCCGCGCACTGCGCGAGCGAATGAAGGCCGAACTTCTCCCCCCGCCCAACGCTGGCGGCATTGTGGATTGGATGCCCGCGCGCGAATCGCCCGCCCCCTCCCCTGCCCCCGCGCCCACGCCCGCGCCAGCGCCCTCTGTTGCCGCAGTGCGCATTCCCGCGCCCGCGCCAGCGCCCGCCGTCCGCCCCGTGCGCACGGTGAACACTCCCGCCCAGCCACAGCCTGCCGCGCCCGCAGTGGAGACAGCTCCTGCCGCACCTGCCGCCGAAGCGGTCGAGGACAAGGGGCCTTACGTTCTGCCGCCCGTCTCGCTTCTCAACGATGTGCCGCCGAAGTCCGCCGGCAGCGACGAGAATCCCGAAGCGATGGCACAGCGCCTCATCGACACTCTCAAGGTCTTCGACGTGAACGCCACACTCGCATACTACGTGGCAGGTCCCGTTGTGACGCAGTACGCCCTGTCGCTCGACCTCGGAACGCGCGTCGAGAGAGTGGCCGCGCTCGCCCGCAACCTGCAGATGACGCTCCAGGCAACGTCGCTTCGCATCGAGGCGCCGATTCCCGGCAAGAACGCCGTGGGCATCGAGGTGCCCAACACGAAACCGGCCTCGGTGTGCTTCCGCGAGATAATCGACGGAGATCTGTGGCAGAAGAACTCTCCTGGCAAGTTCCAGGTGCCGCTTCTCCTGGGCAAGGACGCCGCAGGAAACGACCTCGTCGCCGACCTCGCAAAGCTGCCCCACCTCCTCGTCGCGGGCGCCACGGGGCAGGGAAAGTCCGTGTGCCTCAACTCGATCATCAACGGCCTTCTCATGTGCCGCACGCCAGAGCAGCTCAAGCTCATCATGGTGGACCCCAAGCGCGTGGAGTTCACGTCCTACAACAGGCTTCCACACCTGCTCGTTCCGATCATCAACGACACGAAGAAGGTTGTGTTCGCCCTGCGCTCCGCAGTGGTGGAGATGGACCATCGCCTTAAGATGTTCGCCCGTGCGGGATGCAGGAACATCGTTGACTTCAACAACCGCAAGACCGTGGTGCAGCCCGACATGCTGGGCGGAGGCGACGAGCTCGTGGGCGATCCCGACATGCCCCGCACCGTTCCCTACATCGTCATCGTCATCGACGAGGTGGCGGACGTCATGCAGGCCGCGAAGAAGGAGGTGGAGCCCGTCATCGCCCGCCTCACAGCCCTCGCCCGCGCCACCGGCATCCACCTCATCCTCGCCACGCAGCGCCCCGACGCGAACATCATCACCGGCGTCATCAAGTCAAACATCCCCGGGCGAATCGCGTTCAAGACTTCGTCCTCCATCGACTCGCGCACCATCCTCGACGCAACCGGCTCCGAACTTCTCATCGGCAAGGGCGACATGCTCTTCAGAATGTCAGACGGCCGCCTCCTCCGCGCCCAGGGCTCGTACATTTCCGACGAGGAGATCGGCCGCATCGTGGACTTCATCGGCGAACACTCGACCGTGCAGTTCGACGAGAAGCTCACCAAGCGCATGGAGAAGATCAAAGAGGCCGACATCGAGGACGAACTTGACGGCGGCGAGGAAGGCGAGGAAGGCGGCGAACAGCAAGCCAGCGAACCCAGAGGCGCCGCAGTCGGCGGCATTCCCCCACCCGCAGGAATGTCGCTCAACAAGGAAGAAGCCCTATACCGCAACGCCCTTGAAGTTCTGCGCGACACCAAACGCGCCTCAATCTCGCACTTCCAGCGCCGCATGGGCATCGGCTACAACCATGCCGCTCGCATCGTGGACCTTCTCGAAGAACGCGGCGTGATCGGCGCCGCGAAGTCCGGCGCGGGCCCTCGCGAGATTCTGCTCGATCCAGAAGCACTTCTGAACGAAATGGACGGCGCCGCTCCCGCAGCCGCTCCCGATCAGGATGCGCTTCCCACAGACGGCACCGGCGAAGACGATCCCTTCGGCTTCCCGCCCGAAGGCTAACGTCTAGTTCAAAGCAAATCCTGATCAACGAAAACAGCTAGATCATGCTGGATGCAAAGGACGACGCAATCGTCAGCATCGAGTTGCCGGAGACGCGCGAAGACGTGCTGGCCCACGCGATGGTCGAGGGGCGGCCGTGCGTGCCCTTGATGCGGGAGGGGTCCTGGCACGTCTTCGGCGGGAACGACCGGTCAAAGAAGAGTTCGCATGGATCATAGCCAGGCTTGTTGTGGATGTCGATGTGCGTGGCCCAGTCAGGCGCCTCGCCCTTCTTCCTCCACCACGGGTACGCACACCATCCGCCCTTCCGGGCGACAAGCAGCACCTCGCCTGCAGATTCGCCGGCCCACTCCTGATTGGCACGCACTTCCACGACCTCGTAGTCGCCAGTTGAGCGGAAGAGGTCGACCACATGCGGCACATCCGCCTCGTCGCGCACATACACGTGGGCGATCTCATGGTCGCACATCGCGAAGGCGCGGGAGGTGTGGAAGTCGGGATAGGCGCGGCCCGCGACGGGACGCGTCCGAAACAGGCCGGCAGCCCGAAGCGTCTCGTTCGGCCGCGCCGGCGGCCGGTCTGCCGCCGCTATCTCGTAGTCGCCGCACACCGTCAGCTCCGCGCCGTTCTCCTCTGCGAACGCGGCTAGGCGCGCGAGCTGCGCCTCGAACTCGTCGAGAGCCGCGTCCGCGCGCCTGCCTTCCGGCCCCCACCGCTGCGCCTCGTAGTCCAGCGTTGGCAAATAGAGGAACGCGAAATCAACGGGATGCGTGCGCTCCATCTCGAGGAAGTTCTCCACCACGGCGCGCCCCACCTTGGCGGAGGCGAGCGGCCCCCAGTAGCGATGGAGCGGGAAAGTGCCACAGCGCTTGTCGAGGACATCGCCCATCTCGGCCGGCTGCGCGTAGTTGCGCATTATCATGCCGCCGCCATGCTTGTGGATGGGAGCGGGCGAAACAACGCAGTCCACGCTCTCGCCGAGCGACTGCTGCCAGAAGTACAGCCCCGCCGTTGCGCCGCGCGCGCGCGCCGCGTCCCACATCCGCGGTCCTTTCACGAGAGCTGCGCTCTGTTCCCAGAAGAACGGCCTTCGCAGAGCGCGGGAGAAGATGCCGTTGCTCGTCATGCCATGCTCGCGCGGAGCAGACGCCGTGCGGAACGTGGCCTGCGCCACGCACGTCACCGCCGGAAACACGCTTTTCGCCGGACGGAACTCCATGCCCGCAAGGCGCGTGCGGCCACGCCTTTCAAGCCCCTCGTGGCCAAGCCCTGCCGCCATCACCATCAGATGCTTCATAGGGGAACGCCCTCCTGCTCGAAATGACAGCGCACGCGCCCTGCGGCAGGGAGAGCCGCGAGCATGCGAGAGCGCTCAGCGCGCAGCGACTCGAGCTCGGGACGAGCCGCGCCGTCAGTCAAATCATCGTTGATCTGGAACAGCACACCGTACGCAAGGCCGAACTCTCGCCATTCGGCATCGTCCGCTCCTGCGGAGATTGCGCCCAGCTGCGCCGCGAGGGCGAAAGCCTCGCCCGTCTTGCGCTCGCACACGGAAAGATAGGCGGCCTCGTCGAACATCTCCGCCTTGAGCGGATTCGCAGACGGCATCAGGAGATCGTCGCCCTGCCCCTCGCACAGACGCACATGGCTTGCCACCGTGGCGGCGAGCATCTTGGCGGCGCCGGGAAATCCGCTCCCGAGGATCAGCTCGTAGCCGTGCGCCACAAGCCAGTCGCCCACGGCGATCGCCGCCGCAACGCCGTGTTCCTTCCACACGGTTGGACGGCCGTAGCGCGTCTCGTCGCAGTCCTGGATGTCGTCATGCACAAGCGACGCCTTGTGGAAGCACTCCACTGCGTCGCACACGTCCGAAATGTTGCCGCGCGAGAAGGCTTCATTGAAGCGCCAACGCAGAAAGAGGATGGCCGGTGCAAAAAAACGCGAAGCAAGGGATGTACCGCCGCATGCGGCGAACACCGCTTTGCAAAGACGCGGCCGCAATCTCTTGCCGCCGCGTCTCATGAAGTCAATCGCTATGTCTGCGACTGCTGCCATCCAAGGCCTTACTTGCCGAAGACCTCGATCTCGATGTAGTTGTTCACGGGCTCGCTGGAGGAGCCTGCGGAATAGACGCGCACGTAGCGTCCCTTGGTGAGCTTGGCGTCAACGGGACGGCCGTCGTTACGCTCGCGGTACTCCTTGTCGGGACCCTTTCCGAGGCCGAGCTTGGAGGTCTGGTCGTGGTCGTTGTTGAAGATGGTGGTGATCTTGGTCTTGTCGGCGAACTTCTCGTCGTTCGAGATCTGCATGATCACGTCCTTGTACACACGGTCGTCGCCCTGGTCGTGCCAAACGCAGATGGCGGAAATCGTGTGTTCAGCGCCGAGGTCGAGCTGCACCCACTGGAGTCCGCCGGGCAGCTGAAGCATGGCGGTGGCATCGCATGTCTTGTCGCCGTCGACAACGTATTCGGGATCGCCGGTCACGGGCTCCTCGGAGGTGGTGACCTTGGTGTCCTCGTTCGTGAGCTTTTTGGTGTACTCGGGTTCGACCATGATCGGCGGACGAAGCTTGCCCTGGCCGCGGTCGGGCTCGAGGTTGTCGCTCTTGATCTCCTTCGGCGTGCCTGTGATGTGGGGCGGGGGCAGCTCGAACTTGATGGCCACCTTGTCGGCCATCACGGCAGTCGCACAGAGGGCCGCGCCCAGGAACAGTATTTTCTTCATTTTCGTCTATCCTTTCCTTTTCAAAAAAGTTAGTAATATTCTATCAGAAAAAAGGCTGTTTGTCTACCATGTCAAATGGCGCGCAGACGCTGCACGGCGAGGGCGATGTCGGCAGTGCGGCTGTTGCCGCCCTCACGCTCGACGGCGAGCGCGCCGGTGTAGCCGGCCTTGTCGAGTGCGGCGAGGAACGCGGGCGCGTTCACCTTGCCGTCGCCCCAAGGCGTCTCCTCGCCCCATTCGAGGCCAGGCTTCTTCGAAGGCAGGGCGTCCTTGATGTGCACGTGGCGGATCCACGGAGCAAGCTTCGCCACGGCGGCCACGGGGTCGCCCATGCCGTAGAGCAGCATGTTGGCAGGGTCGAAGTTCACCCACACGTTCTTGACTGTGCCGAGGAAACGCACGAGGTCGTCGGCCGTCTCCTGCCCGGTCTCGAGCAGCAGCTTAATGCCGTTCGCACCGCATTCGTCGGCAAGGAACTTGACGCGGTCGGTGAACTTCGCGACGGCGGATGGACTCTTCTCGTCGAGGTATCCGGCGTGGAGCGAAAGGTAGGGCGTCTTGAACTGCGCGGCCATCTTGGCGGCGTTGCGGATGAGCTTCTTGTTGGCATCCCAGTGCTCGTCGGGCACGATGCCGCCCGTCTTGCGGATGGTGACTGGCGTCGTGTAGTCCTCGTAAGAGAACGAAAGCATCGCGGCGGTCACCTTCCACGCGCCTGCGTCGATGAGGCCCTCCACATAGCCGCGCACAAGCGCGCCCTCGGCCGCGCCGTGGCGGGCGTCGCCCTCCAGAAACGGCTGCAGCGCCAAGTGCACGCACTTGACGTCAATGCGCCGCATCTCCTCGGCCACCGTCATCAGCGGCTTCTGATACGACCAGGAACAGACTCCTATTGGATGCTTCATGCCTATTTCTCCTTGATTTACCGGAGCGCCGCAAAGAGCTCCGTTGCGGTTTCAAGTATATCAAAAAGGCACCGTCCTTTCAAGCCCGCCGACGCACCTGCGAAACGGACTGTCAGCCGTTGGCGGACGGGCGGGAACGGCACAGCGAGAGCGCGTTGAGGAAGTTGAGCGAGTAGAACACCACAAGCATCGTCACCACTCCAGTGTGGCCGAAACCCCACTTGTCGCTCACGAGAATCGCCGCCTGGTTGCCCACCAACCCCGCCACGCCCCACGCGGAAAGCACGGCGCCGTGGATCTTCGAGATGTTCGTCATGCCGTAGTGGTCGGCAAGAATTCCGGGAATAACCGAGAAGCCCGCGCCGTAGCAGGCGTTGATCACGAGAAGCGCGAGGCCGATGAGCGGCGGCCACCAGCTCGCGGTCATCACGCCGGCCGAGATGCCGAGAATGAAGAGGAGGATGTTCACGCGATGGGCAAGGCGATCGCTCCACCAGGCGAAGAGGAACCGGCCGCCGCCGTTCATGAGGCCGGAAAGAGTGATGATGCAGGTGATCAGGCCTTCGCTGTAGCCTACGGACGGATCCTTCATCATCTGCTTCGCAAGCGGTATGAGGCAGAGTCCGCAGGATATGTTGAGGAACATGAAGAGCCAGGCGCGGAGGAAGTAAGTGTCTGTCGCAAGCCCAACATACGTGAACTCGCACTGAGGCAGGCCATGCGCGAACGACATCTGCTCGATCTTAGGCTTCTTGAGCATGAACGAAGCAACCGCCATGGGAAAAATGTAGAACACGGCAAAGGCGAAGAACACGGCCTCCACCTTCCCCGGACAGGCACCCACTCCAAAGTAATCATAGAATCCAAGGAAACGCATGGAGAATATGGAGCCAGGCCCACCGAAGCCGAAGCCCTTGTAGATGAGCGTGGAAAGCGAGGCGCCGAGCCCGAACGATATGATCGGCACTGCGGCGGCTATCGCCTTCGCGTTAGGAAACCACAGCATCATCGTCTTCACCGGCGAGATGTAGATTATTCCCGTACCTGTGCCAACGAGGAACCCATAGCCTAGATAGATGAGCGCAAGCGACTTCATCTTAACGCCGAGCGCGGTGACGAGCAGACCAGAAATGAATAGCGTGGTGCCGATGATCGTGGAAAGGCGTATGTTCCTCTCGACGATCTTGCCGAAGAACGCCGCCCCCATGCCGAGGAAGAATATGCCCAGCGAGAACGCGAACTGGACCTTTGCCATCAACTCGGCAAGCGCAATCTTCAAGGCTTCTGGATTATTGAACACCTCTTGGGCGATGTACTGCGAAGCCAGATGGTCCCGAATCTCGGTTGCGAAATTCGTGAACGCATAGATCTGTCCCACGGATACCGCGAGCAGAAACGCCGGTAGAACGGCGCGGAAGAAACGCTGAGAACCGATTGGATTGTTCATGGCGCCTCTATCATACCACAAAACCGACCTGCCGCGCAAGAACGCATCTTATCGGATTGACTTAGGCGGGGGGCGTAGGCTATAATGTTGACCCATGAAAACCACAACTCTTGCCGGATTCGCCGCGTGCCTCGCCGCAGCGGCTGCTGCCTCAACAGTGCCCCCATATGGCGCAGTGCGCCTGAGAGGCCCCATCGGCGCGCGCCTCGACGCCATGATCGAGCGCCACGTCAAGGCAACCGACGTCGACTACATCACAAGCCCCTTCATGGAGAAGACGGAGCGCCGCCAATGGTGGCAGACGGAGTTCTGGGGCAAGTACATGCATTCGGCAATGCCCTTCTGGACGTACACGCAAGACCCCGCGCTGCGCCGCAGCATCGACCGCGGCGTGGAGCGCATCCTCTCCTCGCAGGAGCCATGCGGCTACATCGGCAACTACCCCGACGACATCCGCTGCGGCGAGGGCTGGGACGTGTGGGGCATGAAGTACACCCTCATGGGTCTCATGCACTACTACGACGGCCTCCTCCCCTCCGACCCCAATGCCGCCAAGGCTCTCGACGGTGCGCGCCGCCTCTGCGACTACGTGATCTCGCAGCTCGGCCCGAACGGCGAGCGCGGACGCCATCTCTGGCAGACCGGCAACTGGTGCGGCTTCGCAAGCTCCTCTATCCTCGAACCCGTTGTGTGGCTCTACAAGCGCACCAACGACAAAAGATACCTCGACTTCGCGACATACCTCGTGAAGGACATGACGGAAGTCGAAGCCGGTCCTCGCCTTCTCGACCTCGCGATCAAGGGAATCTCCGTGGCGGACCGCAACGGCTACGGAAACGGCTCAAGCCACAGCGGACACTACCCGATGAAGACAAACCGCTGGAAGGCGTACGAGATGATGAGCTGCTATCAGGGACTCGTCGAGTACTACGAGGCCACGGGACGCAAGGACCTGCTCGATGCCGCCATCGCCACCTGCGCCCAGATCATCCGCGACGAAATCAACATCGCAGGCGGCAGCGCATCATCCGAGGCGTGGTTCCACGGCGCGCAGAAGCAGCACCTTCCCTACACGCGCCTGCAGGAGACTTGCGTAACCACAACGTGGATGCGCTTCCTCGAAAAGCTTCTGCAGGTCACCGACGACGCAAAGTACGCCGACGAGCTCGAGCGCACATTCTACAACGCCTACCTCGCCGCCCTAAAGCCCGACGGCTCCTGCTTCGCCGGCTACACCCCGCTAAACGGCACCCGCTACTACGGCCAGCACCACTGCTACATGCACACCGACTGCTGCAACGCCAACGGCCCCCGCGGCTTCCTCGCGTTCCTGCGCACGCTCTTCCAGACGCAGGGCGACGCCGCCGTATTCAACTTCTACGCTTCGTCGCAGGCCTCCGCCACGCTTCCCGGTCTCAACGAAAAGGTCGCGTTCGACATGTACACGCTCTACCCCAAGGAAGGCTACGTACGCATCGTGAACCACACCGAGAAGCAGCTCCCCTTCACGCTCAAGCTGCGCATCCCCTCATGGAGCGCCAACACCACCGTGAAGGTGAACGGCAAGGCGCTTGACGGCGTGAAGCCAGGCGCGTACTTCCCCGTCGCGCGCACCTGGACAATCGGCGACATCGTTGAGATCTCTTTCGACATGACGACCCGCGCCCATGTGATGAACCACCACGTTGCCTTCACGCGCGGACCCGTGGCGCTCGCGCGCGACACGCGTTTTGCCGACGGCGACATCGCCGAGGTGTTCCGCGAGGGTGCAGTCCGTGACGGCCAGGCCATGGCCTTCCAGCCGACGCGCGCCCCGTCCGACGACTTCTGGATGGCGTTCACCGCGTCGCTCCCCGTGGGCTCTCACCACGAGAACCCTGAAGGACGCATCAACGAGACGATCCACTTCTGCGACTATGCCTCGGCCGCCAACCTGTGGCAGCCCACTAATGCCTGCCGCATATGGTTCCCGATAGAGCTTGGTCCGGCGGACTGATCGCTATTTCGCCTGCGGCCCGGGATTCGCCTTGGGCTTTGCGATCTTGATCTCGATCGGCACGAAGAGTTCGGGATTCTCTGCGCGGCGCAGAATTTTCTCGGCGTATTCATCGCTGTACCAGCGGTCGGTGTCGGTGCGGTCCCGCCGTCCATTGTAGCGCTGCAGGGCCCGCTGCCAGCCGTCGAAGAATCCGTTCGGTCGGTCCGCCGCGGGCCGTCCCGACGCCCCGAAACCCTTGCGGGCAAGGTACATTATCGCCGCGCGCACGTTCGCCTCGGTCGTTCCCTCGTTGCGCTTCGCGGGCTTGGAGAGGCCCACGAGCTCCTTCTCGCGTCCCCAGTCGCCAGGCACGTTCACCTGCAACGGGTCAACACTCCACGCCGCCTTGGATGCGGGACCGTTCCCGCCGCTCTCCTCAATCATGTGCGACTTCACCTGCGCGGGCGTGAGATCCGCGATCTTCCCAGCCTGCGCCGGAGTGCCTCCGCACCATTCCGCCTTGTGCGCGTTGAAGTGCGCCGTCATCTTCGCAATGAGCTCATCGTGCAACTGGTAGCGCGCGTCTTCGAAGCCGCGAAAGACAGGCAGCCCAGCGCCGCCCGCCTTAGCGCGCGCCTTCTTCGTGCCGTCAGCCACCGCAGGCGCCACCATGGCGCCGCCGGCAGAAGGCGCTGGTTTCTTCTGCGCCGGCAGCACGCCCGCCTTCTGCATTGGATGCACAAGGTGGGTCCATACGAAAGCTTCTATCTTCCGCACCGTCTTCATCTCCTCGTCCGTCACGAAGCGACGGTCGATGTACAGCTCGCCCCAGTCGTCGAAGAGCATCTCGCCCATGCCGTGCGTGTCGATCGAATACCTCAGCGCCTCGCGCGACATCGGCACCTCGGCCACGCCCTTCGCGGCGAGCGCCGCCCTGTGGCGCGCCTCGCGCGCCTTCGCTCGGCTCTGGATGCGCATTCCCTCGAGCGCAAGCGACACTCCCTCCGCAAAGGCCGCAGGGTCGAACTTCAGCCTCGCGATCGACGCGCCGGATTCAATTGACGGGAAGAGCGCAGCCCCCGCCATCAGGCTGACAACAGCCACGCGCCGAAACGCACGTGACGCCGAGAACGCGCCAAGGCATTGCATCTTCGACATTCTTCCGATCCCCGCGGCTATGGGCGCTTCCGCCACACGGAGAGAGCGCACAGCATCGAGAGAAGCGCCATGCCTATCCAGAATATCGCTATGTAGTCGAGCGTGTACCCGTTCGCGAAAGTGTGCGAGATGAGCGTGGGCTTTCCGGTGACGGCGTCCTTTGTCACGAAGTAGCCCGAGACTATGCTCTGCAGGCCGGCGCCGATGTAGTTGCCGAGGCCCGCGATGCCGAGCGCCGCGCCAGCTGCGATTCGCGGCACGAGATCAACTGCCATCAGACCGCCGAGGAAGGTGAGAAGTATGCCCACGGCAAGGCCGAAGAGAACCATCGCCGTCACGTCCACCCACATGTGCTGGCCAGGAACGAGCATCATCAGCGAGAGGCCGGTGACGTTCATGAGACCTGCTATGAGGGCGAGCTCGTTGCGGCTGCCCTTGAAGAAGCGGTCGGAGATTATCCCGGAGAGGAACGACGACACAGCGCCCACGATGGAGTTGAGCGTGATGATCGACGCCGCCGTCGTGTTGGGATAGCCCTTCTTCACCTCGAGGAAGAAGATGCCCCAGTCGATGATGGCGTAGCGGCTTGCGGCGAAGAGTCCGCCGGAGATGGCGATCATCCACACGGCCCAGTTCGTGAAGGCGAGGCGCTGGCCCTTCTTCACGTCGCCCGCTGCGGCCTTCTCGCTGGCGTCCACTGGCTCGTTCTTCCATGTGGCCACGGACGGAAGACCCTCGCTCTCGGGAGAGTCCTTGAAGAACATCGCGATGAGGCCTATGCCAACAAAGCCGCAGAACGCCGCTCCCCAGAAACCCGAGCGCCATCCCCAGTCCACGCCGCACGTCTTGGCCACGCTGACCATCACCACGCTTGTGAGCACATAGGCTATCGCCTCGCCCAGATTGTTGGAGCAGCTCCAGATTCCGTAGAACGTGCCGCGCTCCTTCTTCGCAAACCAGCGCGACAGCGACACCACGCAGCACGGCGCGCCGCTTGCCTGCGCGAATCCGTTCACGAACCACACCCCGATCAGCACCACCGCCGGCATCTGGAAGCCTACCAGCATGTTGGCGAATGCGGTGATGAAGAGCCCGAAGCCAACAAAGCGCTTCACGTTGGCATGGTCCGCGAGGAAGCCGTTGACCACCTTGCCTATCGCGTATGCCCAGAGCATCGCCGCGCCGACGTACCCTAACTCCTGGGCGGAGTATATGTTCTGCTCTATGAGCGTCGTCTTCGTGGCGGAGAACGCGAGGCGGCACACGTAGAAGATCGCGTACACCACGAGCATCACGGCCACCTGGCGGTAGCGCATGAAAGTGAAGCGGCGGTCGACCTCGCTGGGAGGGAGCGTCACGGGACGGGGCGGCAATGGTGCAAAGAAGTTCATGCGCTCTATTTTACCACAATCGCCCCAACGTGTGAAGAGCGACGTCTCTGCCGCTTTGTCAGCGCGAGGGCTGCTACTCGTGGCGCCAGAGGACTGTGTCCTTCATCCACTCCTTCACCTCGGCCCACTTGAACGGAGGCTGGCCGTAGAGGAAGTGGTTGCGATGCTTCTCGCCGTCCGCCGAATACTCGATCTCGATCAGGCCCTGCCCGGAGAACGGAATCGTGCCAAGCTGCGTCTTGGAGTTCGCGGCCACCTCGTAGTCGCGGTCCAGCAGCACTTTGCCGGACGCCTTGTCGCGGTACGTGGCGTGTCCCTTCACCGGGTGGCGGCGGTCGTTCACCGCCCATGCGACATGGTCGTCGCCCAACATCGCCAGCTGGTCGTGCTGCACAGACTTGAGCGCATAGTAGGCCGGCTTCTTGCCGCCGTAGTAGTCAACGACGGCATCGGATATCTGCGGCCAGCCGTCGCGCACGTTCCACCAGATGAGGCCGTTGAAGCGCGTGAACTTGCGCGAGCGGAACATCTCGCAGAACGTCTTCATCGCCTCGGCCTGCACCGTCTGCGACTGCTCAACGAAAGTCTCGAGGTCGCGCGCCACGCTGCCGAACATTATCTTCGTCTGGTTGGTCATGAGGTTGTTGCGCGTAGCATGGCGCATCGCGCCGGGCGTGATCGAGGCGTTGGAGGCTTTGAGCTGCCACTCGTCGTTCCAGTGGAAGTCGCGGTGCGGATCCTCGCCCGTGATCTCCTTCCACGGATAGACGCATCCCGGCGTCATCATCTTCTTCAGCGACTCGACGTTCGGGCAGCCGTGGTAGCCCATCTCGCTCGCAAACCAGCAGGGGCTGTTCGTGTAGTACGGCTCCTTGTAGTAGGCGCGCGCGCCCCAGAGATGGTCCTCGCTCGGACGCGCCCTGCCGACCACCACGTCGGGCGAATAATACGGCGACGACGGCAGGTAGGGCCGCGTGAGGTCGTGCTCGAATAGCACGTCTGGAATCGTGCGTCGCGAATTGCGGTCCATGTTCGGGTCGCGTGCGAGCTTGTGGCCCACGAACCAGGTGAACGCGCCGTCGTTCTCGTTGTTGCCGCTCCAGAGCGCGATGGACGGGTGGTTACGGTGGCGGATCACGATCGACAGCACCTCTTCGCGCGTCGCGCAGGCGTAGTCGTCGTCCTGTGGGAACACGCCGCAGCCGGTCATGAAGTCCTGCCACACCATCACGCCGTTCGCGTCGCACCAGTCGAAGAACTCATCCGGCTCGTACACTCCCCCTCCCCACACGCGCACCATGTTGCAGTTGAGGTCGGCCCACATCTCGAGCGTGGGGATGAGGTGACGCATGTCGCGTCCGTGGAAGCTGTCGAGCGGCACCCAGTTGGAGCCGCGAATGTAGATGGGCTCGCCGTTGACCTTGAAGAGGAACTGTCCGGGGCGGTCAGGTCCGTACACGTCGTCGCGCACGAGCTCTATCGTGCGCACGCCTATCTTCCGCGCGTCGCGCGCAAGCACCGCGCCGTCCGGACCTACGATCTCGGCAACCGCGTCGTAGAGCGCCGCCTCGCCGCTGCCGCGCGGCCACCAGAGATCGGCGTTGAAGAGCGTGAAGTCGACGATCGGATGGTACGAGACCACGGGGATCTCCGCCTTCGCGCACTCCTTGCCGCCGCGCGAGAGCGTGCAGCGCAGGCGCGAATTGTCGAGAACCGAGAACGGCGCCTCGAGGCGCGAGCGGAACTTGAAGTCGGCGCGGCGGTTCGCCACGTCAAGGTTTTTGATCATCCACACGCATTCGCGCAGGCGCACGGGAGGCTCGACTTCCAGCGACACGCTCCGCCACAGGCCCTGCACGAAGACGCGCGGAAAGATGTCCCATCCGCCCATGTGCGCCGCCTTGCGGTAGCGTTCGCCGTCCGCGCCGGGTTCGCCCGCGCCGCCCATCTCGCCAACGGTCGCAAACTGCGCGTCAAGGAGCACTGGGCGCAGCAGCACCTGCACGGTGTTCTCACCCTTCTTCAGGCGGTGCGTCACGTCGAAGCGGCGTTCGATCAGCATGTTCGCCGATTCGCCGATCTTCTCGCCGTTGAGGAAGATGTCCGCCAGCGTGTCGATTCCGCCGAAGACGAGCACGGCGCGCGCGCCGCTTGCCACGTCCACCGCCGGCGCTTCGAACTTCTTCGTGTAGAGCCACTGGAAGCATTCGTACGGACGCAGCTTCAGCACGTTGAGGCCGATCTCCATCGGCGGAAGAATGCCCGCGTTCACGAGGTCGAGCTCGCAGTTGCCCGGCACGGTCGCCTTCACGGTCTTGAACGGCACCGCAAGAGGCAGCGTGCGCACCGCGCCTGCGTCAGGCTGCGGGAAGTAGTCGAGCGTCCATTCGCCGTCGAGCGACACAGAGGACGCGGCCATCGCGCCCATCACGAGCGCGCACGCGGCGCCTGCCAGCAGCTTCTTCATTTTTGAATTCCTTTGGAAGCGGCTTTCTGATGTTCGATGTAAGCCGCAATGTTCGCGCTCTCCTCGCGCCGCCATACGTCGCGCAGTTTCCGCACGCGCAGATACACAGCCTCGTCGTCGGCCATCATGCCCTCGGTCCATGTGCCGGAATGCGGCACGGCAAGGTCGATCCAACAGGCAATCTTGTCCATCTCCTCCTGCGTCATCTTCACGCCGTGATGTCCCTTCGCGAGCATCTTGACGAGCGGACTGCGCGACGAGCCATGTGAATACGGCGGGATCGGCGTGGGCACGGACCACCGCCCGATCCAGTTCACGTAGCGGGAATGCTCGTCGATGGTGCCCGTGACCTGGCTCGTGTCGTTTGCCGGGCGCGCCGCGCGGTCCGTGGAGACGAGCGCGTTGTACGACTTGTTCCAGAGCTTCCGCGCCTTCTCGTCCCAGACCGGCGTGGCGCGCAGGTCCGGCGCGGGCGCGTCGACGCCGCTGTGGCACTTCACGCACTTCGCGTCAAAAATCGGCTGGATCGTCTTCGGGAAGCTGAAGCCGTGTCCCGAGACGTCGTAGAACGGCTGCAGCTTCGCCACGCCCTTCTGCAGAGCAAGGGTGTTCGCCTTTGCGGACGCGGCGGCGCTGTCGTACGCATGGCAGCCGACGCAGCTGAACGTCTCGCCCGGCATGAGCGTGGACCACGACCGCATCGTCTGCACCACGTGTCCGTTCCCGTCGATGGCCTGGAAGTAGACCGGCGTGCGCGCCGGCACCTCGAACGCCGCCGAACCGTCCTCGTGGACAGGCGTCTCGCCCAGCACCACCTTCACGTCCCACGCCGCGAGATCGCTGATCGCCGACGGGCCGTGCTTGCGCCCGATGTCCGTGGCCATGAAGTCAAGCGCCACCACGCGCAGCTTCTTCACCGTGCCGCGCGCAACGCCCTTCAGCCCCGGCCCGGAGTAGATGTCCTTCACCGTGAACGTCCCGTTCGTCTTGCTCCAGTCGATCGGATAGCCCACCTGCGGCGGCTTTGGACGCGGCGCAAGCGGAACCGGCTGGTTGCATGACACCGTGGGATCCTGCGCCAGCAGCACGCGCTCGCCCTTCCTGTTCATGAAGTAGATGCCGAAGTGTTTCGCGCCGTTGGGACGGAACGTGACGAGGTAGTTGTCCTCGTCCAGCGGATACGGATACTGCCACTGGTCGCCTTTCTGTCCGTACTGGTCGATGCGGATTGACACCTTCGGCTTCTCCTCCGGCGCCACGAGCGTAACGCCTACCGTCTCCTCGCGTCCGAGAGAGGGATCGATGATCGCGAGCTTGCCCTTCTGCGGCGTGTGGTGTCCCGAAAGGATGGCCAGCACCTTCTGCGTGCCGGGAATGCCGCGCGCGTGGAGGATGGACGTGGGGAAGTACGAAGTGTTGCCGTAGAACTCCTGCTGGTGGGCGCCGTTCGGGTGCATCTGGAAAAGCGGCTGCGGGTAGATCTGGCCGCGGTCGTTGTATTCCCAGCGCGTGTACGTGACGGCGCCGCTGCCCGGATGCACCTGCGGGTAGTTGCTGTGCACCTGGTCGAAGCCGATGCGGCGCATGAACTTGCCGTCGCAGTCCATCAGGAACATGTTGCACGCGCTCACGTGCCAGCAGTCCACGTTCTGAAAGCAGCGCGTGGAGCTGAACATGATGTTGCCGTCCGGAAGATAGATTCCCTCGTAGTCGGCCACGCCCTTTCCGAACGTCAGCTGCCGCACGGCGCGCGTCGCCACGTCCATTTCGTAGAGATGGTAGTCGTCGTCGCGGGCAGACTTCTTCCACGCGAAGAGGATGCGCTTGCCGTCGTACGACACGTCCGGGTCGCGCATCACGCCGTTGTCGTCGTGGAGCAGAGTCGTCTCCCAGACGTTCAGCCCTTCGTCTAGCGACAGCATGCACAGGCTGGAGCCGGGCTTGAAGTTGAACTCCTTCTTCACGCCGCCGGGGTTGAGTGTGTCCTCGTCGCTCACGGCGTCGGTGTAGGCGTAGTGCGAGCCGCCCATGTCGAAGTGCTTGGTGAACACCACGCGGTGCAGCTTCTCGCGGAACGGACCCAGCAGCCGCTCGCGTTCGCCGGCGCGCGCCGCAAGGCATAGTGCACATGCGAATGCCGCCATCATGCCGCTGAGCAGAAACCCACGCCTCGACCTGCCTTGCCTTTTGCCGATGTGCATATAACTCAATGTATATTGCAGACCCATCTTCCTCGCCATTCGCGGGCCAAGCCACACGGCTTGACGGAACCCGCAGAAACGTCCCTGCCTAGATGAAAGGTCCAACGCGATTATTATGCCAAATCCTCACGCCCCGCGCAAGCCTTCCATTTTTCAAAACTTCGAAACTCCGAAACTTCGAAACTTCACACCTCCTTCCTCATTTGCTATAATGTGAGCCATGAGAAGAAAGGAACATCATGGGCGTATTGCTCGCAAGTGAGCGCAGGACGGCGAAAGGCAGGATTTTCCTGGCGATCGTCTATGGTCTGCTCATCCTCGGCGGGCTCACGATGGTGTACCCTTTTCTCGTGATGCTCTCGGCAAGCGTCTCGGGCGCGTACGACTACAATCGTCACGACGCGCTGCCGCGCGCGCTGTGGGACCGCTCCGACCGCTTCATGCGATGCGTCTCGGCGTACTTCCCGCGATTCCCGCGCGACGTCTTCCCCAACGCCCCGTCTGCTTGGGGCAGCTGGCTCTCCGTCGCGCGCGACCGTGCGGGCGTTGAGGCGTTCGCCGCCGAACATCTCGAGCCCGCCCGCACCAACGCCGCCGTCTTCGCGGAGTGGAAAACTCGGGCCGAACGCTTCCGCGACACGTGCGCCAAATGGAACCTAGACTACACCACCTGCGCATACGACGCGCGCGACGTCGCACCGTTCATTGCGGACGCTACCTCGCTCGACGAGCTCAACCGCACATGGCCCGTTCGCTACAAGAGCTTCTTCGATGTGTCGTTCACAGCAGAGTCCAAGCTTCCGCTGGCACACGCCTCGTTCAAGCCGCCACGCGGCGACCCCAAATACGAGATGTGGCTCAAGTTCAAAGATTCGTACAGGAAGAAGATGACCGAGCGCGGCGACTACGTTTGCCGCACAATGCCCTTCCTCGACGCACCCGTACCGCACGCCGTGCCAAAAGGCGAAGCCGACCGCATACGCGCCGACCTGCGATGCGCACTCGCCGTGCAGTTCATCGAACACGGCCGCCGCGACTACTTCGCGAGCTGCGCCGCCAACTATCGCCTCGTGGGTCAGTACCTCTTCCAGCGCGGACGCGCTTTCTTCAACACACTGCTGCTCGTGATCCTCTCGGTCGTCGCACACCTCACAGTGAATCCACTCGCCGCATACGCACTCTCCAGATTCCGCATGCGCGGCACGGAGAAGATACTTCTCTTCCTTCTCGCCACAATGGCCTTTCCCGCCGCCGTCACCGCCATACCTGGCTTCCTTCTCGTGCGCGACCTCGGCCTCCTGAACACGCTCGCCGCGCTCGTTCTTCCCACCGTTGCAAGCGGCATGAGCATATTCATCCTCAAGGGATTCTTCGACGCGCTCCCGCGCGAGCTGTACGAGGCCGCCGCAATCGACGGCGCGTCGGAATGGACAGTCTTCCTAAAGATCACCCTTCCCATGACCACCCCAATCCTCGCCGTCAACGCGCTCAACAGCTTCGTGGCCGCGTACAACTCATGGGAATGGGCGTTCCTCGTCTGCCAGAAGGAAAGCAACTGGACGCTCGCCGTGTGGATGTACCAGATGAGCCAGCAGATGGGCGGACAGCCCTGGTGCGTGATGGCAGGGTTCGTGCTTGTGTCGATTCCAACAGCAATCGTTTTCCTCGCTTGCCAGAAGGTGATTCTGCGGGGCATAGTGCTGCCGTCCATGAAGTGAGGGTGAAAGTTTCGAGGTTTAGGAGTTTCTGGTTTCGTGTTTCTTGTTTCGAGGTTTAGAGGTTTGAAAGAATGGATAATGCCACGCACTTAAAAAGGAGAGTTAGTTATGGAACAAAAAATGAATGACTTTGAAAGTCTGGCGCAGAAGGCATACGCCAGGTTCGGCGAGCTCGCGAAGCGCTACTACTACAAGTTCAAGCGGCCCGTGGTGACGGACGGCGGAACGCCGTGCATGCTCTTCCTGGGCAACCATTCGTCAGGCAAGTCGTCTATGGTCAACTGGCTTCTCGGCGGCGGCGTGCAGGACGTGGGGCTCGCGCCGACTGACGACGGCTTCACCGTGATCTTGTATGGCGAGACGGAGGAGGACGTTTGCGGACCCGCCGCGATCGCGCGCCTTCCTAAGGAGTTCGACGGCCTCAAGCTGTTCGGCGCGGACTTCCTGCAGCGCCTGCGCGTGAAGGTGCGCAACCGCGAGCTTCTGCGCTCAGTCACGCTCATCGACAGCCCCGGCATGATCGACTCTGCCGCAGGCACCGTGAACCGTTCCTACGACTTCGAGGGCGTGGTGCGCCATCTCGCGGAGCTCTGCGACATGGTGTTCTTCCTCCTCGACCCTGACAAGCCAGGCACCACGGGCGAATCCGTGACGGTGTTCTCGCGCTGCCTCTCCGGCGTGGAGTTCAAGCTGCGAGTGCTCCTCAACAAGTGCGACGCCTTCTCGAGCCTCTACGACTTCGCCCGCACGTACGGCACCGTGTGCTGGAACCTCGCCCGCGTGCTGCACACAAAGGATCTGCCGAAGATATGGACCGTCTACTCGGGCGAACAGCGCGAGGCCACTGGAGGAATCGACCTCTCGGACTTCAACCGCCACCGCGAGGAGTTCCTCGCCGTCGTGCACGATGCCCCCGCTCGCCGCCGCGACAACGTGTTCTCGCAGTCGCTCTCGGACTTCCTCGGCCTCTCCATCCGCATGTGCGTGGTGAACCACGCCTCCCGCCGGCTCTGCGCCTTCCACTTGGCGACATTTGCCTTAAGCGCCATTCTTTCCATCGCCGCCGGCGCGTTTACGTGGCAGGCGCTTCTCTCCAGAAGCAGCGTGCTTGCAATCATTGCGGGCATAGTGGTGGCATGCCTTGGCCTCACTCTGGGATGGTTTCTCGTGCGCCTCGTCGTGTACCTGCAGCGCCACCGCCTGGCCGACGCAGTTGACGCCACGTTTGCCGACGAATACCGCAGCAGCATCGCCGTTGGCACCAACGACAACCTGCGCCAGGCCTGGAACGCAATCCGCGACGAGACTGCGCAGGTGATCCGCTCGGCGCCGCTGCACCTGCCCTTCTTCGGCGAATTCCACCGCCGTCAGCTCGACGCCGCGGCGGCCAAGGTATTCAACTCTTTTCAGAGCGCAGTGCCTGGTGCCTAGAAACTGGGATTATGATTCGCAAGTGGAACGGCGCTATTTCCCGCCGTTCCACTTCGGCAGGTATGTGCCGCGGAACCAGATGCCGTGCCCAAGCAGGTCTGGTCCGAAGTAGAAGCCCGGCTGCGGAGGCTGGTTGTATCCCACATTCTGCGCCGCCACCGATTCGCGGTACGGTGGGTCTTCAAGAAGCGTCCAGAAGCGGTACGGCGTGTCGCACGGCGAAAGATACAGCCTTAGCTCGGTGTCGTCTCTGGTGGGCAGCACCACCTCTTCGCGCCAGTCGCCGAACATGTCGCCCTGCAGGCAGGGAACGGACTTAGTTCCGTTTATCAGATGCACGCCCTCGAAGCGCGCGAGCGGCCACTGCGCATGCGTCTTGGTGCACATGGCGAACATCCCGTGTCCGCTCACGCAGGCTACGGTCATGTCGCCGGCGAAGTAGGCCCAGAACGACAGACCCGCCTTGGGCCAGCCAATGAAGTTCTGCTCGCCGTCGTACATGCCAATTCCGCTGGCGGACCACATCTCCGTTCCAGGAGTGCATCCATCCACATCCCCCGCCACTGCGCGCGGAACATCCTTTCCGCGCTTAATCTGCTTGATCGTCTTTCCCGTGCGCGCGTCGCGCAGCACGGCGCCATCGCGCCTGTTCTCCTGGCAGGTCCACACCTGAAGGCCCCTGTCGTGCGGAGTGGTCTGTAGCAAGTTGATTGCGTCGCCGTGGCCCATGCCCGTCGAATAAAGTCCCGTTCCGTCGTCGTCCACCACCATCTGGCCGTAGATGATCTCGTCCTTGCCGTCGAAATCGACGTCGGCAGTCCTGAGGTTGTGGAAGCCCTGCCCGCAGAACGAACCCCATTTCTTCATGTCGGATAGCGTGTCGAACAACCACCTTTTGCGGAGCTTTCTGCCGTCGAAGTCGAGCGCCATGAGTCCGGTGCGCGAATAGTAGCCGCGGCACATGACGGCGCTTGGACGCTTTCCGTCTAGAAATGCAAGCGCCGCGAGAAAGCGGAACGGACGGTTCCCGTCAAGGTTCCCGTGGTCACCCCAGTACCATTCCCGGCAAACTCTCCAGCTTTTGCCGAGGTCTGGCTCCATGGGCACGGAGTCGATTGCGCGCCCTGTTCTGCCGTCGAACACAGTGTACCAGAGCGGCGCGAAAATCACCGCGCCGTGCTTTTCCGCCCAGAGCTTCTTGGGATCGCCGAGCGTCTTCCCCGTGCCGTCAACGGTGCCGTCCGAAGTGCGCACGATCAGCTCCGCACGACCATCGCCGTCGAAGTCGTACACCAGGAACGGATTGTAGTGCTCGCCGGACCTGCAATTCGGACCAAGATTGATGCGCCACAGCGACCTGCCCGTTGCCACCTTCACGCCCTCGAACCAAGTGGGACCTGTGTGGCCGGCGTGGGAATTGTCGCGGGCGTTTGTGGGCGACCACTTCACCACGAGATCCATCACTCCGTCGCCGTCAAGATCGCCCATCGAGCAGTCGTTCGGCGTCATGCGGTATTTCTCGCCGTGGGTCTCGCCGCCTGGCGGAGCTGATAATGGAATGCGGATGTAGCCAACAGGCGCGTTGGCGGGAATGGTCCAGCGATCGCCGCCTCGTACCGGTCGCGATGTTGGCATCAGGGCCTTGACGGAGTACGTGGCCCGGCCACGGTAGGGCAGGCGCAGCTGCGTTACGGTGGAGACGGGGCGGTCATTGACCTTCACGCCGTCGCAGTACACGTCGAACGACTGCCTGACAGGATCGCACGAAAGATAGCGCCAACCAACGCACACGGTGTTGGTGGAGTCGCGCCAGGCCACCACGCCGCGGCCAAGGCGCTCCGGCACAAGCTTCGAGCGGTCGTAGGCCGTGGCGGGAGCAGGGAACACCTCGCTGCCGGCATTGCGCCCACGACGCGTCCAGTCGGGAGATCCGGGATGTCCAGGGTCAATAAACGGCTTTGAAACGCCCGCGGGCCCAGCATCGGCGCACACGACGCCGCAGAGCGCCGCGAAAACAAGAGCCCAAACAGCCACTCTGCCTGTTCGCTTCATCCGATTTCTCATTCGTACGGAGGCGGAACGACCTTACCGTCGCGCTGGGCGTCGATGTCATGGTCGTGGCCAGCGAACTGCGCGTTCGAGCCCATGAATATCAAGAGGCGCTCCCACTCATCCGGTGTGAGCTTCACGTCGTGATGGCCCTTCTTGAGCATCCAGTACAGCTTCGACGCATGCGCGCCAGTCGTGCGGGGCGCTGTGTACGCCGGTTCGAAGAAGGCCTGATAGCCATGGCGCGTGCGAGTGATCTCGTAGTCGTACGCGAAGAAGTGTACGTAGGGGCGCAGCGCGTCGAACGAAGTGGACCATTTCTGCTTGTTCTTGCGCCAGTCGCCGTTGCGGAGGTCAGGCGCATTCTTGGCGCGTTTCTCGCCGTGGCACGAAACGCACTTCGCGTCGAGAACGGGCTGCACGAGGCGCACGTAGCTGTACGGCTTCGCCCCTTCAGGAGCAGGCTTTATCTTGCTCGCCTCGCGGCGCATCGCGAGAGGCAGGTCCGTGCCTGGCTTGCGCGCGGCGGAGGTGCGCTCCTCGTGGCAGCCGTTGCACATCAGTCGCTCGCCGGGATGCACGTATGTGTCGCTGCGCATGTTCTGCACGGTGCAGCCTTCGGCGTCGAGCGCCTGGAAGTAGAGCGGCACGTCGATGGGAGCGTCGAAGAACGCACTGCCGTCCTTCTCCACAGGCACCGTGCCCAGGCACTGGCGCGCCACCTGCTGGCTCTCGGCGCCGAGGCGGGGCTGTGCGGTGATCGGACTGAACTTCGGCAGCACCTGCCACACGCGAAGCGCCGCCACTTCGGTGCCCTTCGGGAACGGGAGCTTCGAGTTGTAAACGTTGATCAGGCCGATCTGAGCCGTCTTGGGAAGGTCCTTCGCGGGAATGGGCGCGGGACGCGTTCCGTCGGCGTTGGCCGGGCGGCCCACGAGCGTGCCGTGCGCGATAACGGGCGGACGCGTTCGCGCCTGAAGCGGCATCGGGTCGAGGCAGGAGATGGTGGGATGCGTGTAGATGCGCGTCTTGTTTCCAAAGACGTCCACAAGCGTGATCGCGTAGCGGCGTATGGGATGCGGCGAATACTTCCCGTTGGCGTTGCCGTCGTACACGCAGATGAAGTACTTGTCGCTGAGCGGCCAGGGCGTTGCGTACGAGCCGCTTGCGCGCATTCCGCCGCCGTGCGTCTCGCTTTCGGGGAGAGGCTGCTCCGGCGTGACGCGGCGCACCTGCGACATGCGGTCGTCGTCGCGCTTGGCGGGATCGACGAGTATGATCGAGCCGTAGGCGCAGCCGTGGTGCGGCGTGGCCACGGCAACGTACAGGCGAGAGCCCGGCACGGCGCGGCCGTTCATCTCCATGAGCGGACTCGAGTCGTAGAGGCGTTCGCGCGTGTTGCCGTTGACTTCGCGCGGGTCGCGTCCGTCGGGGGTGGTGCGCCAGAGGTGATGGGCCTGGCTGAAGCCGCGGTCAACGTAGTCCCAGCGCGTGTAGAGGATCATGCCGTCGTTGTCCACGCTGGGGTGCCATTCGTTCGTCTCGTGCGGACTGAGCTGCACGATGTCGGATCCGTCGGGGAACATCGAGTGGAGCGTGAACGTGGGAACGGGTCGGCCGTGGCAGCGGCCGAATCCGCCGCGGCGCTCCGAGATGAACGCCATGCGCCCGTTAGGGAGCCAGCAGGGATCGAGGTCGTTGGAGCAGCCTGTGGTGAGCTGGCGCAGCGACGAACCGTCGGCCGCGCAGGTGAAGATGTGGTAGACGGTGTCGTCGTTCCACTTGCGGATCTCTGGCTTGCCGCGCGTGTAGGCGAAGGCGATTGTGGAACCGTCCCACGAGACGTCGGGCGCGAGATATCCGCCCGGACCGAGCGTGCGGCCCTTCCACGCGCCCTCCTCGACGGTGCGGCCGTCAAGGATGTCGCGCGCAACGGGATGGTCGGAGAACGGATTCTCGAGCACGTACAGTCCATCGCCAACCGAGGCGCCGTGCAGAGTGGCGTGGAAGCCGAAGTACTGGTCGCACATATGCCAGCCGGCGTTGAACTCGTCGAAAGGCATCGCCTCGTGTCCAACGAAGACGAGGCGCGTGACGCTCTTGAGGAGCGGATTCTTGAGGGAGACGCGGCGGTTGAGGGCGTGAACGGCGGAGAACAGCGGAAAGCGAGTCTCACGCCAGTCGCGGCGGGACGCAGGCGCGCGCGCCATTAGCTCGTCGAGCTCGCGCGTCTCGGCGGAAAGGTCCACACCGGCAGCGGAGAGGTCGGCGATCAGCGCGCGGGTACGGCGCGCAAGAACGTCGAGAGGGTCCTTGTCGCCCGGCAGAACGCATGCGGCCTCGTTCGCGCTTTCTTCCCTGGTGAGCCGCGGAAGCTTGCCCCATCCCTTGATGTCGCGCTCGATGAGGTCCCAGTCGAGCCTGGCGTACTCGTGTTCGCCGCCCGCGTCGGGCCATTCGCGCGCCGCAGCGGCAGTCGCAGCAAGCGCGACGAAGAGGAAAAGGCGGAAGTAGATGGATGGAAATATGTCTGCTTTCATGTCCACTAGTTTAGCATATCATTCCGTCCCGCACAAGCCGCCACGCCGATGTTTTGCGCAGCATTCCACCCAACATTGCGGTCGCTACGGGGCGCTTGAATCGAAATGTTGCCAGTGTTGCCAATGTTGCCAATATCAAGTTCCAATGACCAATTGGGCATCAGCAGAACGCGCGGCTGGCGCGTTGCCTCTACCGCCACGGCACGTGATATGGTATAATTAGGGCCATGGAAAAGGACTCGGCAGAAATCCAGGCGCAGGAGACGGATGGGCGCGTAGGCGTGGTCGAATACGGCTACGACGGCGCGCCAGTGCCTTATCCTGGCGCATGCGCCGCGCGCGTTCTGGGCACGTGGGGCGACTACTACCGCATCGTGTGCGATGCGGGCGAGGGCACGGCCCGCAAGAAGGCATCCGCCTTCCACGGCCGCCCCGACGCCGTGGTGCCCACAACCGGCGACTTCGTGGCGCTCAAGTGGAACCCGAGCGGAGAAAGCCGCATACTCGCCACGCTTCCCAGGCGCTCGAAGTTCGAGCGCGCGGCCGCAGGCTCCGAAGGACGCCGCTCGCAGACTATAGCCGTGAACTTCGACGTCCTCTTCTTCCTCACCTCCGCCAACCAGAACTTCAACGTGCGCCGAATCGAACGCTTCCTCTCGCTCGGACGCTCCTCCGGCGCGCCGGTGGCCGTGCTCATCACCAAATGCGACCTCGTGGACGCCCAGACGCGCGAGCGCCTCGTCTCAGAAGCCACGGCGCACTCCGGCGGCGCGCCTGTGCACGCCATCTCCGTGCGTACGGGTTTCGGACTCGACAACCTCTCCCAATACGTGCAGCCGCGCCGCACCCTCGCCTTCATCGGCTCCTCCGGCGTTGGCAAATCGTCGCTTGTGAACGCCCTTGCGGGCGATGATCTCATGCCGACGCTCGAAGTGCGCGAGTGGGACTCCAAAGGCCGCCACACCACCACCGAGCGCGAGCTCGTGCGCCTCCCTTGCGGCGCGCTCGTGATCGACACCCCGGGAATGCGCGAGATTGGAATGTGGGAGGCGGAGGATGGAATATCGGACGCCTTTGCCGACGTCGAGGCGCTATTCTCAGGATGCAGGTTCTCCAACTGCCGCCACGACACCGAACCGGGCTGCGCCGTCAAGGCGGCCCTTGCCGACGGCACACTCTCGCCCGAACGCTGGCAGGCGTACTGCCGCCTCAAGGCCGAAAGCGCGCACGAGGAAACGCGCCGCGCCGAGTCGTCCCACCGCTACCGCAAGTAGGCATTCGCCTTCTAATGCGCGGCGCGCGAACGCGCGTTCACGCGGTTGATGTAAACCGCCACGCCGCCCCACACGAGCAGCATGAAGAGCGATATCAGCCACACCTTGAACCAGCCGATGTTGAAGACGAGCGTGAAAGCGAGCGCCGTCCAGATGCCGCTCATCACGGGCTCCTGCAGAAGCTGCTTGTAGCCGAAGCTCACCGCGGCAGGGGTACGGTTCTCGGGATCGACCGTGCGAAGAAGCATTAGTCCAGTGGCCGTGACACCCGTCGCCTGGCCGAACTCGGCCATTGCGCGCTCGAACCACGCCGTTCTGAACACGCGGGGCGCAACGCGCATCACCACCCACACGCTCCACGCCGTGCCTGCAACGATGGTGATCACGAGCGGCTGCCAGTTGGCCGCCACCACCTTGAGCTGGATCGTGGCAACGGCGGACACCACCAGGAAGTCTAGCGTGGCGCCGGAAATACGCTCCATCTGACCGCGGTCGATCAGAAGATCCTTCCTCACCGCCTTCGTCACGAACTGCAGCAGCACGCCGCCGAGCATGCAGAGAGGAAAGAGCGGGAAGCCTCTGAAGATGCGCGTCTCCGCCTCGGGGAAGAGAGCGACTTCGGCCGCCTGCAGTCCCTTGAGCATTCCAAAGCCGATGAGAACGGCAAGGCCCACCACGGCGATGTGCCAGGCAAGAGAGTCGATCGAGTCGCACATCACGGTCTGCTTGCCGGCGTCGGGACGGCGTCCTTTCAGATGCACTCCCCTTCTTTCGTGCACCTTGCGCTCGTCGAAGGTCACGACCTCCTTCACGATTCCCCTGCGGAACGCCCACTGCACCATCGTCATGCCAAGTACTATGCCGATGATCATGCCAGCCGTGGCCATTGTGTATCCAAGAGCGGCACCCTCGGCCCAGCCGAACGTCTTGAAGCTCTCCTCGAGTCCGCTAACCGTTCCATGTCCGCCCTCGAATCCCACCTCGAGCAGGTTGCCGAAGAGCTCCGACACATGCGAACCGCCGAAGAACAGCTTCTTGAAGACGAATCCAGTGAGTCCAAGGCCCACCACGTACTGCCCCCACGCCATGATCTGCCCCACGCACAGCTGCGGAAACGCGAGGCGCACGACGGTCTTCATGCGCGGCAGAGCCTTGCCGAGGAAGAGAGTGGCGAAAATCACATTGATGAGAAATCCCGGCACGTCGCGCGCGAGCTTCACGTGAGCGTCGAAGACAGGTCTCGCCCCGTCGGGGAGAAATGAGCCCGCGAGAGAAACCACCAGAAGCCCGAGGAGCCCGCCGATCACCGAGCTTGGAAGATACAGCCTCTGCAGGAAGGTAAGCCGCGCCCGCGCCGCATTGCCCACGAAAAGTAGCAGGCAAAGCGCGCAGAACACGGCCACGGCCGACACCTCCACCGGCGCCGATGAGGCGGCGAACATCATTTCACCACCTCCATCAGAGGAAAGTATCTGTAGTCTTGTTTTGACATGGAAGATGAATTTTACCAAAAATCTTCACAGATGAAAACCCCCTGAAATCATTTTTCATGCTATACTATTCGTCGCCATGAACAGCATAACTCTCAATCCAAAGCGCGACTATTCCACAATCCACCACCACCCCTGGATATTCTCAGGAGCAGTCCGCGAGGTCACAGTCACCCCCGCATCGGGCGAGACGGTGGCGGTCAAGGACTCCAAAGGCCGCACCATCGGATACGGATCGTACTCCCCCGCAAGCCAGATACGCGTGCGCATGCTCAGCTTCTCGCCGGACGCAGTTCCTGACGCCTCCTTCATCGCCAACCTCGTTGCCGCCTCCATAGGCCGCCGCGCCGACTTCTGGGTGCGCGGCGAGACGAACGCCTTCCGCCTCGTCAACGCCGAAAACGACGGTCTGCCCGGCGTGATCGCCGACTACTACGACGGCTTCGTGGTGCTGCAGCTCGCCTCCGCTGGCGCGGAGTTCTGGAAAGACGCAATAGTGGACGCCATCCGCCAGTTCGTTCCAGGCTGCCGCGGAGTGTACAACCGCAGCGACGTCGACTCCCGCACGCGCGAGGGTCTGCGTACATCCTCTCCCGCCGCAGACGCACCCCTGCCGAACGAAGTAGGCCTTCTTGCTGGCGAGGAGCCGCCCGAGCTGATTCCAATCCAGGAAGGCGCAATCAAGTATCTCGTGGACGTCCGCCGCGGTCACAAGACCGGCTTCTACCTCGACCAGCGCGACGCCCGCGCCGCTGTCGGCTCGCTCGCGAACGGCGCCGACATGCTCAACTGCTTCTCGTACACCGGCGGCTTCGGACTCGCCGCGCGCGCCGCGGGCGCGCTCTCCGTGACGCATGTGGATGCTTCTTCCGCAGCCCTCGACCTCGCGCGCCGCAACACCGACCTCGACCATCTCTGCGGCACGGAGTGCGACTACGTTGAGGCCGACGTGTTCAAGCAGCTGCGCCTCTACCGCGACCAGGGCCGCTCGTTCGACATGATCGTGCTCGACCCGCCGAAGTTCGCCGACACAAAGGCCGGCCTCATGCGCGCGACGCGCGGGTACAAGGACATCAACCTCCTCGCGATGAAGCTCCTTCGCCCCAACGGCATCCTCGCCACATTCTCATGCTCGGGCGCAGTCACGCCGGACCTCTTCGACAAGATATGCGCGGAGGCCGCCTTCGACGCGAAGCGCGACTTCCAGATCGTCGCGCGAACGCGCCAGGCTTCAGGCGACCACCCCGTGTCGCTCAACTTCCCCGAAGGACTCTACCTCAAGGGACTCATCCTCCGCGCCGTCTAGCGGCGCGCTCAGAGCTGACAGCTCAGCCTCAAGCTGATCTGGTAGTCGCCTGGCTTGTAGGTGGTGGGCTTCGCGCCGTAAGCGGGAGGTATCACGGTGGCGGTGGTGCCTTCGGGAACCGTGAAGTTCCAGATCCACGTGTCGCCTTCATAGCGCCAGGCGCTCTTCACGACGCCGTGCGGAGTCTTGTACTCGGCCTTCACATAGCCAAGGCGGCGATCGGGCTTCGGGGCCATGACGATGTTCTTGAAGCCGGGCGAGTTCGGATCAGCGGCAATGCCGGCTGCGGTCTTGTATATCCACGCGAGAACAGCGCCGTAGGCGTAGTGGTTAAAGCTGTTCATGCCGACGGGACCAAATCCCGTGGCCTTGACGTAGCTGTTCCAGCGCTCCCAGATCGTCGTAGCGCCCTGATCTACGGAGTAGAGCCAGCTCGGGTTCTTGTGCTGCAGAAGAAGCGTGTACGCAACGTCGGCCATGCCGTTCTCGGTGAGAGTGTCCATCAGGATGGACGTGCCGAGGAAGCCGGTCTGCAGACAGTCGCCGTGGTCGGCGATGTTCTTCTTGAGGGCCGCGGCCATGCGCGCCTTCGCCTCGCCCTCCACGAGGCCGAGCTTCAGCGCGAAGAGCGCGGGCGTCTGCATCGTGTTGAGCAGGTCTAGCTTGAACTTGCCGTCGGCGTCGAAGAACTTCTCCTTCAGGTACTTGCGCGCATCGGCCTGCATGCGGGCATATTTGGCGGCGTCGGCGCTGCTGCCTGCGGCAAGGGCCATCTCGCGCATCATGCCGGAGTTCCAGAGCCAGTAGCACGCGCCGAGGTACTCCCAGTAGTGGATAGCCTCGGCCTTCGGACCATGCTGGCCGTGGAATCTACCACTGCACGATTCAAGTGCCTCGTAGCTGAGCCAGTCGGCCCACTGGTAGTTGCGGCATTCGCCCTGGATCGCCTTGTGCTCATAGCGCGTCTCGGCGCAGCGCGCCATGTACTTCTCCATCGCGGCCCAGTTCTCCTTTATGATCTTCACGTCGCCGAACTGCTTCCACACCTGGTAGGGCACGATCACGCCGGCGTCGGACCACCCCAGACGCATCACTTCGCCGCCATACTGCGCCCTAGGTGCAACGCCCGGGAAGCCGCCCTTCTCGTGCTGCGTGTCGCGCATGTCGCGCATCCACTTGTGGAAGAAGCGCGAGGTGTCGGCGTTGAACGTGCCAGCCTCGGCGAACACTTGCGTGTCGGCCGTCCAGCCAAGACGCTCGTTGCGCTGTGGGCAGTCAGTGGGCACGGAGAGGTAGTTGGAGAGCTGGCCCCAGTAAACATTGGAGATGAGCTTGTTCACGTCGGCCACGCCAGTCTCGATGTGGCCTGTCTCCATCTCCTTCGTGATGGACGTCACGGGCACGCTCTCTACGTCGAGCGACACGTCACCATCCGCCGTCACGGATATGTAGCGGTAGCCGAAGAAAGTGAAGCGCGGGAAGTAGTCGGCCGGCGCGTCGCCGAAAGTGTAGACAAGGCGCATTCCCTGGCCGGGCATGCGCAGGTTCTCGCGGTACACGGATCCGGAAGGACCGTCGTTTCCGCGGCGGCGCTCGCCGTTCGCCTCGTTGAGCATCTCGGCGGGGAGGCACGTGAGAGTGGTGCCGGCCTTGGCTGTCATGCGGAAGTGTGGAACAGCGGCGGCGTTCTGCCCGAAGTCCACCACTAGCGTCTCGCCAGGCTTCACGGCGAGCTTCTCGCCCTTCTTGAAGACGCGCGTCTTGACCACGGTGCCGAACACGCCATTGGCCGCGCCGGTGACGCCGTTCCAGCAGTACGCCTCCACGGGCTTGAGGGCGAGGTCGAAGCGGCGCACGATCTCGGCGCCTTCGTTAGGGAAGACCTCGCCGCCGAAGTCGTCGCACACGACCGCGGGCGCGAACGAGGCGGCGCCGGTAACAGGCGCGGAGACGCGGGAGTCGTAGATTTCGCCGTCGAAGATGGCGGCGCGCTTCACGGGGCCGCCAACGCCGGCCGTCCAGTCGCGCGCGTTCGTGGTGCGCACCTCACGGCCGCCGTCTGCATATTCGATGAACAGCTCGCCGCGGAATGCGCTGCGGCGGCCGACGTAGTTGACGATCTTGTCGCGCCACCAGCCGGCGGAAACCTCGGCGGCGAGCACGTTGGCCTCGCCCTTGCCGCGGCGAAGAGCATCCGTGACGTCATAGACAAAGTAGTGCTTGGTCTTGCGTCCGTGCGTGAAGCCGGGCTTGAGCGCATTCTCGCCGCCCACGCGCGCGCCGTTCACGTACACCTCGAAGACGCCAAGGCCGGCGACTGCCCACTCGGCCTTGCGGATGTCGCGTGCGTTCGTGAATCTGGAGGCGAACCAGCTCGTGCCAGGCGCGGAAAGCTGACTGCGGCGTGTTGCGTCGTCCGCCACCTTGGCGTCGGCAGCGGCGATCCATTCACTCTCGTATGGCGCGACGCCGGCCACGTCGCGCATGCGGGGCGCTGCGCGGCGAACGCCCTCGGCGCAACGGTCCCACGGACCGCATCCGTAATCGCCGATCACGGCGGGCTTTTCGTACTTCACGCCGTCCAGCGTCACCGTCCATGCCGCATCATCGGTGCGCAGCACGCGCGCCTTGCTGTCTAACTTGCCGGCGTACTTGAGGGCCGCGATGAAGCCGGCCGACTTGTCCACGTTCTGGCCTTCAACCTCAACGACGTTGCGCCCCGTCTTGATCGCCTGGCGGAGGTCCCACACAACGGTGGGCTTGCGCCAGTCGTCGGTGCCGGTTCCCTGCCGCGCGACTTCGCGTCCATTCACGCGCACCACCGCACCGTTGTCGCAGGTGAAGATGAGCTGCGCGAGCGAGAGCGACCCCGACGGCGCGTCGAACGCCGCGCGGAACGTCACCTTCTGGTTGTCGCGCGCCCCCTGCGGGTGCCATATCCACTTCGCGCCGTCAAGCTCCGCCGTGCGGGCCGGGGCGGCCAGCACTGTCGCCGATACGAACGCCGCGAGGGCGAGAATCCATCCAGTTATCATGTTCTTCATTGTTCCAACCTTTCCTTTGGGTCTGTTTGCGAAATTAGGTCTAGGCGAAAGCGTCATGGCATGGGCGAAGACCTGCCTAGCGGATCTTCACGAGCAAGACAAATAGAAGCGGCATCAGAAAAGCCTGCATCAGCACGAAGCGCACAAGCACCTGCGCATTGGACCACTTGAGGTTCTTCTTGCACTGGTCGTGGAGAGGGAAGCGAACGCTCTGCAGCAGCTTCACGATAGCGCTCTTACGCTTCTCCTCCTCAGGCTCGAGCATGGATGGCGGACGCACCTCCAGACCGCACTTTCTCAAGGCGCGCAGCAGCAGGATCTTCACAAGCCCGCCTCCTCCGTTCACCAGCACCACCGGAGCAAACGCGAGTATCAGGAACGGGTTCTCGGTGACCATCACTCCCGTGCCCACCAGAAGGCCAAGGAAACGCGAGCCTGCGTCGCCCATCAGCGCCTTGGAGGGCTCGGCGTTCCACCACAGATACCCCGCGAAGCCGCCTGCCACCGTCATCAGCAGGATCGCCCAGCGCACGGCGAGGTAGTTGTGGGTCACGAGCAGGTAGTTGGCCATCGGGCGGTAGCCCGTGACGGTGTAGAGGAACACCGCGAGCGCCGCAAGCGATATTAGCGAAAGAGAGCCCGCAAGCCCGTCCACTCCGTCAGAGCAATTGGTGGCGTTCATCGCGATGAAGAGCACAGCGGCGGCGCATGGCACATAGATCCACCAAGGCAGCATCCACGCCCCTCCGGGGAGTGGACCCCATGCAAAGAACGGCACCCAGATGCGTCCCTCTAGCGTGGAGAAGAGGAACACCGCCACGCCTATGCACACCGCCGCGTCGAGAAGTCCCTTCTTCAGCTGCCCCCACGGCTCTACGGCGCGGTCGTCGAGATACCCAAACGCCATGGCCATGTACAGGCACAGCACCATACCCAGTACGGGCCCCGAAAGCGGCATCACGAGAAGCACGATCGGCAGCACCAGCAGCGACACCCACAGACCAGTTCCCGTGGGCTTGCCGGCGCTCTTCATGCCGTCAGGCCCGAGAATCGCCTTGCCGTGGTCCTGCGGCGAGAAGCGCCACAGCTTCGGCAGCAGAAAAAGCACTGCGAACGCCGCGAGAAACGTTCCCGCCGAAAGGAGAAGCGCGTGCGAGCGCAGGAGGCGGAAAGGCCCCCAGAAGCGCTCAAGATACGGTGCGATGAAATAGAGCATCAATTCCTTTCTGGACGCGGCTACCGCGCCACGGCCGCGCGGCCCAGATCAAAGGCCTTCTTGTTGAGTTCAAGCAGCTTCGCCTTGGGACCGGTGAAGCTTTCCTCCATCGCCTTCGCCCACTGCGACTCCCGGAACGGCGTGAGCGCGGATAGAGCGCCGGCGATGACCATGTTCATCGTGCGGGCGTTGCCGACCTCCTCGGCGATCTTGGCGGCGTCGACGACCAGCGCGTCGGGGAACGCCTTCGCGAGGCGGGTCTCGAAGTCGGAGACAGGCTGCTGAAGGCCGCTTGACACGGTGACAGGCACGATGTCCATATTGTTGATGAGCGCCTTGCCGTCCTTCGCGAGGAAGTGGCTCCAGCGCAGAGCCTCGAGACGGTCGAACGCCACGAGTATGTCGCTCTGGCCCTCGGGGATGATAGGCGAGAACACCTCGGTGCCGAAGCGCACGGACGATATAACGCTGCCGCCGCGCTGCGCCATTCCGTGGATCTCGCTCTTCTTCACATCCATTCCGGCGATGGCCGCCGTGCGCGCGAGCATGTTCGCCGTGAGCAGGATTCCCTGCCCGCCCACGCCAACGAGAGATACGTTTATCGTCTTCATGCCTCCACCGCCCTTTCAACTACTATTTCGGGATCGAGCTCCCTCAGCCTGCTCTCTATGCCCTGCTTGAGGGTGAGCAGCGCGTAAGGACAGCTTCCGCAGTGCCCCACGAGCTTGAGGAACACCGTCTTGCCCTCCATCTTCACAAACTCCAGATCTCCGCCGTCCGCCTGCAGCATCGGCCGCAGCGTGTCGAGCATCTCCTTTACCTGTTCTTCAAGATTCATTTTCTGCCTTTCTTCGATGAAATGATATTATAGCACAATTCCGCAGGAACGGGGGAAATTCTCACGCTTCGAAACGGATGCTTGCGGCGCGGCCGTGGGCGTCGAGTCCCTCCACCTGGGCGAACGCCTCGATCGTGGCGCGCGTCTCGGCGAGATCGCCGCGCGTGAAGGCCACGAACGAGTGGCGGCGGCGAAAGTCATCGGGCGTGAGGCCGTTGAACATGTTCGCAGCGCCGCCCGTGGGCAGCACATGCGAGGGGCCCGCCACGAAGTCACCGGCCGACTCGGGCGTCCAGGCGCCCGCGAACACCGCGCCCGCAGAGCGAACGCCCTTCATGAGCTTCAACGCGTCTTTGCACATGATCTCGAAGTGCTCAGGAGCGAAGCGGTTCACGAGCTCGAGGCCCTCCTCGAGAGTCGGCGTGACGGCGAAGAGGATGCCGTCGCGGTCCATGACGCGCTCGACGAGCGCGCGGCGCGAGAGAGTCTTCGTCTGTTCCAGCAGTTCGGTCTTCACCTCGTCCGCGAACGCGGCGCTCTGCGTGACGAGAAGCGACTTCTCCCAGCCGGAGCCGTGCTCCGCCTGCGAAAGGAGGTCCGCAGCCACCCATTTCGCCGGCACCGTGCCGTCGGCCAGCACTGCGATCTCGCTAGGACCCGCCACCTGGTCGATTCCAACGAATCCATACACCTGGCGCTTGGCGGCCGTCACGTACGCATTGCCCGGGCCCACGATCTTCTGCACCTTCTTGACGGACTTCGTTCCGAACGCCATGAGGCCAATCGCCTGGATGCCGCCCACGCGGTACACCTCGGTGGCTCCTGCAAGCCTCAGAGCGTACAGGAGCACGGGATTCGGCGTGCCTGTGGGACCGGCCGGCGTGCAGGCAACGATCTCCTTCACGCCTGCTGCCTTGGCGAGCGTGACGGTCATCACGCTAGTCGAGGCCAGAGGGGCAGTGCCGCCCGGCACATACACGCCCACGCGGTCCATGGGCGAGAAGAACTCGCCCTCGCAACCGCCTTTCGGCGTCTTCATGCGCCATGGGGCACGCAATGACGCCTTGGAGAACTTCATCACGCGGCGGTGGGCGTCCTTGACGGCACGCTTGAGACCTGGCGCCACCTGCGCCTCGGCGGCGGCGAGTTCGGCCTCCGTAACACGGAACTGGCGGGGCGAAAGCTTCGCGCCCTCGAACTTCTCCACATAGCGCGCCACGGCCGCGTCGCCCTCCTTGCGGATTGCGGCCAGCACCTCGGCAGCAGCCTTCTCCGCCTCTTCCGGGAACGCGCTGCGCTCGAGGAACTTCGTAACCACCTTGTTCTGCGGCTTTGCCGCAGTCCATTCAACAATCCTGACCATCTCTGTTCTTCCTTGCCGTAACTTTATTTGCCGCTTGCCAACTCGTCCAGGGCGTCCACCATGATGCGCCGCGCATGCTCGTCGCGCAGCTTCGAGGTCTGGCTGCCCACCACCACCACGATCGCGCGCTTGCCTTTTCGGCTCGCGGTGAGGACTATCGAGGAGCCGCCCGCGTCGATGTATCCGGTCTTGAGCCCGTCCACCTCGCTCTCGCCCTTCTCGTTCAGGATCTTCTGCTTGTCCTTCACGAGGATGTTGTTGTGGTTCACCATCTTGAGGGGATTTCCGGCGCCGTCGGTGACAGTGCATAGCTTCGTCTTCGTGAAGCGGAACACCTCCGGGTAGCGCAGCACGGCGCGGGCGAGCTTCACGAGGTCGCGGCAGGTTGACGTGTCGAACGGACGCTTCGAGCCGGGAGGCGGCGGATAGCCGTTCGGCGTCTCGTAGTGCGTGTTCTTCATGCCCAGCTCCTTGGCCTTGCTGTTCATGCGCATCACGAACGCCTGCAGGTCGCCCGGCTGTATCTCGCGCCCCGCGTTCTTCGCGGTCGAGTTCTCCGCGAGCAGCACGGCCGCGTCGTTCGCGCTCTTCACCATGATGGACATCAGAAGATCATCCACCGTCATCGACTGGCCAGGCTTCAGGCCAACCACGCTCGGCTTCTCCCTGCTGCAGCGGACGCTCGCCGTCACGCGCGTCGTGGGATCGTACTTGAGCGCGTGCATGTCCTCGATGCACAGCAGCAGCGTCATGAGCTTCGTCACCGAGGCGGGACGCGCCACCACGTCCGCATTACGCTCGAAGAGCACCCTTCCCGTCGCTGCGTCCACCGCTATCGCCCCCACGTATGGAGTGCGGCGGAACGCCGTCTCGGGCGGGGTGCGCGCCAACGCAAGCGAGCAGGCGAGAGCTGCCGATGCACATGCGAGAATCGTCTTCTTCATCTATGCTTCTCCTTTTCCGTACCACCTGCTCCGTCGGCGAAGATCAGTCGTCGTCATTGAGGCCGCCCAGCAGCGTCTCCGAGGCGGCGGACGTCTTCGCCTTCGGCAGAACGCGGCCTCCGTTGAGGCGCACAAGATCGGCAAGAATGCGGAAACCTTCGTCCAGAACCACATCGGACGCCCTGTCCGCAGGGTTGAAGCCCTTGTTCTCATGATGCTCCATCGCGTCGTCCACAGCGTTGTCGCGCTTGATCTGCTCCTTGCGCGCGGCGACGTTCAGCGGCACCGTCTTGCGCGACGCCTTCTCCTCGGCCCACTTCACCTTCTCCAGATGCTTCTTCCAGGCGGAATTCTTCGCGAGGCGCTCTTCAGAGGCGCGGCGCAGCTCGGGGATGAACTTCTTGAGGTCCCAGCTGGGACTGAAGTTGCTGCTTTCGATCTCGTCCCACGGCAGCGGATACTTGAGCCCTCTCTCGCCCTTGTAGTACTCGTCGTCGAATACGGACGGCAGCAGTATGTCGCTCTCCACGCCCTTGAACTGCGTCGACGCGCCTGTGACGCGGTAGAAGCGGCCGTCGGTCACCACCGCGGCGCATTCGCCGCCGTTGTTGAACTCGCTCACTGTCTGGGCCGTGCCCTTGCCGAAGGTCTGCGCGTCGCCAGCGATCACCGCGCGCCCGAGGTCCTGCAGCGTTGCCGGCACGAGCTCGCCCGCGCTCGCGCTTGCGCGGCTCGTCAGCACCAGCACAGGCACCTCGCAGATAGTGGAGTCGGCCGGCACTGGAAGCGTGATGTCGCCGCCCGTGCCCCTCATCCGCACGGCGGGGCCGCTGCGCACGAAGAGGCCGATCACCTTCACGGCGTCGTCGAGCGAGCCGCCGTTGTTCCCGCGCAGGTCGAATAGGACTCCGCACACGCCGGCCTTCTTCAGCTTCTCAAGCTCTACGCGCAGATCCTCCGCGCACGAACGGCCCTTGGCCTCCTTGGATGCCGTCGCCGCGTAGAACGACGGCAGGCGCAGGTATCCGGCCTTGAGGCGCTTTCCGGCAACGTCGATCTCGATGACGGAGGAAGATGCCGCCTCGTCGTCCATCGGCACTTCGTCGCGCACGATAGTGTAGCGAGCCACGCGCCCGTCGGAGTGCTTCACCTCGAGCGTTATCTTCTGGCCCTTCTTTCCGGCGAAAAGCGCCACAACCTCCCTCGTGGAGAGGCCGTCGGTCTTCTTGATCTTGCCATCGCCCTTCGGCGCCACGCCAGTTATCACGTCGCCCGGCTTGATGCGCCCGTCCTTAGCGATCGGACCACCAGGCAGCACGCGCTTCACCTTTATGCCGCCGTCCTTGAGCGTCCATTCCACGCCCACACCGCACATCGAGAGGTTCATGCCCGTCTTGAACGCCTTGTACTCGGCCTTCGTCAGGTACAGCGTATGCGCGTCGTAGGCTGAAGCGATGGCGGCGATGAAGTCCTCGCACGCGTCATCCGGACGCCGCTTCATCTCGGCGGAAAGCTCGTCCAGATACGACTTAACAAGCGCGGCGGCGGCCCTCTTCACACCGCCCGTCTCGCATCCCAGGAACTCGTCGAGCACCTCTCCCTTGAGGCGCAGGCGCCACATCGCGTCGCGCTCCGCGACCGTCGCAGGCCATGGCTCGCCGTCGCGCTTGTACATGAAATCGCCGCCCTTGAATTCGAACTCGGCGTGCGCAAGCTCGTTCGTCGCGAACTCCACGCGATCGCGCAGGCGCTTGCGATACACGTCGCGCAGCTTGTAGGCGAAGGAGAAGTCGCCCTTTCTGAAGGCGTCGTCGAGCTTGAGGATGCTCTTCTCGAACTCGGCAATGTCGGAGGCGAGGAACACCATGTGGTCCGCGTCGCACGACTCCACAAGGTTCGTCCATGCCCGGCGCGATATCACGTCGTCTGGCGCACGCCTCGTGAGGTGGTGTTCGGCGAGAGCGCGGTTCACGGCCTGCGCCGTCGCGCGGTGGCGCGTAGCGGCCTTTGCGTCGGCCTGCTTTCTGTACGGACGCCCCTGGACCGTGAACACCGCCGCGCACGCGAACGCCGCGACAAGCACTATCGAGAATCTCCTCATCTTTCTACTCCTCGTCATCGCCGTCAATCGCCGTCTTCACCATAGCCGCAAGCACCTTGCGCAGCTCGTCGGCGGGAAGACGCATGAGCGCGCGGTACGACGCGCCGTCGCGCCAGCCGAGCATCCATATGGACATCGCGGCGGCAGATTCCTCCGAAGCCCCCGCGCCAACGCGCGCCCTCGCCGCAAAGAGAGGCGTCTTCGCCTGCGTGCGCTCCGGCAGAGCCTTCGCGAACTCACCCTTGACCGCGTCAAGATCCCCCGGCTTGAAGTCTGCGTCCTCGCCGCGCACCTCGAACGTGCCCTTGGCCTGCGCCAACTTGCCGGACATCATATGCTCGCCCTTCTTGACCTTCGTCCCCTTGGGCGGCACGGGCGGCTTCTCGGCGAACTGCACCTCGCCGTCGAGACCGTCCGCGCGGAACACCATGCTCTTCGCGCCCCCCAGGTCCTCTGCCACGTGCAGCGAGAAATGCGAACATGCGGCCTTGCCCTTGCGGAACGCCGCGATGCCGCGCGCGCAGAAGGCAGCAGTCTTCATGAACGCCGCGACCTCGGCGTCCTTCGCCTCCTTCTTCGCAAGCTTCTCGAAGTGGCCGCCCAACGACGCGATCATGTGGTCAACAAGCGCCGAGCCTTTCCGGCCAAGCTCGCCGCCGCACGCGACGGGCGCGCACACAAACGAAATCGCGGAGAAGTCTGGCATTCCGCGGAACGACATCGCCTCCTCGGAAAGCGGACGCACCATCGCCTTTTCGAGATCGCTTCCCTTCACTGGATCGACCTTGACGCGCAGGTCAAGACCGGTCGCCGAAACCCCCAGCACCAGGCGCATGCCCTCTATCTGCTTCATCAGCTCGATCATGAACGGCTCAAACTCAGGGCCAGGGAAATCGTCCGGCATCAAGCTGGCTTCTTCCCCGTCGGACTTCTTTCCATCGCCTTTTGCGTCGTCCTTCTGCGCCACCTTCACATCGACGATCTGCTTTGCCAAGTCAGCGTCTCCAAAGACCTCCTTCGGCAGCTTCGCCACGTCCAGCGATATCGACGCCATTCCCCTCTTTATTGGCTTGGGGAAAGGCTCGCCGCCCTTTGCGGCCATCTGCAGCGCAAGCTCGCGCTTCTCCGAGATGTACACCCAGAGACCGTCTTTCGAGAACGTCGCGTACTCCGTGACCTTGTCGCCCATCCCCAGCACGCTGGACCCCTTGCTCTTGTAAGTCGCAACGCCGTCGACGATCTTCTTCTTCGGATGCGCCTTGCGCCAGGCGTCCATGCCTCCCGCGAGCGGCCACACCGTCACATTCGCGAAGTTGGTGCCGTCGGCGAATAATCCCAATCCGAACGGAGCGTCGGGACGAGGCGCGCCGAACCTCTTCGCCGCGTCGCTCTCCGCAATCGCCTGCGGCAGAATCATGGGGAGCATCGGAAACTGCGCCATGGACGAAAGCGCGCCAAGCTGCGGCTCCATCGCCTTCATGGAGGCAACCTGTACCTCGCCCACGTTCTTCCACGCGGCCTGCGCGCACGCCGCAACGCCAAGCGCGAATGCGCACACGATCGCCTTGAGAGCGCGCGCCGCCAGGCGGGCGCCGCCAACCGCAGCGGAGTCCGCCACGTCAAGCGTCTCCGTCTTCGCGCCGAACACGCGCTCGATCACGCCGCGAATCCCGCGCGAGCGCGAGGCTCCGCCGGTCACAAGGATCTTCTCGAAGTTTCCAATCCACTTTGTTCTTTCACGCATGTTGTTCATCTGCGCCTCCACCACTGCACGTATTCTGATTTCGTTCGAAGCGGAGGCCCAGTCGAAATTGGCCTCTATTCCCGTGGCGTCGTGACGGGGCGTTATCTCCGTCTCGAAGTAGGGGAACGCGCTCTTTCCATTGTTTCCGGGCGGCGTGAGCTCGAACGCCGTCTCGTCGAAGAACTTCCAGTCGACGCCGCACTCCTCCTTCACGCGCTCGCGGGCAAGCGAGCCGTTCTTGAAGCAGGATAGCGACATGAAGCCGCCCGCCGGATTTCCGAACACGTGCCCGAAACCGTCGGGATCCGTGCGGAAGTCGCGCATCGCGGCGAAGAACGTGTCGCTCGTTCCAAGCGACACGACGGCGCACCCAGGCTCCTCCGCGCCGCAGCCCACGAGCGAGGCGGGGTTGTCGCCGGTGAACGGCACAACGGGAATGCCGGGACGCAGCCCATACTTCGCGAAGCGCTCTGCAAGGCGCAGCGGCTCGCTTCCCGGGCGCGCAACGCGCGGCAGTTTGCCGACGAGGCCTGGCGCCGCGAAGTCGCATATCTCACGGTCCCATTCAAGCGTCTCGAGGTTGAGTAAGTTCATGCCCGCCCCGTCGCCAGTGTCGATAGGACCATCTTCGCCAGCAAGGTACGAAGTGAGGAACGAGCTCAACAGATGCACGCGCGCCGTCTTGGCCCAGCCCTCGGGATCTTCCTTCGCGAACTTCATCACCTGCGCGGCGGCGAAGCGCTCGATGGCGGGCGAGCCGGTGCGCGTGCGCAGCGAGTCGCCGAAGCGCGCGTCGAGAGCAGCCACCTCCTCGCCGGTCGAGGAGTCCATCCAGATCGGGCTCTCCGCACGCGAGAACGAACCGTCCGCCGCAAGGTACACCGTCGCGTGCTGCTGCGCGTCGCCGCCGATGGACTCGATCCTCTCCATCGGAGCACCGGACGCCTTCAGGCGCTCGAGCACGAGGTCGAGGCCTTTTATCCACATCGCGGGGTTTGCGCGGCGCACGCGCGCATCGGCATTCGGCAGGAAGCCGTCAGGCGATCCGAACTCCGGCAGGTCCTTCCCGTAGTTCACCGAGGCTGCGGCCACAACGCGGCCCGACTCGACGTCAAACACAACGGCCTTCGTCCCCTGAGTGGACGAATCAATACCAAGCGTCAGCATCACAACGTTCCTTTCGTCTGCATCGTGCAGATGCGATTTTCCAAGCGCGTTCAGCCCTTCAGATTCTGCGCGGCCTTCGCCCCGTCGGCCTTGAGGCACGCCGCGGCGGCCTTGGCGGCGGCGGCGTAGGCGGACTTCCACTCCTTGGCGAGCGCGGGGTTCTGGAGAAGCGCGAATGCGGCGCGCACGTTCCAGATCTCCTCGTACGTCATTCCGAAGAGCTCTGTGTCGACGTCCGTGAACTCCTCCATGCCCTTCTCTCCGGAGACGCGTATCGAGGCGTGGGGCGTGTGGGTGTCGATCGTCTGGTCGCTTCCCACGCCGCGCGCGCAGATGATCTCGTGGCGGTCGTACGCGGCCTCGCCGCGCGGCAGGCCCGCGGAGACCTCGACGGAGCAGTTGACATCGTTCGCGAGCTTCACGAGCGCGTTCACCGCGGGGCCGTTCGCCACGGCCATCACGCGCACCACCTTCGCCGCGCCGAGGAACGCCGCCACGTCGAGCTCGCGCGCGAGGATCGCCTCAACGTTGGCGCCCTTCGGCGCGAACGAGGCGAAGCGCAGAGTGGAGACGCCCTCGAGCGTTCCGTTCTCGGTCATCTTCTTCAGCTCCACGATCTTGCGCTCCACGCGCTGCGGCATAAGGGGCGTTGCACCCACGAAGCAGTGGCCGTCCTTGATGGTGATCTCGCCCTTCCGCGCGCCATACTTGTCGCGCAAGAAGTCGAGGCCCTTGTTCATTTTCTTCACGTTCATTGTCTATTCCTTTTGAATGTTGACAGAAATCGTTTCACTGTCCGCCCATGAAGACGGACAATGAAAATTATATCCCATTTTGCCTTCGCAAGGCAAGCGCGAATTGCAAGAAGTGCCTAGTGCGCGTGGTGGGTGGGTGTGAAATCTGCAATCTAGGCCAGGCGCCACACGCGGTCGCGCGGAGACTTGGCGGACGGAAACGAGCACACCGCCGACTCGCCGTCCATCAACGTTGCGGTGCCGGAATCCACGCGTATCTCCGTGCCGCCGAGCGCGTTCGCCGCAAGGAGGCACTTCTCAAGTCCATCGCCCGTGCCGAAGTTCCACACCTCGTCCGGCTGGGCCAGGCGTGACGGTCCGTCGTATATTGATTCGTCGCCAAGCGCGGCAATGCGGCCAAGCGGATCCGGCAGGCCTGCGAGCGCCTCCTTGGAGACGGGCGAGCGCTCCAGCGCGGCCTTGACGAAGGGACCGCATTCCGTCACGCCCAGTTCGTGCGCGGCGTACGGCGCGAGCGCGGCGGAACGGTTCACGGCGCGCAGCGCATCAACGCGTGCGGCAATTTCCTCGTAGGTCATCGACGGATCGAGGTCGATTGGCGCCTCTTCGCCGGAGAACTCGGTACGTGCGGCGTCCGGCAGGCGCGGCTCCACGAGGCGCTGGTCCGCAGCGTCCTTTGGCGGCACCAGAAATTCGCGCAGGCGCGACGAGAAGCGCTCGTATGCCGCCGGCGCGATGGTGGCGCGCGGGTAGAGCAGATGTATGAAGCCGCTTGCGTGCGAGACGATCGTCACGCGCTCGTGTTCGAGGGCGCGGCGGGCCTGCTGGGAAATGACGGTGCCGTTGGCCCACATCGCGCGCGTCACGAGGCGGCGGTTGTTGGTGAGGATGCCGGTGTCTACGTCGAGGAAGTTCTGCGAATGAAGAGGCGTGGCCATGAGGAAGATGTCGTCTAGCGGCAGGCCGCACACCACAAACGCGGCGGCGGCGTAGAGGCCCGCAAGAGAAACGCATTCGCCTGCGCCAACGGCGTGTCCGCTCTTGCGGCGGAAGGCGTCCATCGCCTCCACGGTCTCGGTCTTCCAGTAGGGGATCACGTCGCCGGAGTACTTGTCGAGGCCGAAGTGGCGGCGTATGTCGATGTCGTAGTAGTAGACGTCGCCATGGTAGCCGAAGAGCGCGTTCGAGCCGGATATCTCCTCGGGGGAGAGAAACGAGGCGAAGCGCGCGAGCTCGCGCGGACGAGTGGTCAGGCCCCACGTCTCGAGGTCGAGGTTGAAGGTGTAGTTGTCCATTATGTGCTGCCGCAGACGCTGCAGACGCCGTTTGGGACGCATCTCGCGTATGCCCGCGAACCACTCGAGCTCCCGCCACGCCCATATGCGCGGCGAGAGGATATTTGCCAGCACAAGCGCGTACATCAACGCGGGGAACACGAATATCTCCATGTCTGAAAGCGTCGCGGCGGCAGACTTTTCCTCTGACGATATCTCTTCCATCGAAATCATTGTCGTTATCTCTTTGTATGCATCGCATCCTTTTTGTCGCATGCGTTCAGATTATACCATATCCACCATCCACGCGGCAAGCATCGCCGCAGAGTCAAAAACGAGGTGGAAAAGCAGAAAACACAAGGTGATGTTTCCGTGACACGCGCTTCCGGTTTTATGGTATAATTTGCGCCATGAACTTCAAGCAATGTCTAGTCGTGGCCCTTCCGGCGCTCCTGTGCGGCGCGCTGCTGGGCTTTCTTGCCGCTCCAACCACGGCGCCCGTGCCCATTGATGAGGACGAGACCGAGACCGCCGAGGCGTCAAAGCCCGCGCGGCAGGCGAAGCCCGCCACTGACGACGCGGCGCTCAACCGCCTTCGCATGCGCATCAAGGAGCTCGAGCGCCAGCTCGCCGTGCGCAGCGCAGAGACGGCCGAACCCGTCGAGCCCGCCACTAACCGTCCGCCCGAGGTCGCGCGACGCGATGGACCTCCCGACTTCCGCAACCGCCTGGAGGAGATGCGCCTGAACGACCCCGAGCGCTACACGCAGATGACAAACCGCTTCGCCTCCTGGCGCGCGAGCCACATACAGCAAGTGCAGGACCGCCTGAACCTTCTGGCCGCAATGGACACTTCCCGCATGTCTCCCAAGCAGCGCGAAAACCACATGCGCTACCAGGAGCTCGTTGCCCGCCAGACCGAACTTGGCGACCAGCTCCGCCCCGGCGGCGCCAACCTCTCGGACGAAGAACGCCGCCAGATGCACCAGGAGCTCCAGCAGGTATCCCATGAGCTCAACCGCCTGGGCGACGTCGAACGCGACACGCTGCTGCAGCAGACAGCCCTTTCCTTCGGAATAAAAGGCAAAACCGCCTCAGAAGCCGTCGAGACGATAAAGGCCGTCTACCAGGCCACGAGAAGCAGCTGGGGTGGTCCCGGCGGTGGTCGTGGCCCAGGCGGACCTGGCGGAGGCCGCGGCGGCCGTGGCGGACGCGGCGGACGCTGAGTCCGTTAGAACTCGAGCGCCGCGTACATCTTCGCGAGGAACTCCTCGTATGAGAGGCGCTCCTGCTGCATGGTGTCGCGGTCGCGCACCGTGAACTTGCCGTCCTTCGGCGATTCGGGATCCACGGTGATGCACCACGGAGTGCCCGCCTCGTCCTGACGGCGGTAGCGGCGGCCGATCTGCCCGCTCTCGTCCCAGAACACGTTCACCTTCTTTCGCAGCTTGAGGAAGATGTCCTTTGCCATCTTGTAGCTGGCTTCGTCCTTCTTCACAAGCGGGAACACGCCCACCTTCACGGGCGCCACCTTCGGATTGAAGTGCAGCACCGTGCGCACGTCTTCCTTGCCCTTGTCGTCCGTGAGCTTCTGCTCTTCATATGCTTCGCAGAGAAGCGCGAGCATGAGGCGGTCGACGCCGGCGGAAGGCTCGATCACGTGCGGCACGTACTTGCCGTCGAAGAGGCTCAGGCAGAACTTCTCGGCGGCGATCGGATCCTTGCCGCGCGCCACCCAGTCCTTCTGCACCTTCTCGATGAACGCCTTGCGCGCCGCGTCGTCAAGCTTTTTCGCAGCCTGCTTGAGAGGATCGTCGAACACCATCTGGCTCTCGCCGGAGTACTTCTGGTGCTGCGTGAGGTCAAAGTCGCTGCGCGCGGCGATTCCCTCGAGCTCCTGGCGTCCGAACGGGAAGTCGTACTCGATGTCCACGCAGGCGCGGGCGTAGTGGGCGAGCTCGTCGGGCTTCTGCCAGTATTCGACGAAGCGCTCGGGCGGAAGACCGACCGCGGTGAGGAACTTCTTGCGCTGCTCCACCCAGTACTTGTGCCACACCTCCCAGCCCCAGTCGTCCTGCACCTCGCCGTCGAGGTCGGGATTGTCGGCAAGTGTCACCACGTGACCGTGGAGGATCTCCACCGCCTCGTCCGGCCGGATGAAGAACTCGAGCTCCATCTGCTCGAACTCGCGGCTGCGGAACGTATAGTTGCGCGGCGTCACCTCGTTGCGGAAGCTCTTGCCCATCTGCGCTATGCCGAAAGGCACGGACTGGCGGCTCGTGGAGAGGACGTTCTGGAACTGCGCAAAGATGGCCTGCGCCGTCTCGGGACGGAGATAGGCGACGTTCGACGGGTCGTCGATCGGGCCGACGATCGTCTTGAACATGAGGTTGAACGGCTTCGGCTCCGTCATTTCGCCGCCGCAGTACGGGCAGGAGAGCGCATACGCCGGGTTGACGGCCGCCGCCTTCTTGCCAAGCTCGGAGCGGATGTCGTCGAGCTGGTCGGCGCGCATGAGCTTCTTGCACTGCTTGCACATCGTCATCGGATCTGCGAACGTGTCGAGGTGGCCGCTCGCCTTCCAGATCTTCGGGTGCATGATGATCGTCGCGTCAAGTCCGACGACGTCCGTACGGCCGCGTACAGTGAACTGCCACCACGCCTGCTTCACGTTGTTCTTGAGCTCGCATCCGAGCGGACCATAGTCCCAGAATCCCGGCATGCCACCGTATATCTCAGACGAATGATAGATGAATCCGCGGCGCTTGCACAGCGCGGCAAGCGGATCGAGCGACGACTTGTTATCTTCTGCCATTTTCTCTTTTCCTTCGTTTTGCGGCAACGGCTGGATTGCCGCCCCGTACAAAAAACCGTTTCGCCCAAACAGGGAGAAACGGGTCTTTTAATGGCTCGGGCGGCTGGATTCGAACCAGCGACCAATTGATTAACAGTCAACTGCGCTACCACTGCGCCACGCCCGAACGTGGTGGTTGAAAACGCGGAATAGTGTATCATATCCCGCGAACATACGCAAGGGCGAATTTAAACTTTTTTGGCATCCGCAGGACTGGCGGCGCGGTTGACAAGGCGCACAATGCTTGCGTAAGGAACGCCTGAATGCGTGGCGAGGCCGATCTCGCACGTGCGCGAGTTGCTGTAGCCATGCGCAACGCCCGCCTGCTCGATCTGCGGACGCAACTTCCTGAGCGCCCATTCGTTCAGCCCGGGATGCGTGAAGCCCTTGTCGCCCGCAAACGCGCAGCAGCCCACCTCGTCCGGCACGAAGACGTCCTTCGCGCATGCCTTCGCAACGCGCACCATCGTATCGGCAAGCCCCATCCGCCGCGTGGAGCAGGTGATGTGCAGGGCCACGCGCTCCTGCACTGGCTCGATGCGCACCCTCTCCAGCACGAACTTCTCGATGAACTCCGCAGGCTCGTACATGGCGAGGCCCTTGATCTTCTCGCGCATTCTGTGCAGGCACGGGCTCTGATCGCAAAGAACGGGCCACTTCCCGTCTTCGGACGCCTTGCGCAATGCGGCCTCCAGTTCCGCCGTCTTGCGGTCCGCGATCTCCGGCATTCCCTTCGACTCCCATATCGTTCCGCAGCAAAGGCTCTCCATCCCCTCCGGGAACACGACCTCGTATCCAGCCTTCCCCAGCAGCTCCACCGTCTCCTCCACGAGGGGCTTCATTCCCGGCGCCTCGGCACCCATGCGCTGGTTTATGCACGACGGGAAGTAGACCGCCTTCCCCGCGCCCTTCTTGTCGCCGCGCGCCGCTGACGCCGCACGCCTGCACATCTTGCGCGCATTGACCGGACCCGGCGTAGAAGGCGTCCAGAGCGGCACTGCGCCGAAGGAGCATCGGTGGAGCGCCCTGCACAACGCGCCCATCGCGCGCGCGCCGATGACTCGCCGCCCAAGCGCCGCCATGCCAAGGGCCGCCGCCGCTAATCCTGCGACAAGCGGAAAGTGGTTCGCCGCGAATCCGGCAGCGCCCTTCGCGAGCGCCGAGAGTTCTCGGCCGCGTATCACATGCACAAGCTCGCCCGTGTTTATGCCCACGGGGCACGCCGTGGAGCAGAGTCCATCGCCCGCGCAGAGGTCGCGCCCCACCTTGCGGAACTCCTTCACGAGACGCCTTGCCATGCGCTGCGACTCCTTGTCGCCCAACGCCTCCAGCCGCGCGATCTCGCGCTGCACGACGATGCGCTGGCGGGACGACATCGCATACCCGTGCGCCACGCACTTGACTTCGCAGAAGCCGCACTCGATGCATCTATCCACGATCGGGTCGAGACGCGGCAGCGGCTTGAGGTTGCTTATGTAGGCTTTTTCGTCCCCGTTGAAGATCACTCCCGGATTGAGAATTCCCTCCGGGTCGAAGAGCGACTTCACGTCCTTCATGAGCGAATACGCCTCGTCGCCCCATTCGCGCCGCACGAACGGCGCCATGTTGCGTCCGGTGCCATGCTCGGCCTTGAGCGAGCCGTCATACTTCTCCGTGACGAGAGATACGACGTCGCGCATCATAGAATCGTACTGCGCCACTGCCTCTGGCGTGTCGAAGCGCTGGTTGAGGATGAAGTGCCAGTTGCCGTCGAGAGCGTGCCCGTAGATGACGGCATCGAGGTAACCATGCGCCACGAAGAGTCGCTGCAGGTCCTCAGTAGCCTCGGCGAGACGATTGATCGGCACTGCGACGTCTTCGATGAGGCATGTGGTGCCGATCTCGCGAGTGCCGCCCACCGCCGGGAATATGCCGCTTCGCATCGCCCAGAAACGCGCCACCTCGGCGGGTTCGCGAGTGAAGGCAGCCGACGCTTCGAGCTTGAACGGGGCGAGAGCCGCAAGCAGCCTCTCGCGGCGCGCAACGAGATCCGCCTCGTCGGCGGCCTCTATCTTCACGAGAAGCGCGCCTGCCTCGTCCGGCAGATTCGAAAGCTCGGGGAAGTCCTTCTCCACGGCCCTCATCGCGCGCCTGTCGAAGAACTCCGCAGCCACGGCGGCGCGTTCGGACTTTATCGCCACTACGGCTTCGCAGGCCATGCGCGCCGTGGGGAAGAGGAGAAGCGCGGACTCGGAAAGCGGCGCGATCTCTCCCGTCCTGAAAGTCACCTCGCTCAGGAACGCAAGCGTTCCCTCGCTTCCGGGAATCAGATGGGCGATGATCTCGAATGGATCATCGAACTCGACGAACGGAAGAATCGTGAGCCCCGTCACGTTCTTGATCGCGTACTTGCGGCGGATGCGCTCCGCGAGTGCGGCGTTGGCGCGCACTCCGTCGCGCAGCGCGAGAATTCTCTTGATGAAGTCGCTGTGCGACACGGCGAACGCGGCGCGGCTTTCGGCGTCCCCAGTGTCGAGCACGGTGCCGTCGGCAAGGACGATCCGCACTGACTCGATCATGCGATAGCTGTTCGCGTGGGTGCCGCAGCTCATGCCGGAGGCGTTGTTCATCACGATTCCGCCCACCATCGCACTGTTGACGGAGGCTGGATCTGGCGTGAATCTGCGTCCGTATGGCTTCAGGATCTCGTTGACCCTGCCGCCAACGATGCCTGGCTGCAGGCGTATGCGCGCGCCGCCCTCCAGCACCTCATAACGTTCCCACTTCTTGCCGCACACGACGAGAAGCGAGTCGGTTATCGCCTGGCCGGAAAGAGATGTGCCCGCGGCCCTGAACGTGATGCTCCTGTGTTCGCGGCGGGCGCGCGCCAGAATCGCCTGCACGGCGGCCTCGTCGGCCGGCATCAGCACCTCTTCGGGCAAGATGCGGTAGAATCCGGCGTCAGTGCCCCAGGCAAGCCGTTCAAGCGCGCTTGTAAACGTCTGCATTGCAGTATTGGATGTTGGTTTCATTAGATGAGTCTATTATAGCACATTCCGTCCGTCTCGTACACAAACACAGGGCACACTTCCATGTTATTGTGAGATTGTGGAAATGAACCATTATGTCATTATGGAATTGAGGTCGGACAATTCCATAATGCCATAATGTCGTAATGTCATAATGCCACAATGTCTCCTGGTAGTTTGTGAAATCAGAACAGACGATCCCCGTAGACGAGGATTTTCTTGAGGCGGAGCGCCTTTTTGCCGTCGCCGGGCTTGCAACCGACCTTGACGGACTTTACGGTCTGCGGATTCCCGGTGAGGTCGACGCGCAGTACGCCGTCTTTGGGCGCACCGCCGCCAACCTCCTTCCAGTCATCCTCCTCGCCTTTCACCCAGACCGCCAGCGGCATTTCCGCGCCAATCACCGTCACGCCCTTCACGACCACATCTCCGGCCATTTCCACGACCGCATACGGTGCCTCATCCGCCCGCGTGACGAAAAGCCCCCTGCGCGACGGGTCGTACGGCGTGGCGTCGGACACCCTCGCGTAGTCCTCGGGCGTGTCGCCCTTTCCGGCGCTTGAGGTCACCACGAGCGCGTCGCCCGACGCAAGCGGCGCTCCGTAGTCCGTCTCCGCAACCTTCGCCGTACCCTTCGGAGGGTCTTCCTCGTTTCTGAAGTCGGCCATCATGCGGAACGCCGTCCTGTCCTCCATGCAACCCTTGACAGAACAGAGCCGCCGCCAGTCGATCTTGCCTGCGGACGACGCGCCATCGCCGCCCATGAACCGCGCCACCTTCCCGAAGAACCTGCCAAGGCGTTCCTTGTCATCACCGAACCGCCTGATCGCGTAGCTGAAGGTCTGGGGCAGGTAGCTGGCGCTGTCCATGTTCGCGGAGAGCGCCGCCACAAGCACGCCATCCTCGAGATTCGGGATTCCCCTGATCCTCGTCAGCGAGCGCTCCAGCGCCTCCTTCTCGAAGTTCATCTCCTCGGAGATGTAGGCCTTCGGCTGCGGGAGCCCGAGAAACACCCGCGCCGTTTCCTTCGCGAGCAGTTTTTTGTCGACGTCCTTCCTCTTCGCCAGCTCGTCAAGCGCCTCGTGCGCGAAATTCCAGGAGACGAGCCGTCCGTTCGGTGCGAGCCTGACGAGATCGGCGAGATAGCGCTGCCAGTCTGCAACGGAAGCGCCGGACTTCTTCAGGCCGTCCGTGTAGGCGCGCCACGCCGTGTAGTTGTAGGGGCAGCGCATGGCGGCCTCCTTGACGCGTCCCGCGAAGAGCAGCAACTCCGACTCGTCGTACGCCGAACGGTCCGCGAACGCGCGTTCCGTAGCCTGCAGATACTGGAAACCCTTTCCCCAGAGCGTGAACGACGCGCCCGAGTACGGCCTTATCCCGTTGACGAGCCGCCAGTTGCCATCCTCCTTGCGGATGGCCCAGCACCGGTGCGCCGGCGCACCCTTTCGGAACTTCGTGGCCTTGCGTCCAGGCTGGAAGTTCGTCACGGCCATGATTCCCTGTGCATTGGCTGCGCGCGACGCCCACTCGGAAAGCTCCACGCACACGCCGCCGACGCGCGCGCGCAGGTAGAGGCGCGGCCAGCCGGACGCCATCCACGGGCGCATGTATTCGTCGTGCTTCGCCCACTTGCTCACGCCGAAGCAGTTCTTCTTGCGATATGGCACGTTCCTGATGCTCACGTTTCCAAGATAGCGCGTCGGGAAACGGCGCTGGGCGTTGAGGTAGAGCGTCTCCGCCGCGTCAGACGGACGCTTCACGATGAATCGCCATTCGCGGCAGTCGCGCTTCGCGGCCTCCGTGACGAAGCCGCCGACCTTCCCGATGCGCCTGAACGCCGCCCAGTGGCGCACGGTCGCCGTCATGTCGTCGCCCTTCTGCGCGTTGATCGCCACGGCCACCGTCGCCCTGCGGCCCATCTCCGTGCGGCTCCACTTCTCGTCCGCGTCGTTCAGGAAGAGCGTCATCAAGGTCTCCAGCGCAAACGGCGCGTCGAAGACGGGCCCGGAGAGCAGGAAGTCCTCCAGCACGGCATCGTCGTTCCACAGCCGCGCGAACAACTCGCGCCCGCCCTTCGCCACGAGTACTTCGCCGATCTTCTTCTCGCCGCAGATTTCGACCAGACGCTTCCGAAGGATGGCACGCCGCACGGGCGATCCGGGCTTGAGGTCTTCTGATTTCAATTTCCGGCCATCGAATGCCAGTTGCCGAATAATCTTCGCGCAATCGACATTCGCCGCCCGGCGCCCAACATCGGGTTCAAGCCGTTTCGGCTCCAGATTCACCACGCCGTCGCCGAATGCGCCAATTCCGCGCAGCGGATCCTTCGGCGGCTGCGCCACGTCCACGCCGAGTTCCTTCAGATAGCTGTACGCCGCCCAGCCCCAGAACGAAGTACATCCGGCGTCGTAAACGGACTTCAGGCACTCCACCGCCCGTGCCTTGTTCGCCTTGAGATCATGGCGCAGCAGCGCGAACTCCGCCATGTCGACAGACTGGCGCTCCTCGAGGTTGCGTCCGTTCGCCGGACGCGCCCGCAGCTCCGCGATGAACGTGCGTCCCTCTTTCCATTTCCCCTCCGCGCCAAGCTTGCTCGCGCGACTGACGTCCCCCATGCCGTCCTTCGGCTTGCGCGGCAGGTCGATATTCGGGGGCGTCCCGAATCCGGACGCGAAAAGCGCCATGCACGAGATGAGAACGATTATCTTTTTCATGGACTACCTCATTTACGGTTTGCGGGCGGGCTTTTGTCCTTTATTTTCCTTGCGGATAATTATACCAGAAATCCGCGTTCTCGTGCATAAAAAGCGGCCGCAAAGAAGCCGCCGCGAAAACCGGCTTCGAGTACCCGGCAGTTGATTGAAAATGTTGCCAATGTGGAAATGTTGCCAGTTCCAATGTTGCCAATGGCCAATTGGGATTGGAATTGGATATTGGCAACATTGGTAACATTCCCAAGGACTCAAAGGGTACTGTCCCCGCGAGGTTCAATGCCCTTGCCTCGGCAAGCGATGGTGCCCAGTGATCTCATAGCTGAAAAGGCAATCTTCCTCCTGCGTGCCTCCCCCAACATTGTGCAGCACAAGAGGGATGCCGCCACTCGACTTCCTGTCGCTGACAATCATTATATGCGGAATGTTGCCATCGATGCGACAAGTGACAATGTCCCCTGGTAGATAGCAGCGCACATCCTTGTTCACCTCAAGCGACCACCCCATGCGCCCAAAGAACCGCTCCAGGTTAAGTACCCGTCTATGGTCGATGTTCGAGTCCGTGCAGAACATCAGCCACCGCGTCATGGATGGATACATCAGGAAATGTGACGCCATGTCTTCGTGCACGAGCTTCTGAAGGTCCATTCCGCGCGCATCGCGGAGCGCGCGGACGATCACATCGCTGCAGACTCCGCGATCCATTGGCACGTCGCCGTTCGGATAGGGAATCTTCCTGTACGCCGGGTCGTAGACAACTGTAACTCCGATCTGTCTTCGCGCGGCGGACACTATGTCCATTCCGTTTGTGGCTGCGTCTGGCAGGCCACTCGACGGAGATCCGTAACGAACGCCGACAGGCATTCTTCCAAGAAGCAGCACTACGGACAGCACTATCAGAACCGCCAGCAATCCCGACGTCAGAAGCTTCCTTGTCCTCTGTAAAATCGTCATGCCCTCACCTCTGGCGTTTTCATGGAACTCAAAGGAGTGCCCCAGGCGAGCCGTTCAAGCGCGCTTGTAGACGTCTGCATTGCAGTATTGGATGTTGCTTTCATTGGATGAGTCTATTATAGCACATTCCGTCCGTCTCGTACACAAGCGCAGGGCACACTCTTGGCATCTTCTCCTCCGTCACCTTCCGTTCATGAGATCATCTCCGTGATTTTCGCTTCTGCAAATCTCCGCTCGCGCAGTCGTCCTCCGCGAAGCATATCGATGACGGCGAGGCGATCATACAATTCTCTGTCCTTCGCAGCCGCAGTTGGCGCAGTGGCATACAAAGGCTCAAAAGCTTGTCCATACATCTTCCCAGATTGAGAACGCCAGACCGGACACGTCCCGGCAACGGCAAAAGCGCCATCTGCCACAGGAGCCGCATACGACGTTGGCATTCCTTTTGCGATGACACCTGTCGAACGAAATGGAAAGACATATCGAACTCCATGAATGAGGAATTCAAGCACATTACGTTTCTGTATGTGCCGATCCAATCCAATCAAGGAAGCGTCCTGTAGACGTTTCACAGCAGCATGGGTTTCCGAGGCGCTTAAACAGGCACGCGCACCCAATTGGGCATACGATTCACCTTGCCTCCGCCCATCCATAATTGCCGCCAACACGACTATGTCCTGCCCTTTGAGCATTCCAACCTCTCTCTCATTCGCAATTCGCGAATAGAATATCATATCTCTTGACGATGGTCAAGCTCCAATAGTGGCACCACAATGTGCTGGGCGTTTTTCATCCATGCGTTTTGAGATTGGAAACAACCAGAACAACTGGTAAAAACAACTTTGAGAGAGGTGCGCGGGCTAACTCGCCCGCGCATCTATCCATCTGTTTTACAAGAATCTTAATATAAGTGTATCGTTTTTGATTGGACTATTGGCACGGGCGAGTTGATGCGCCTGTCGCGAAGCGATCAGGTTGGGTGAGCGCGAAGCGCGAACTGCGAAGCAACCGCAAGGCCCTGCGCCCGTGCGCCAAAGGCAAGTTGTTTCAAACAAGTTGTTTCCAATTATCAGAAGGCCCGGCAGTGAATTTCGCAGATGCGCCCCAATGTGTTCACGCGTGACTGTCTGGTTGACCGTTCGTACTGATGGCGCTCTTTATGAAATTAAAAGCGCCAACGACGCAAGCCATCAACCGATAAGCCAGCCAAACCACCCAACCACCAAACCACCTCCCCCCCCCCCAACATATTGAGCACCAATGTCAGAAATGCAAATGAGAATAGATGGCGTAATAATCTTACTACCTCATGGGTGCCGCAGCACTGGGAGAACGGGCATCTTGCCCGTTCACGGTAATTCCACTGTTACCTTGAAGAAACGGTGCTTGGGATTCGCGGGATACGTCCAGGCCGAGTCCGTCAAGTCCGTCTTGCCCCAAACCCTGTAGACGCGCACCTCGCCGTTGGTGTTGAGATTGGGCGTCCAGGAGATATGGGGGCCGTCGTCCTGCATGGAGATTATTGCGCGGAACAAGTCGTTCGCGTCCGTGGGGACAGTCCCCGCAACGTAGTCTTCCCACACGGCGACGGGGCGTCCGTTCGCATCATACTTGCCGATTGTCTGTCTTGCCACCGTCTCGAAATCGGATTCCAAGCCCAGACCCAATGACGAAAGCCACGTGTAGGGGACAGGATCGGGCGTGGTCAACGTGTAGCCGCTTCCGTCGGCGGGAACCCACTGTACCTGGTCAAGCCAGATGCAGTCCGGCGAGTAGGATGCCGCGCCGTCCTTGCTGTATTCCCAGCGTAGCACGTGCTTGCCGCTGGTTGGGACGTCCACCTCGATCTTACGCCAGCCAGTGTCGTTGCCTGCAATTCTTGCCTTCTCCACGCCGTCAACAGAGAAAGAACCATAGTCGTACCAATATGTATCGCCCTCCTCATCCTCTGCGTCCTCGCACGCCGCCCGCCACCAGAACGAGATCGTACCCGCCTTGCGTACGGACGTCTGAAGCCACGTCATGCCGCCATGGCCAACCGTTCCGCTTCGCACGCTTGAGACGCCGTCGCGCGAGACATCAGTCACTATCGTCCATGGACTATCCTCGTCAGTTTCCATCAGATATCCGTAGAGGTTTGCCGCCTCGCTCAGCCCCTCGGTGCGGGTCAAAGTGGCAGACACCTCGTCGGAATAGTGTCCAGCGCCACATGCAACGGCCCTGAGCGTGCATGTTCCGTATATGTATATCGGATCTTTGTATACGTGTCCAGACGCTCTTGGATCATCGCCGTCCTTCGTGAACAAAATCAGCGCGTCGCCGGTGTCGCATGAAAGCGATACGAAGCGCGAGGCGTTCTGGAACTCCGCTCCGCCTTCCAGTGAAATTACGGGTGGCTGCGGTTTCCATACCGCATACAAAACCACGCCGTCCATTCTTGCGGACACTTTCGCGAACTCAGCCATGTCCGGATATGCCATCTCGCCTCCCACTGAAAGACTCCACCCCATGAACGAATATCCGTCACGCGCAAACGCATTGGCGGAAAGCGACAGCGAATCCCCTTCTATCACCGTCTGCATCGCCATTTCGCCATGACCACCATTTGCATCGTAGCCGACATTCACTATCTTCCGCCACCATGGCGACACCGTTACCGAGGTTGCAGAGTGGAAGGGATCGGACACAACGGACCCAGTTGCGTTAGTCCAGCCAGAAAGAATAAATCCTTCCCGGGCCTCCATTCCAACGGTTGTATTAACATTGAAGGCATTTTCACCTACATATAAATTGACGACACTATTCGAAATCATTACATCACTCAAGTCCGCGCACTCATAAAAGGCCTTTTTACCAATAACGACAATATTTGGTGGCAACTCCACATTAACCAAATTCCCACAATCCTCAAATGCGCATTCCTCTATGTTCCGAGCGCCATGTGGAATAACCATACATTTCATTCCATAGCAATGTGCAAATGCAAATTCACCAATGCTTGTTATGCCAGCGTTCAATTTCAAATTTGTAATTGAATGACAGTTGTCAAATGCGCCTTTGGCAATCAAAGTCTCATCTGATATCACAACATCCGTCAGGGACGAGGGAATGTAACGAATAATGCTTTCCCCATTGTTTCCATTGTTTTTTGTGCCAACATAGTATTGTTCAACTTCATATGCTCCTTCAGTTAGCGATTTTCCGAATACATGCCCAAATAGTGCTTCTTGCACAAGCGAGTTCCCGCGTTCCGAACCGACAAATGGCAGTGTCAGACCTTGCAGCCCCGTACATCCAGAGAAAACCCCATATCCAATATTGGTGACACTGTTAGGAACATCCATATTTGTCACTTGACTGCAGTTCTGAAATGCATCATCGCCGATTCGCGTCACACTGTCGGGGATTGCCAGAGAACGCAATGAAGCGCAACCGGCGAATGCCTTCGCTGGTATCGCATCCGTTTCACCTGTCAACGTGATTGACTCCAACTTGTTGTATGCATCTGGGAACATCGATGACATACGTGAAACAATTGCCCACGGCATCGTCACGGACACGATATTGCTACACCCAGCAAACATCGTTCGCGCGCCATCGCATCTGAAAAGAGTCCCGTCGCCGGGGTCAAGCAACCGACTCCACCCACTTTGCGTTGTGTTTGTACTTCCATCATCACGGTAACCTACACCAAAGTCACCACTCCAGATGTTACCCCAAGACCCCTTAACACCATCTATGTCTCCCAAACGAAATTCCACGTTGTGCCAACCAGACCTCGAACATTCATACTTTCCTACACCAATCTTCTGTATTGTGTCCGGATATACGGCATGAAGTACTTGATGTCCATCTACATTGACATCTGTATCGTCGTCGAAATGTGCGCCAAAAACATAAGTTTTACCAGCCTCCATGTACATCTGACCGAAGTAGGCGAAAGTTGAGTTTGTCTCGTTCCATGTATACACGTTACCACTCAGTGGATCGGAGAAGTCCCGGGGCCCCGTCTTTTCAATCCTCGTGTATGCCGCAATTGCACCTGACACATTCGCGGCTTCATTCGCATCATCAAGGGTCGATGTGATATCGAACCTCGTGTCAAACTTTGCCTGCATCAAACCAGGCATTATGCAATCTATCGATTCTGTCTCAATGACAACGTTCGTCAACCCCGTACATCCCTCAAAAGCCCCGTAGCCGACACTCGTCACAATGTTTGGAATCGTTATGCTCGTCAACTCTTCGCAACCTTTAAATGCCTGATTGCCAATCCCCATTACAGGATAGCCTCCGATTTCTTCTGGGATCACTAAGTCTCCTACGGGTTCGGGATCAACGGCGACATCCGTTCCGTTTCCGATTGTCGCGCGTCCATCCTCCGAAACTATGAATGTCCATGCATGTCCATCAATCGTAGCCGTCTCGGTTCTCTGCCAAACCGGCGTAACCGTAACGGCAGATGCAGAATGGAACGGATCGGATATGACCCGTCCCGCAGCATTCGTCCAGCCGACAAACTCATAACCTGACTTGTTTCCAATTGTCACAGCCGTTGCCGCTCCGAAAGCGTTGCCGCCGACCGTTAATGTTCTGATATCGCTCGAAAGTGTCACTTGCGACAAGTTGCTACATCCGGCAAAGGCGGAATCGCCAATCTCGGCAACGGATGGCGAAATCGCCACCGTCTCAATGTCGCGGCAGTCTGCAAAGGCATAGCGACCAATTGCAATAACAGACGTGTTGCCAATTGTGGCTGGAATGTTGAGTGATGAATCAACCGATCCAATTCCTGCCTGTACAATGCCGATTCCGTCACCCACATTATAGTGATACACATGCGTTCCCTCGCCAATCACCGCCGCTATCGGGTTGTCACCATTTGACAACGCCCGCACTTCCGCAGAAGAAAGGACTCGATTATAGATACGTACTTCGTCCATGTCACCACTAAGGTATTCATCACCTTCCGGCGGATCGAAACCAATAAACAGCGAATCTGCATTTTCTATCATAGGGCCATGTGGTGTAGATGTGCCGACTAATTCTCCGTTCAAGTAACCAAGGATAGCGGTTGGCGTAATTGTTACTGCAATATGATTCCACATATGTAACGCTATGTTCTTCGAGGAATAAACACTATCATTTTTTACACCGCTATAGTAGTCAACAAGCCAATTCTTATCCTTGCCAATTTGGATTCCGTATTGCCGAGTTTTATTATTTCCACTGTCATTTCCCTTGCACAAGATGCTTATCCAATATGGATTCAGACCATCCTCACTAGTCAGTGCTTCAGGTTTTACCCAAGCCGACAGAGTTACGGTCTGTCCGACTTCACGCAGCGAATCCGAATCAGCGACTTCAATGTATGCTGACGTACCATCGAAATGATATGCACCATCGGCGTTTCCGTGTCGATCTGCCGTGAGTACGACGCCATGCAGAACACCGTTGTTGCCATTGCCGCTGTCATCATTCGCATTGCCGTCGAAAGCGTAGTGCGCAACGAGACCTTCCGCATAATCCCAAGGGAGGACACGCTGCCAGCATGGCGAAACCGTTACAGCTGTATCCGAGTGGAACGGATCGGAGATCACTTCTCCAGCGTCATTCGTCCAACATAGGGCATATCCTCTTCGCTCAGCAGCATCCACAACCGTTACATCGTCAAACGCATGCGATCCTACAGACAAGGTCCTAACATCGTTTGGCAGTTCTACTTGAGCAAGGCTCGTACAATCTGCAAATGCCATCTCGCATATGGATGTCACACTCACTGGAATCTTCACCAGCGTAAGGCTTGAACAGCCGCTGAAAGCGCAATAGCCAATGCTCGAGACAACATCCGGAATCGTGACATCGACAAGTCCATTGCAGCCTTGAAATACGGAATCGCCTATGACGTCTAGCGGGTTCCCGGCCAATACTGCCGGAATTTCAAGTGTTCCCGTCGGTGAAGGCCTGACCGCCCACAAGGTCGCCTTCCCGCTAGAAACGGAATATGTCCATGTGTACCCATTCGTAACCACAGTCTCGGCGTACAAGATACATGTTACCATCGCCGTACAGCACAGTACCATAAGTTTCTTCATCGCCGCGGCTCCTTTCTTTTGCGAGAGAAACGTCGGCGGCAAATGAAGAGCGGCGCACTCTCGAGATTCTTGTCTCTACCGAGGCGCCGCTAAGAGCCTTTGATGGAACTTGAATCCGAAAGCACGCCGCGTGGTTGGCCACGCGACGCACCATCGCATTTCGCTCCATCAAGATTAGCGGTCTTTCGGTAGAAGCTACTTTACGCTGGTTGCGTACGTTCTGCCGGTGGCGCACACCCGTGCGCGCGGCAGTTGTTTGTCGCGCTCCCTTGGCGGGCGGCGGTCACGGGGTGACCGCCCTACCAATGCGGTCACGCGGTCCTCCTTCGCTGAAGCTACGGAGGACAAGGGCACGTGACCCTACCAAGGTGGCGACCGATCCGGCAGCTCACAACCGCCGGTATGTCAAAGAACAAATCCCCATACGGGATTGCCCCGAGTCAAGGCGTCATCTCTTCCGCCTCTCATCAGAGACGGCTAAAGTATAGCATTTTCGGATTCTAATGGTCAATTCGAATATGAAATCAGGCTTTGGGTTAATGTTGCCAATGTGGAAATGTTGCCAGTTCCAATGTTGCCAATGGCCAATTGGGATTGTAATTGGATATTGGATACTGGTAACAGTTTCACATTCTCAGGGGCCCTGCCGGCGAGGCGCATGAAGTTGCTCGGCATTGCGGTCACGGGGGACACGTGACCCTACCAACGGTCACGAGGCGGCGAAGTCTTTCACAAGGTGGCGGTTGAGCATGCGCTCGTAGAGGATTCAAATGGGACTCCCCGCAAAATCCCAACTATCTCGGCTTCACTCCGTGAAAAGGTCGTCGAGCGTCACGACAGACTGGACGTCGTTCAGGTATTCGTTGCGAACGGCCCCGCATGTAGTCACCAGCGTTATATACGCCGCGCCGCGAAACGCACCCTCGGCGACAAAACGTTCGCGTCTGTTGATGATCTTCCTGTGCTCCTCTTTAGTCAATTCGTACTCACCCGACGAATACTTGATTTCGCAGATGTTAGCCGCATCGTCCGCCCGCTCGATAAGCAAATCGATCTGCGCACCGTCCGTTCCATGCCCCGGCGAAGACCGCCACGCATACTGGTGCGTCTCTATCCCCGATATCCCAAGCGCCCGCTTTATCTGCGCGATATGTTCAAGGCACACGCGCTCAAACGCAAGCCCCCGCCAGACGTTTGCCCGCGGCGAATCCTGGACCGTCACCCACGAGCCCGACTCACCCGCCCCCAGATCAGCAAGAAACCTGAAATGGAAAAGCGTGAAATTGTCAATGAGTTGATAGACGGCGTCATGCGACATCTTCCCCGGCATGCGATAACGCCGAACGAAACCGCACTCCACCAGTTCAGCGAGCGCCGTGCTGAATGCGCCGTTGTCCGCAAGCCCCGTCGCGGCAAGCAACTCGCCACGGCTCATGCCGACCTTTTTGCGCCCGAGCGCGGTGACGATGGCGGTATGGCGCTGCGGCTTCTTGAAAAGCGACGCATACAGATGACTGTATTCGTCACGCAGCTCGCCATCCGCCGCAAAGAACATCGCCTCCAGATTCTGTGCTGGGCTCCGGTCCTTCTCCACATAGTTCCAGTAGTATGGAACGCCGCCCATGGCCATGTAGTATTCAAGCATCTGCCTGCGCGTGGCGACGATTCCGCGTGCCCTGGTGAACCGCTCACATTCCGAAAGCGTGAACGGCTCAAGCCGGATTCTGCGCGTCAGGCGGTTGTGGAGTCCGCCTCGGGCGTTTAAGAGTTTGTCCGTCATCCACGACGTCGCCGACCCGCAGACAACTAGCACGATGTCCGTCCTTGCGGACGCCCAGCCGTTCCAGAACGACTCAAGCGCGCTCACGAACCCCGACCGTTGCGAATCCATCCACGGAAGTTCGTCGATGAACACAACCTTTTTGCCCGACGGAAGCCGCGCAAGCGCAGTCTCTAGCGCGTCAAAAGCGTCATACCACGTCCTCGGACGCCTCCCGGAGAAAAGGCCCTGCTTCTCCATCGACTTGGCGAACCTCGCAATCTGCTCAGCTCGCCCAGCATTCGCTATGCCGGTATGGTAAAATGCGAAACGGCCGTCATACGCCTCGCGTATCAGATACGTCTTGCCGACCCTGCGGCGACCATAGACGGCAATGAACTCCGAAGATACGCTTGAAAGCGCATCTTTCAGCTTCCTCACTTCGTTTCCACGACCTATTAACATTACAAGTCCTTCTGTTAAAAGGTTTATCGTTCACAACAGATGATATTATACCACAATACTCTGCGGAAAGTCAATAGCAAAACCGACTTACCGCAAAATATAAGGCTGTTTTGGGGCTTCTTACGCCTATACTCTGCGGAAAGTCAGTTATTTGCACCACATTCCGCAGAGTTTCACTATACTGTCCAAATCACGGGCGTCCAGATTATTTTATCAGCAGGGAAATAAGCAAGCTATTGGCAGGGAAATGTGGTATAACACGAGCTGGCAACTGAGAAAAAAGGATGACCAAATCAGAATTAGAGTCGCGGCAGAGATCGCCCTTGACTTGGGGATGAGACGCGACGCGTTTCATGCCCGGATATGATCTTCCCAAGCAGGACAAAATCTGTCCGCACTAGGTTCAAGGGGACCCTCAAGGTTCCGTTGGGTGGGTGAGAATAGCAGCGGTCACGCGGGACGCGTGACCCTACCAACGGTCACGAGGCGGCGAAGTCTTTCACAAGGTGGCGGTTGAGCATACGCTCGTAGAGGGCGATGTACTCGCGCGCGCAGGCCTCGTGGTTGAACCGCTTGTGCGACTCGCGCATTATGCGCGAAACCTCGGCTTCGCGGACGTCGGCAGGAAGCGCCCAGAACGCCATCGCCTGGTCCATCGCCCAGAAGAGTCCGTTCGAGTCGTACGTGTCGAAGACGAATCCGTTGCCCTTGTGCGCGGCGACGTCGAGCGGCTCCACAGTGTCGTGCAGGCCGCCGGTGTTGTGCGCGACGGCGAGCGAACCGTAGATGGGCGCCTGCATCTGCGGCAGACCGCAAGGCTCGAAGAGGCTCGGCATGAGCATGAAGTCGGATGCGGCGAAGCCGAGCTGCGAGAGGCGCGCGTCGAAGTTGCTCACGCCGAGGCGGCCGCCGATGTTGTGGAACGAGCGGATGTCCCAGAACGGCTGCTGGAAGGCGCCGTTCGCGATCACGGCGATCTGCGCGCCCTCGGCCCAGTGGCGGTCTAGGAAACGGTAGCAGATGTCGGCAAGAAGCTGCGGGCCCTTCTGCACGGGATCAAGGCGCGACGGCCAGAAGAAGAGGGGCGCGTCGGGATTCTCCTCGAGGCCAAGGGCGTGCTGGAGGGCGAGCTTGTTGCGGCGCTTCATCTCGGCGTGGTTGTCGGGACCATACCGGAACGGGATCTTGTCGTCCGTCTCCGGGTCGTCGGAGGGATCGGGGGCGTTGAGAATGCCCGATGCGCAGCCGGCGTTGAACTTGTTGCGTATCTCGTTGCGGATCGAATCGGGGATGAAGTCGTGCCAGCCGTCGACGATCTCGCGCAGGAACGTGGGCGAAACCGTGTTGATGAAGTGCGCGCCGAAGATGCCGGAGGCCTGAAGGTCCACTGGGTCGACATCGCGCGCGCTGAAGTAGTCCATGGGCGGGTACTCGTAGTAGAGGTTCGCCCAGAACTCGGCGGCGTCGATGCCGGAGTCCTCGATCTGCGCGAGGGTGAGCTTGTGCGTGTGGATGTTGTGGACGGTGAAGAGGCAGGGGATGCCCATGCGGCGCGCGGCGGCGGGCACGAGGCCGGTCATCCAGTCGTTGCAGTGAATCAGGTCGGGCTGCACCTCGGGGATGATGTTGTTTATCACCTCGCGCTGGAACGCGAGGGCGAGGCGGGGGTTGGCGCCGCTCTGGGAATAGACGCGGTCGCGGTAGTAGAAGCAGCGGTCCTCTGCGAGGTGGATGCGCGCATCCGGCATACGGCTCTTGTACACGCGCAGCTCGTCGGCGACGAGCTGGGCGGTCTCCTCGTGGAACATGCGCCGGTAGTGCGGCAGCGCCACATGGACGTCCGCGCCCAGGTCGAAGAGCGCAGCGGTAAGCGAGGCCGAGACGTCGGCCATGCCGCCCGCCTTGGCGCTCATCTTCCCGGCGAGGTTGCCCATCCCCTCGGGGAGATAGGTGATCTCGGGAGTTACGATCAGTATGCGTGGATTGCGGTTCACCGTGAACTTCCTCGACTTCGCTATTCTTCCTGGGCTCCGCCATAGAGCTCGTCAAGAGCCTCGCCCATCATCTCAACGGCCTGCTCGATGTTCGACTCGCGCATGGAGAGAGTGGGGAGGAAGCGCACCACGTTGCCGCCCGCGACGAGGGCGAGCACGTTGTACTCGCGGAACTTGTCCACCACCACGTGGGGATCGCCGTCCACTACCATGCCCAGCATGAGGCCGATGCCGCGCACGTCGAGCACCTGGTCGAACTTCTCGGCGAAGGCGCGCAGCGCGGCGTAGAACATCTCGCCCTTGGAGACTGCGGCGGCGAGCAGCTTCTCGTCCTCGATGATCTTGATCGTGGCGAGAGCGGCGGCGCAGGCGAGCGGGTTGCCGCCGAACGTGGAGCCGTGGCTGCCGAGCGTGAAGACATCGGCGAACTTCGCGTTGGAGACGAGCGCGCCCATGGGAATGCCGTCGGCGATGGACTTGGCGACGGTGAAGAGATCCGGCTTCACGGAGAAGTTCTGCCAGCCCCACCACTTGCCCGTGCGGCCCATGCCGCACTGCACCTCGTCGCAGATCATGATGAGGTTCTTCTCGTCGCAGAGGGCGCGCACCCCTTCCATGAATTCAGCGGTGGCGGGGACAACTCCGCCCTCGCCCTGCACGGCCTCGAGCATGATCGCCACGGTCTTCTCGTTCACCGCGGCCTTGACGCTCTCGATGTCGTTGAAGTCGGCGTATGCGAAGCCCACGGGCAGAGGCTCGAAGCCCTCCTGGCACCAGCTCTGGCCTGTCGCGGCGAGCGTGGCGAGCGTGCGGCCGTGGAAGCCGTTTCTCATCGTCACGATCTCGTAGCGCCCGCCGTTCGCCGAGCCCCACTTGCGCGCGAGCTTGATCGCGGCCTCGTTGGCCTCGCCGCCCGAGTTGCACAGGAACACCTTGCCGCCGAGATCCGATATCTCCACGAGCTTCTTCGCGAGGGCGACCTGCGGCTCGGTGGCGAAGTAGTTCGAGCAGTGGCTAAGCTTGGCCACCTGCTCCTGCACGGCCTTCACCACGCCCTCCGTGCAGTGGCCCACGTTGTGGCAGCCTATGCCGCTCGTGAGGTCGTAGTACTGCGCGCCCTCGGCGTCGTAGACGCGCGAGCCCTTCGCCTTGGCCACGACGACCGACGGCGCATAGGTGGGCATCAGGTACTTCTTGTAGTCTTCAAGGATTTCAGCGCTCTTGCTCATCTGTGATCTCCGTTCCTACACCCTCGCGGGTGAATATTTCCAGTAAAAGCGAATGGGGCATGCGCCCGTCGACGAGGTGCACCTTGCGCACGCCGGCGCGGATGGCGTCCTCGCAGCCCTCGATCTTCGGCAGCATTCCACCAGATATGACGCCGTCGCGCTTGAGGCCCGCCACGTCCGCGAGATGCAGCGTGGGGATGAGCGTCTTCGGGTCGGCTGGGTCGCGCAGAAGCCCGGGCACGTCGGAGACCACCGCGAACTTGCGCACCTTGAGCGCCTTCGCGAGGGCAGCGGCGGCGCTGTCGGCATTGATGTTGTAGAGGTGGCCGTCGCGTCCTGTGCCAAGGGGCGTGATTACGGGCACGATGCCCGCGTCTAGCATTTCCAGGACGGCGCGCGTGTCGACCGCCACGGGATCGCCCACGTAGCCGCGGTCGGGCGTGGTGATCTTCTCGGCGGTGAACATCCAATTGCCGTGGAGCGGACGCGCATTCGCCTTCAGGGACTGCAGCCTCCTCACGATGTCGGCGTTCACCACGTTGTTCAGCGTGCGGCGCACGATCTCCATGGTGGGCTCGTCCGTCACGCGCAGCCCCTCCACGAACTTCGGCTCAATGCCGCTCTCCTTGAGAGCTCTGGAAATAGCCTTTCCGCCGCCGTGCACAAGCACCACGCGCATGCCAACGGCGTCCATGAATGCGATGTCGGCAAGCAGCGACGCGAGATTTGCCTCGTTCTCCATCACGCTGCCGCCCACTTTCACAAGCACGGTCGAACCGCTGAAGTCCTGAATGTAGGGCAATGCCTCCGTCAGGACGGCGGCCTTCTGCATTGCCAGGTCTATTATCTCCATAGGATTTGATATTATAGCATAAATCGCGTGCGTTGACTAGACCTAGTGCGCGAAATTGCGCAAAATCGCCAAAAACGCATGCGAGAGCTGGCAATTCGCGTCTATGGCATCACATGCCAGAGAACGCAGAAGAAATGGCAGATTGAACCTGCGAGGACGAAGAGATGCCACACCATGTGCGAATACGGAAGCGACTTCCACAGGTAGAAGATGCAACCCATCGTGTACAGTCCGCCGCCCAGCGAGAGCCACATCGTGCCGAGGCCGTGCAGAGTGCGCACAAGGGGCACTATCGCGACAACCGCCATCCAGCCCATCAGCACATACGCAAAGGTGGATACATAGCGGAATCGGCCAGTTGTCCACACCTTGAAGAGAATGCCCGCAATCGTCGCGCCCCACTCCACGCCGAAGATAGTCCACGCGAGCGCGGGATGTTCCGGACGCAGCGTCACAAGGCAGAACGGCGTGTAGCTGCCCGCGATAAGCACGTAGATCGCCATGTGGTCCATCTTGTGCAGCACCCTCTTCGCGGGATCATACGAGACCGCGTGGTACGACGACGACACCGCGTACAGGAATATCATCGAGAAGCCGAATATCGACCCGGCCACCGTCTTCCACGCAACGTCCACGCCCGAGCCCACGGCCACCCACATGAGAAGCGCGGTCATGGCCGCGCCGAGATGCGAGCCCACAACGTGCGTTACTGTGTTCGCCACCTCTTCGCCGGCAGTGTACGCACGGGACGCCATTTCCACTATGCCCCCTTCTCGGATCTGCGCATCGCACACGCGAACGCACCGTCATGGCCCGTCTCGAAAGGCAGCGACTCGCGGCGCGCCACTTCGGAGAATTCGGGATGCGCCGCCAGGAACGCGGCGATCTGCGCCTCGTTCTCCTCGGGCTCGTTGGAGCAGGTTGAGTACGCCAAGAGCCCGCCGGGCGCCACATGCGCGGCGGCGGACGAGAGTATCTCGGCCTGAAGAGAGACGAGCTGCTTGAGATGGTCGGCATCCCAGCGCCAGCGGGCGTCGGGACGTCTCCGCAGCACGCCCGTGTTGGAGCAAGGGACATCCGCAAGCACGCGGTCGAACTGCGCCACCACACCGCCCTCGCCGGCAGGCGCCTTGCCTACAACCTGCACCTGGTCGAGGCGCATGCGGGATATGTTCTCCCTGAGGCGCGCAAGCCGACGCGGATTCACCTCCTGCGCAACGAGCCTGCCCTGTCCCTTTAGACGCCATGCGATCTGCACGGACTTTCCGCCCGGCGCCGCGCAGAAGTCAAACACCGTCAGGCCCGGCTTCACATCCAGAAGCTCAACCGCGCCCGCAGTGGCGGGATCCTGCACGATGAACGCACCTTCGGCATAGCCTTCCAAGTCGTTCACGCGCCTGCCGCGCTCGAGGCGCACGAAACGCCCTGGCGCGCCGTCTTCTGAAGGCGGGTACGCAAGCCACGTCTCGGCGGGCGTGTTGTGCCACTTCGCGAGAGCCTCGGCGTTTTCGGCGCCGTAGCGCTCGATCCAGCGCTTCACGAGCGCGTTGGGGAAGCTTTCGCGCTCGGCGAGAGGGGCCGCTGCGAGCTTTGCCTCAAACTCCTCGCGTCGGCGAAGAAGATTGCGCAGAACGCCGTTCACCACGCGGTCGAGGCGCTTCTCGCGTCCGCTCGCCTTCGCGGCCGCCACCGTCTCGTTGACCGCGGCGAAGTCGGGAACGTCGGGCATGTACAGAATCTGCGCCGCGCCCACGTAGAGCAGAGCCTCCAGCTCGCCCTTCGGCCATTTCGCCATCAGCTCGCCCAGCACGGAGCGGAGGGGACGCAGACGGCGAAAAACCGTGTACACGAGGTCCTGCACGAACGCGCGGTCGGGACCGCCCTGCGGAAGCATGTCGGCGGGGAACTCGTGCGTCGCGAGCCAGCGGACTATCGCGAAGGCGGCTGTGCGGCGGCTGTTCATTCCACGGCCACCGCTTCTATTTCCACCATCACGTCTTTCGGCAGACGCGCCACCTCCACGCAGCTGCGCGCGGGCTTGGCGTCGCCGAAGAGCTCGGCATATACGGCGTTCAGGGCGGCGAAGTTGTTCATGTCGCTGATGAACACCGTTGTCTTCACGACCTTGCCGAGGCCCGATCCCGCGGCCTCAAGGACGTTCCTGAGGTTCGTGATCGCCTGGCGGGTCTGGTCCTCGATCGTCGTGGCCGTGACGGCGTTCACCGCAGGGTCGATTGGTATCTGGCCCGAGCACCACACGAATCCGCCGGCCTTGATGGCCTGGCTGTATGGACCCAGCGCCTTGGGGGCGTTCTCAGTAGATATGATTTCCATTTCCGTTCACCTTTCGCAGACTTACTGTCCACCATGGCGGCGCATCTGGCGCGTCTGGGGCATCTCCACGGAGTCGGGCTCGATCACGCCGTCCGCGCTCTTTCGCGCCGCCGGCGCGCCGTAGCGCTTCTTTATCCACCACGCCTGCGCCACGCCGAACGCCGTGCTGAGCGCCCAGTAGAGCGAAAGCGCGCTCGGGAAGTTGTAGAACATGAAGAGCATCATCAGCGGCATCATGATCATCATCATGCGCTGCTGCGAGTTGTCGCCCGAAGGAGTGAAGGCGCTCTGGAGCATCGTGAGGCCGGCCATTGCGAGAGGAAGGATGTTGAGCCCGCCGAACGGAAACCAGCTGGCGAAGAGCGCCTCAGGCTCGGACAAGTCGGATATCCAGAGGAACGGCGCGTAGCGCAGCTCCACGGCCGAGCGCAGCACGGTGAAGAGCGCGATGAACACAGGAATCTGCACGAGCATCGGGAGGCAGCTCGAGAGCGGATTCACCTTATTGTCGCGGTAGAGCTGCCACGTCTCCTGCTGGAGGCGCTGCGGATTGTCCTTGTACTTTTTCTGCAGCTCCTTCATCTTGGGCTGTATCTCCTGCATTTTGCGCATGCCCATGCTGGACTTGTGCGTGAGCGGCCAGAAGATGAGGCGCACGAGAATCGTGAGCAGTATGATCGCCACGCCGTAGTTGGGGATGAGCATGTTGAAGAAGTTCAGCACCCAGACGAGCGGGTAGCAGAGCCAGCGCCACATGCCGAACTCCATCACGTCGCGCATGCCGAGATTCCACAGGAGCGCCTGCTTCTTCGGGCCGAGATAGACCGTGTAGCTGCGCTTGGCGGGCGTGCCGGCGAACGCAACCTCCGCGGCCACGCTCTTGAGGGCGTAGTGCGGCTGGGCGGGATCGCGAGCGATCACCGCGCGGAAGCCGGAGTTCGGCTCGCTGCACTTGGCGAGCGCCGAGACGAAGAAGCGGTTCTTTACGGCCACCCACGTCTGCGCGCCCGGGTAGTCGACATAGGACTTCTCTGGCATTCCCGCGGCGCTCTTCTGCCCGCTGCAGCCGCCCGCCATCGAAACGAGGTAGCTCTTGAGCGGCGAGTCGCCGTCGTCGCCGTGGTGCACCACGTGCGGCTTCTTGCCCGAGAGCGCAAAGGAGTCAACGGAGAGAATGTCGTTCTTCGAGGAGCCCATCGTCACAGCGCCGAGCGAAAGCCTGCTCGCGGCGGCGGCGCCGGGCTTCGCGAACGTCTCTTCAACCTCCACGCAGTAATCGGGCTTGAGCGTGACGCGGCGCGTCATGAAGGCGTTCTTGAACACCACGCAGTCGGCATCGCTGAGGTTTTCGGCGATCTCGAAGTCCTCGTCGGGATCTACGCCCTCCATGCCTACGACGGCGAGAGCCGGGGCGGACGAGAAGTCCAGCGCGAGCGGCGGGTTCTCGGACGATATCTTGCCCGGCTTCTGCGCGTACTTTCGCATCGTCGCGCTCTTCACCACGGCACCACGCGTGGAGAGCGTGAGCTCCACCTGGTCGTTGGCGAGGGTCACGGTCTTCTCCGGAGCCTTCGGCTTCGCGGGCTTCGGAGCCTCAACGGGCTTCTGCGGAGCCGCCTGAACGGCGGCAGGCGCCGCATTCTGCGCAGACTGCACCTGCGCGACTGGCTGCGGATTGCGCGCCGCCTCGGCGGCCGCCTTCTTCTGCTGGTTGAACGAGTACCAGAACCAGCCCACGAGGGCCAGTCCCAGCAGAAGCGAAATCAGTTTTTCTTGCTTGTTCATGTCTTGGATTCGTTGATGAGGTTTTTCCATCTGCCCTTCGGTGGCACCGGGTCGTAGCCGTAGGAGCCGAAGGGATGGCACCGCAGAAGCCGCCACGCCGCGAGCAGGGAGCCCTTGAACGCGCCGTGCACCTGCAGCGCCTCAATGGCGTAGTTCGAACAGCTGGGCTCGAAACGGCAGCAGCCGCGGAAGAGCGGCGAGAGCAGCACCTGGTAGGCGCGCACGAAAAGGACCAGAAGCCGCGTCACCGGGATTCGTCCTCGCCGCCCGCCAGAAGTCCGTTTCGGCGGGCCAGATGAAGAAGCTCGGCCTCGACATCGGCCGTGCGCCGACCCGCGAGCGAGGCACGCCCCACGAGCACCCAGGCCGCATCCGCCTGAAGCCTGTGCGCTGCGAGGCGGAAGCCCTCGCGCATGATGCGCTTGGCGCGGTTGCGGTCCACTGCGTCATGGAAGCTCTTCTTTGAAACAACAACGCCGGCTTGACGGCCGGCGTCGGGCAGATGCAACACCCACGCGGCGAACAAACGCCCGCGCAACGGGCGCCCCTGGTCGAAGACGCTCTTGTACTTCGAGCCGGGGAGCCGCGTGGACATATGCTTCGCCGTCCCTTAGACCTGGGTAAGGCGCTTGCGCCCCTTCTGCCGACGGCGCGCGAGAATCTTTCTCCCGCCCTTTGTCGCCTTGCGTGCGCGGAAACCGATCTTGCGCGCGCGTTTTACCCTTGAGGGCTGCCACATCATTTTCATCTTCAATGTTCCTTTTTTTGTGAAAAGTGAATTGATATTATATCAAACCAAACACGGCAAATCAAGCGCAACGCCGATTTTCAGAAAAATAGTGCATTGGCATTAGCCGGCGGAGAAAGAAAACCTGCTACAGACCATAGGCGCGGCGAAGGCCGCATTCAAGGCCGCGCAGCTCCGATAGGCCGACCATGCGGCCGACGAAGGAGTAGCCCCAGTAGCAGGGGCGGTCCTTGTCGATGTAGAACTGGCGGCCATGATCGGGACGCAGAAAGATGCGCTCTCCGCGCCGCTTCTCCTCGCGCAGCAGCTCCAGCATCAGAGCGGGCATGTCCACCTTGCCCGTGAGGTGGCTCTCAGACTCGCGGAACACGCCGTCCTGCGCGTACACGAGGTTGCGGAAGTGGCAGAAGTGTATGCGGCGCGCAAACTCGCGGAATATCGCCACCTCGTCGTTCGCGAGGCTGCCGCCGAGCGAACCCGTGCATAGCGTGAAACCCACCTTCTCGCTCGGGCACGCCTCGCACATGATGCGCATGTCGGCCGCGTTCGAGAGAATGCGCGGCAGCCCGAAGATCGGATAAGGCGGATCGTCGGGATGAATGGCCATCGTGAGGCCCGTATCCTCTAGGACTGGCGTGATCTCGTTGAGGAAGCCGTAGAGATGGTCTCGTAGGCCCGTCTCGCCCACGTTCGCGTACTCGCGCACCTGCGCGAGGAACTCTTCGGGAGAGAGGTCGTCCACCGTGCCGGGAAGGCCCATGAGAATCGTCTTCTCGAGGCGCTCGCGGTCGGCGGGGGTGGACTTCTCCCACACCTCCTTCGCCTTCACGAGGGTGGCCTCGTCGTATGCGGACTCTGCGCCTGGGCGCTTCAGCGCGAACACGTCGAACGCGGCGACTTCGTACGGGTTGTACGTCATCACCACCGATCCGTCGTCGAGTCGCGTCTTCACGTCGGTGCGCGTCCAGTCGAGAACCGGCATGAAGTTGTAGCACACGGTCTTCACGCCGCACGCGGCGACGTTCCGAAGAGAGGTCTTGTAGTTCTCCACGAAACGCCGCCAGTCGCCGGTGTGCTTCTTGATGTCCTCGTGCACTGGGATGGATTCAACGACGGTCCACTCGAGGCCCGCCTCGCGCACCTTCTCGGCGCGCGCGCGCACCTCGTCGAGCGGCCACGCCTCGCCGGGCTTGCGCTCGTACAGCGCGGCCACTATGTCCTTCACGCCCGTCTGGCGTATCTCGGCGAGAGAAAGCGGATCGCCGTCGCCGAACCATCTCCAGCACGCTCTCATTTCGCGCGGCTCCCTAGACGCGCTTCGAGAGGACGTCGCGCTCGTACTTGAGCACCTGCGCCATCCACGTCTCGTTCGCGGGCAGCTTCGCGCGGGCGCAGAACTCCTCCCACACGGCGGAGACGGGATAGCTCTTGAGCTCCTCCTGGAGGACGAGCTGTTCGGTGAACTGCCCGCCGTCCTGAAGCGCCTTGAGCGTGGCAGACGGCTCGAGGAGCGCCTCGAGAAGCGCCTTCTGCATGTTGCGCATGCCGAGCACCCACGCGGCCACGCGGTTGATCGACGCGTCGAAGTAGTCGAGGGCCACGATGAAGTTCTCGGGACCCATGCGAACGATCTCGTGGGCGGCGTTGCGCAGGTCGTCGTTCACGCGGATGACGTGGTCGGAATCCCAGCGGACCGGACGCGAAATGTGGAACGCCACCTTGCCGAAGAACATGAGGAACGAGCTGATCTTGTCCGCCACGTTCTCGGAGAGATGGAAGTGGCCCATGTCGAGAAGCGCGAGGATGCCCTTCTTCATCGCGTAGCCCATCACGAACTCGTGGGAGCCAACGGTGTAGCTCTCAACGCCGATGCCGAAGAGCTTCGACTCGAAGGTGGGCACGCAGAGCTTCTTGTTGTACTTGTACTTGAAGATCTTGTCGAGCGAGTCGGCCATGCGCTGGCGCGGCCCGAGACGGTCGGAGGGCTCGTCCTTGTAGCCGTCGGGGGCCCAGAAGTTGATCGCGCAGGGCGTGCCGAGCTCCTTGCCGAAGTACTCGGCGATCTTGAGGCACTGGATGCCGTGCTTCACCCAGAACGCGCGCACCTTGGGGTCGGGGTTGGAGAGCGTGAGGCCGTCCGCCGCGAGGGGATGCGAGAAGAACGTGGGGTTGAAGTCGAGGCCAACGCCGTTCTTCTTGGCCCACTCGACCCAGGGCTTGAACTGCTCGGGGCCGATCTTGTCGCGGTCCACCACCTTGTCCTTGTGGATGCCGTAGCAGGCGTGCAGGTTGACGCGGTGCTTGCCGGGGATGAGCTTGAGCGCGAACTCAAGGTCCTGCATCAGCTCCTGCGGAGTGCGGGCCTTCCCGGGATAGTTGCCCGTCGTCTGGATGCCGCCCGAGGCGCCGCCCGTGGTCTCGAAACCTCCCACGTCGTCGCCCTGCCAGCAGTGCATCGAGATCGATATCTTCTGAAGCGCCTTGATGGCCGTCTCAGTGTCCACGCCAAGAGCCGCGAACTGCTTCTTCGCGGCTTCGTATTGAATCTTGCTCATTTGGTTTCTCCTGTTGATTGATTGATGTTGACCTTGCCGTCATGCGATCAGCGCCAGCCCTTGGCCTTGCACGTTTCGCGCACCTTGGCGTTGAGCGGGCAGTCCTTGGCGATGCCGTTCCTGTTGAGCGTGTCGTACGCGCCGCGGATGGAGCGGATCTCGTTCTTGCGTCCGTCGAGCTCGCTGCCCTTCCAGGACTCCAGCTTCCTGAGGTAGCCGCCGCAGATCTTCTTTGCTGCGCCGAGGAACGGCTCGTCGCCGCAGTACGACATCACCTCGAGGATCTGGTGCACCTGCTCGGCGCTGCACTTGGACTTGTCGATCTTCGCGAACAGCTTCTCGGCCGTCGCGCGGCGCTGCGCAGCCACGTCCTTCTCGTTCGCGAGGTATGTGCCGTGCGTGGTGTTGGCCCAGCGGCTGGGGATCTCGCGCACCCACACGTTGCGGAAGTGGACGGGATTGCCGTGGTCCTGGAACTGGATCGAGCCCTTAGTGGAGCGCGGCTTCTCCTGGCGCGTGCGGCGCATGTGCCAGGTGGGTCCTTCCACTTCCCAGTGGTCCTGCACCAGCACTCCGTTCAGAAACACGGTGAGCGAGCCGGGATGCACGCACTTGTTGCCCTCGAAGACGGGCTGGTGGAAGACGATGTCGTACGCCTGCCACTCGCCGGGCTTGCGCGTGGGGTTCACGAGCGGCGGATTCTGGCCGTACACCGCGCCGGCCTGGCCGTCGGCGTAGTTGGGGTTCTTCATGTCGGCGGGATTGGTCTCGTAGCTGTCGAGCACCTGCACCTCGTACATGCCGCCAAGCACGAACACGCCCGAGTTGCCGCGGCCCTGTCCGTAGCCCTGCACCTTGACGGGCGCCTGCCATTCCACGTGCAGCTGCACGTCGCCGAACTCGCGCCTCGAGCAGATGTTGCCTGCGGAGCGCACGGACTCCATGGTGCCGTCGACGAACTTCCACTTCGTCTTGTTGCCCTTGCCGTCCACCCAGTTCTCCTCAAAGCTCTTCTGCGTACCGTCGAAGAGCACGATCGCATCGCTCGGCGGCTGGCCAGGCTTGTCGGCCGGCGTCACCTTGACGGGATTGGGCCTGTTCTGGTCATGCACGGCCCAGGCGTGGAGCGCGTTCGGCGTGTCGCCATACAGGCCGGCGAGGGCCACGGCGGAAATGCCGGCCATCGCGGCGGAAATCATCAGCTTCTTCATGTCTTGCTTCCTTTTACTTGTCTTGACTCTTTTCGCCCGGTCAACTTCCGAACGAGTTTTCGAACGACGAAAATTATATCAAAAGTACCGTCGATTGGCAAACAGGGCCTTTGCATTTGCATGCGCCCGTTGCCGCATTCGCGGGGCCGCCCCCGCGCCGGTGGACGCCGCTCAGCATCAAGCGCGCGTGCGGCGACCGCTGGCCGACGGTCAAGAGCGCGTTCGTCGCGGCGGACATCTACGAGGACTTCGTCATGGCGCAGGAGCTGCGAGAGGACGATGCGGCGTTCGCGCGGGGGTATGCGTGGGCGGTTAGCCAGTACGGCGCGCAGACGGTGGACGCGGTTCTTGCCGCCGCGCAGATGTGACAGTTTGCGCGGGTGCCAGACCGCCAGGCCTGTCGTTCGGGTCATCGATGCGCTTCCCAGGCGGACCTCCCGCGCTGTTCCAACATCAATCCCTTTGTGTGTTCTAGCCACTTCTTGCGTTGTTCGACCCTTATTCTTCGTTGTGTGCCTACCGTCATCAACCCAAACCATCACTTTTTCGCTGTTACAACGTATGGGGGTACAAATTCCCAATGACCGACTTGATCTGCACCTTCATGGCGCAAACCAACCAACTTCTTTAATTTGCGAATATGATAATTGACACCATCACGCGTCAATCCGACTGTTACCGCGATCTCGTCAATCTTTATTTCTGGATGCGACAACATCAATTGTGCAATCTTCAAAGCCGTGCCTTGCAGTGTAGTTTGCAATGTAGTTTGCAGTGTAGCTTGCAGTGTAGCCTTTTCCGTAGTCTTTAGTGTAGTCTTTGGTGTAGTCGCCAATCCCTTCTCTGGAGAATAGTCCGCATTGAGGGGAACCGTCAACCGAAAGATGTCCCCTTCGTCGAAGATTGGATCCGCGCCCGAATACAATTTCACATAGTGATAGAGATTCCTTACACCGCTGCCAAGTTCATCGGCGCGTCCGATCTGATGGAAGAAGTTGGCGATGATCGGGTTCTTGGAATAGGGCTTCAGGTTCTCAAGCGTAATGATGCCGGGGTTAATCGCTTTGTTGGCATTCTCGGTGAACATCTGATCGCGCTCTATGATGAACCGCGCCGTGAGCGCACTCGTGAATTCGCGATGTACCAGCGTGTTGCCGATCATTTCGCGTAGTATCTTGGAACGGATGCTCACGCGCATCGTTCCTTCGAGGTAGAACTTGTCGTCAAGGTGCTCCTCGCCAAACTTCATCAACTCGTCGAAAGCCGTGATGAGATTGGACGTCACAGTCAGACGATCGTCGTAGCGATCCACATTCACACGGCGAAGCAGCGCATCAGTCTTGTATGCGGGGAAACAATCCCCGACAATGAAGTCGTTCCCAAGGAGCAAGACGGCTGCGGCATTAAAGCAATCCTTGCCGCTAACCGGGTCGCGGCCAAGCAATCTCGCAGAGCGCAGTATCGTATCGTCGTCGGCATGAATCCAAGGATGCTCTGGACCATGAGCCGAAAGCGCCATGTTTCGTATGCGCGGCAGAAGGTCAAGGCGCAAGTCGGACTTTGTCACGAACGGATAAACTCTCCTCTCTGTGTAGATCTCGCGCTTGCGGATAAACATGTCGGCTATTGGCGCTGTTCCACGAACAACGACATCCGACTCGTTCACACGGTCGTAGCACTTCCCCTTGAAACGATAGACATCTGGTCCCGTCGGTACATGGATTCGGATAATCGTCTTGCCACGATAGACGACGACTTCTGGATACACGGCGATTCGCGGCTCCCAGAGGTTGGGATCGTTCATCACGTTGACGATTTGCCTTACCATCGCAGGCGCTGCCTTTGGCGGCAATCCTATGACTTTCCCGTCATCCGTCACGCCCAATAAGACATCCCCGCCCTGCCGGTTCAGGAAAGCGCAAATCGACTCAAATGTATCGTGCTCCGGCCCGTTGCCGGCGCGTTTGAACTCTATGACAATGTTCTCGCCAATGGTCAAGAGCGTCTTGATGTCCTGTTCGCAGTTCATTTAAATGCGCCGCTTTCTTGACAATCCTCCTGCCGCCTTTGTCACCGCCTTAGCGGACAAGCAGCCCAACTTCTTTCATCGCTCGTATTGCGCGCCAGACACTGATTGCGGAAAAGCCCAACCTCTTGGCGACGGAAGGGGCTCAGATGGCTCCTTCTTCCGTCACAGCGCGCTCTTGATCGCCTCCACGCGGTCGGTCTTCTCCCACGGGAACTCGCTGCGCCCAAAGTGGCCGCAGTTCGCCGTGTCGCGGTAGCACCACCCCTTCGGCTTCGCAAGGCCAAGGTCTGCGATGAGCGCGTACGGACGGAAATCGAACACCTTGCCGGAGAGGATCATTTTCTCCAGCCGCTCGTTCGTGACGCCATGGTTCGTGCCGAACGTCTTCACGCACACGGAGACGGGCCTGTCGACGCCGATCGCGTACGCCACCTGTATCTGGCAGCGGTCCGCAAGCCCCGCAGCCACGATGTTCTTCGCCGCATAGCGCGCGTAATAGGCTGCGCTGCGGTCAACCTTCGAAGGGTCCTTTCCGCTGAACGCGCCACCGCCGTGCGCCGCCATGCCGCCGTACGTGTCGACGATGATCTTGCGCCCGGTGAGTCCGCTGTCGCCAGTCGGGCCGCCCACCACGAACTTGCCCGTGGGGTTCACGTAGAACTTGGTGCGGTTCGTAACGAGCCCCGTCTTCGCAAGCTCCGCGCGGGCGATCTCCTCTAGCTCCGCATAGCACTTGCGGCATGCGCCCTCTTCCGTGGTCTGATGAGAGAGCACCACCGTCTCGATCGAGACTGGCCTGCCGTTCTCGTACACAATGGAGAGCTGGCTCTTTGCGTCGGGACGCAGATACTTCAGCTTCCCCGTCTTGCGCAGCTTCGTGAAATGGCGCAGCAGCTCGTGAGAGTAGATGATGGGCGCCGGCATTAGGCTCTTCGTCTCGTTAGAGGCGTAGCCGAACATCATTCCCTGGTCGCCCGCGCCCTGCTTCTCGGCCTTCTTCCTGTTCACGCCCTGCGCGATGTCGGGACTCTGCCCATGAAGCGCGCTCACGTAGTTGAACGTGTCCCAACTGAAGCCCTCCGCCGGACGGTCGTATCCGATGCTCTTCACGACTTCGCGCGCAATGGCCTGCGGGTTCACGCCCTCGAAGCCGCGCGCCGTTATCTCGCCCATGTTCACCACGAGATTCGGGCCCACCATCGTCTCGCACGCCACATGAGCGGACTCGTCGCGCGCGATGCAGGCGTCGAGAACGGCGTCGCTTATCTGGTCGGCCACCTTGTCGGGATGGCCTTCGGAAACGGCCTCTGAAGTGAAAACATGCCGCGATGCGGTCTTTGCCATTTTAATCATCTCTCTTTCGATAAAAGCTTGAATTCTCCTGCTCGCCGCAAGCCTAGAGCGCGACATGGTCGCACAGCGCCGACACGAACAGCGCCTTGATCGTGTGCATGCGGTTCTCCGCCTCGTCGAACACCTTCGAGTACTTCGACTCGAACACCTCGTCGGTCACCTCCAGCGCGCCGCACTCCTTCGTCACCTCGGTGTTGAAGTCGTGGAACGCCGGCAGGCAGTGGAGGAACATGAGCTTCCCCTCGAGATTGCCAGTGGCGGCCATTAGGTCCATGTTGATCTGGTAAGGACGCAGCATGGCGATGCGCTCGGCCGTCTTCGCCTCCTCGCCCATCGACACCCACACGTCAGTGTACAGCACGTTCGCGCCCTTCACGCCCTCCTTCGGGTTCTCGAAGACGCGCACGTCGACTCCGTTCTTAGCGGCCACCGCGGCCGCCTCGGCGAGCACCTGCTCGTCGGGACGCAGCTCCTTTGGCGCGCAGCACACGTATCTGACGCCCGCCTTGGCGCAGCCCATCATGAGCGAGTTCGCCACGTTGTTGCGCCCGTCGCCCACGTACGCAACCGTGCAGTTCTTCAGCGAGCCGAACGTCTCGCGCACCGTGAGAAGGTCCGCGAGGATCTGCGTGGGGTGGTAGTCGTCAGTAAGGCCGTTCCACACCGGCACGCCGCTCCACTTCGCGAGCTCCTCCACCGTGGACTGCGCGAAGCCGCGGAAGAGGATTCCGTCGTAGATGCGCCCGAGGACGCGAGCGGTGTCCTTCACGCTCTCCTTCTTGCCAAAGTGAATGTCGGGCCGCGTGAGGTATTCCGCGCCGCCTCCCTCGTCGCGGGCGGCGATGATGGAGGAGTTGCGCGTGCGCGTGGAGGACTTCTCGAAGATGAGCGCTATGTTCTTGCGGTGCAGCAGATCGCCGCGCACCCCCGCCGCGCGGCGCGCCTTCAGCTGCGCTGCAAGGTCGATGAGGTTCAGCATCTCTTCGTCGGTGAACGAGGCAAGGCGCAGAAGCGACCGCCCCTTCAGTTCAGGCATCCATGTGAGCATTTTGTCTTCTTTCTCTCTTCTTCATTTTGCGGCCGCGCACCATTCGCGCGGCGGAACATTCTCTAGAACAGGCCGTGGACGTGTCCAGTCTCGACGTCAACGTCGATGCGGCGGTAGGCAGGCGAGGCGGACGTGCCAGGCATCAGCTTGATCTCGCCCGCAACGGGTACGATGAGTCCCGCGCCCTGGTATATCAGGACGTCCTTCACCGGCATGCGCCATCCCTTCGGGCGGCCAAGCAGGTTCGGGTCGTGCGAAAGCGAGTATTGCGTCTTCGCGATGCATACGGGCAGCTGCGCGGTGTCGGGGTTCGCCTGGAACGCGGCAAGCTTCTCGAGGGCGAGCGGCTCGAAGTCCACTCCGTCGCCGCCATAGACCTCCTTCACCTGCTTCTCGATGCGGTCCTTCAGCGGCTCCGAGAGGTCGCAGAGATAGGCGAACTCGTTCGGTTCCTCGCACGCGGCGATGACGGCCTCGGCGAGCTCGAGCGCTCCCTCGCCGCCCTTGAGCCAGTGGTCCGAGACGGCGAAGCGCGCGCCAGCGGCCTCGGCGATGCGGCGCACGAGGTCGCGTTCGGCCTGCGTGTCGGTGTAGAACGCGTTGAGGCACACCACTGGCTGCACGCCGGAGCGGCGGATGATGTCGATGTGCGCGAGCAGATTGTCGCAGCCCTTCTCGAGCAGCTCGAGGTTCTCGGTGGTGTACACAGGGTCGAGCGGGAGGCCTGCCTTGACCTTCGGCGCGCCGCCGTGCGCCTTGAGGGCGCGCACCGTCGCCACGAGCACCACGGCGTCGGGCTTGAGGCCGGAGCAGCGGCACTTGATGTTCCAGAACTTCTCGTAGCCCATGTCGCTTGCGAATCCGCTCTCCGTGACCACGTAGTCGCCGAGCGCGCAGGCGAGGCGATCCGCCACAACCGAGTTCTGACCGATCGCGATGTTGGCGAAGGGGCCCGCATGCACGAACATGGGCTGGCCCTCGATGGACTGCATGAGCGTGGGCTGTATCGCGTTCACGAGAAGCGCGCACATCGCGCCATCCACCTCGAGGTCGGCCGTCGTGACGGGCGCGCCGCTCTTCGAGTAGGCCACGATGATGCGACCGAGGCGGCGGCGCAGGTCGGCGAGGTCGGCGCTCATCGCGAGAATCGCCATCACCTCGGAGGCGACGGTGATGTAGAAGCCGCTCTTCATGTTGAAGCCGTCCAGCCTTCCGCCAAGGCCGATCTCGATGTTCCTGAGGCCCTGCGCGCAGAAGTCGAGCGCCCAGCGCATCTGCACGCGCTCGGGGTCGATGTCGAGGCGCTTCAGTCCGCGCTCGGCGAGCCATGCGTCGTCGTGGTTGCGCTCGTGCTGCATGCGGCTGTTGAGCGCCACCATCGCGAGGTTGTTCGCGTTTGTGATCGCGTCGATGTCGCCAGTGAGTCCAAGCGATAGCGAAGTAAGAGGCACAACCTGCGCAAGGCCACCGCCCGCCGCGCTGCCCTTGATGTTGAACGTGGGGCCGCCGGATGGCTGGCGCACGCAGCCGACCACCTTCTTGCCGAGGCGGCCGAGACCCTCCACGAGACCGAGCGTTGTGGTGGTCTTGCCTTCGCCGAGCGCCGTGGGCGTGATTGCTGTGACGTCGATGTACTTGCCGCGCTTCTTCTCGCCGAGACGGCGCAGAACGCGCGTGACGTCGACCTTCGCAAGCACCCTTCCGTACGGGGTCCACTCGTCCTCCTGCAGACCCAGCTCGGCCGCAAGCTCCTTTGCGGGACGCAGACCGGCCTCTGCCGCCTCTGCGATCTCCCAGTCCTTCATCTTCGTCGGATCAAGCTTTTGCATTGTAGTCCCTTTTAGTGCCTAGTGCCTTTTGACTTTCAAACCACGAAACCTCGAAACTCATAAACCTAGAAACCTCGAAACCTCACTTCTCGAACGTCACGGCGCCGCCGATGACGGAACCAGTGAAACCGCTGCCCGCCGGGAAAGTTGCCGAAGAGTTGACGAGTTCCACGAGGCCGCAGCCTTTAACGTTCTCGAGCCGTCCGCCAATGCCGTCCAGAATAAGGCGCCCCTTGCCGCACACCTCAATCTGGCAGTCGAGCGGGATTGTACCGCCAAGAGAGGTGGGGAACTTCTTCCCCGCCTCGGCGAATCGCTTAGTGGGCGCTTCGAAACCGCGCTCTACGCCTGCCACGCGCCATACGATCTTTCCGTTGCGCCGCTCGCCGATCTCAAGCACCCAGTCGCGCGGGTCGCGTCCGATGGCGTCGTTGGCCGTGGCGTAGGAGTATGCGTCGAAGGTGACCTCCGTGCCGAAGTCGAGGACGAACGGCGCAGATTTGTAGCATTTAGTGTGGAGATTTCCGTCGAATCCCTTGTCCGCCCCTTCAACTTCGGAGTGCTGTGGGCTTGTGGACCTGGTGGTCGCAGGGAACTTCACCGGCTCCCCCTTGTAGAAAAGGCGGAATTCGCTGAACTGCGGCCCGCTGCCAGAGTATTCGGCGTTCGGACGCGTCCCCGTGATCGTCCAGCGCAGATGGCGCGTCTTCACGGCCTTTGGCTCGCCGGACCTCTCCATCGCAAAGCGCACAGCGCCCTCGCGTATGACGATCGCCTTCTTGCCCTCCAGCGCCGCAGCGCTGAGATCCAGCACGCCGCCGCCCTCCTTCACAACGGCTCCGTCGGAAAAGGTGCCGGTGGGACGCTTCGTCTCGCCTGCGGGCACAAACACCGTCCCTCCGCAAAGCGAAAGGGTAACGGCCGCCGCGGCAGCTGCCACAAAAAATGCTGATGTTTTCATGGAGAAGATTATACCATCTTCCGCACCGCCGCGCAACATGGGTTTGTCACCGTCACTTTGCGGGATTGTCGAACAAGCCAAGGTTCTTGGCATCGACGGCGCGCACTTCGATGCCCTTCTTCACGGCCTCGGCCGCGGCGGCGCCAGCGCCGATTCCCGTGGCCATGGCGTTGCCCATCACGCGGCAGCTGGCGAGCGCCTCGTGCGTCGCCGAGATGCAGCGCCCGCAGAAAAGGAGGCCGTCCACCTTCTTCGGCACAAGCGCGCCGTAGGGGATGTCATACGGCTTCACGCGGCGCGCGCCACCGGTGACGGCCTTGTCGTGACCGTCGGCCTGGCCTGCGCCGACGGGGTTGTGGATGTCGATCACGAAGGAGCACTTGCGCGCCACGGCGTCCTCGCGCTTGCGCCCGGAAAGGACGTCCTCCGTGGTGAGCCTGTCCACGCCCTCGAAGCGGCGCGTCTCGCGCACGCCCACCACGGCGGGCATCTCGGCGATGCGGGCGTTCTCATAGCCGGGCAGATGGCGGCGCATCACGTCGACTATCTGCGCCGCCTGCTTGCGCGCCGCGATCTCGGCCTTCGTGAGATCGGCCGAACGCGAGCCGTAGAGGCCGTTCACCTGTGTGGCGTTCACCACGTTGAGGTTCTTCGCGCGTCCGGGATAGAGACGTATCACGCCGACTTCGGGAGGAAGGTTGCCAGCCTTGATCTCGTCCTGCACTATGTCCTCCCATTTCCTGCCGTTGACGATACAGCGCCTGCTGCGGGCATGTTCCTCCGAAACGCAGATGAATCTCTTCGCTGGATCGAACCCGCCTATCGTGAACATGATGCTCATCGGCTGCACGAGCCCGTCGCCCTTGCGCCCCTCCTCGTAAGGCACTCCCGCGGCGGCGGCGACTATGCCGTTGCCGGTGGCGTCGATCACGACCTTGGACCTGAACGTGCGCTCGCCCTCCACGCACTGAACGCGCACGCCGACCACGCGGCTACCTTCCATCACCGGACCCAGCACGTGCGCGTGGAGCATCACATCCGCCCCGGCCTCCCTCAGGAGGTCGTACGCGCGCACGTCCGCCATGTGGAAGTCGACGCTGCCACCAAAGCCGACCCTCTTCGCTATCTCCCTCACTGCGGAGCTGTCGGTGGCGAACGAGAACGGGCTCACCATCGCCGATACGGCCATGCCTCCAAGGCGCCCGCCCTTCTCCAGGATAAGCGTCTTCGCCCCACGCGTCGCTGCCGTGTACGCGGCTCCGATTCCGGCCGGGCCTCCCCCCGCCACGATCACGTCGTAGTCATCCACCGAGGCCGCGGAAGACTCAAAAGGCGCTACCGCCAGCGACGCCAGCAGAAGAGCCGCACACGCTGCAGTTTTCGCAGCAGACCGATTCGCCACGCCGTATGCAATACCGGTTTTCATCATAAGTTCTTTCACGTTAATTGCCGAACCATCTTTCGCGCCATCCTCGGGCCAGGCCTCACGGCCTGAATGAACCCGCAGAAACCACCTTGCGCACCTGAGGCGTCCAGCGCAATTATTATGGCAAATCCGCACACTCCGCGCAAGTTCAATTTGTGCACTCGCTGCGCCCGCGCCACCGCGGCCGAGATGTATTGAGGAATGTCAGCTTCTGGCAACTGAGAAGTCGACGAGGTGGCGCGTCTTCGAATCGAAGGATAGCCCGATCAGCCACACTGGGCGCGGATCGGCCTTGAACGGCTCTGCGTATCCCCTCTCGCGGATCTGCTTGAACGCATTGTCCACAGGCTCGTCGACCTTCAGCTCGAAGATGCAGACCATCGCGGGATGCTTGGCCACGACGTCGGCGCGGCCATTGGACTGCACGTTCTCCATCGTGAAGTCGAAGCCCTGACTTGCGAGAAGGAACGAAAGGCAGCGTCCGTAGGAGTTCTCGTGCACGCGGCGCTCCGTGGAGCCATAGACCATGCCGGCGTAAAGGGACTGAAGACCAGCGAAGAAATCGTCCCACATCTCCGCCAGCAATTTCCCGCCAAGCGACGAGGCCCACTGCATGTCAGCATTCGCTGCGGCCCCCGTCATCAGCATGCTCAGATCGCGTCGAACCTCTTCATCGGGAACGCCAAGCGTGTACAGCCCCGTATTGGAACTATACTCCCTGATTGTCAGATATCCAGACTGGTAGAGCATCGCGACCGGTCTTAAGTGGCGAAGTTCCGCCACGTCGAACTCAGCCTCGGTTACGCCACGCGTCCGCTCCACGTCGATCTGCAGCACCTCTTCGCGCTTCAGATAGTTCATCAGCATCGAAGGACGCCCCGTAGTCGCCCATGTCGCCGTGAAGCCGGGTTCTTTGCGGTAAAGCGTGTAGGCCACCGAGATTGGGTTGTACACCGTCGTCGCCACGTTTCTTGCGAAGCGGAAGCCGTTGTACCAGCGCTTCATCTCCGCCCGGTACTGTTCGTACGGTCTGCCCATCTTCTCCGCATGGGCGCGAAGGTGCTTCTCGAAGTTCGCCGATAGCTCATCCTCCGTGTAGCCGAGCATCGTCGCGTATTCGTCGTCCTGCGAAATGTCCACGATGTTGTTCAGCGCGGAGAACACCGAGAGCTTCGTGAACTTCGAGACGCCCGTCATGAAGAGGAAGCGGATGTCGCCCGTGCGGTTCTTCATCTGGGAGTAGACGGCGGAGAGGCGGTCGCGCACCGCCTCGGCCTTGGCGATGTCGTCAAGGCAATGCCCCACTGGCGCATCGTACTCGTCGATGAGTATCACCACGCCCTTGCCGCCATTTGCGGCGGAAAGCGACTCGATCGCGCAGCCAAAATTGTCCGCAGGAGAAATCGTCTTGTCGAACGAATACCCCGCCTCTGAAAGCTTTCGTTCAACGTGCCAAACAAGAGACTTCTCGAACGCCGGTATGTCTATCGTATCCAGATCGTTGAACTCGAAGTGGATGATCGGATACTTTTCCCACGACCAGTCCGTCTTGTCGATGGCAAGCCCTTCGAACAGCTCGCGCCTGCCGCCGAAGAGCGCCTTGAGCGCGGAGACCGTGAGCGACTTGCCGAACCTGCGCGGACGCGACAGGAAAAACAGCTTGGAGCCAACGGTAGTCACAAGACGATGGATGAACATCGTCTTGTCAACGTAAATGCATCCGTCCCGTCTCAGGGACGGGAAGTCGTGCGTGTCTGTGGCTATCGGTCTCATTGCCGAACATTATACCAAAATGGCCGAGTCAGGTGCAACCGAGTTGTGAGGCAGTGGCTCGTGGTTCGTGGGGAAGACACAACATCGCCGGAATATGGTATAATTCATGCATCTGCGCGACGCAGGGGCGCGGCGCACACCAACCGACTTTGGAGGAAACCGGAATGAAAATGAGATTCGTCAATGCTGGCGCGCTTGCCGCGTCCGCACTTGTTGTCACCTGTCTGCATGGTGCGCCCGTCAGCGTCCATAACGCCATCGCAAAGGGACGCATCGTGCAGGGGAAATATCCCTACACGGAAGTCAACGACAAGGCGATGAACGACATAATCGCGGCGGACCGCGCCATCGACGCCGCCTGGGTGGAGGCGGCAAAAGACCCCGCGGCGTTCAAGGCGCGCCAGGAGCGCGTGCGCAAGGCCTGGCTAGACGCGATCGGCGGCTTTCCGCAGCGCTGCGATCTTGACGTCAAGATCACAGGCGTAATCGAGCGCGAGGGATACCGCATCGAGAAGACGCTCTTCCAGTCGCGGCCCGGACACCACGTGACCGCCACGCTCTTCGTGCCCACCGATCCCCGTTTCAAGGCGCCGTACCCTGCCGTGCTCGTGCCCTGCGGACACACTTACAACGGCAAAATGTCAGAAGACTACCAGCGTCCAGGCGCAATTGGCGTGAAACTCGGCTTCGTAGTGATGGTGTACGACCCGATCGACCAGGGTGAGCGCCCTCAGAACCCGAAGGTGCACAAGCCCATGGTATGCAACGGGCACAACCGTACCGGACACCGCGCCGCTCTCGTGGGCTGGAACACGGCGCAGTTCCGCATCTGGGACGGCATGCGCGCGCTCGACGTCCTCTGCGCCCGTCCCGATGTGGACGCAAAGCTCCTCGCCGTGACCGGCCACTCCGGCGGAGGCACAGCCTCAAGCTACATCATGGCCATGGATCCGCGCATCGCCGCAGCCGCCCCTTCCGGCTTCATCGCCTCAATCCGCGGAACGAACTGGGACCTCGGCGCGAGCGATGCCGAACAGCAGTTCTACGGACAGCTCAAATACGGCATGAACCACCTCGCGCTCTTCATGCTCGCAGCCGACCGCTGCGCCGCTCTTCACCTTGCCACGCACGCCGACTTCTTCCCATTCATCGGCGCATACGAAACCGCTGAATACTCCGCCAAGGCGTTCAAGGCGCTTGGCCGCGGCGACTGCTTCCAGCTGATCAACACATCAGGTCCCCACCTCTGGGCCGAAAGCTCAAAGCAGGCCGAGTTCCTCTGGTTCCGCAAACACCTCAAAGGCGAAGACGTGTGGAAAGGCTACGACTGCGCCAAGTTCCAGAAGTACAATCTCGGCTTCAGTCTGTCGGATCCGAAGGTAGACGTGGGACTCGCCCGCGACCAGAAGAACCTCGTGACGCCCACAGGCAACGTTCTGGACCTGCCGGGAGAGCGCACCGTGTATGACCTCATCCGCGAAGAGGCCCGCAAACTTGAAGGCGCCCGCAAGCCCGTCACCCCCGACATCGTGCGCACGGCTACGGGCATCCGCAAGACCGGCTTCCACGCAGAGGCGTACGACAGGCTGGACCAGGAGCTCGCCAACGGAAAATCCTCCACCGTCACGCTCCTGACAGACGACGGCATCGCCCTTCAGATGTTCACGTTCCGCCCGACATCTCCGAAGGATGGCCTGCTAAGGCCCGTGATGATAGTCTCGGAAGAACTCGACTCAGTGGCGCACGCGGCGCGCGTGGAGGAGATTCTGCGCGACGGCCGCGCCGCCGTGATACTCGAGGCGCGCGGCTGGGGCCTTACGGGACGCTACTTCCGCCACCATCGCGGAGAGGGCGGCGCGTCGTCCACGAAGTACTACGGCTGCCCGACGGTGGACGAGATGATCACGATGAAGTACTACCACCTCGGCGAGAACATGGTGGCCCACCGCGCCGAGGACATGCTGTCGGCCGTCGACGCGGCGAAGAAGATCTTTGGATGCAGCGAGGCGTTCGACATCGAGGCGTACGGACGCGCCTGCATCCCCGCCGCGCACGCGCGCTTCGTGGGTGAAGGACGCTTCGCGCAGCTCAAGCTGGTGAAACCCACATGGTCCTGGAAGCAGATGATCGACGACGAAAACCTCTACACGCGCTTTGCCGACGTTGTGCACGGTGCCTACCGCCACTACGACTGGACGGATCTGCTTTAAGTCGCACTAGGCACTAGGCAGTAAATTTGCTATAATAGGAGCGAATGAAAAAACTGCCGCAACAGCTGAGGGACGCTTTTCCGAAGCGCCCCCTCGATCTACACAAGTATTCGGCGGGCACCGTCACCATCGTGGGCGGCAGCGCCCGGTTCATGCATGCACCTGTGATCGCTGGCCTTGGCGCTCGCTCAGCAGGCGCCGGGCTCGTGCAGCTCGTGGTGCCCGACGCCTCGCGCATCGCCGCAGGATGCCTCGTGCCAGAGGCCACATTCACGAAGCAGACCCCCGCATGCGTTCCGCCCAAAGCCGACGTCACCGTGATCGGCATGGGCCTCGGCACCACGCAGAACGCCGAAATGCTGCTCTCGCGCCTGCTCTCCGGCAGTGCTGGACGCTTCGTGCTGGATGCCGACGCGCTCACGATCCTCGCCAACTGGTACGCCCGCAAGTCGCGTCCATTTCCCGTCACCGATGGACAGTCCCTCGTGCTCACCCCCCACGCCGGCGAAGCCGCGCGCCTTCTGGACTGCACCCCTGACGATGTTCTCGCCGACCGCCCGTCAGCTCTCAGACGCATCGCCGAACGCTACCACGCCGTCGTCGTGCTCAAGGGCCCGCACACGCTCGTTGGCGCCCCTGGGCAGGACAGCCTCTTCACATGCGAGGCCGGCAACCCCTTCATGGCAATGGGCGGAATGGGCGACCTTCTCTCCGGCGTAATCGCCGCACGCTGGGCCCGTCTCGCGCGCAGCGGACGCGACGACGCCCTTCTCGCGGCCTCCGCCTCAGCATGGCTGCACGCCACGGCATCCGACTCGATCGTCCTTGCCGACCCTCCAGGCGATCCGTCAATCGTCAACACGGCGCGTGCCGTCGCGTCAATCCGCGTCTCACTCGAAAGGTAAATACCGCAATGGTCAACTACGAATCCCTCGTCAAGCATCTCTCGATCGTAAAGCCGCGTCCCTTCGGACTCCTCTCGCAGCAGTCCTCCCCCACAGCGGCGATCCTGCACAAGGAGTTCCCCGACCGCATGCAGTGCCTCTTCTCCGCCGAACACGGCTGGTACGGCTTCGCCGCCGCAGGCGAAAAGACAGCAGGCGAGATTCATCCCGAATGGAACATCCCCGTTCACTCGCTCTACGGCGAAACGCGCCACCCGACGCCCGAGATGATGCAGGGCCTCGGCAGAGTCGTCATCGACCTGCAGGACATCGGCGTCAGGTGCTACACGTACCTCGCCACGCTCAAGAACATGCTTGAGGCCGCCGCGGAGGCAAAAGTGGCGGTGACGGTGCTGGACCGCCCGATTCCGCTCGGCGGCGTAGTCGACGGCCCGATGCGCGACTTCGCTTTCGCCTCGTTCGTGGCCCCGCTCAACATCCCCTTCTGCCACGGCATGACTCCAGGCGAATGCGCACGCTACATCGCGCGCGAAGAGGCTCTAGGCATCGACCTCACCGTGATAAAGATGAAGGACTGGTCGCACTCCTCGCGCGCGCCGTGGGCGAACTTCATGCCGCCATCTCCCGCCATCCGCAGCTGGGACTCCGCCGCGCTCTATCCCGCCACGGTCTTCACCGAAGCATATCCCGCCCTTGACTGCGACCGATCCGGTTCCCTCTCGTTCCGCGTCATCGGCGCCCCGTGGCTTGACGCAAGCCGCCTGATCAACGAGGTCGCCTATCCCATCCACTCCTGCGGCATTGCGATGCGCACGATCCGCTACCGTCCCGCCACTGGACCCTACCAGGGGCAGACGCTCGAAGGAGCGCTTCTCTCGATCGAGCAGCCCGACGCCTTCTATCCCGTCACCGCTGGCGCGATGATCTTCGCCGCCATCTGGCAGCACCATCAGGCGGAACTCGAGAAGGACTCTCGCCCCGAATGGCTCGACAAGCTCGCCGGCTCCGGTGAACTTCGCCAGTCCCTTCACGGCGACGCTCTCAACCAGCTGCTACAGAACTGGATCGACTCGCAGGAGGCGTATCTCGCCTCTCGTGTTGTGCTCTACTGATCAGCATTACACCAGTGCCTGCAAAACGAATGGCGAATGACTCCAGAAGTCATTCGCCATTCGTCATTTGGCAGTCGCCATCTGCCTAGCGGAAGAGGATGATCATTCCGCCGGGATTCGAGTTCACGAGTTTGAGCTTGCCGCTCTTCACCGTGAGCGCGAAATCTTCGGAATAGTCGTTGCCATCTTCGTCAGTAACGGAGAGGCCGATGCCCGCGACGGTCTCGGACGTGATGCCGAGAGCGTCCGATATCTCGTATTCCGGACGACCAGGCTTGCGGTTGAACGTCGCCTTGACGCTCTTGAGGCCCGCGAGCGCATTCGCGTCCGCATTGTCGAACGTCACCGCGCCGTTCAGCTTCGCGAGACCGGAGTTTCCTGCCATCTCCCAGCAGTTGTCCTCGCCGGTGAAGCGGAACGGACCCGACAGGGTGCCTGCGCCCTTCAGCGTGCCGTACACGGGGCACCATCCGCCCTCGCGCGGCGCGTTCACGAGAGTCGATCCAGCGGCGAGCTCGGTCACACCGCCGAGGCCGGGCTTCTCGAACTTCTGCGCGATGCCCGCCGTGTAGGCTATCGGCACGTACCGCTCGTCGAAGGCGTGGTATGCGCCGCCGTTGACCCTGAATTCGAGCGCCACGACGTTGCCGTCCGCATCGGTGAGGCCGCCGCCGGTGCCGTAGGTGGTGTTTCCGGAAGGCGTGGTGTCGCCGGTGCGGATGTCAAACCTGTGCCAGCCCTCCAGCAGAGTCATCGACGCAGTGCCGGTGTTGCCCGCGAAGAGGCGGCGCCCGTCGACCGTCAGCGCGATGCGGTCGTCGAACTTCGCGTTGAACGTCCACTGCCCCTCCGTCTCCTTCGTCACCTTGAAGTAGCCGTCGAAGCGCGCGGAGGCACCGCCGAGCGGAGCGTTCACGCCGGTCGAGAACTTCTGGTGGATAACCTGCAGGGAGTTGGTCACCACGTCGAGCGCCGCGTATTTGCTTTCATCGGCGTCGGCGTACACGTTCGCGCTGTCAGCATAGCTCATGTACTTGCGCCAGCGCACGCTCGTGCGGGCACTCGCCTCGGAGCGCATGCGCATCTCAACGGTCGTGGTGTCGAACGGACGGAAGTCCGCGTCGCCCGGCGCCTTGAACGTGATCGTCTCGCTGCCGTTCCTCGGGCCGAAGGACGGATTGGCCGCATCCGTGTAGAACGAGATCATGAACTTGTGCCATCCCTCGTCGAGGGAGATTGTCTTGTCCGTGGTCGTGGTGTTCTTTCCGGCCCTGTCGATTTCCGTCGTGTCGATCTGGAGGCCGTTGTGGCTGATGCCGTTGTGGCTGAAATGCCACGTTCCCGCCTGCTCCGCGCTCACGTAGAACTCGCCCATGTAGTTGAACCCGCTGCCGTTTCCGTATTTCACGTCCATGATCTGCGACGACGCGCGGTTGATGTACGTGAGAGATGTCGCGACGAACGGAACGATAGGCTGGCCGGCCTCGAAAAGCGGCCTCAGAACGTTCCATGCGTTGTCGTGCCAGGTCCAGGCGTGGAATTCGACCATGTTCGTTCCGGCGATGTCGAGGGTGACGTTCGCGTTCTCGGCGAGCGAAAGCCCGCCCGCGAATCCGGCCGCGTTTCTGAGGTCGACGGCGCCGGCGGATTCGACGGTCCACTTGCCGAGCGGTATGCCCTGGATGCCGGGGCGGTCGGGCGCAAACGCACCCGCGCCCGTGAGCGTCACGTCGCTCGCGCCCGCGAGGCCCGTGCCCCACTTCACCGTCTTGCCGTTCAGATCGAACGTCACCGCGCCCTCCTTCTCCGGGCTGCCGAAAGTCGCGGTCATGCCGGCCTTGCCCACGTTGAAGTTCGCCGTCGCGCGCAGCGTGCCGCTCTCCATGTTGAACACCGTGCGCGCCGGATCGGTCCAGGCCTCGCTGATGCCGTCAGCGCCGACTTCGAGAAGTCCGTCCCTAAACGTCAGCGAGCCGGCATAGTAGTGCGAGCCGATCCAGTTCGAATAGAGACCCTTTGTGGCGATGTGCGTGTTTTCGCCCGTCAAGGTGAGCTCTCCGCGTCCGTTGCCGGTGCCGATCTCGAATCTGTTCGCCGAGAACACGATGTCGTTCGCGCGTATGTCGACCACAGGCCCGCCGTTCAGAGTGGTGGACTTCGGGCCCTGCGAGAAGAATCGGTCGAGCGGGCCGTTGACCGTGAGCCCGTCGAAGGACGCCGACGTCGCCGGATGGAAGAACACGACGGCGGTGTTGCCGCTCGCCGCCGTGACGGAGAGCTTGTTCTTTCCGAACTTCGGCAGCGCGAGTCCTGTGTTGTTGATGCCCAGCACGAACTGCGCGCCGCCGGAGACCGTGACGTCACACGTGCCGTCTCCGTAGTCGCCCGCGCCCGAGAGATAGAGCATTCCGCCCGTCATGGCGATCTTCGAACCGCTGCCGCTCTCCATGCCCCCTTCGAATTGATGGGTGCCGCTGGCCACTACGATCTCGCCATTGTTGGTGATGACGCCTGAATAGCGCTGCGTGCTGCTGCCGTCCATCGTGAGCTTCGCGCCGGCCTCCACCGTGAGCGACGGGCGCACATACGCCGTGCCGTTGTTGTTGCCGATGCGGGCCTTGTCGCCGTAGGCGCGGATTCCGCCCACGTTCCAGGCCGGGTCGCCGTTGTAGAGCCTGAGTAGGCCGTAGAGGTCGATGCCGTTTGGAATGTCGAACACGTTGTTGTTCGATCCTGAACCCAGTTTTCCTTCTTCGGCCACGACCACCTTGCCGACGGCGATCTTGCCGCCCTCCACGTACAGGCCATAGTCCTCCGAAGGACTGCTCTTCACGGTAAGCGTGGCGTCCTTGGGGCCGGTGATTACGTTCGCGCTGGAATTGCCGCGAAGGTCGAGTCGTCCCGGGCCGCCGATGGTCGCGTCGCCCGTCATCTCGACGATTCCAAGCGGGTTGCTCCAGTAGGTGTTCGCCCTGGACGACGTGATGGCGCCGTTTCCGTCCGGCCCTTCACCCTCGATCACGAAATTCTTCTTCAGCGTTATCGATGCGCGCGAACGGTTTACGCCGGACGCCGTGTCAGCGTAGTTCATGTCGAACTGGCCGCCGTTCTTCACCGTGATCGTGCCGCCGTCCCTGCCGGCCGCGCCCTTCGCCGCATTGTCGCCGAGCTTCACCGTGCCGCCATCGATTTCGATGTCGGGCGTTTCGGCGAGAACGCCAGCCTCAAGCGTGAGCGTGCCGGCGCCGCTCTTTACAAGCCGACTGGACGCTATTGCGCCGGCGCCGTTGAATGTGTAGTCCCCCGCAGAGTCCACCACAACCTGGTTCGCCTCCACAAGCTCGGGAATCTGAACTGCGGCCGTCTTCACGGTCTCCTTTCCGTCGAAGAGCGCCGTCCACGCCGAATTCAGCGCCACGGGCGAGCCCGTTCCGTTCATCAGCCACGCGACGGACGTCCATACGTCGGAAGTCGTCTGCGGGCGCCATACGCCCGACGTCAGCGGATCGCTCACGCCTGAAGTCGCGTTCACGCCCTCGCTGTTCACGCTCTTGAAGCGGAAGTACCACGTCTCGCCGGCCGCGAGGCCGTTCGCCGTGGCCGTCACCACGCCCGGCTCCGTCACCTCTCCCACGCTTGCGGAACCCGCCACCGTGGCGAACGTCGGGTCGGTGGACCATTCAAGCGTGAGGGTGGCGGAAGTCGAACCTTCGCCGAAGTTCTCCACAACGCCCGTCACCGTCGCGACGCCGCTGCCGGATGGGTCGACCGCCTCAACGCGCACGAACGCTCCGCCTGCCGGCGTGTCGCTGGCAGTCCAGATCTCGATCTTCGCCACCTCGTATGCTCTGGCGCTCATCGTGTCGATCATGCCCTTGCCCGAATCTGCGGTCCACGTCCAGTCCATGGAGTTGAGCCGCTGGTGCGAGAAGTTGCCGATGCCGATTTCATAGCATCCATCCGCCGTCCAGCGGTTGAACGAGAACATCACCTGCGCTGGATTCGCAGCGCCGGGGGTGAAGCGGTGCACCTGCATAGAGCCGTAACCGGACATGCCGTTCGACCGGACGTCGTCCCAGTCGCAGCCGTATGTGTTCGCGGGCGCGGAGGCGTCTCCGCTCGTGCCCACGTTGTACTGGCTGGGCCAGAACTCGATCCAGCCGCGCACGCTGCTCTCGTCCGCCGATGTCGATTCGATGCCTGGCATGTTCGTCTTCACGCGCAGGCGCGTGACCACCCTCTGGTTGATGGTGGCGAGCGGCACGGCCACGTCGTCGATCGTGCGCGCGCCGAAGGCGTCCATCGACACCCACAGCCAGCGCGTCAGATCATGGTAGTCGTCCAGCGCCGTGTCCTTGCGCCTCAGTTCGATGTAGTAGCCAACGCGCGAGAGGTTGGCCGTGGGCGCCGCCTCGTTCACAACCGAATAGGGCACGCGGCCGAGCGTGGCGCAGTTCACCCCGTTGTTCTCGGCTATGTCCAGAACTCGCGCGCGAGTCATGCCCGCAAGATATTCGGCAGGAACGTTGTTCTCGATGCCGCTCGTGGTGGGAACGGCAGTGTCGGCCGCGCCGGGCACGAAGTCGGGATCGTCCGCAAGAGCCGCCTCGATTGTCGCGCAGTACGTGGCCGCCATCTTCTCCTCGCCCGGCCAGTCGGGATGGAGATCGGTTGCGCTCTGGAAGCTGCCGGTGATGTACGCGCCGTTCGCGTCGTAGCGGTAGCATGGCGTGTAGAGATCGGAGAAGTAGGCGCGCTTCGCCGGGAACATTCCGCCCTCGATCGCGCCCTTCATCATCGCGTTGTAGGCGATCACCTGCTCGTTCTTCGCCGCCTTGTCGGCCATGTCCACAACCGCGCCGGCGACGAACTTCGCGTGCGGCTTCTGGCCGAGGACCTTCCACACGAGGTTCGTCCACACCGGGAAGAGCTGCTCGGCCGTGGAGCCGTTGGAGTTGATGTCGTTAGTGCAGAGCTTCACGAGGACGAAATCGACGTCGCCCGCCTGGTCGAGCGTGTTCTCTATCTGGTCGATCGTGCCGCCGCCGTTCTTCGTCACGAGACGCTGCCCGCTGATTCCGGCATGGTGGATCCATTCGTCGGGCATCACCGCGCCGCAGATGTCGTTGCTCTCGATCGTGAGATGTCCCTTGCCGACGGACTCATAGCCGGCGGCGGCGAGCTTCTTCATGAGGGTGGTGCGCCAGTTGCCGTAGCTGCCGTTGCTGCCCTGCGTGATCGAGTCGCCGACGCAGAGAACGTTGACGCGCTTCTTCGGCGCGGAGTAGTCGAGGTCGAGCCAGAGGCGGCCGCCGCCGGCCTCGAGGCTCTCGGCCCACACCTTCACGTCAGCGCCGGCTGCGCTCGTCGTGTCGAACAGCGCGTTGAGCGCGGCGGCGTCCATGTCGAGGCTGCCGCCGTTCCACGTCATGAGGAGGAAGCGTCCCTTCGTGGCAGCGGCGTAGTTGGGCGTGAGCGCGATCTTGGCGCCGGGCGCGAAGACGGGCGGCGACGCAAGGCGGAAGGTGAACTTCGTTGGATCGTACACGATCTTGCCGGTGGCGCCCACGTCGAGCGTGGCAAGGTAGAAGCCGCCCACTTCCGGGAAGGTCGCCGCTCCGTCCACCATGAACCGAGTGGTGGAGAGGTTGACGGGATCCCAGCCGACGTACGTGAACGTCTGGCTGGCGTTCTCGGGAAGGAGGATACTGCCGTTTGCGAGCGAAGTCGCCACCGTCTCTCCCTTCGCCCAGTTGCCGACTGTCGCGAACGTCGAATCCGCTGCGCCGGTCCATGTGAAGTCGGCGTCGGCCGAGCGGTCGTACGCGCTGCCGTCGTACTTCACCCAGAAGTCGATTCGGATGAAGGAGTACGCCGCGCCGGAGATGTTGGCCACGTCAGAGCCGGCATCGCCGTAGGTGAAGGTCCAGTCAAGCTCCTTGCCCGTGTTGTAGCCGTGGTTTCCGAAGTCGGCGAGCGTTCCCATGCCGATCGCGCGCGGATTCGCCGCGGTGTTGCCCCAGCGGTTGTACGCGAAGAGCATTTCAGCCGCCGGGAAGGCGTCCGCCTCGGAGAACTTCCTCATGATCTGGAAGCAGCCGTGGCCGTTCGCGCCGCTAGTTGTCATCGTGTCGTTGAAGCCGTACTGGTTCCCAGGCCACGGCTCGGCCACGACGTCTCCGGTTCTGTCGTTGCCGTTGTAGTTGACCGGGTTGAACTCGATGTAGCCCTCCACGGAGTCGTCGTTCGCAGCGACCTGCCGTACGCCGCCGAAGTTGCTCCACACGTGGAGCTTCGTGACGGTCTGCTGCCTGCGCTGGGCGTGCGTCACGGGCAGCGCCACGTCCGCCCAGGTGGAGCCGGGCGCGTCCATGTCAACCCAGAGCGCCTGCAGCGCGCCGGTGTCCCTGCGCACAAGCTCGATGTAGTAGCCGGCCTTGACGATTCCGGTCTCCCGCATCGGAGGCGCGTAGACGTACGGGATCTGGTAGATGCTCTGCGCGTAGCCGAGCGTATGCGACGGCTCGATCGTGCGCACGCGCGTGAAGCCGTCAAGATACGCCGCCGGCACGTTGTTCTCCGCGCCCAGCGTCACTTCGGGGCGCGTCCAGCCGCTCGGCGTGTTCTTGCCGTTCGCCGTAGCGAGCGTCAGGAGCTTTGCCTTGATTGCGGCGGCCACCGCGTCGCACTCGGCCTGGGTCTGCGCCGTCGTGATGGCGCCCGAGATGTCGACGCACTCGACGTCTGTCTCCGTCGCGCACCACGCCGCGATCGCCGCGTTGAGCGTCGCCGAGCCGCCGGGAATCGTGCAGGCGATCACGGTGGTCATCGGGAGAGCGGCCTTGATGCGAGTCGCCGCCTCCTTGTAGAAGGCGAGCACCTTTTCGTCAGCAACGCCGTCGGCGACGTCCTTGTCGCCGCAGACGAGCACCGTGAAGTCGGGCTCGTTCGCCGCCGCGCAGTACGTCTCGAGGCCTTCGAGCAGGCCCGCGCGCGTGGCGGACGTCTTGAGCGCGAGATCAACGACGCCCGCATGGCGCTTCCACGCCTCGTTGGCGCTGCAGAGCGGGCTCGCGTTCGCCGTGCGCCAGCCGGTCATCTCGACGTTCCATCCCTCGTTCGCGAGAAGCGCGCCCAGCGACGAGCGGTAGCAGTTTCCGTTCGCGCCGTAGACGAACGTGCCGCCCACGTTCCATATCTTTATCGGCGCAATCGCGGCCGCCTCGGCGGAGAGCGTGTGCAGCACCACCTTGCCGCCCTCGAACGCCACGTAGCTCTCATGGGGGCATCCGGTCACCACGACGTTGCCCGCGCTCGTGCGCGTGAGCGTTCCCGCCGAGAAGAGAGTCACGGCCGCGCCCGCCGCAGGGGCGGAATCGCCTGCGTAGAGCTCCGTCAGGTCGAACGTCTGTACCGCCGCGATTTCCAGCGAGCCCGCGAACTCGCCGAAAGGAAGCGGCCTCGTGTACGTGGCCGCCGCCGCGATGCTGATCTTGTTGTCGGCGGTGTGCAGCAGCGTACCGCCCTCGTCCACGACCGCCTTCGTGACCTTGAACGGATTGACGCACTTGGTCATGTCCAGTGTGCCGCCCGCGTGGATCGTAACGGGGACAGCCGCGGCGGCGATTGCGATCTCGGGCTTCAGCGTGGACGCCGTGGAGTCCATCACAACCTTGCCGCCGAATATCTCCACGCCGGAGTTCATCTGCTGGTCGGTGTGGTTGTTCTTGATGTAGAACGTGCCGGCGCCATACTTGAGAAGCTTCGATCCCGTGCCGTTGACGGCAATCGGAGAATATAGCGTCACGTCAGTCGTCTCGTTTGAGACCATGACCGTGTTCGCCACGTAGATCCACTTGATGTAGCTGGGCACAAGCGAGCCGTCGAGCAAGGTCAGCCTCTTCAGGTACGTCCTGTTCTCCCGCTCCTCGATCTGGCCACCGTTCACCGCCGTGATGGAGTTGAACGTGGCCGTCTTGGATCCATCGCTCGGGATGCGGTACGACGCGCCCGCCCCGTCGATGACGACGTCCACATTGGGGAGGTTTAGCACCTTGTCGTTCCTGTAGGGATACAGAATGCCGCTTTTCACGTAGATGGTGCCGGGCGACGAGCTGGTTGCGGTGGCGATCCAGAACGCCTTGCTTGCGGGGAGGTCGATTGTGAGCGTGTGCCCGTTCAGATCGAAGCGGTCCGGCGTATTGTAGCTGCTGTTGATCTCGCCGAGGTTGCCGGCGCCGCCCACAGTGGCGTCGGCCGAAAGCGTGAGGCCCCTCATCTGCGCGGAGCTGGCCGTCACGTCCGCTCCGGTGTTGAGCAGGGCGCCCATGCCGTCCGGGCCGGAGCCCGCGAGGTCGTAGATCGGCACATTGCCGTTTCCGTTGCCCGCCATGTCGAAGGCCGCTCCGTCGAGCACCTTCACCATGATGCCGTTGGGAATGAGCGACTGCGCGCCGTACTTCACGAGGCCTTCCGCGACTGTGACGCCCGCGAGCAAGGGCATCGCGCCGGAGATCACGAGCGTGCCGGCGCCGTCCTTGATCAGGTGCACGGCGTATTGAGGCGCGCCGCCGGCGGCGAAGGCGAGAGTGTCGTTCCCCGGCACGGTCACGCGGAGCGCGCCAGTACCGGTGAGCGACAAGTGCTTCGCGTAGAACGCATTGTATCCATCCGCGTCAAGATGGAGCTCGAAGCCGTTGAAGTCGATGGCCGCGGCGTCGACAAGGCGGTTCGCGATGGCGGGCCATTCCGTGTTCTCGGTCAAGGTGATGCCACCAGGCAGCGCCACCGACGCGGCCGAGGCCGAGCCGACGTAGGTGGGCGTGGTCGAGACGACCCATGCCGGGCGCGACGCTTCCGCGCCCTTGGTGAAGTCGGTGGCCGTCACGTTCTCGAACACCCTGCCGCTCACGCGGTCGAAGAGAGCGCCCTTCCCGGCTGCGGTCTGCACTGGCACCAGGTCGCGCACGACCACCCCGCCGTCCTTCACGAGCATGGAGTCGAAGCGGAATTTCGCAAGATATGTGGACGCGTTGTACGGCGCGAACACGCAGAGGTCGATGATCGGGTAGGACGTGCGAGTCTGCACGAGTTCCGAACCGGCACCGCCGCCGTCTAGGACGAATCGGTCGCCGGCCATGATGCGGCAGCGGTAGTCCGTGCCGGCGGCAGGCCTCACGGTTGCGGAGGCCGCGCCGGGGCCGTGAAAGCGGAACGAGGGGTTGGAGCCGTCGTTCTGCATGTTGAAGAGATAGGCGTTGCCGCCCCAATGCTGGCCGAAGAACGTCTTCTGGTGCTCGTACACTACGCCGCCGAAGCGGAAATCCACCGTTGTGTCGTTGCCTGGCACGTAGTCGAGGCGCACCGTCTGCGCGCCGGTAGAGGTGATGGAGGAGAGTTCGGCGGCGTACGGCAGCTCGCCGGTCTTGGCGAGGAAGAAGCGGTAATAGACGTCGTCGGCCTTGAGAGCGGCGGGGAGCGTATAGCTGTATGAAGCATCGTTCGCCGCGATTGTCGCCACTTCGTCGAACGAGGCCCAGGCGTTCTTCTGGTCCTCGCAGTCGGCGTTGCCGTAGGCCACGTAGAGCTTGTATTCCTTGCCGTCTGGATTGCCGAATTCAAGCGTCACGGCGTCGGCAGTGGCCGCCGCCACGGCTACCGTGCGGGCGAACCTGAAGGTGGGCGTGGCGTCCATCACTCGCCCGAAGCGCTCCTTCGGCAGTTCGTCGCCCGCCTCGAACGGCGTCGCGGTCTGGTTAGGATGGAACACGTTGTTCACGTTGTCGTAGAGGCCGATGACGCCTGCGGCATTCGCCGCCGGCACGAAGTCGCGCACGGGGGTGTAGTTCGACGCTATCTTCATGCGGTAGAACGTGTAGGAGCCGAGATGCCCGCCGCTGGTGTCGGAGAAGATCGCGAAATTGGAGCTGGACGCCGCACGGTTGATCGACTTGCGTATCTCGGCGCCTCCTCCGGCGAGCGTAAGGTAGCTTGACGGGTCGATCACCAACCTGTATTCCGTGTTCGCAGCGGGCGTGCTCACCGTGTAGCTGGAGTTTCCGTAGAATCTGAACTTGGTGCCGCCGTCGTTCTGCAGGATGAACAGGTACTGGCTGCCGTTCCATGCCTGGCCGAAGAACGCCTTGTCGTTCTCAATGGGGCCGGTCTTGAAGCGAAAGTCCATGATCCAGTTGTTGACGGCCTTGGTGCCGGCGTTGATCCACTGCGCGCCGGTGGAGGTGATGGACGTGAACTCCTTCGCCATGTTCACGCCTACCGTCTGCATCAAGAAGAAGCGCATCAGGCGGCCGTCGCGCAGGGCGGCGGGCACGTCGTACGTGAGCGAAGTCTGGTCGTATGGGACGTCGGCGATCTTCTCGAAGGCGTTCCATGCGTACTTGTCATCGCCGCCGTCGGCCGCGCCATGCGCGAGGAACAGCTCGTAGTCGAAGCCGTCCTGCGCGCCGAACTCAAGGGTGACGGCTTCCGCCGTCTGCTGCGCCACGCACACCGTGCGGGCGTGCACCCCGAACGCGATACCAACGCCTGCCGCAATGGCGATTGCGGCCTTCACTCCTGTTTTCATGCTCATTCTCCTGTCATTTCAAGATGAATCGTGGAAAAGGGGTTGTCACCCAGAGACCAACCATCCCCGGGACGACTATATGATAGCATAATCGGCGCCCCTTCTGCAAGCAGGTGGAATTTGCAATTTTGCGCATATCAAATAATGGCGGATTTATGCTATAATAGCCACATGAAAAAAATTGCCCTTGCCTGCTGCCTCTTGGCATCGTCATTCGCCTGCCTGGCCGGAACGCGTCCCTACGAGTTCGACTGGGCGAACCGCACGGCCGACGACCGGCCCGTGCTGCTGCCGCTCGTATCGGCCGACGGCTGGACGTGCCGCGCTTCGTCCGCCACTGGCTCTCTCTACACCGCCTCGGAACGCGTTCTCTTCGGCGACGGCGTTATGCACCTCGCCTACCGAATGGAAGGCCCGAACGCCACCATTCGCCTCTCGCCGCCCGCGCCCGTGCCAGTTCCGCCCGGCTTCGACACGGTGAGCCTCTGGACATGGGGCAACCACGCCTACTACCGCCGCGACCCAGCCGCGCGAATCACGCTCTCCGCCGAATTCCTCGACTCTGACGGCAATCCCTTCTCGGTACTCGTCCACTCCTTCGACCACAGCGACTGGTTCCTCGCGCAGAAGCGCCTCCCCGCCACTCTCGCCCCCCGCGTCGCCAAAGGCGCAACGTTCATCGGATTCATGGTGCGCGGCGGACCAGACTCCACCGACCGCTGGATCGAGCTCACCAGCTTCGCCGCCTACAAGGAGGAGCTGAAGCCGCTCTCATTCAAGCCACGCCGCAAGCGCGGCGTGCAGGCGTTCCCGTCCGCCCCGCAGGGACTCAACACCGGCGACGGGCGCCTCCCCTTCCCGAACGTGGAGACGACGATTATTCCTGTTGTCGCCGAAGACCCGGACATTGAGTTCAAGCTGCCGCAGAATCCGGCTAAATGGGACGATCTTGCCGTACGCTACCGCAAAGGTCCCTGGATGCGCTTCGCCCAGGGCGGCGGCATCTTCCCCGCAGATGCGGCCAATGGCGCGAAGGTGCGCTTCCGCCGCATCGCCAACTCGCTTGTCGCCGACGTCGAGGCGCCCGCCGGCGTCAAGGAGGTGCGCTTCGGCGCGCTTCCCGATCCGAGCGACGCAACGCCCGTGCCGATGCCCTACTATTCCTACGGCTCCAACGGCGGCGGCACCTACAGGCGCCCTTGCGTGATCGCGACGAAGGCTGACGGCAAGCCGTTCTTCATGCTGGCGTCCGTTGACTGGACGCAGTCCAACGCCTCCGAGGTGTTTTCCTCGAGTAGACGCTTTGACGGCATGCTCGGCTCGAACGGCGGCGCACGCTATCGCGAGAAGACGGACGGCGCGCTCAACCCCGTCTTCGAACGCTTCGTGTGGTCATTCTCGGCAAAGTTCGAGGACGTGATGCCTGTCATCCCCAACCCGCCGTCGCCACTGCGATCCGTCACCGCCGAACGCCAGTGGGCGGTGATGTTCTCAGGCGACCGCGCAAAGGACAAGGCGTTCTGGCGCAACCGCCGCCGCCGCGGAATCGTCCACCTCTGCGTGAACGACCACGAGGTGTGCATGCGCGACGACAACGAGAGCTTCACCTTCCGCACGCGCCCCGCCCCTCGCAAAGGCGGCGACGAGGGGATGCGCGACTTCACGCGCTTCATGATCGACGAGATGGGCTACCTCTACGGACCATACAACAACTACACCGACTTCGCGCCCGTCAACGGCTGGTGGCACGCCGACCGCGTGACGCGCCGACAGGACGGCAACCTCCTTCAGGCGTGGAACCGTTGCTACGCCCCGAAGCCAGCGTTCATAAACGAGGCGTGCGAGGCGATTCTGCCCGTGCTGCAGCGCAAGTTCAGCTTCAACACGGCCTACTGCGACGTCCACACCTGCGTCACGCCGTGGGAACGAACCGACTACGACGCCCGCGTGCCTGGTGCCGGCACGTTCGCCGCCACGTTCTACGCATACGGCGAACTCCTAGACTTCGAACGGCGCACGCTCGGCGGCCCCGTGTGGTCCGAAGGCGGCTGTCACTACATGTACTGCGGCCTTGCGGACGGCAACTACGCGCAGGACCAGCCGTACCGCCCCGCCAGCAGCCCGTGGCTTGTGGACTTCGACCTCCGCCGCATGCACCCGCTCGTTAACAACTTCGGCATGGGCTCGCCCGACATGTTCTACCCTCGCAACTCCAGGCCCGCCGACAAGGACACATGGATCGACCGCTTCCTCGCCGCCACCGTGGCCTTCGGCCATCCCGGCTTCTTCATCAAAGGCGACCACGCCAACGAAGAGCAGAGCTACTTCATGCTAATCGGCACGGGGCGCCACTACTGCAAGGCAAACGCAGACGAGATACGATATGCTGACGCCGCAGGAAACCTGCTCGACACTTCCGCCGCAGTCGCCTCGGGCATCTACCGCCGCTCGCAGGTGGCGGTGAAATACACAGACGGCACGCAGACAGCGTCCAACGGCTCCAAAGAACGCAACATGGCCTTCCGCAGAGACGACAGGTGGCTCGTGCTGCCGCCGAACGGCTTCTTCGCGCTCGCGGGCGACGGCTCGGCGTGCGTGGTGTCGGGCGCAAAGTGGCAGGACGGCGGAAGGCTCGACCTTTCAGTCGCGCCAGAGTATGCGTACCTCAACGCGCACGGCGCGCGCGCTGTCACGCCATTCGGCGGCACGGACGGAAGGATGTACCGTCTGCTGGACTGCGACGGCACTGACGAGGTGTTCCTCTGCAAGGGAAGTTTCTTCACGCTGCCGTACGCGGCGGAGTCCGTGACGGCGCTAGACGAGACGGGCAAGAAGATCGGTCCCGCGCCGTTCACAGTCGAGGCGGGACAGACGCGGCTTGCGCCGATGAAAGGCGCCTTCTCGTACAGGGTGTCAAAGCCAGCCACCTGGCGCGAACCATCCGCAGCCAGCGTCCTGGACGGCTACCTGAAGCCAAGGGATTTCCAGTTGCCGCCCGAACCTGCCACTGAGAACATGATTGAACTGCCGTTCGTCGGCGTGGCCGGCCAGGCGCTGCGCGGCGGGCAGGAGACGGAACTGTTGCCAGAATGTGGCGGCGAAGTTACTCCCGACACTTTTATGACGGTTGGTGGAATCACAAAACCAGGCATTTCAATGCATCCACCATACAAGAAAGGCGTTGGCTACGTATTCCTTCGCTATGCAATCGAGCTGCCGAAGAAAGATGTCATGTTCAGAGCGTTCGTGGGCAAGCCCGACTACAAGCTAGGCAACGGCGATGGCACACTCTACCAGATCGCGGTGCAGCCTGCCGGTGCCGCCATATCAGAGCGCAAGATACTCGCCTCAGCGCAGGTGAAGGAGAAGAAATGGAATGCGCTTGAAGCAGACCTCTCGCCGTGGCGCGGCAAGAAAGTGTGGCTGTATGTGATTGCAGACGTCGGCCCGGCCGACAGTTCAGACTGCGATGGCTCCGCCTGGGGCGGATTGGAGCTAAAAGCCAAACGCTAGCCGCGCTTCAATCTTACCAGTTGCATGTGGTTAGGTCTTCCAGTCGGTCGTAGTAGTTGCGGTAGAAGCTTTCTGCCTTCGACAGCATCTCCACTGCGTGTTCCGGATTGCGCTTGAGGAGGAGCTTGAAGCGGTTCTCCTCCGAGGCCGTGGCGGCGAAGGACTTCGACGGCGGCTTTGAATCGAGCTCGAGCGCGGAGAATCCCTTGGCGCTGCGTGAAGGATCGTAGCGGAAGAGCGGGAAATGCCCCGTCTCCACGGCAGTCTTCTGACGGTCGAAACCCTGCGCCATGTCGATGCCGTGCGCCACGCAGTGCGAGTAGGCGATCACGAGCGCCGGACCATCGTAGGCATCTGCCTCGGCGAGCGCCTTCGCCGCGGCCTGAGGGTTCGCGCCGAGCGAGATCTGCGCCACGTACACGTCGCGGTAGGTGAGGATGATGCCGCCGAGGTTCTTCTTCATCGTGGGCCTGCCGCCAGCGGCGAACTTCGCAACGGCGCCCATCGGCGTGGCCTTTGAGGCCTGTCCGCCCGTGTTGGAATAGACCTCGCTGTCGAGGACAAGAGCCTTGATGTTGCGCCCGCTCGCGAGCGCGTGGTCGAGCCCGCCGAATCCGATGTCGTACGCCCAGCCGTCGCCGCCGATGAGCCACACGCTCTTGCGGATGAGCCAGTCGGCGTTGGCGAGCATCGATACTGCACGCGCATCGGTGCGTCCCGCAAGGGATTTCTTCAGGTTCGCCACGGCCACGCGCATGTCCTCAACGCCGCGCGGGGTCGCCTGGTCGATGCCGTTCACGCGCGCGGCCGCCTCGCGAACGGCGGCGGGCTCGTCGCGGTCGAGCATGAGCCGTGCCGCCTCGGCGCGCGCGCGAGCCTCCAAGTTGTCGCAGGTCACGCGCATGCCGAGACCGTACTCGGCGTTGTCCTCGAATAACGAGTTGCCCCACGCGACGCCGCGCCCGTCCGAGCGCGTGCAGTACGGCGCGGTGGGCAGGTTGCCCGCGTACACGCTCGAACAGCCCGTGGCGTTCGCCACCACGAGGCGCTCGCCGCAGATCTGGGTGAGCAGGCGGATGTACGGCGCCTCGCCGCATCCTGCGCACGCGCCGCAGAACTCGAAGAGCGGCTTCTTCAGCTGCACGTCGTTGTAGTTCGACATATCGAGCTTCGTGGCATCGGCCTCAGGAATCGTGAGGAAGAACTTCCACGCCGCGAGATCGCGTTCGCGGTTCTTCTCCTCGTGCGGCTGCATCTCAATGGCGCCGCGGGATGCGGCTGGACAGTTCGCCACGCAGAGACCGCATCCCGTGCAGTCTTCGGTGGAGCACTGGACCGTGAACTTGCCGCCGTGGCGGCGATAGGCGGGCGACTTCGCGTCCGCGCTGCGGAAACCTGTGGGCGCGTTCTCGAGCACCTCGGCGTGGAACGCCTTTAGGCGCAGCGCCGCATGGGGGCATGCGCCCGCGCAGCGTCCGCACTGCACGCACGCGGCGGGGTTCCACACGGGGACGTCGGCCGCCACACCGCGCTTCTCCCACTGCGTTGTCGCGACTGGCCACACTCCGTCAACGGGAATCTTGGATACCGGCAGCTCGTCGCCCTTCTGCGAAATCATCTTCGCCGTCACTTCGCGCACGAACTCTGGCGCGGCCGGATCCACGGCCGGCGGGATCGGCGCCAGGCCCGACACCGCATCGGGAACGGGCACCTTGCGTATGCCGTCCGCCGCAGCCTCGATGCAGGCGATGTTCCTGCGCACCACGGCGTCGCCCTTCGAGGCATAAGTCTCCTCCGCGGCAGCCTTCAGGTAGGCGACCGCCTCGTCGGCCGGCAGAATGCCGGAGATGCGGAAGAACGCCGCCTGCATCACGGTGTTGATGCGCGTGCCCATGCCGTTCTCGCGTGCGATCTTCGCGGCGTCGATCACGTAGAAGTTGATCTTCTTCTCCACGATCTCCTTCGCCGTCTCCTCGGGAAGATGCGCCCACGTCTCCACGGGACCATACGGCGAGGCGAGCAGGAACGTGGCCCCCTCGCGGGCGTTCGAGAGCATGTCGTACTTCTGCAGGAAGGCGAAGTTGTGACACGCCACGAAGAGCGGCGACTCGCAGAGGTAGGGGCTCAATATCGGCTTCGAGCCGAACCGGAGATGCGACACTGTGAGCCCGCCCGCCTTCTTCGAATCGTACACGAAGTAGCCCTGCGCGTAGAAGTCGGTGTGCGCGCCGATGATCTTGATCGAGTTCTTGTTCGCGCCGACAGTGCCGTCCGAGCCGAGGCCCCAGAACACGCACTCGTGGCGGGCGGGATGAACGATGTGGTAGCCCTTCGCGGGCGGGAGGGATCGGCCCGTCACGTCGTCGACAACGCCGAGCGCGTAGCCGTCGAGCGGGTTCTCTGCGTCCATGTTGTCGAACGCGGCCTTCACGTGGCCGGGAGTGAACTCCTTGCCGCCGAGACCGTAGCGGGCGGCATACACCGCGGGGCGCTTGAACTTCGCCACGCCATTGCGGCACGAGCGGTCCACCGCGCCGAGCACGTCAAGGTAGAGCGGCTCGCCCTCGCTGCCGCATTCCTTCGTGCGGTCGAGCACTGTGATCGCGCGCACGGTGGCGGGCAGGGCGGCGACGAGCGCCGAGGCGTCGAACGGACGGTACAGCCTCACCGTCACCACGCCCACCTTCTCGCCCGCCTCCACAAGCGCGTCCACCGTCTCGCGCACGGTTTCGGAGCCCGAGCCCATCACCACGATCACGCGCTCCGCATCGGGCGCGCCGTGGTAGTCGAAGAGGTGGTAGGCGCGGCCGGTCAACTCGGCGAAGCGGTCCATCGTGCGCTGCACGATGCCGGGCAGTTCGTCGTAGAAGCGGTTGGAAGCCTCGCGTCCCTGGAAGTAGACGTCCGAGTTCTGCACAGTTCCGCGGATGATGGGATGTTCAGGGGAGAGTCCGCGCGCGCGCTGTTCGGAGACGAAGCGGTCGTCGATCATCGCGCGAATGGTGGTGGTATCCACCTGGTCAATCTTCTGCACTTCGTGCGAGGTGCGGAATCCATCGAAGAAATGCATGAACGGGATGCGCGACTCGAGCGTCGCCGCGTGGGAGATAAGCGCGAGGTCCTGCGCCTCCTGCACGCCGGAGGAGGCGACCATCGCGACGCCCGTCTGGCGGCACGCCATCACGTCCGAGTGGTCGCCGAAGATGCACGTGCCATGCACGGCGAGCGCGCGGGCGGCCACGTGGAAGACGGCCGGCAGGAGCTCGCCCGCGACGCGGTAGAGATTCGGAATCATCAGAAGAAGGCCCTGCGACGAGGTGAACGTGCTCGCCACAGCGCCGGCGGAGACAGCTCCATGCACGGCGCCCGCCGCGCCGCCCTCACTCTGCATCTCTACGACTTCAGGCACCGCGCCCCAAATGTTCGGACGCTTCGCCGCCATATACTCGTCGGCCTTCTCGCCCATCGGGGACGAAGGCGTAATGGGATAGATGAACGCCACGTCGCTGCAGGCGTAAGCAACTCGTGCGACCGCCAAATTGGCGTCGGTCATGGTTTTCATGTCTGTCTCTGTCTTTCTTTCTACCGTCCACGCTACGGGCGGCTTTTCACAAATGCGTGTATTATATAAAAAACCGCATTCCCATTCAAGCGCGATTAACTTCTTGTTGAAGACGCGGCACGGAGTTTTCATTTGACCGTCTGCTTCTATCCGATTCCAGCGCTGCACTTCGCTGAAAACTTCGCCGCCCTGCCAGCCTGATGGTCCGAGAGCGGGGACCCAGCCCTCAATCCCGTC
>Ga0310695_10000419_pt1 | contig 110750 bp, 98 predicted proteins | sample RumenRJG_04DNA_FD_203882 | JGI IMG/M metagenome (GOLD analysis project Ga0310695, IMG submission 203882) | Bovine rumen microbial communities from Lethbridge, Alberta, Canada - RJG_04 (v2) (version 2) | ecosystem: Host-associated > Mammals > Digestive system > Stomach > Rumen | place: Canada...
GGATATAACGATCGATGATGTAAAACCTCTAGAAGAACTTCTATAACTAAGAATAAAGCCCGCATTTACTGCGAGCTTTTTTATTACTCTCTCAAACTAGATACGTTTTTTAGTGTTCCAATTTGAGGCCTTTTGCATGAAATTAACTAAAAATAGTTAATTAAACACGCTTCTTGAACTCGTTGGTACGAGTATCAATTTCAATCTTGTCGCCGATGTTTACGAAATCAGGAACTGAAATGGTGTAACCGGTACCTGCTAAGCGAGCTGGCTTAACAACTTTACCTGAGGTATCACCCTTAACAGCTGGCTCAGTGTACTCAACTTCGCGAACGATGGTGATAGGTAACTCAACAGAGATAGCCTTACCATTGTAGAAGGTAACCTGGCAAACATCTTCCATACCGTCAACTAGGTAGTTTAGGATATCACCCATGTTGTCTTTTTCGATTTCGTACTGGTTGAACTCTTCGTCCATGAATACGTATAGAGGATCACCGTAGTATGAGTAGGTGCAATCCTTGTGCTCTAGGATAACGTCGTCTAAACGGTCATCAGCACGGAAAACAGTCTCGGTACCGCCGTTTTGTAGAAGGTTCTTTAACTTCATCTTAACAACAGCTGCGTTACGACCTGATTTGCTGTACTCAGCCTTTTGAACGATCATTGGAGCGCCGTTTAACATGATTACGTTACCAGCACGTACTTCTTGAGCTAACTTCATTGTAAAACCCTTTAAAATTAAAGTTAAGAATATATATTTGAAGGCAAGATCTTAATCTAGCCATACATTCGGCTTATTTAAGCCGTTGATGATGTCTTGTCAGATCCTTGCCACAAGAAACTGTGTAGGACGATTAAGCTTACTTAATCTCTTATAAGATCATCCTTGATTTCACTTAAAAATCGCATTTTAAGCAAAGCTAACACGCTATTTTAACACTTTTATGCTTTATTTTATCAAGTTATAGAGTAATTTTTTGATTAATGAAATCTAAAAGATTGTTTGTAAGGGAGCCTAATGATATTAAATGCTCAGACCATTGTTTGGAGATTTCTTGCCAATCTTCCATAAACTCAGCTATATCAAAATCATTTATATAGTCAGAAAATCCGTTATAGCTTAAAGTAAGTTCTTGTAACTTTTCTATAGCATCTTTATTTTGGCAATACTCTTTCATTCTTTCAAATAAAGCTAAAATTTTGAATTTATGAGCATCTTCATCTTGAGGGTAGATATGCCATAAGAAAGGAACACCTGTAATCATAGCTCTGACAATTGAATCTTCTCCTCTTACTAAATTGATTTTTGCATTAGCAAGTATAGTGTCATATTCATCTTGTCCTACCATTTCTTTAACAACGATTGTTAAATTATCAAATTGGTAGGTATCGCCGACTTTTAAATTAGTACCTAAAAGTTTATTTAGGTTGTCTAATGGCTTTCCTTCAAAAACTAAAACTTTATTTAGAGAACCTACTTTTTTAAGGTTATTTAAAAATGTCATTACCTTATTATTTTCATAACTAAATAAAGTCATGTAATCAGAACTTTGTGTCTTATTCCTTATTTTTGAAAGAAAATTATCTTCAATTACCACTCCTCCAGTCTTTTTAGTAAAGCCTGGAAAGAAAAAGTAACTTTGCATACCATCAGCAAAGGATGGCAAGGTGTGACAATCTTCAGCAAAGGTCTCTGCTGTGAGATATTCAAGATTAATAACTTCACAGTGTTCTTTTTTTATTTTTTCTAAGATAAAACTAGGAAGTCTTACGGAAAAAGCTTGAATTATTACCTTATTAAGTGAATATTCTTCTGTTTCTTTTGGCCAAGGTAAGATTTTTAACAGAGGGCTTTCTCGATCCTCTTTAGTGAGAATTTTGGATAAGGTTTCTAAATTATTGCAAAAAAAGGTTACTTGATAATTTTTTACACAAAGATCGCGACAAAGCCTTAAACAAACGCCTGCATCACCATAGTTATCAATTACGTCGCAAAATAAAGTAAACATTATTTATAAGCTTAATTATCTGAAATTATTACTAAAAAGATCTTGTCAAGAAGCATTATCAATAAAATGCATGAAAATGCGTGTCAAGTCTTAGACTAAAAATTTATATAAAAAATTGAATTGAAACATAGGAGCGTATTGTACATAATATACACAACTTATTTAAGTAGCTAACCTATTGATTTATATATAAATTTTTTTAACTATATAATAAATAACAAAAAAAAATTTTAAGTTAGTTTCCTTAACTTACAAGCTTTTTAATTTTTACTATAAACATAAGCAAATTGGACTAAACATGATTAGATTCATTGTTAAGAGAGATGGCCGTAAAGTATCTTTCAACGAAGATAAAATTGCTAATGCTATTCGCAAAGCACTTATTTCTGTTCATCCTGATGATAAGAGCACATCTCAACATGAAGAAGAGGTAGTTGAAAAACTAACTCGTAAAGTAGTTTCAGAGATTGAAAAACAAAATCTTGAAGAGCCTTCTGTTGAAAATACCCAAGATCTTATCGAAAAAGTTCTTATTCAAGCTGATCTAGCTGATGAAGCAAAGAACTTTATTCTTTACCGTCAAAATCGTTCAAATGTAAGAAATTACAACACTGACTTAACAAGAATTTATCGTGATCTTACTTCTAAGAGCACTGCTGACATGGATTTAAAGCGTGAGAACGCTAATATCGATGCTAATGCTCCTATGGGCTTAATGCTACGCTTTGGTTCAGAAGGTGCTAAAGATTACGTTCGCCGTTATGTATTACGTCCTGAGCACTCAATTGCTCATGCTCGTGGCGATATTCATATTCATGATTTAGACTTCTACATGCTAACTATCAACTGCTGCCAAATTGGTCTAAAAGATCTATTTAAGCGCGGTTTTAGTACTGGTCACGGTTTCTTACGTGAGCCTCAATCTATTCAATCAGCTGCAGCTCTAAGCTGTATTGCTATTCAGTCAAACCAAAATGACATGCACGGTGGTCAGTCAATTCCTCTATTTGAGTATGACTTAGCACCATATGTTGCTGTTTCTTATGCTAAGCACTTATGCAAAGTTGTTTGCATTTGTCTGCGCAATGACAGTGCTAATGTAGATAACTTAAAGCAATATTGCAAAGAGTTATACGAAAAGTATAACACTAACTTATCAGATGAAGTTCAAGCTTTAATTAAAGCTAAAGTTATTGAGACTTTAAAAGTAGCCGATCCTGATCATGACCACAGTGCTGATTATGATTACATTATGAGTGAAGCTATTAAGCTAACTGAGCGTGAGACCTATCAGGCAATGGAAGCTTTAATTCATAACTTAAACTCAATGCAATCACGTGCTGGTGCTCAGGTTCCATTCTCATCAATTAACTACGGTACAGGTACCATGCCTGAGCATCGTATGATTATGAAGAATGTACTTTTAGCAACTGATGCAGGTTTAGGTGGCGGTGAAACCCCTATTTTCCCTGTACAGATTTTCAAGGTTAAAGATGGCATCAATACCAAGAAAGGTGATCCAAACTTTGACTTATTTGAATTAGCTTGCAAGGTATCTGCAAAGAGATTATTCCCTAACTTCTCATTCTTAGATGCTCCTTATAATGCTCAATACTATAAGGAAGGTCATCCTGAGACTGAAGTAGCTTTAATGGGTTGCCGTACTCGTGTAGTTTCAAATTACTATGATAAGACTAAGGAAGTAATTCCTGGTCGTGGTAACTTATCATTTACCACTATCAACCTACCAAGATTAGCAATTGAAGCTCATGGTTCAATTAGTAAGTTCTTTGAATCATTAGATAAATTAATCAACATGGTATTTGTTCAGTTAATGGACAGATTTGAAATTATTGCTAAAAAGCAGGTTTTAAATTATCCATTCTTAATGGGACAAGGTGTTTGGGTTGGTTCTGAAAGACTAGATCCAGAAGATTACATTGAAGATGTAATTAAAAACGGTACTATGTCTGTAGGCTTTATTGGTCTTGCTGAGTGCTTAGTTGCTTTAATTGGCAAGCACCATGGTGAAAGCAAAGAAGCTTATGATTTAGGTTACAAGATCTTAAAGCACATGCGTGATCTATGTGATCAGCACACTGTAGATACAGGTCTAAACTTCTCATTATTCTCAACTCCAGCTGAAGGTCTATCAGGCCGCTTTGTTAAGATTGATAAGAAGATCTACGGTGAAATTAAGGGCGTAACTGACAGAGATTACTACACTAACAGTTTCCACGTACCTGTTTACTACAATATCTCAGCTGCTGACAAGATTAGAATTGAAGGTCCTTTCCACGAGTTATGTAATGCAGGTTCTATTTCATACGTTGAAATGGATGGTGACTTAACTAAGAATGTTGAAGCCTTTGAGAAAGTAATTCTATGGATGAAAGAATGTGGCGTAGGTTATGGTTCTATTAACCACCCAGTTGATCGTTGTCCTGTATGTAATTACGTTGGCGTAATTGGTGATACTTGCCCTCGTTGCGGTCGTCGTGATGGTGAAGGTGTAAGCATCGAAAGATTAAAGAAATTAGGCGTAGGTTGCATTTGTACTGGTTAAAAAGTACTACAATCACCTAAAACAGCAAATATATTAAACAAGAAAAATAATAAAATTACTTAGAAATAAGTAAAGGAGACTTTAAATGCAAACAAGACTACACGTTCGTAACGGTGTTGTAGGTCAGGGCGTCAAGTTTGAGAGAATTAGACGTGTTACCGGCTATTTAGTTGGTACTTTAGATCGTTTTAACGATGGTAAGCGCGCTGAAGAGCGTGATCGTGTAAAGCACATGCACGTTTAATAGTTCATGGAATCTTTAGATTTGTCAATCCTTGATAAAACTACTGTAAGAATTGCCGGAGCCGTTCCTGAGTCTATCGTGGATGGCCCCGGCATTCGTTATGTGATTTTTACACAAGGATGCCCATTTCATTGTCGTGGTTGCCATAATGTGCAATCACAGTCCTTATCTGGTGGTATGGATGTAACTCTTCGTGTTTTATACGATGAGATTGTTGAAAATCCATTAACCACTGGTGTTACATTTTCTGGTGGTGAACCTTTTATCCAGCCAACTCCTTTGTCAATTATGGCTAAGATTTTAAGAGCAAAAGGTTACAACATTTGGGCTTATTCTGGTTTTGTCTTTGATAAGCTAGCAAATGATCCACAGCGCAGAAGACTTTTAGAGCTTTGTGATGTAGTTGTAGACGGTCCTTTCGTACTTGCTAAAAAATCATTAGAGCTTGATTTTAGAGGTAGTTCTAATCAAAGAATTATCAATGTACAAGAATCTTTAAAACAAAACAAAGTTATCTTAATGGAAGGGTTTAAGTAAGAGGAATTGGCAAAACAAGTTGTATGTAGATCTTGTGATCTAGTTGTTAACATAGACAATCTCAAGAATGATTACAACTGTGTCTGTCCTCGATGCGGTAGAGTCCTTTTATCGCCATCTCTTTTAAAAGCAACTGATATTTCTATCGTTGCTTTTTCTGCTTTATTATTCCTAGCAATTAGCATTATTGAGCCTTTTATGTCCATTTCAGCTATGGGCACAGGCGCAAGTATGTCCTTATATTCAATTGTAAGTATTCTGCAAAGAGACTGGGGCTTACTTTTATATTCTTTCTTATTCTTTACTTTTTTTGCCCCTGTTTATGTTTTAGTCTCCATTGTTTTGTCAGGCGGATTTAATTTAAGGTTTAATATTCTCTTTGCTAAGCTTTATACCTTTAACCATAGTTTATGCATGGTTGATGTGTTTGTATTAGGTATTGTGGTAAGTTTAATTAAGCTTACAAGTCTTGCTGATGTTGATTTTTACATTGGTTTTTATACAACCTTTATCTTCTCGGTGTTGCTTTTATGGTGCTGTATTAACTATAAACCTCAAAAAATTTGGAATAAGTTAAAAGAGCAAGAAGATTTATATTTAGTATCAGGCATTACTGCTAAAGAGCAAGGCTATAAGACATGTAGAGAATGTGGGTATGTATTTAAAGCAAATACAGATGAAGATCTTTGCCCAAGATGTAAAAGTAAAGTAAGTTATAGAGCTAAATCTTGTATTTCTAAAAGCTGCGCACTACTTATTGCTGCTTTAATCCTTTATTTACCTTCAAATTTGTATCCTGTGATGTATACAAGATTCATCGGCTCAGAGACTGGTTCTAATATTATTGAAGGTGTGATTGCCATGTGGAATATGGGATCATACTTTGTGGCATTTATTATTTTACTTGCTTCAATTTTTATTCCGGCCTTTAAAATTGTTTCACTTGCTTTTATTCTATATGCTACAAAATACTCAAAAATCTTAGTAAAAAGAAGAGTAAGTAAGTTATATCGCTTTGTCTTGTTTATAGGACGCTGGTCCTTAATTGATGTGTATGTAGTTATTATCATGGCATCAATTGTACGTATTGGAAACTTATTAAGCATAAGCCCAGGCTTTGCCATAATATGTTTCTGTAGTGTGGTTTTAATTACAGTATTCTCAGCTGAAGCCTTTGACGAAAGGTTAATTTGGGATCTTGAGGCTCAAAATGACGGAAGCAACAAGTAAGCTTGTAAAGAAAAAGAAGATCTCTTTATATTGGCTAGTGCCCATCCTAGCTTTAATTATTACTTCAATACTGATTTGGCAAAATACCTTCAACAAAGGAAAGTTAATTGAGCTTTACATGGATGATGCCTCCGGTATTGAAGTTGGAAAGACCCTTGTAAAGCTAAGATCAGTAAATGTAGGTATTGTTGAGAACATTACTTTATCTCATGATTTTAAAGGTGCGATTGCTCAAATTAGAATGAACCCAGACACTGATGAACTTTTAAATGAGGATTCATTGTTCTGGGTCGTAAAACCTCGTATTCAATATCATTCAATTTCAGGCTTAGATACTATCCTCTCTGGCTCTTATATTCAGATGTATAAAGGTAGTTCTGAAGAATACTCTGATGAATTTGAATGCTTAAAAGATGAACCTTTAGGTCTTGATGAATCAACTATTCCTATTAAGTTAATAGGACACACTAAAAAGGTAATTTCAGCAGGTACTAACATTAACTACAATGGCTTTAATATAGGTCTTGTAACCAATTTACACTACGATGTTGATTCAGATACTGTAGTTTACAATGCTTTAATTAGAAAGAAGTATGCAAACTTAGTTAATCTAAATTCTGTATTTTGGATTGATGCCGGTATTGATTTTCAGATCTCTCCAACCGGTGGCGTTCAATTCTCAATGCCAAATTTAGAAAACTTAATTGCAGGTAGCATTAACGTTAATCAGTTTAATAGTGATGTAGGAGAACCTATTAAAGCTAATGCTACCTTTGGTCTTTATAACAATCAAATTGATGCTAAATACGCTAATATCAAAGGCAATCCTCAATATGTACTCATGTTTGATAGTGATGTGAAGAATATCGGCGTTGGAAGTAAGGTTAGATTAAGAGGTATTGATATTGGACAAATTGTAAAGATGTCTTGGTTTGAAAACTCTGAAGATATCTTTGATATGAGCAAAAAGATCCCTGCTTTAGTTATTTTAGACGTGGATAAGCAACAAGCTTTAAAAGCTAAACAGTTGTTTGAAAAGCATCTTAAATCTCAAGATCTGTGTGCTTACATTGATAGCCAAAATATCATATCTCAGGGATCTAGCATTAAATTGATAATTGATCCTAAGTATAAGTGCTCATCTTCAATTACAGCATATAGAGATACACCAGTAATTCCAGTGCTTTCTCAATTAAGTATTACAGGACAATTAGAACAGTTTACTCAAAAGCTAAACAGCGTTGATTTACAAGGTATTAGTAATAACTTAAATCAATCTCTTACAAGCTTAAATCAGACTTTAGAAAACGTAGCAGCCCTTACTGATAGTCTTAATAAAAAGAAAACAGTTGATAAGCTAAACAAAACTATTGAGAGTTATTCAGCTAACTCTGATCTTTATAAGTCTTTAATGGACATGTCTCAAAAGCTTAATACTACCTTAGATGAGTTGTCTCCAACCATTAAAAAAGTAGGTCAAAAGAGTAATTCTTTGGTATTTTCAAGTGATTCTAAAGATGTCGAAATCAAGGTTAAAAAATGATTAAAAACTTTAAATTAACAATCTTTGCTTTATTAGCTTCAGGTTTACTTAGTGCCTGCGTAAATCATGGCACTTCAGAGATGAGCTTTGATAGATACTCTTTAGTTGAAGACTTAAAGGCCTCAAGTTTTACAGCTGATTACAAAGTTAACTTAGATCTGACCAAAGCCTTAGATGAAGGTGGTGTGGTAGTTAAAACCTCTGATGTAACTTTAAGAAGTGCTAATAACCATCGTTGGTCATCTAATTTAAAAGATCAATTAACTGCAATAGTCTGTGAAAAGTTAAATGATTACCAAGTAAGAAAAGATCTTGATATAAAAATCTTCGTAAGCAAATTCTACGGCACCACAGACGGTAATGTAACCATTGAGATGAATGTAGGTACTACCTTAAAAGGAAAGCCTTATTTTGACAAAATCTATAGCTTTAACGAGGTACAAGCTGAAGATGGTTATGCAAGCTTAGTTGAAACTTTAAAGAAAGGATTTTTTAATTTATCAGCTAATTTAGCTCAAGATTTGAGCTTAAAAGATTAGAAAAGTAATCTCCTCTAAAAAGAGGAGATTAAGCATATTATTTGCCAATACAGAATGTAGAGAAGATCTTACCTAGAATGTCATCTGAGGTAACTGCGCCAGTGATAGTTCCTAAATGATCTTGAGCTTCGCGGATCTCTTGAGCACATAGGACTAAATCACCAGTATCTAAAATGTCTTTAGCTCGTTTGATAAAGTCATAAGCTACTTCTAAAGAACTTACATGACGGCGTCTTGCGATAAATACACCTTCGGTTGGAATGATACCTAAAGCAGATGTTAACTCTTGTTTTAGTTCATTGAGTCCATCTTCAGTTTTAGTTGAAGTCTTAATTTGCTTTAAACGGCTTAAAGGCTCTTGTGAAAGTAGATTTTTTATCTCATCACATAGACTTTTATCAGACTTTGAAACTACAACCATGATGCGATTTTCATTAGTTTCAAACTCTTTTATCTTATTGAAAGTCTCTAGTGCGTCATCTGCATTTTCAGAGCCATCAATCATGAATAAAACTAGATCGGCCTTCTTAAGCTCATCAATAGCTTTTTGAATACCAATAGCTTCAATTTCATCTGATGGGGTATCACGGATACCAGCGGTATCAGTAATTATAACAGGTACACCTTCAACTTCAATTTGAGCTGTTAGTACGTCACGAGTTGTACCAGGAATGTTAGTTACAATAGCTTTATCAGCACCTGCTAAAGCATTTAAAAGTGATGATTTACCAGCATTAGGAGATCCTGATAAAACAATACGGGCACCTTCATTTAGTTTTACACCTTGATTAGCAACTTCTAAGGTGTGACGGGCTAGTTTTTCTATATCAACAAGCTCTAAACCTGTTTTTCCAGATTCAAAGAAGTCTTCGTGCTCTTCAGGAAAATCTAAGCAAGCTTCAAGTCTTACTCTAAAATTAGTAATTCTCTCAGATAGCTCATTTACATTCTTAGCAAAAGCACCCTCAAGTGAGGCTAAGGCAGCTTTAGCAGCACCTTCAGAGCCTGCTGAGATTAGATCTTCAACAGCTTCTGCTGCAGTTAAATCCATCTTATTATTTAAAAACGCACGACGGGTAAATTCACCAGGCTCAGCCTGTCTTACACCATCAATACTTAAAACTGCTTTTAAAACTCTTTGAGGAGCGACATTACCGCCGTGACCTTGAAGTTCAATTACTTCTTCGCCAGTGTATGAATTAGGTGCTTTAAAGTATAAAAGTACACCTTCATCGATAACATCGTTATTTAATTTGAACTGCTTAAAATAAGCTTTGCGAGGTTCTGGAGTGGTTCCGGTGAGCTCTTTTGCAACGTCTAGGGCCTTAGAACCTGAGACCCTAATAACGGCAATGCCACCCCTGCCGTGAGGGGTGGCAATTGCTGCAATTGTATCTTCAATTGATGACATGAATTTTAGTTCTTTTTAACAGCAGTCTTCTTCAAGCTAAGTCCACGCTTCTCAAGTGATCTGAAGATAATGAACTGCTGGAAGATAGTAAAGCAGTTAGATACTAACCAGTATAGGGTTAGACCTGCTGGGAATGTACAGAACATAAAGGTAAAGATAAATGGCATAGCCATGAATACCTTACGCTGAATAGGATCTGTAATTGGAGTAGGTGACATCTTCTGTAAGAAGAACATTGAAATACCATAAAGAATAGGTAGAACAAAGAAAGGATCTTTTACAGAAAGGTCGGTGATCCATAGAATGAAGCTTGACTGACGTAGCTCAGTAGACTCCATTAAGGTCCAGTATAAAGCAATGAAGATAGGCATCTGGATGATTAGAGGTAAGCAACCACCTAGAGGATTAACTTTTTCCTCTTTGTATAGTTTCATAGTCTCAGCGCCGATCTTAGAACGGTCATCCTTAAACTTCTCTTTAATCTCCATTAGTTTTGGCTGTAATAATCTCATCTTAGCCATAGAAGTGTACTGTGCCTTAGTTAATGGGAACATTACACCTCTAACAATTAAGGTTAGAACGATAATTGCAAAACCCCAGTTGCCAACAATTGAGTGGATGAAGTTTAGGATCTTAAATAGAGGAATTGAGATGAACCATAACCAACCGTAATCAACAGTTAAATCAAGGTTCTTTGCAACAGTTGACATTGCATCTTGGTTCTTAGGACCTACCCATAATTTTGCTGATAAGGTAGTGTCTTGGCCTGCCTTAACAGTTGTAGGATTAGTTCTAATACCAATGATTGCTGCTTGATTGTTTTCAGCTGCGCCTGAGTAAATAACATGACCTTGGGTATTCTCGTTGCCACCAATCCATGCTGATACGAAGTAGTGCTGAATCATTGCAACCCAACCTTCTTTGGTTGATAGGTTGTACTTCTTATCATCGATAATGCTATCTAAGGTTGCCTTCTCATAACGAGCTTCATCGGTTGAGTATGCAGTACCACGATAAGCACTAGCAACCATACCAAAGCTTGCATTCTTTTGTAAGTATGAGTCATCAGCAAATTGCTTTAACTGGCCATACATACATAAAGATAAATCTTTATCAGAAGTATTAGCAATATCGTAGCTTACTTTAACTACATAAGAATCTCTATCTAAGGTATAGGTCTTAACATAGGTTACGCCGTCTTTTTCAAAGGTAAGCTTAGCACATACTGAATTTTCGCCGTCTTTTAAAACATACTCTTCAGCATCTGCAGTAAATTCTGGTCTTTCAAGATTATCAATACCATCACGACCTGCTAGACCACTTTGTGCTTGATATAAGAACTGTGGCTCGGTCATTAAAAGATGGAATGGATCATCTTTGTCTTGTTCTTGCTTAATCTTAGGAAGCTTAGCATCAATGATGTCGCCACCTTTTAGATTAATAGTTAACTCTAGATTATCACTTACTAATTTAACTACTTTGCCTACAGCTGACTGATTGTTGATCTGATCATTTTGCATTGTAGCAGCTTGTTCAAGTGCTCTTTGCTCATTTGCTTTATCAGAATTCCAGTCCCAGAATAAGAACATGGCAGCACAAAGCAAAAGAATAAAAATAAGATTTCTTTGTTGTTCCATTTGATTGATAACCTTAGAAGGAAACTACTTAGTAACTTTTTTAGGTACAGGATCAAATCCACCTGGGTTTAAAGGATGACAACGACAGATCCTTTTAAAACCAAGATAGACACCATGAATAAAACCCCATTCTCTAATGGCTTCAAGAGTGTATTGTGAACAGCTAGGGTAAAAACGGCAATGCTGTCCGAGAATTGGACTAATGAAGATTTGATAAAAGCGTATCAGCAGGATAGCTATTTTTCCAAACGGTGAGATATTTGTAGCCATAGTCTTTTAAATATAGCACTTAGTTCAGAATTGCTTTTATCTTCTATTTTTGGTCTAGCTATGACAACTAGGTCAAGATTATGAAGAGAATGTTGATTTAATCTAAAGGTCTCTCTAGCAATTCGCTTAACACGATTACGCCAAACAGCCCTTTTTAAAACTTTTTTAGGTATAACCAATCCGAGCCTTGAACACTGTAATTCCTCATTCTTGCGAGCAAGAACTAAAACTCCAGATTCGCTGGCACGGACAGGGTTTTTGAATACCTTATCATATTCCTCGGTAGTCAGTATTCTGGCAGACCGAGGAAAGGTATTATTAGCCATTAACGGTTGTTAAACGCTTACGACCCTTTGCACGACGACGTGATAAAACCTTACGGCCGTCTGCAGTACGCATACGTACACGGAAACCGTGGGTGCGCTTACGCTTAGTTACGTTTGGCTGGAAAGTACGCTTCATTTGAAACTCCAACGACGGTACTACCGCCTTTAATTACACGCTGATATACATTAATAAGCGATTAATTAAGATTAATCGTTATTAATACAAAGTCCTACATTTTACATTGCAAATACTGTTAAGGTCAATACCATTTTTTGTGATAGAATAATTAGCTACCCAAAAATGACAATTAATACAATTAATAACTCTTAAAAAGGTCTTTTTTTATGGATTTATCGCAGATATGGATCGAGGCTATTAAGCGCCTAACCCAAGAAAAAACAGATCCTGCTGATATTGGTCTTTTGCAAGTCATTCAGACCCAATGCTATATTAAATTAAATGGTAATAATATTGATTTTGTTTGCTTAAATGATTTAGCAACAACATTATTGCCAAGATATTGCTTTGACCTTTTAACCAAGATTAATGAGCAGATGAATGCTCATTACGGCATGACTATATCTAATTCTAGTTCTGCAAATAATGCCTCTAATCAAGTTGGCATGCCATCCAATCAGCAAAACTTTAATAATGGATTTGTTTCTAATCAGAACAATGGTTTTAGTTCTAATGGACAAAATCAATCATCTGAAAGAAACTATAATCCACAAAATCAAGGTTTCAACAACACCAACAATACTGTAGAGCAAAACTCTTTTAAGCCATCTAATGTAAAAAAGAACTTAAATCTATCAAGCAGTATCAACCCTGATAAGACCTTTGAAAATTACGTAACTGATCCTGAAAACCAAACTATCTTAGCTGCAGCTACTGCAATTGCTCAAGATCCATGTGCTGGTAGATATAATCCATTTTACATTTACGGTGGATCAGGACTTGGTAAGACTCATATTCTTTGGGCTATTGCTAATAGAATTTTCCAAACTCGTCCTGAAGTTTCAGTTATCTATATTCGTGCAGAAGAGTTCATTCGTAAGTACGTTGAGTCAATGTCTAAAAAGAATAGCTTTGACCCAAATCAAGTTCATTTCCAAGAGATGTTCACTCAACATGATGTTTTCATCATGGATGATATTCAAAGTTTAACTAAAGGTGATAAGGCACGTGATACCTTCTTTGATATTATTGCCACATTCCTTGATATGAGCGGTAAGCAGTTAATTCTAGCTGCCGATGAACCACCTGGAAAATTAAAGAATTTCTCAGAGCGTTTAGTTACTCGTTTTGGCTCAGGCGTTTGCAGTGAAATTTATCCACCAAGCTCTGAAACTCGTGCTGCAATTACTTTAAGTAAATGTAATGAATTAAACTTACGTTTACCTGATAGTATTGTTGATTACATTGCAAATAACATTAGATCATCTGTACGTGAGATTGAAGGTGCTATTAAGACTTTGAAAACTCATGTAGACTTAAAAGGTGAAATGATTACTTATGATGAGGCTGTAAAAGCTTTATCAAATCTCGTAAATATTAGAGCTCAAACTACAACTTTAGAAGCTATTAAAGAGCGTGTTGCTAAAGAATGTGATGTTACAGTTGAGTCAATGGAATCATCAATGAGAGTAAAAAATGTATCTAGAGCACGTGCTTTAGCTATGACTCTTGCAGATGAGTTGATTCCTGCTTTATCATTAAACGACATTGCAAGAGCTTTTAATAAAGATCACTCATCAGTCCATTCAGCAATCAAGAAGATTAAAACTTTAATGGAAAAAGATACTGAGCTTTGTGAAACCTATAAACAACTTACATTGTCTTTAAAGAAGAATTAAACGGAGATTAGAAATATGAAGTTCAACGTTGTATATGGCAATATTGTCAATCAGTTGAATACCTTAGCAGGTATTGCTGGTTCTTCACCTAACAAAGACGATATTACTCAGAATATTCTAATCAATGTTACTGGTAATGAGCTTACTTTAAAGGCAACAAATTACAACATTGAATTACAATCTGTAATTGCTTTAGACACTGTTTTTACAGAAGGTGAAATCACTGTTAACGCTGTAAAGCTAAAAGATGTTTTAGGTAATCTTGATAAGAACAGCGTAGTTGAGTTCAATCTAGATGAAGAGAAGAATCTTTTAATTTTATCTTGCGATAGCTCAACTTTTGAAATTCGTACTCGTTCTGCTATCGATTTCCCATCATTTGAGATGGATAACCCAACTCATACTCTTGTATTAAAGCAGAAACAATTAAAGTCTATTATTCAAAGTTCAATCTTCTGTGTTTCAATTGAAGACTTTAGAGATTACTTTAAAGGCATTCGTTTAGAAGTTAATAGTTCAAAGCTTGAAGCTTTTGCTTCCGATGGTCACAGAATGGCTATCCTAGAGACTACATTAGAGAATGTTCAAGCTGGTCAAGAGCCTTTTGGTGTGATATTAACTCGTCAGTGTGCATCTCAGCTTGCTGATATCGTTGGCGCTGAATCAGAAAGTGATGTATCTTTAGCATTTACTAAGGATGCTGTTCAGACTTCATGCAATAACTATAAGTTAACCTCAAAGCTTATCAACTGTGGTTATCCTAATGTTAGAACAGTTATTCCTAAGACTATTGAAAAACAAGTTTCTATCCCTAATGCACAGCTTGTATCAAAGATTAAGATTGCATCTTCATTATCATCAAAGAGAATTAACGGTGTGACCTTTAACTTTGGCAATGGTGAGGTGGTAATGCACTCAGAGAACTCTGAGCACGAAGTTTCACAAGCACGTTTACCTTTACCTGATGCTGTTGATAATATTGAGATTTCATTAAATGCTCAGTATGTACGTGATGTATTAACTAATATCAAGTGTGATAATGTCTTGTTCTGCTTTACACAGCCTATGATCCACGTTTTAATCAAACCAGAAGTTGAAACTAATGACTTTGGTATCAAAGCAAGTTACATCATTAGTAAAGTTGTGGTTTAAATTAAATTGAATTTATACAAGGCAGCTATACGCTGCCTTCTTTGTCTATGAAACTTAAAAGACTACTAGTTCAAAATTACAGAAACATACCATTCTTAGATTTCACTCCCCATGATTGTTTTAATGTAGTTTATGGTAAGAATGGTGCAGGTAAAACTTCTTTACTTGAAGCTATCTCATATTTAGGACTAGGTAGATCATTTAGACAAGCTAAATACCAATCTCTTATCAAAGATGGTCAAGATTTCTTTTCTATAAGCGCTGATATTAATCAGAATAGCTCTAACTTCAATGAATCAGTAGGTATTAAGCGTAATAGGGCACGTGGACAGTCTTTAGAGATAGCCATCAATGGTAACCGCTCTAATAGGCTTATAGACCTTATAGATAAGCTTAGCATACAAGTAATCCACCCTCAGGGCATTGATCTTATCTTAGAAGGTCCTGAGCTTCGTCGTAACTACATTGATTGGGGCGTTTATTACTCTTATCCTGAGTTTAAAGAGCATTGGTTTAGATATAAAAAGTTTCTAGCTAATCGTAATACTTTACTCAAAGATAGAGCTCAAAGCGATACCATTCAGTTTTGGGATGAAATGCTCTGTGAATCAAGTGAAATTATCACTAATTTTAGAGAACAATACCTAGAATTATTAACTAGAGTTCTAAAGGAAAAATTAAAGGTCTTTTTACCTCAATTTGACTTTGAAATTTCTTTTTCAAAAGGCTGGGAAAATGGCTTGCCACTGCGCTCTGTGCTTGATTCTAACCTTGAAAAAGATCGTATTTTAGGGTATACTTTTTATGGTTGTCACCGTGCAGATTTAAAGATTAAATGTAACAATTTTTCTGCAAGTGAAACCTTATCTAGAGGACAACTAAAACTCCTAGTTTGTGCTATGAGATTAGCTCAAGGCTCACTATTAAAACAGCAAATTGGTAAGAGCTGTGTTTATTTAATTGATGATTTAAGCTCTGAGCTTGATCCTATCTCTAGAGAGATACTTTTAAATGATCTTAAGGATTGTAAAAGTCAGGTCTTTTTGACCAACATATCAAAAGATATCCAAACACCATCTGATGCTCTTTATATAGATATTGAAAAAGAGATCAATGGTGCTGTTATGTAATTATTGATGCATAGAGGAACAAATGGCCGAGAATAAAAACAACGATTACGATACTTCGAGTATTAAAGTATTACATGGTCTTGAAGCAGTTCGTAAGCGTCCTGGCATGTACATTGGCGATACAGATGATGGTTCAGGCTTACATCATATGGTGTTCGAGGCTGTTGATAACTCAATTGATGAGGCATTAGCAGGTTTCTGTAATCATATTGAAGTAACCGTTCATGAAGATGGTTCTGTATCATGTGCAGATAATGGTCGTGGAATTCCTGTTGCTATGCACCCAGAAGAGCATGTATCAGCAGCTGAAGTTGTAATGACAGTGCTTCATGCCGGTGGTAAGTTTGACTCTAATTCATACAAGGTATCAGGCGGTCTTCATGGTGTAGGTATTTCTGTTGTTAATGCACTATCAGACAAGCTTGAATTAACCATTAAACGTGAAGGCCACGTTTGGCAACAGATTTACTTAAATGGTGGTAAACCAGAAGCTCCTCTACACCAAATTGGTGATACCGATGAGACAGGTACTAAGGTTCGTTTCTGGCCATCTCCTGAAATCTTCACTAATACTACTTTTGTTTATGCACAGCTTGCTAAACGTCTTCGTGAATTATCATTCTTAAACTCAGGTATTAAGATCACCTTAACCGATTTAAGAGAAGATCCTGTAAAGCAGGAAGTATTCCATCATGAAGGCGGTATTGGTGAATTTATTAGCTATTTAAATGCTAATAAGACCCCATTAAACCAAAAGGTAATTCACTTTACTAAAAAGTGTGATGGCAATATTACCGTTGAAGTTGGTATGCAATGGACAGATGCTTATACAGAGAATGTTTACTGCTTTACTAACAACGTTCCTCAAAAGGATGGTGGTACCCATTTAGCAGGCTTTAAGCGTGCTATTACTGCATCTTTAAACAGCTACCTAGAGAAGTCTGGGCTAATCAAGAAGAGCAAGGTTACAACCTCTGGTGATGATGCTCGTGAAGGTTTAACCGCAGTTATCTCTGTTAAGATGCCTGATCCTAAGTTCTCATCACAGACAAAAGATAAGTTAGTATCTTCTGAGGCAAATGGTGCTGTAGCAACTTCTGTTTCTGAGTATCTAGGATACTTCCTTGAGGAAAATCCAAAGGATGCTGAACTTATTGGCGAGAAGATTGTTGAGACTGCTCGTGTACGTGAAGCTATGCGTAAGGCACGCGATATGTCACGTAAGAAGGGTGGTATTGATTTAAATGTTGCTCCTGATAAGTTAGTTAAGTGCCGCGAAAAAGATCCTGCATTATCAGAAATCTTCTTAGTAGAGGGTGATTCTGCAGGTGGATCAGCTAAAGGTGGTCGTGATTCAAAGTTCCAAGCTGTTTTACCTTTAAGAGGTAAGATCTTAAACGTTGAAAAAGCACGCTTTGATAGAATTATCGATTCTCAGCAGATCGGTACTCTTGTAAGTGCCTTTGAGTGCGGTATTGGTAAAGAAGAATATAATCCTGAGAAGTTCCGCTACCACAATGTAATCATTATGACTGATGCTGATGTGGACGGTGCTCATATTCGTATTCTTTTATTAACTTTCTTCTATCGTCACATGCCTGAGTTAATTGAGCGAGGTTATGTTTACGTAGCACAACCTCCTCTATATAAATATACAAAAGGCAAGCAAGTAAGATATGTTCTATCTGATAAAGAAGCTTTAGAGTATAAGACTAATATGGCTGTAGAAGCTGGTGCTTTATACCCAACTAAAGACACAGCTCCTATTTCTGGTCCTGCTCTTGAATCATTATTTGTTGCTTACAACAAGATCATGACTCGTCTTCCTAAGTTAACTCAAAAGTTCGATAAAGACTTAATTATCAACCTAATGTACTACAAGTTATTAGAAGGTGATGATTTCTCATCTCAAGATACTGTAAAGACTTGGGTTGATGGATTTATCAAGCAATTACCATCTAACGAGTCAGAAGGCATTTTCTTTAAGTCTGAAGTTGTACATGACGCGATTGCTAATAAGTACCTACCTGTAGTTATCAAGCATGTTCATGGCATTGACTACAAGTACACTTTAGATGAGAACTTCTACAATTCAACTGAGTATTCAATGTTAAAAGCAATGAATAAGCAAGTTCTTGATTTAGTAGAATCAGATGGCCACTTACTAATTGGATCACACGAAGTTCCTGTGAAGAATTTCCACGAAGTTTATACCATCCTAATGAAGGAAGGTTTCTCTGGTGTGAAGATCCAGCGTTACAAAGGTCTAGGTGAGATGAGTGCTGAACAGCTTTCAGAAACCACTATGAACCCTGACACTAGAACACTACTAAAAGTTAATATCACTGATGCTATGGAAGCTGATCGCTTATTCACTGAGTTGATGGGTGAAGATGTAGAGCAGCGTAAAGTATTTATTGCTGAGAATGCATCTAAAGCTAACTTAGATATTTAATCATAATTATTTTGTTTTAAAGGGAGGCTTATGCCTCCTTTTTTATGTTCCACGTGGAACATAAATTTTAATAGTAACCTTTTATTCATAAAATTACATTCAGTTTTCTATATCAATAACAGTCTTTAGATCTATATTCGGAATCAACCTAAATATGGGCATATTTAATTTTTCTGCTATGTTTTAAGGTTCCTTGTTACTAGCATTGTTTTTAAAGTCATGTTCTACGTGGAACAAAGTGTGTGGCTAATCATTTTTTATATACTTGAATGACGTAAATTTTGTTACAGCCTTTGCTTATCTCGCCTTTCGATTTAAATTGTCGGTTAAAATTATTTCAGATATCTTAGTAAAATTTCTGCATATAGAAGAATCTTATCTCTAAATAGAGTTAAAAAAATTAATTCAAAATTTTGTACATCATTCGAACTACAAATTATAGAAAATTTTTTGTATCTGTTATGAAAACAATAGAGAAATTATCTAAAGGTTATACATTGTTCCACGTGGAACATCTCAAAATTCATTTTTCGATAAATAATTTCTTAATAGTTAAATTACTTATTAGCAAATTTTGTGTTCCTAGAATTTTTTAAGAGAGATTTTCAAATTCATATGATTGAATATTGAAGCTGTTTTAATGTTCCACGTGGAACATTCATCTGCTTTTACATATGAAAGTGATAATTATGATTGAGAAATTATTCTTAGAGCTGATTCTTGAAAATTGCATATTCAACAAATTTCAAAATTAATTCGATGTCATTGATAATCTAAAAATATGATAATGTTCTACGTGGAACATAATTTTTAAAGTAAAAGAATTATAAATATATAAGTTCATGACCTCACTTCGGCAAGTCTAAAAATTCCTACTTTTATATTACAAGTTATAAAATATTATCTACAAATTTGAAATACAAAAATTACACAAGAGAATTTTAAATTCATTTATAAGATAGATATGAAAGTAGCGAAAATTGTTCCACGTGGAACAAAATGATAGAAATAAAAAAGGCGGCCAAATGACCGCCTTGTGCAAAGAAATTTCAAATTAGTATAGAACAGAAATATCTGCTGTTTTACCAATTAAGTTGTGAAGCTGTTGTAGTAGGTGTAATCGATTTTCCTTAACTTTAGGATCATCTGCATTGACCATTACCTTATCAAAGAAGTTATCAACAGGCTCTTTTAACTCTGATAGAGTTGCTAAAGCTTGAGTGTAATCACCTTGAGTGTAAAGATTGTTTACCTTGGGTGACACTGTATCAAGAGCAGTAGATAATGCCTTTTCTGCATCTTCAGATAACAATGCCTTATCTACATTACCTTCAGAAACTGTAGCTTTGCTTAAAATATTGTTTACACGTTTGTAAGCAGAAGCTAGGTTTTCTGCAGCAGGTAGATCCTTAAATGATTTAACAGCTTTAACTCGCTTATCAAAATCAAGAAGATCAACAGGTGCAGTTGAAAGTACTGCTAAGAAGATTGAAGCTTCGATATTCTGATCCTGGTAGTAAGCTTTTAAACGATTGTAAACAAAGTTTACAACTTGATCTTTTGTATCTTTTGCTTTTACCTTGTCGTCTAGAATATTGCATGCCTCTTCAATTACTTTTACGAAATTGAATGATAGGTTGTTCTCTAGAACGATACGTACCAAGCCAATTGCAGCACGGCGTAGACCAAATGGATCCTTATCACCCTTAGGTAACATGTTGATACCGAAAATACCAACTAGAGTGATGATTTTTTCGGCTAAGCTTACTGCAATTTCTACACCCTTAGTTGGGATCTTATCGCCTGCAAAGCGTGGGCAGTACTGCTCAAAAATTGCTTGTGCTACGTCAGGATCTTCACCATCTAATTCAGCATAGTGCATACCCATAACACCTTGGGTATCTGTAAACTCAGTTACCATGGTTGAGGCTAAATCGCACTTTGCTAGATGTGCTGCACGAGCTGCTTTAGTTTCATCTGCACCGATTAAAGAAGCAATATACTTAGCTAACTTCTCTACACAGTTAGAACGGAAAGCGATAGTACCGATATCCTTTTGATAAACGATAGTCTCTAAGCGTTCAAATAATGACTCTAGTGAGTGTTTTCTATCGGTGTTAAAGAAGAACTCAGCATCTGATAGACGAGGACGTACAACACGCTCATTACCTGATACTAATGAGGTTGGATCTTTAGGATTGATGTTAGACGCAAAAGCAAATACAGGAAGTAACTTACCTTCTTTATCGTAAATTGGGAAGTACTTCTGATCACCCTTCATAGTGTAAACAAGGGCTTCAGCTGGAACCTTTAAGAAACGCTCTTCAAAGGTTGCCTTAAAGATATGTGGCTCTTCAACAATTGAGGTTACTTCTTCAACTAAAGCATCATCAAGATCAGCAACACCATTTACTGAGTTTGCAATGTCTGTTACTTGTTTGATAATTGATGCTTTACGCTCATCGTAATCTGCAACAACTGAACCTTCATTTCTTAGTTGTTCTACATAGCTATCTGCTGAATTGATAGTAACTTTTTGTTGACCTAAGAAACGGTGACCATTGATAGTCTTTGAAGATTCAACACCTAAAATTGAACCATTGATTAGTTCATCACCAAATAACATACATAGCGTATGAACAGGACGAACGAACTCTTCACGTTTAGCACCCCAGTGCATTAGGCGTGGAATTGGAAGTGCCTTTAATGCGTTTTTGAACATCTCTGGTACAACTTCAACAGCCTGTTTACCCTTCTTTAGAGTCTTGATATATAGCCAAGCACCCTTTGGTGTTTCTAAACGCTGAGCCTGGTCAATTGAAATGCCGTTAGCATTTGCCCAACCTAAAGCAGCTTTAGTAGGATTCCCCTCAGCGTCAAAAGCAGCCTTAACTGCAGGACCTTTAATCTCTACTTCTTTATCTTCTTGCTTATCAGCTAAGCCTTCAATGAATAGAGCTAAACGACGAGGAGTTGCATACCACTTTGAACTTGCGAACTCTAAGCCTTCATCCTTTAACTGCTTTACGAAAGAATCGTGAAGTGACTGAGCTAAATTACGAAGTGACTTTGGTGGTAATTCTTCAGTACCTAATTCTAATAATAAATTCTTGTTAGTCATTTTTAAATCCTAGTTGTTCTTGTCTGCCTGTTGTTTGCACATTGGGAAGCCAAGAGCCTCTCTTGATTTATAGTAAGCTTCAGCAACTGCCTTTGAAAGAGTACGAATTCTTAAGATGAAACGTTGTCTTTCAGTTACAGAGATAGCATGTCTTGCATCTAATAGGTTGAAGCAGTGAGCTGCTTTTAAGATGCGCTCATAAGCTGGAAGTGGAAGAGGCTTTTCTAGATTTAATAGATAGCTTGACTCTTGCTCCATCTGATCAAACATCTTAAATAAGAAATCAGTATCAGCATACTCAAAGTTGTAAGTTGATTGCTCAACTTCGTTTTGGTGGAAAACGTCACCATAGGTAACATCACCATTTGCAGTGTGTGCCCAAATTAGATCGTAAACAGTCTTCTTCTTCTGGATATACATTGCAAGTCTTTCTAGACCGTAAGTTAACTCACCGGTTACTGGGAAGCACTCAAGACCACCAACTTGCTGGAAGTATGTAAACTGTGAAACTTCCATACCATTTAACCAGATTTCCCAGCCTAAACCCCAAGCACCTAAAGTTGGGTTTTCCCAGTTATCTTCAACGAAGCGGATATCGTTCTCAGTAGGATCAAAGCCTAACTCTTTTAATGAGCCTAGATATAACTCTTGGATATTATCTGGGCTTGGCTTTAAGATAACTTGGAACTGGTAGTAGTGTTGTAGACGATTTGGGTTTTCGCCGTAACGACCATCAGTAGGTCTTCTTGAAGGCTGAACATATGCACATGAAATTGGCTCAGGGCCTAATGATCTTAAGAAGGTCATAGGATGAGAAGTACCAGCGCCAACCTCAAGATCAAATGGTTCAGCGATCATGCAACCATGACGCATCCAATAATCCTGAAGGGTTAAAATTAAGCCCTGGAATGTTTGAAGGTCGTATTTGTTAGACATCTTAAGTAAACCTTACAAAATAAAAATTAAGTAGTGAATTATTCGCTACATTTGACTGATAAAAAATATGTTACATTTTACCATTAAAAGGCTTGTAGATTGCGCTTTTTGTGCAATTGTTCACATCAATTTTTAATCAATTTAAGAAAAATTTTTGAAGGCTAATTCAAGAATTGGTAGTAAGTGGTAATTGAGATAATATTAGTATGGAAAATTAGGCTCCTAGGTTTAAGACCTAGTGCCAGCACTGCTTATTGAATTAGCAAATTAAGAGTCTTTAGGATCAGATAATTTCTTCTTTACAATAAAAAGATGAGGATTTTCTGAATTAGGCATTGCAAGAAGTTCATGTTTCATAAACTTGCAAAAAGCAGGAACATCACGAAGAGATACAGGATCATCGGATAATAAATGAAATACTTGTCCATCAGGTGCTTTTCTTACAGCATTTCTTAAAAGTGTAAGAGGCTCAGGGCAACACATTCCTCTACAATCAAGCTTTATAATATTATCCATGGGTACCTCGTTTGTGCTTGAGTATTATAGTTTGTTTTTGCTTACTTTGAAAAAAGATAAAAAATTTTCTTGCAAAGTAAAAAAATCTCTGTATAATTCTTGCTGTTGCTGGCATAGCTCAGTTGGTAGAGCACCTGTTTTGTAAACAGGGGGTCCTGGGTTCGAGACCTAGTGCCAGCACCACCTCTTCGAAATATCTTCACAAAATAATCCCTAAGAAATATAATTCAACCAAAGAAAAATCTTTGGAGAATTTGTCATGCCTGAATTACCAGAAGTTGAGGTAACCCTACGCGGTATTAGTAGCGCATTAAATCATGCTGTAATTAAGTCAGTTTATTTTGACGATAAATCACTTAGAAAACCTTTTTCAAAAGATTTATACAATCTTGAAGGTGCAAAGGTCACTGATATTACTCGCAGAGCTAAATACATTGTTGTTACAACAGACAAAGGCTATCTGTTAATTCACTTAGGTATGACCGGTCACTTGAGTGTTTTAGATGAAGGCGTTGAAAGACAACTTCACGATCACTTTGATATTACAACCTTAAATCACAAGGTTATCAGATTAAACGATACTCGTCGTTTTGGTCTAGTCTTATATTTTGCTAAAGACAATTCCCCTTACGATAATGAACCTCTAAAAAGTTTAGGTCCTGAGCCTTTTTCTGATGAGTTTAACGTAGATTATCTATATAACAAATTGCAGCGTTATAAGAAGAGTATTAAGCAAACTTTGATGGACAATGCTGTAGTTGTAGGTGTTGGCAATATCTACGCCTCAGAAGTACTCTTTGCTTCAAGAATTAGTCCACTTAGAAAAGCTAATAAAATTACTAAAAAAGAGTGTCAGCTTTTAATTGATAACATTGTAAAGATCTTAAAAGCTTCAATTGAGAAAGGTGGAACCACTATTCGTGATTTCCAAGGAGCAGATGGAAAGCTAGGTTACTTTGTACAAAATCTTTCTGTCTATGGACATGAAGGTGAAGCTTGCAAAGTTTGTGGTACACCTATTGAAAGTACAGTACAAGGACAACGTACTACATACTATTGTCCTCACTGTCAAAAATAGAAGGTTAAGACTTGTTAATATGAGAGATGATTTCTTCAGGTACGTATTTAGAAACATCTCCTTTGTGAATAATAACCTCACGAACTAAAGTTGAAGAGATAAATCCCACCACTGGATTAGTTGGTAACATCACTATTTCCATTTCAGGCATTGCCAAACGGTACATGCCTGATAATTGACTTTCATACTCATAGTCAGCAACAGTTCTAACACCTCTTACTAAGATATTAGCTTTTTGCTCTTTTAGAAAATCAATGAGCATGCCACTAAATCCTATAACTTCAATATTAGGCCATTGAGCTACACACTCTTTGCACATTTGCACACGTTCATCTAAAGAAAATAAAGTGTGTTTAGAAGGACTATTAGCAACTGCGATGATAATTTTTGAGAAGATCTTGGTTGATCTTATAATAATATCCATGTGACCTAAGGTTAATGGATCGAAGGTACCTGGAAAAACAGCTATAGTATCCATATTAAATCTTGTATTTTGTAACAGCTTTATCAAACATTGAAATTACACTTTCTACAGTAATTTCTTTCATAGCATTTTCATTTTTTACACGATAACGCCAAGTGATCTCTTTATCACCAAGTTCTTGTTTAGCCATTTTTTCATAAACACTTACTTCTAAGTCTTTAAAGTTCCATGCTCCTACTCTCTTAGGATTATGAATGGCAAAAAGACCGATTACTGGAATGTTAAGTGATGAGGCTAAATGCATAGCAGCGCTATCTGGTGATAACACAAGTTTAGATAGTTTGATAACCGCAGCTAAAGTTCTAAGGTTAGTCTTGCCGCAAAGATTAGTGCAATTGCCATCTATGCTTTTTACAATTTCTGAGCATAGGTATTGTTCAACTGAAGAATTGCTTCCAAGTAAAACTACTTTAAAACCTTTATTAATTGCATATTGAGCAATAGCACTGTAACCTTCTACAGTCCAATTTTTAACTTTTTTAGCTGAGGCTGGGGCAATACAGAAGATCTTACCATCTGGTAATAAAGCACTAGCTGTAGCCATTTCATCATCAGATAAATCATAGTCCCAGCAAGGCTCTAAATTATCAATACCAATAGCTTTAGCATAGGCCATGAAACCTGCTAATACGTGTGGATTATCTGGAGATTTGACAATCTTATTGATAAATAAACGCTGACCTTCACGGCGACGCTCTTTATCGTATCCAAACTTATCTTTTGCGTGAATTGCAGTAGAGAGAAGACTTGCTTTAATTGAAGTTTGTAGATTTAAAAGAGCATCGAATTTTATTTCTTTTTGCTCTTTTCTTAAATTCCATAAAGCCTTAATTAGACCTTGCTTTTTTATATCTACAGGAATTAAAGGTACAATACTATCTCCATTATCTTTGATAAATAGAGATGCAAAGCGTTTGTCGATTAGATAAGATATATCAAGATTTGTATCATGCTGTTGTAAGGCATTTACTAAGCCAAAAGCATTGATACAATCGCCTAAAGCTGATAGCCTTAGTACGCAGATAGAATGATACGGGTTCATATAGCTCCTTTTGCTATGCCTATTGTATCATTTTCATATATGACGTTGAAAATTGGTTTTTATATGGTTGAAATTACTCCTTTAGTTTTTGGAAATGTAAGTTTTTTAGTTAACAATAACTTTATTAAAAACAATGAGTTAACTAATTTACAAAGCTTTTTTGATAGAGATACTATCTTAAAAGGAAAAGATGTTTTAACTAAAGGCGGTAGAGGTAAAACTATTCTTTTTAAAAAAGATGGTTTTGACTTAATTTTGCGTCACTATAAACGTGGTGGACTATTTGGAAAGCTAGTTAAAGATAGCTTTTTTACCTTTGAGTCTTACTGTAATCGCAGTTTTGATGAATTTAAATTATTAAACTACATGCTATCGGTTAATCTTCCAGTGCCTAAACCTGTAATTGCACGAGAGATCAAAGAAGGAATTAAGTTAAAACAAGATATTGTGGTTGAAAGACTAAACGGTTTTGTTGATTTATCTGAGGTGATCTCAAAAAGAGAGTTAACAGAAACTGAGCTTGCTAATATTGGCAAGACCATCAAGCAGTTCTTTGATAAAGACATACTTCATACAGATTTGAATATTAGAAATATCCTTATCAATGATAATGCTGAAGTTTACATCATAGATTTTGATAAGTGCTTTAATAAAAAGCTTGATGTAAAAGATAGAATTGATGTGGTTTCAAGACTTCATAGGTCTTTTAGAAAGGAAGTTACTAAAAAAGGAAGTGACTCTGTGTTCTATAAAGATGCATCTTTTAAAATTTTGCTAAATAACGCATTACCTACACTATAAATAAAGTACAATCGAACTGTTTTAATAGTATTGAGGCAGAAGAAGATCTTCTGAAATAATATGGCAAAGAAAACAGTTGTAATTGTCGATCACCCATCTTTTGACAGATCTAATGCTCATCGTAGATTCGTCGAGGAAATGCGTAAATACCCAGACGACATCCTAATTCACAATTTACAAAGTGCCTATCCTACCGGCACTATTGATGTAGCAAATGAGCATTGTTTAATTGATAACAATGGTTCTATTGTTTTTGAATTCCCTATTTATTGGTTTACTTGTCCTCCAAAAACTAAAGAGTGGTTAGATAAGGTTTTAACTCACGATTGGGCATTTAAAGATGGTCATCATTTAAAAGGCAGAAAGATAGGTCTATGTGTTACTTGTGGTAGTGAGGAAGAGGCTTACACTGCTCAAGGTAGACATCACCGTTCTATTGAAGAGTATTTAGCTTCAATGCAGCGTGCTTTTGAAATGTGCGATGCTGATTATGTAGGTACGTTTGCTTTATACGGTATCAATGACGCTAAGAAAGTTGATGCTGAGGCTATAGGTCAAAAAGCTCGTGAGTATGTAGACTGGATCAAGTCATTTCAAGTTAAATAACTTAAGGCCTTAACTCTAATAAACATTAAAAAAGCAGGCTTTGATCCTGCTTTTCTACTCTTAAACACTAAACTTACTTTAAAAGTAAATCCATTTGGGCAATAGCTCTTTGTACAGCACCACGTCCTTGTTGCTGCAAATCTAAAGCTTTTATACCAGTCTTCTTCAAAAGCTCTTTATCAGTAATTAACTTAACTATATAGCGAGCAAATAACTCTTCATCATCTGCTTGATACGCGCCACCTGTTTCAATTAACTTATCAAATTGCTCTTTGAAGTTATGGTAGTCAGGACCTGTAATAATAGGCAGTGAGAAGAAGCCTGGCTCTAGAGGATTGTGTCCTCCAATATCAACAAAGCTTCCACCCATAAAGACAAGATCACAAAGACCAAAATAGGTTTCAATCTCGCCTAAAGTATCGCCAATTAAAATATCTCCTTTAAAGGTATTTAAATCCTTCAAAGTACTTTTTCTAACATATGAAACTTTAAGACTTTCAAGATAATCACGAGCAAGTTGTGCTGTAGTCATATGACGAGGTACAAAAACTAACTTTAAGTCTTTTACTTGCTCTTTTGCTTTTAAGTAAGCATCAATGACAGTTTTTTCTTCACCATCATGAATAGAGATAGCACCTAAGACTTTATCACCTAAAAGATTAGTCTTAATGGCTCTTGCTTCATTAAATAGATTTTCACGAGGCTTTAGATCGTATTTGATATTGCCAATTAAAAGTAAATTAGACTTATTTACACCAATCTTTTCAAAGCGCATAAGATCAGAGTGGCTAATGCACATAACTTTATCTAAGTTAGATGCAATTAAGTCTTTAACGATGGTTTGATGCTTTAAGTAGCTTTGACAATTTTTCTCTTGCATACGCGCATTGACGATAGCAATTTTGCAGCCACGCTTATGAGTAAGAGAAAGCATATTAGGCCAAAGTTCTGTATCAATAATCACTAGTAGCTTTGGATTAAAACTATTTAAAAAGCCATTTACAGCTAAAGGTGAGTCTAGAGGTGAAAATACAACTTTAACTCCAAGTTTTTTAAGACTCTCTGCAGCTTGGGCGCCAGTTGTAGTCATCGTAGTTACAACAACTTCACAACCTAAGTGAGTTGTTACATACTCAGTAACTAGTGGTTTTAAAGCGTTGATCTCACCTACTGAGGCACCATGGAACCATATGCAATTTGAGGCTGTTTCTTTATAGAATCCTAAAAGCTCAAAGATCCTTTTACCATAAGGAGCATCACGACGTTTTTTATAGGCTATAAACATCGCGCCTAATGGGGCAACAAGTGTAGTTAAACCTCTATATGTGAGTAAGGTTAAAGCTGATTTAATCTTCATTATTATTTAAGTAATTCTTTTAGTTTTTCTATTACTAATTCTGGCTTAATGCCTTTAAGACAAGCGTAAGTTCCATGCTCACAGGTTCTCTTAAAACATGGATGACACTTTTCATCTGATTCAACACAGATAGCAATATCTGATAATGGAGGTGTGTACTTAGTTGAAGTTGAGCCAAAGATACATACTTGTGGGATATTAGCAGCAGCTACAGTGTGCATAAGTCCTGAGTCATTACATACAGCAGCAGTTGATTGTCCTACGATATCTAAAGCTTCTGTTAAATTAGTTTTTCCGGCGATATCTACAAAGTATGTCTGTTTATCACTATCAACATGATCAAAGATAGCTTTTACTGTTGGAATGTCTTTTTTAGAGCCAATACCAATTACCATACCGCCATTTTCAATCCACCAATTAGATACCTTTGCAAAGTACTCAACAGGCCATAGCTTTGATGGTCCATAGTTAGCTCCACATCCTAAAACTAAGGCTTTACGAGAAAAATCTAATCCAAGCTCTTGAGCGCGATTTTTATCTAATGGTTTTAAAGTTAATTTTGGATAGTCAAACTTTGGTAAGTCTTTTGATGATTTTACTTTATCTTTATCAAAGGCAAGTGCTACATAACGTTCTACCATGCGAGGATAGTCGTTTTTGTTATTGCGCATGTTATTTAAAATAAAGTAGCGAGATTCTCCTTTAAAACCTCGTCTGTCTTTAATCTTTGCAAATAAAGCAATTAAAGCTGATTTTAAAGAGTTAGGTAGTACAAAGACACTGTCATAGTGACCACTACGTAGCTTTACACCTTCTTTATATCTTCTTTTTAGATCAAAGCTACCGTGCTCAAATGGATTTATAAGTTTTTTATTAAGCTCAGGCATTCTATCTAAGATAGGCATAGTGTACTTAGGAGCATAAATATCAATAATACAATCTGGCTCATTGTGCTTTAAGGTTTTAAATAAGCTTTGTGCCATGATTAAATCACCTAGCCATGAAGGTGAAATAATTAAGTATTTTTTAGGACTTGTCATATCTATTTGTGCTCTCTTTTGATGGTATTTGCTACCTAAATATTGATTAAGAATTATAAACGAAAACTCTTATCTTGATGTATTTTTCAAAGCCTTTAAAGTTTGCCTTAAAAATGAGGTAACAGTTTGCAAAATAAGTAAAAAGTAAGTTAATTAACAACCTAATATATGATTGTCGTTTATAATGGTTTTAGAACTTTTTTATTAAAATAGGATTGAATCATGATTATTGTAACAGGTGGTTGTGGCTTCATCGGCTCTAATATCGTTAAGCACTTAAATGATCGTGGCATTAAAGATATTTTAGTTGTTGATAATTTAACAAATGGTCATAAGTTCATGAACTTAACTGATCTTGATATTGCTGACTACATGGATAAAGTAGATTTCCTTGAGTTAGTTCAAGATGAGAAGAAGTTTGATGCAAAGTATGGCTGCAAGAACATTGAAGCTATCTATCACGAAGGTGCTTGCTCATCTACCACAGAGTGGGATGGTAAGTACATCATGAAAAACAACTATGAGTACACTGTAACTTTATTTGAGTTTGCAACTGCTCATAGAATTCCTTTCTTCTACGCATCATCAGCATCAACTTATGGTGATGGTAATGTCTTTGTTGAAGACAGAGAAAACGAAGGTCCTCTAAACGTATACGGCTACTCAAAGTTCTTATTCGATGAGTATGTAAGACGTCGTCTTCCAACCTTAAAATCACAGGTTGTAGGCTTTAGATATTTCAATGTTTACGGACCACGTGAGAGCCATAAAGGTACCATGGCATCAGTTGCTTTCCATTTAAATAATCAAATGCTAAAAGGCGAGAATCCAAAGCTATTTGAAGGTATTGATGGTTATGAGAACGGCGGTCAGATGCGTGACTTTGTGTACGTAGGTGACGTTGCTGAAGTAAATCTATGGTTCTTAGAGCACAAAGGTCCATCAGGAATTTATAACTGCGGTACCGGTCGTGCTGAGCCTTTCTTAAATATTGCAAAGGCTGTAATTAAGCACTTTGGTCGTGGTGAAATTGAGTTTATTCCATTCCCAGAGCACTTAAAGGGGCACTATCAAAGCTTTACTCAAGCTGATTTAACTCAGTTACGTAAAGCAGGTTGCGACCATGAGTTCAAGACTGTAGCACAAGGTGTTGCTGAGTACTTAAAATGGCTCAATTCCAAATAGTCGACGACTTTACCTTTGAAGTATGCCTTCTCCCAAAGGAGAAGGCTTTAAGCTTTGCCGATTACCTAAACTCAATTAAGGTAAGGGCAATAGCTAAGCAAGGTATGTCTGATAAGTATTACATCTATGTAACTAATGAACTTGATGTAAGTAAGGCTAAGCGTGAGCTTTTAAGATGGGCTCAATCCCCTTTTGATAAAAGCTTTAATAAGGCAAGTTGGGAAAGAGGCGAGACTTTAAAATCCTCAAAAGAAATTAAATCAAGATTCTATTTACCTCTAGCTTTTGATTTAACCTCAGTTACTACCATAGTTGAAATTATCTGCGTAGTAGTTTACTTACTTTCCTTTGTCTTTGAAGATTTTGTCTATGAGTATTTAGCTTTATCTAAGGCTGATGTCTTTACCGATATCTTCTCTTACTACAAGTTAATTACACCTTCCTTTGTTCACTTTGGCCTGATGCACATTGCTTTTAATTTAGTAATGTTTGAGGCTATCGGTCGTCCTATTGAAAGAAGCTTTGGTATTAAAAAGTACCTTCCACTTATTTTTAGCATTGCGATTATTTCAAATGTAGTTCAATACTGCTTTATGTTAAATGATATGGCAGTCTTTGGTGGCTTGTCAGGTGTGGTCTATGGTGTAATTGGCTATAGTGGTGTGATCTCAAGACGTGATGATTTACCTTTAAGCTTTGTCTTCCAAAAAGGTCTATTAACCGTAAGTGTGCTTTTTATCCTTTTAGGTTTCTTTATAGATGGTATTGCTAACCTCTGTCATTTAGGTGGTTTAGTAGTCGGTATTATTTGGGGCCTTTGGGACTTACGCAAAAAGACTTTGTCATAAGGAACAAGTATGATCAAAAAAGCTCATGATCTCTATTATTCAAGAAAATATGATTTTGTTGAGGACTTTAGAGTTCGTTGCCATCGCACTTTAAGTTGGCTTCAAAAGTCACAAGATCTAAAAGACGATGAGCTTGATTTAAAGTTTGTTTCTTTGTGGATTGCCTTCAATGCTCTGTATGGTAAAGATCTTAAAAACTATCAATTAGGCGATAAAGAAGCTTTTCAAAGCTTTATCTCTGAGATCTGTGCGTTAGATAGTAATAATAGTTTGCACCACATCTTGTGGGATGTGTTTTCAAACAGCGTAAAAGTTTTGCTTGAAAATAAGTTCACCTTCAATTTGTTCTGGGCTTTTTACAATGGCGATGAGAGCGCTGCTAACTGGGAAGAAGTCTTTGCTCAAAGTAAGTCTAAAGCAATTAAGGCTATGTCGGAGCAAAACACCTCACAAATTCTCTTTGTAGTGTTTGACCGTCTCTATACCGTGCGTAATCAAGTAATGCATGGAGGCTCTACCTTTGGCAGTCAAGCTAATCGTATTCAATTGCGTGATGCCTGTGAGATCTTAGAAAATGTTGTTCCTGTGATGTTGCTTATCATGATGGAAAACTACTCACTAGATAGGACCTTTGGTCAGCCTTTCTATCCTTATGTCAAAGATTAGCAACTAAAACATTTAACAACCATAAAAAATGGCGCTTAACCATAAGGAAAAGCGCCATTTTTGTAATTAGCTAAGATTAGTCAGCTAACTTAACAATTGATGAACCAGTCATCTCTGAAGGAATGTCAATGCCCTTTAGATATAACATGGTAGGAGCGATGTCTGATAGACGACCACCTTCACGCATAGTAGCCTTTCTGCCGTAGTAGATGAAAGGTACTGGTAAGTTGGTGTGAGCAGTGTAAGGAACACCCTTTTCTAGATCCTTCATACGCTCGCAGTTACCGTGGTCAGCAGTGATTAAGCACTCACCATCAACCTTCTTTAATGACTCGATAACACGACCGATGCAAGTATCAACTGCCTCACAAGCCTTAACAGCTGCCTCAAATACGCCAGTGTGACCAACCATATCACCGTTAGGGTAGTTACAGATGATCATGTCATACTTGCCAGACTCGATTGCAGCACATAGCTTATCGGTAAGCTCAGTTGAGCTCATCTCTGGCTGTAGGTCATAAGTTGCAACCTTAGGGCTTTGGATTAGGATACGATCCTCACCTGGGAATACAGTCTCAACACCACCGTTGAAGAAGAAGGTAACGTGAGCATACTTTTCAGTCTCAGAAATACGTAACTGAGTTAAGCCCTTCTTTGATAACCACTCACCTAGGGTGTTAGTTAAATCCTCTGGTGGGTAAGCGCACTGAGTCTTAATGTCAGCTGCGTATTGGGTTAACATTACAAATGCTGATAACTTAGGCTGTACTTCACGCTTGAAGCCTGCGAAATCTGAATCTGGGTTTACGAATGAGCGAGTGATCTGACGAGCACGGTCAGCACGGAAGTTCATGAATACTAAAGCATCACCGTCCTGCATAGGAGCTTTCTCGCCGATTACAGAAGCTTTTACGAACTCATCGTTCTCATCACGAGCGTAAGCTGCGTCTAAAGCAGCATCAGCTGATGCGAATGACTCAAACTCGCTCTTGCCTTGAGTTAATAGATCATAAGCCTGTTGTACACGATCCCAACGGTTGTCACGGTCCATTGCATAGTAACGGCCAACCATAGTAGCGATACGACCAACGCCTGCCTCTTTAAATGCAGCCTCAATTACCTTGATGTAATCATGAGCTGAACGAGGAGCAACGTCACGGCCATCAGTGAAAGCGTGGAAGTAAACGTTCTTAGCACCGCGCTGAGCTGCTAGCTTAATCATAGCTACAATGTGATCTTGATGAGAGTGAACGCCACCTGGTGACATTAGACCCATGATGTGAACTGCTTTACCAGCTTTAACTGCATCATCAACAGCCTTGCATAGAGTCTCATTCTTGAAGAAATCGCCATCTGCAATTGCCTTACCAATACGAGTTAACTCTTGGTAAACGATACGGCCTGCACCAATGTTGGTGTGACCTACTTCTGAGTTACCCATCTGACCATCTGGTAGACCTACATCAATACCTGATGCTTGGATGTCAGTGTGAGCATAATTTGCCTCAAGTGCAGTTAGGTTTGGTAACTTAGCTGCTGCAACTGCGTTGAACTCTTTAACTGGATTGTCACCCCAACCATCCATGATGATTAGAGCTAATGGTTTCTTCTTTGTCATACTTATTTGTACTCATCAAAAAATTAAAAAATTTGCTGGTCATTATTTTACTAGTTTTTTAGTCTTTTTTAGGTGTATTAAATGAAAATAGTTTGCATTTTTTGTAAGAAATAAGTTAAATGCTTTCTTAATGTGAGCTTGGCTGTTTTTGCATACGTTTTAATATGTTAAAATCACGAGCTAATTATTACTTTAGAAAAGAGGTGTTGTTGTGGGAGAGTTATTCTCATCTGACAATGTAGATCAGTACATAAGATTTGCAAGTAATCACCAAATTATGGTGATGATTTTTGTCGTTTTATTTGTAGCTTTAATTTACTTCCAAGTACGTATCATGCTTGCTAATGTAAAGAAGATAAGTGCAAATAACGCTACTGCTATGGTTAACCACGAAGATGGTGTTTTTGTTGATGTAAGAGCAAACAAGCTATTTACTAGCGGTCATATTGCAGGTTCTATCAACATTACTTTAGCAGAGATTAAAGAAGGTAAGTTAAACAGAATTGATAGCTATAAGGATAAGCCAGTTATTCTTGTAGGTAGAGATAAGATGGATGCTGATTGCTTTAACAGCGCAGTATCATTAAAGAAACAAGGTTATACCAAAGTGTTCTCATTAGATGGCGGTATCGCTCAATGGACCATGGATAATCTACCAACATCAGTTAAAGATTAATTCATAAGGAAATTAAAATGTCTGATAATGCACAAAACCCTAACGAGCAGAACGTTCCTGTATTTGACATCATTCGTATGTATGCAAGAGATTGCTCTCTAGAGACTCCTAACGTTCCACAGATCTTCCAAGTTGAGTGGAAGCCTGAAGTTAAGGTTGATTTTGATTCTAAGGCTCGTCCTTTAGGTAATGATACTTTTGAAGTAACTCTACGTGTTACTGTAACTTGCACCGTTGAAAAGCAAACTGCTTACATCTGTGAAGTAAACCAGGCAGGTATCTTCATTGCTAAGAACATCAACCAAGACGGTTTAGAGTTCCTATTAAATGGTGCAGCTCCAAACATTCTATTCCCATATGCTCGTGAGCATATCTCTACTTTAATTGGTCGTGCTACCTTCCCTCAGCTAAACCTACGCCCAATGAACTTTGAAATGATGTTCCAAGCTCAGAAGGCACAACAGGCTCAGCAAGAAGCTGCAAAGCAGGATGTAGCTAACGGCGCAGCTAAAGATGAGGCTCCACAGGCTTAGTTGATTGAAAACTATGTCTTGTGAATATACTTGTTCTTTAAGCGTGATTGGTGCCGGCTCTTACGGCACCTCTCTTGCTCAATCTACAGCATCAAAGGGACTACCTGTGATGCTGTGGAGTCGAAATGCTCAAAGCGCTGCAACTATGCAGCAAGAGCGCTTCAACTCTAAATACCTTCCTAATGTTAAGTTATCTGATAATTTAACTATCTCATCAGATCTAGAGTCTGTAGTTAAGGCTTCACAAAATATTTTAGTAGTGGTTCCTTCCCACACCTTTGCTGATGTTCTAAAGCAAATCAAGCCATTCTTAAAGTCAGATCAAAGAGTTGCCTGGGCAACAAAAGGTCTTGATAAAGAGTCTGGTAAGTTATTATCAGAAATTGCTTTAGAAGTTTTAGGAAGAGAAATTAAGATGGCAGCCTTATCAGGTCCTACCTTTGCTATGGAGCTTGCTAAAGGGTTACCTACAGCAATTGCTATGGCTGGTACTGATGAAGCTTTCATCAAAGAGTTTGCCGATTTAATGCACACTAAGACCTTTAGAATTTACGCAAGTGATGATCTTATTGGTCTTCAATTAGGTGGTGCGATTAAAAACGTGATTGCTATTGGCGCTGGCCTTTCCGACGGCTTAGGTTTTGGTGCTAATGCAAGAACTGCTTTAATTACCCGTGGTCTTGTTGAAATGACAAGACTTGGCATTGCTTTTGGCGCTACTCAAAAATCATTTATGGGCTTATCAGGTCTTGGTGATTTAATCTTAACTTGTACTGATAATCAATCCCGTAATCGTAGATTTGGTTATTACTTAGGACAAGGAATGAGCGCGCAAGATGCTTTAGATAAAATCGGACAAGTTGTTGAAGGTTATACTATGAGTGAAGTTGTCAAAGGACTTTGCGAAAAGTACAACGTACAAATGCCAATTTGCTCTGAAATCTATGATGTGCTCTTTAAAGGTAAGTCTGGAATTGACGCTGCGATGGCGCTTTTAAGCCGTGAGCAAAAAGCTGAATAATAAAGAAAATTCAAAAAATAAGGGAGCGGTTGCTCCCTTTTTAATGACTAATCTACTGTTAACCGTAAGTTTGATCAGTTACCTGATGCTCGGTAACGTCAACAACATCTTTAATCATGCCTGGGAAAGCTTGATTTAACTGAGTTTGGATACCTTCTTTTAAGGTTAGGCCAACCATAGAGCAACCTAAGCAACCGCCTTGGAATTTAACTTTTACAACACCATCATCAGTTACTTCAACAAGCTCTACAGCACCGCCATGAGATGCTAGAGATGGGCTTACTGTAGAATCGATAAACTTCTTTAACTTATCAAATAAAGTTGCATCAGGTGGTAAGTCTTGCTTATTTAAGTTTGGTGCGTGGAAGGTTAATAGATCTTCGCCATTTTCTTCGTTCTTGGTTAGATCGATAATTGAGTCATCTAAATACTCAGAAACTGAGCTGTCGATAACAATCTCAAAACCTTTCATTTGGAAGTGTTCATCATGAGGAGTGATGTACTCTTTTGGGCAGTATAAAATGCCACACTGAACACCTGGAGTACCAACGTTAGTTGCAGTAAGACGAATAGCTAAGCCTTCCATCTTTTGCTTGCTGATAATGTTTAAAAAGTACTCTTGTGCCTTTTCTGATACGCTGATTTTGCTCATATAAACCTTTTACGTAAGTTTGTACAAAATAATTGAAAGCATTTTACTAGATTTGAGAGAATATAGGCACTAAAGGCAAAATTTTTTCACTTTGAACATCAAAAAATACAAATCAAGTTGTCATTAAATCTCTAAACGTTACAAATTTTCAAATTTTAAAAAATCTTTAAAAGTAAACAAGATAAATTTATTTGTATCTAGCCTAAAAAATGCAAAAATTAGGTATTGCTAACTATCCATTTTTAACTTTTGAGAAAATAATTTAACTTACTGATAAATATGTAAAAATATTGGATAAAATCGAACACAAGTCATGAAGTGAGAAATATTTTAAAGTTTATTAAAAAAAGATGTGCATAATTGAACAAAATTACGGTAAAATCGTTTCTGTTATTAAAGAAAACCTGAGTTGAACTCAGATAACACGTGGAGAAAAAAATGAGCTTAGAGCTTGATTTAGCTAAATATGGTATCAGCGGCGCAGCTGAGATCGTTCACAATCCATCATACGAGACTCTTTTTGCAGAAGAGACCAAGCCAGAGTTAACTGGTTATGATGTTGGCCAGAAGACCGAGATGGACGCAGTTAATGTAATGACTGGTGTTTACACCGGCCGTTCACCAAAAGATAAGTTCATCGTTAAGGATGCTACTTCTGAGGCTAACTTCTGGTGGACCACTGACGAGTTCAAGAACGACAACCACCCTCTATCAACTGAGTCATGGAACGTTCTAAAAGAGTTAGCAGGTAAAGAGCTATCAAACAAGAAGTTATACGTTGTTGATGCTTTCTGTGGTGCTAACGAAGCTACTCGTATGGCAATTCGTTTCGTTGTTGAGGTTGCATGGCAGGCTCACTTCGTAACCAACATGTTCATCCGTCCATCAGCAGAAGAGTTAAAGAACTTCAAGCCAGACTTCGTTGTTCTAAACGCTTCAAAGGCTAAGGTTGAGAACTACAAAGAGTTAGGTCTAAATTCAGAGACTGCTGTTGTATTCAACCTAACTGAGCGTATGCAGTTAATTCTTAACACCTGGTACGGTGGTGAGATGAAGAAGGGTATGTTCTCAATGATGAACTACTTCTTACCTCTAAAGGGCATCGCTGCAATGCACTGCTCAGCTAACACCAACATGGATGAGACTGAGACCGCTATCTTCTTCGGTCTATCAGGCACTGGTAAGACCACTCTATCAACCGATCCAAAGCGTAAGCTAATCGGTGACGACGAGCACGGTTGGGATGACAACGGCGTATTCAACTTCGAAGGCGGTTGCTATGCTAAGGTTATCAACCTATCAAAGGAAAACGAGCCAGACATTTGGGCAGCTATCAAGCGTGACGCTCTATTAGAGAACGTAACTGTTGATGCAAACGGCAAGATCGATTTCGCTGACAAGTCAGTAACCGAGAACACCCGTGTTTCATACCCAATTTACCACATCAAGAACATCGTAAAGCCTATTTCAAAGGGCCCTGCTGCTAAGCGCGTAATCTTCTTATCAGCTGATGCTTTCGGTGTATTACCTCCAGTATCAATCCTATCAAAGGATCAGACTCAGTACTACTTCCTATCAGGCTTCACTGCTAAGTTAGCAGGTACCGAGCGTGGTATTACCGAGCCTACTCCAACCTTCTCATCATGCTTCGGTCAGGCATTCTTATCATTACCTCCAACCAAGTATGCAGAAGTTCTAGTTGATAGAATGGAGAAGTCAGGTGCTAATGCTTACTTAGTAAACACTGGCTGGAATGGTACCGGCAAGCGTATCTCAATTAAGGATACCCGTGGTATTATCGATGCAATCTTAGACGGTTCAATCGATAAGGCTGACACCAAGATGATCCCTGTATTCGGCTTCAAGGTTCCAACTGCTTTACCAGGCGTTGATCCTAAGATCTTAGATCCACGTGACACTTATGCAGATCCATCACAGTGGGATGCTAAGGCACAGGATTTAGCAGGTCGTTTCATCAAGAACTTCGCTAAGTTCGAGTCATTCAACCCAGCTCTAGTAAAGGCTGGTCCTCAGCTATAATTTGATTTTTAATCAAATTTAACTGAATATAACCCGGGGAAATCCCCGGGTTTTTTAATTAAACGAGGTTGTTATGGGTAAGCCATTTATTACACGTGAAGGTTACGATCAATTACATAAAGAATTAGATTACCTTTGGTTAGTAAAGCGTCCTGATGTTACTCAAAAGGTAAGTTGGGCAGCAAGTTTAGGCGATAGATCAGAAAATGCTGACTACCATTACAACAAACGTTTATTAGGTCAAATTGACAGACGTATTCGTTATTTACGTCATTGTCTATCCGATCTTCAGGTTATTGAACACGATAAGCAGCAAGATGGCAGAGTTTTCTTTGGCGCTTATGTGGAAATACAAGCCGACGATGATGATTCAATCATGCAAATTCACATCGTAGGCTCAGATGAAATCTTTGGTCGTTCTAATTGCATCTCTGTAGATGCTCCAATGGCAAAAGCACTACTTGGTAAATCTGTAGATGATGATGCAGAGGTTGTAACTCCTCGTGGTAAGCGTACTTGGTTTGTTAATAAAATCGCTTACGAAAAGCCAGAGTGGTTTGAAGAGTTACCTATTGTTGAGAACTCACTTGCTCAAGATGATAATGAGGAAGTGGTAGTAGAAGAGTTATCAGCAGATGATCAAAAGAAGATTGAACAAGAGTATCTAAAAACTCTAGTTCACTAGTATTTTAGCCTCTTACATCAATAGAATTACCTAAAGCGTAATTAGGTGAAGAGGCATTATAGGCTTTAGCAATCACACGAGAGGTAAAGCCTTTTCCTTTACCACGCCTTTCATCAGCAGTTTCTGAGTAAGACACACCCGAGCCAAAAGCACCTCCTAAGGCAGCATTCATCGCACCTGCTTTAGTTACGTTTTGAGATAAACTAGCCCCCGTTGCTGAGCTACTTGAGCTTGCAGCCTTGGCTCCTTTACTCTCTTTAGTCTCAGATGTTTCTTCCTTTTTAGAAGATTTTTGCTCTTTTTTAGGATTTACTCTATCAAGACCAACTTTAATAGCAGTATCGGCCTGAATAAAGAGATTTGTTTGTGCAGGAGCGGTTTGGACTGCCCCTTGGTTTACGCTTTGACCATTAGCAGATTGTGAGTTTTGGGTGATTTGAGGGATGGTTTCACGGGCAAGATTATCCCTACGGGCTTGTTGTGCTGCATGAGGCACACCCGCTGCAATAATGTTAGAAATGGAAGATGTTGCTACGTCCATTTTGCTTGCCTAAAAAAAGTTTAAACTTTTCCCTTACTAACGATATCGGAATTTTTGAAGTAAAACTTTAAAACTAAATTTATCGAAAAATCAATTAGTTAGAATTTTTAATAAATAAATCGATAATTTTCTTTAAAGTTTCAGGCTCTGAAAGGAATGGCATATGAGCAGAATTTTCTAAAACAGAGCAGATATGATAAGGACGATTAATCATCAAAGGTGCAAGCTCAGCCTTTACTAATCTATCTTTACCACCAAAAACATGCAAACAAGGTACCTTAATACCAAAGAAAGGCTCTCTTTTATCTGAGTAAGCCATCTTCATAAGGCCATTGCGTAAAACTAAGGTATCTACCTCACCCATCTTTTCATAAGAGTCCATCAAAAAATCATTTTGCTCTTTAGTAAGAGTATGACTTTGAGTTTGCATCTTGAAAAATAATTTTAAGGAGCGTGTGTTTCTACCTTCATCAAAAAGCTGGAGGCTTTTTAATACATAACGATAATCAAAACCAGGCCAGTTAGGATCGCAAGGAAATCTTGGTGTACCGCAAATCGAGATAAACTTATCTACCTTTTTATCTAAATCGTTATAGCAAGCAACTGATGCTGCGAGCGTTCCTAATGACCAAGACACTAAGATAGTGTGCTTTGGGATAGTGTTTAATATTAGGTTTGCTTGTTGTCTAATGGATATAGAAAATTGCTTTAAATGCTCTGACATACCGTAGCCAGGCATATCAATTAACATCACGTGATAGTCTTTGAAGATCTCAACAAATGGAAGTAGAAAATGAGAATCAGTAGCCCATCCATGAACGATAGCTACAGTTTGCTTTTGAGGATCGCCAAAGCTTTGAAAGCCTAAGGTTAAATTATCAGTACTGCGCATAAAGAAAAAGCGCTACACAGTAGCGCTTTAGTACTTAATTAAACGTTGTGCTCTTTTCTATAAGCAATCAAGTCTTCAATTGAAAGACAGGTTAAATCATGCTCCATAGCAAAGGTAGTAACTCTAGGTAATTTTGCCATTAAGCCATCTGGTGCGCATAACTCACAAAGGATACCTGCAGGAGCAAGACCTGCAAGACGGGCTAAATCAACAGATGCTTCAGTGTGACCATCACGCTCTAAAACACCACCTTTTTTAGCAACTAGTGGGAACATGTGACCTGGACTTGCTAGATCTTCAGGCTTACCATTAGGGTTAATCACAGCCTTAATAGCCTTAACACGATCAGGTGCGCTCACACCGGTAGTTACACCTTCAGCTGCGTCAATTGAGATGGTAAAAGCAGTACCATAAGTTGAAGTATTGTGAGATACCATCATAGGTAACTTCATACGATCAGCTTGCTCTTGCTCGATACAAACGCAAACAATGCCTGAGCACTCGCGGATCATAAATGCCATCTGTGCATCAGTTACAGTCTCTGCTGCATAGATTAAATCGCCTTCGTTCTCTCTGCCCTCGTTATCTACAACCAAGATACCACGACCTTTCTTTAAAGCCTCAATTGCAGCTTCTACACGGTCATTTGCGGTCTTACCAAAGTTTTCTAATAAATTATGAAAGCTCATTTTTACCTCAATTTAGTTCTGTGAGTTGTTGCGGGCATTAACCATGATTTCTTTCATGATCTTAACAGCCTCGGTTAAGCCTGTGAAGATAGCACGTGCGATGATGCTATGTCCGATATTAAGCTCATTCATTTGTGGAATAGCAGCAATAGCTGCTACATTGTTATAGTTTAAACCATGGCCTGAGTTTACACCAAGACCTACAGATTCAGCATATGCTGCCATATCGGTTAAAACTTGTAACTCATGCTTTAGTTCTTTATCGTTTGTAGCGTTTGCATAGCGACCTGTATGGAACTCAACAAAAGGAGCACCAACTTTTACAGCTGCATCGATTTGCTCTTTTACAGGATCGATAAATAGAGAGCAAACAGTACCAACGTTATCTAATTTTGTAATAGCCTTTTCAATCTTTGACATGTTTGATAACACATCAAGACCACCTTCTGTGGTTACCTCTTCACGACGTTCTGGCACCATGCAAACTTTTTGAGGAGCAACGGCAACAGCAATTGCTAAAATCTCATCAGTTACTGCCATCTCTAAATTTAAAGAGGTTTTTACAGTCTCGCGGATAATACGTACATCACGATCGGTGATATGGCGTCTATCCTCACGTAAGTGAGTAGTAATACTATCAGCACCAGCAAGCTCTGCAATAGCTGCAGCAGTTACAGGATCAGGATAGTTAGTGCCACGTGCATTACGCACTGTAGCTACATGATCAATGTTAACTCCAAGGAAAATAGGCTTCATTTTTTTATTTGTCCTAATTAAAATTTGCCTTATATTATAACTTGATCTAGATCTAAAAAATTGTTTTTTCAAAGATTAAATCAATTACTTTTTTCAACTCACAGTGAACTAAGTCAGTTGAAAAACAGATCTCAAAAGTAGAGATAGATCGATATTCTTATAAATCCTAATTTTAAAGTTACCAAAATTGATGTAAGCGTGATAGCATAAAGCTACACATCACAAAGCATAACTATTCAAAATTATTATAAAAACAATTACTTACAAACATTTTTAAGGAAAGTTATGGCTAAAATTTTAAATTTTGGTTCGCTAAACATTGACTATGTTTATGACGTACCTCATTTCGTACAAGCAGGCGAAACCCTAAGTTCAACTTCAAGAAACATCTTTGCAGGTGGCAAAGGTTTAAATCAATCTGTGGCTTTAGCAAGAGCTGGTGGCGATGTTTATCACGCAGGTGCCGTAGGTCTTGCTGATGGTCAATTACTCATTGATGTTTTAAAAGAAAACAAGATCAACTCTGATTACTTAAAGAAAAAGGATTGCGCAAGCGGTCATACTATTATTCAAGTTGATAGTAATGGTCAAAACTGTATCTTGTTATTCGGTGGTGCTAATCAGACTATTACAACTGAAGATATTGATGAGACTTTAAAGAATTTTGAAAAAGGTGATTACTTAGTTTTACAAAATGAAACTAGCAACATTAAATACCTAATTGAGCAAGCATCAGCTAAAGGTATGAAGGTTTGCTTTAATGTTTCACCTTTTACTAAATCATTATTAGAGTTACCTCTTGAGAAGTGTGCCTTCTTAATTGTCAATGAGATTGAAGGTTCGGCTATGGTTGATATGAGTGAAGACTCTGAGCCATATGCCATCATGGAGTCTTTAACTAAAAAATATCCAAAGACCTCATTTGTGTTGACTTTAGGTTCACGAGGCTCAATTTTACATGTAGTAGATTGCAATACTATTTCTTGCAAGTCATTTAAAGTAGATGCTGTTGATACCACTGCAGCAGGTGATACTTTCTTAGGATATTTAATTACTAATCTAGCAAGTGGCATGAACCAAGCTTTAGCTTTAAAATGCGCAACCGCTGCTTCTGCTTTAGCTGTACAAAAGAAAGGTGCTACTCCATCCATTCCAAAAGCTTTTGAAGTTTTAGACTTTATTAAAAAGCAAAAGACTGATGTTTTAGTAGATAAGCTTTAAAATTTTGGGTGGTGGAATTATGAAAAAGATTGGTTGTTTAAACTCTGAGTTATCTTATGTGATCTCAAAATTAGGTCACTTTGACACTTTAACCATTGGTGATTGTGGTCTTCCTGTACCAAAGGGAGTACAGCGCATTGATTTAGCTGTAACTTATGGTGTTCCAAGTTTTGATGATGTCTTCAAAGTTGTAGATGCTGAGGCTAAGTTCCAAAAAGCAACTATTGCCAGTGAAGCTAAAACTCAAAACCCTGAGTTTTACAATAAGATGGTTACATGGGCAAAAGAGAATAACATTGAGCTTGTAGAAGTTCCTCATGAGGAATTTAAAAAGCAAAGTGCCTCAAGTGTTGCAGTTATTAGAACCGGTGAGTGTCACCCTTATTGCAATGTTATTTTAGAGTCTAATGTCTCATTCTAGTGAAAATGGCTCTGATAGAGTCATTAACATTCTTCCTTTATCTTATGGACTAGCTCTTATCAAAGAGCTAGCTCCTGTTCCTACACATATCTTTAAATCAGATAATCACTATCTAGAAAAATTTGATGTGGTCAACGACGATAAGCTCAACGTCTTTAAAACTGACTACGAGTTTAGAAAAAAGATCTTATCTATCTCAACTTTCGCATGACGCAAAGTTATAACAAATACTTATTTAATGCGGTCTAGCACCGTATTAGTTCTTTAAAATACGTTATTGATTTTTATTTTGAAATATACCTAAGTCAAAAGGTGTGAATTTTAAGAAATTAGGTATAACTTATTGAAAAATAAAGAGATTTGATGTGATTTTTTTTGTGGTATTTTGCCTAGTTTTGTGTTAAAATTTACTTGTAAATCAAAAAGTTAACAACAAAATTAGGCATAGATATGTTACAACAAGAGCAACTAAATTCCAATAATTATTTTTCAGTAGAATCACTTTTGCGTTATTCAAAGATAGATGAGGGCTTACTTAATAAGCCTATCGCTGAGAAAGACGCTCATAAGGTTAAATACTCTGGTTTCGAGATATTCTGCCATCTGGTTAACGCTCCTATCTTAGGTTGTAACAATGCCCATCAGTTAAGTCAATCTCGCGATACCAAAGCCTTAGGCTGCGGTAAAGATGTTTTATACCGTAAATTAGGTGATGAAGACATTAACTGGAGAGATATTGAATTAAGACTTGGTAAGAGTGTATCTGATTTCATTACCAATCAGTTTCCTTCAGAAGACAATGAAAAGCAAACAAATGTTTTCATTGTTGATGACACCATGATCCAGAGGTTGCGTTCACATAATGCTGAGATGTTAACTAGGTTACATAACCATGTTACAGGTAAAAGCGAAAAAGCCTACAACAATCAGACATTAGGTTTTAGTGACGGTGTAAGCTTTGTACCTTTATGTTTCTCTGTCCACTCATCTGCTAACCCAAAGAACCTAGTAAATCCAGACCTTAAGGCCAAAGAGCGTGATGGTAGAACCGCTGTAGGTAAGCGCTTTAAGGAGCTTACTAAACGTAAGCCTACAGTGCTTATGGATATGATATCTCAAGCCTTAAACAGAGGTATTGATGCTGAGTATGTACTGATGGACTCATGGTACTTCTCAGATGGTCTTATAGCACAATTGGCAAGCCTTGGTTTAGGTGCTATCAGCCTAATTAAACGCAATATCAAATTTGCGCCTCTAGAGGGTGATAAATGCATTACCCAGAAGCAACTAATGAAGACTGCGGTTAAAGAGGTGATCGAAGGTCATACCGTATACTCCCGTTTAGCTAAAACTAAAAATGGACGTAAGGTTAAACTAGTATTTGTAAAGTCCTACAATAACCCTAGTGTATTTCTTACCATAATAAGCACTGATACCGCTCTTAGTTCTGAAGAGATATTAGTACTCTATGCTAGAAGATGGAAAATTGAAGTGAACTTTAAGGTACAAAAACAATACCTTGGCCTAACTAAAGGAACTCAAGCTTGTTCTTTTACTTCTATTTACGCTTCAATGGCTTTAGCTAGCATCAGATATCTACTCATAGAGCTCCATCGTCGCATGAATATGGATTCAAGATCTTTAGGTGCTCTATTTGATGAAGCAAGAAACAGACTTCATGATATTCCCTTTATTGAGGCTATAAATACCTTGCTAAACTTAATGAATGGATTACCTGAAAAGCTTTATAAAGCAGGCTTTATCAAACAAAAAGATATTGAGAAAGTCAGAGATTTAATTTATGACTTACTATCTGGTTGGTTTAAAGGTATTGATTACTATATTAAACAACAGATAATCCCCATTAAATCGTGTCAAAATAAAAATCAATAACGTATTTTTAAAGAACTAATACGGTGCTAGACCGCATGTAATAAATGTTTATGAACTTTTAAGTTCATGCGAAAGTTGAGTTTTTAAAGCTATATCTTTTAGCAAATTTACCAACCATCAAACCTCCTATTGCCGTACCGAGCAACATAGTCATAAGCACAGCTGAGCCATCAATTGATGAATATCCTCTTGAGGTAATTAAAAGCGGGATGTAGCTTACAAGTGCGCAGTAAGATATAGCTCTAAAGAAGATGGATAGCACAAGCCATACAAAAGGTCTGCAAGCGACAATGGTCTTTAAACTTAAATCCTGAACATCATTTTTGATAATTTCTTTTTGGTAGATCTTTCTTTGAAAGATAATTGCAGTGGTAATAATTGGAAATACTGCAAGATAGATTAACTTAGGTGATTCAAAATGCTCTAGATAGAGCGCGGTTAAAAATGGAGCTATCGCAAAGCCTACATTACCACCTACTAAAAAGATACTAGTACCAAAGATCTCACGACCTTTAGGGCTTACTACAGGTACCATGCCACCTAGTACCGGATGAAAACCAGAGGAACATATACCCGAGAGAAATACGATAACTACAAGGATCCAGACACTATTACAAAGACCTACGCTACTTGCCAAAACTCCTGAAGTTAGAATAGAAATCGGAAGTAATAATCCTAAATTTCTTTTATCAGCTGCTATGCCTAAAGGTGCTTGTAAAAGACAGCCAGATACCTGGAAGATCATGTACAAAAGACCACACTCAGAGTATGAAAAGCCAAATTTTAGAGCAAGAATTGGTAGCATAACTGGGAGAATATTTGCGTAATAATCTCCTACAAAATGCACCCAGCCTAGTAAATAGGTATTAACTAAGCCTCTTTTAGGAAGTAACACTTTTGATCCTTATGATTCTTTTACCATCAAAATAGAGATAACTGCTCCAATCATGGTTGGGAAGATCACTAAACTTAAAGATGATTGCAGATCAGTGTAATCACCAATCACACCAACTAATACAGAAATGATATAGCCTAAGCCAAAGGTAAAGCCTAACATCATCGAAGTTGCAAAGGAGTCTGCTTTTGGAAGTAATCTTTGTGCAAGTACAATTGCAGGTGGGGTAACACCATAAAGACCAATGCCAGCTATAAAGATACTTATGTATGAGATAAGAGAGTCGTCAGCCTTATTTAGAAACAATACCATCATTAGTATCGTAAGCACGTATGATGAAAGAATTAAAAATTTTAGTTTAAATCTACGGGCAATAGCTCCAACTAATAGTCCACCAATAGCAGTTCCTATGAGCATCGTCATTAAAATTGCAGAAGCACTAATTGAAGAAAGCCCTTTAGATTGAAACAATAGCGGAATATAGATAACTAATGAACAATAGCAAACAGCACGCAGTCCAATGGAAGATACTAGCCATAAAAAAGGTTTGCACTTTAAGATCACCTTTAAAGAAATAGCATCTTTAGGATTAAGTGGGGCTGGTTTTACATATAGTCTTTGCTTGAAAGCAAGTGCAGTTGTAAGTATTGGAATAATAGCTAAATAGATAAGATCAACTTGCGTGAAATGCTCTAAGTAAAGTGCTGTTACAAAAGGAGCAATCGCAAACCCGATATTGCCTCCTACAATATATATACTTGTGGATAAAACCTCACGACCTTTAGGGGTAATTAAAGGAATAATACCGCCAGAAATTGGATGGAATCCTGATGAACAAATTCCTGATAAAAAGATAATTGCAACTAAGATCACAGCACTATCGCATAATCCTACAGCACTTGCTAAAACTCCACCTGTAAGTACTGACAAAGGCAAGTAAATACCTAAGTTCTTTCTATCAGCTAGAATTCCAATTGGAGCTTGCAAAAGTGATGCAGTTACCTGGAATACCATAAATAGCATGCCACATTCTGAGTATGAAAAGCCAAATTTAAGAGCTAATAATGGCAGTAAAACAGGAAGCAAATTGGTATAAAAATCGGCTACAAAATGGATCCAACTAGCACTAGCTATATTTATCCAAGAACGATTTGGTAGTGCTACCTTATCTAAATTAAACATGAGAATTTTGTTGTATTTTTGTAAGTTAATTGAATGAATAGCAATCAAACAGTTTTAGTTAAAATTACAATTGCATTCAATATTATAGAGATTTGAATATGACAAAAAAGATCTTTTTGAGCTAATTCATTTTTTTATCTTTGTTTTTTAAATAAACTACAATAAATCAACAAGATAAGTATATTTGTCTTTGTTTATCTTAATTGAAAGATTGCCATAAATTTAAGGAATTCCTATGCTAAAGTTTGCTGCTAATTTGACTATGCTGTTCAATGAATTTGATTTTTTAGAGCGCTTTGAACAAGCTTCAAAGGTAGGGTTTAAAGCTGTCGAATTCCTGTGGCCATATGCTTATGACAAAAAAGATTTATCAAAGCTAATCAAAGATTTGAATCTAGAAGTTGCTCTTTTTAATACCTCTGCTGGTGATACAGTTAAAGGACAATGGGGGCGAGCTGCTATACCAGGTTGTGAGCAAGATGCTATGGAAGATATTGAGAAAGCCTTAGATTATGCAATTGCCTTAGATTGTAAAACTATACATGTGATGGCAGGTGTTATTCCTCATCCTTGGGAAAAAGAGCTATGTAGGCAAGTTTTTATCAAAAATATGCGCAAAGCTGCGGATTTATTTGCCAAGCACAATAAGTTTTTGACAATAGAAGCGCTTTGCCCTGAGAGTAAGCCTAATTACTTATACCATTCTCAGTATGAAACATTGGTATTAATGGAAGAAATAGCAAAAGATAATGTCTTCATACAATTAGATATATACCATGCGCAAATGGTTGATGGAAACTTGTCTTACTTAATCAAAAACTATGCTGGTAAATACGCTCATGTGCAGGTATCAGCTGCACCTAGTCGACATGAACCTGATGAAGGTGAAATTAACTATGACTATATATTCAAACTATTTGATGAGGTTGGGTACAAAGGTTTTATAGGATGTGAATACAATCCAAGAGGTAGCACTATGGAAGGATTGCAGTGGATTAAGCCTTATTTAAGGTAAAAATTCATATTTTTGCCTGCTAGTGTGTGACCTAAGCCAAATAATAGAGCTTTGTGTATCAACGACTTTGTAAAATAAATTAAGATATGCAAATAGTATTCACACCATAACTAGAATAGGAATACCACCCTTATGATACCAGCTGAACGGCGACAACGCATATTAAGTCTGCTTCGAGAAAGTGAAGTAATTAGCATCAATGCATTAGTAGAAGATCTTGATGTATCCCACATGACTATAAGACGTGATCTTCAAAAAATGGAAGAAGAAGGTTTAGTCATTCAAGTCTCAGGTGGAGTTCAGTCTGCTAAAAGAATTACCGATGAGCCATCTCACCAAATCAAAACAAGTCTATCTAGTGAAGAAAACGACCGTATTGGTCAGCTTGCAGCAAGTTTAATTCCTAATAATACTTGTATTTATCTAGATGCAGGAACCACAAGCTATGCTATGTGTAAGTATCTAGCAAACCGTTCAGATTTAACTATCGTAAGTAATGACTTTGCAGTGATGGATTATCTAATGAATCACAGTGAGGCAAATTTAATTCACACAGGTGGTTTAATTCGTAAACAAAACTATTCAGCCGTTGGTCATCTTGCATCTGATACTATCTCTAAGTTATCTATTGATTTTGCTTTCTTATCAGCATCATCTTGGGATAATCGAGGCATTACCACACCAGATATGGATAAGGTTGTAGTAAAAAGAGCGGTTGCTAAAGCATGCAATAAAAAGATCTTAATTTGTGATTCTACAAAGTATGCTAAGTTTGCAACTTATGTGGCTATCCCTCTAGAAGATCTTGATATTATTGTTTCCGACTCTAAGCTTTGTGATGAGGCTAAAAAGCTTGCCTCTAAATCTAAAGTTGAACTGATGTTGGCTTAGGTTTTATGAAGAACAACAATTGAAAAGCCTAGACTCAACGCCTAGGCTTTTGCATATCTAGGATCTCAAAATTAGAAGACTACTGAGTGATTTTGTGTAAAAGATTAGTAAGCTCTTCTTTATTAAAGTGGTAGGTCTTACCACAGTGCTGACAGCTCATAGAAGTCTCACCCTCTTTAGAGATAATATCTTCAAGCTCTTTTGGATTTAATTGCATTAAAGCATTCTCGCAGCGCTCACGTGAGCAAATACACTTAAACTTCACTTCTTGCTGACCAAATACCTTAACCTCTTCATGAGCAAATAATCTTACTAAATTCTCTTCTAAAGATAGGTTAAATAGCTCATCAGCTGTTGCTGTATCAGCAAGTACTGATAAATGCTCTAAAGACTCAAGATTGCCTTTAATCTCTGGAATGATCTGAAGCATGATGCCTGATGCTTGCTTAGTTTTAACATCACTTCTAATAAAGAAAGATGTAGGTAACTGTTGAGACTCTTTAAAGTAATCTTCTAATGTTGCGCTAATTGACTTAGTGTTAATTGCTACAACACCTTGCCACTTAGGGCCATCTTTTGGAAATACTGATAGTACTAAGACGCTATCTTTACCACAAAGATCTTCTAAGGTACCGTTGTCTTTTAACTCTCTGTCTTCATATAAAGATGCTGAGCCATAGAAGGACAAGTCTTGTCTAATATTAACTAAGGCATACTTTAAAGGACACTCTTTACCACCACGAATTTGCACCATGATCTCACTGCCATCTTTTAAAGTAGCTGCAACAAGTACAGAGGATACAGCAAGCTCCATCATGACTTGTTTTAAAACTAATGGATAAGAGTCGTGTAAAAGATCGGTAAATGGATCTTTTAACTTAGTGATTTCACCACGGACACCGTGGTTATCAAATAAGAATCTTTCTACACTATTATTTTCAAAGGTTTGCATAGTCTACATTCCGTATTTCATACTTATAAGAGCGCGTCTGTCTTTTTTATTTGGTTTCTCATCTGGGTGAGGAGCTAGAAGCGCGTTTAACTTAATTTGCTCTAATTGTTTTTCTCTTTGAGCTTTGCTTTCTTCCGTTTCTTTATAGAGTTTTTGCGCAACTGCAGCAGGTCCTCTAACATCAGAAATTTCAACAATTTCTACTTCTTTTCTAACATTGCCTTGTAATACTTTAACTAATGCACCAATCTCGACAGTTCTAGATGGTTTAGCTTTAACTCCATTGTAGTCCACTTTGCCACCTTCAATCATGGAACGGGCAATACTACGAGTTTTATAAAATCTAGCTGCCCACAACCATTTATCGAGGCGAACTTCGTCATTTGCATTATTTTTAGGCATTATTACAAATCCTAAGGCATTTTAGAAAAACTTTTGATTAGGTGCTAAAGTATATCAATAAATTGAGAAAAATATGGCGGTGTTACATGGATCTTTCTGCACTAAATAGACAAATTCCAACAATTTTAGCTAAAAGACGTAATAAGGTTTCTAATATTTTTACTGTAGAGCAGTTAGACTTACAGTTTTCAAATAATAAGCAAATGACTTATGAAAGAATTGCAGGAGGCCGTGGTGCTATCTTAGCGGTTCCTTTTGATGGCAAGGATTTTTATCTAACCTCTGAATATGCTTGTGGCTTTGAAAGATACGAGCTAGGTTTTGTCAAAGGCAAAATTGACCTAGGTGAAGATCCAAAGACTGCTTGTAACCGTGAGTTACAAGAAGAAATTGGCTTTGGTGCTAAAACCATTAAAACCTTACGTGATGAAATGACAGTAGCTCCTGGTATGTTACAACTTAAGATGTATACATATTTATGTACTGAACTTTTCCCAATGCAATTAGATGGCGATGAGCCAGAGCCTATCAATATTGTCAAAGTAAGTCCAAAAGAAGCTAAAGACTTAATTTTTGATGTTGATTCTCCTCTAAAAGAGGCACGAGCCATTGCTAGCTTAACCTTAGCTATGAACAAATTAGGATTAATCTAGAAAAATTTCACTTTTTTGCACGCATTTGTGGCAAAATTACTTTTTCAAGCAAAAGATTAATAATTTGCTAATATGCGTGTTCTAGAACACAACTTTTTTTGTTTTTAACCTTTGCAAAGTTGAACTTTGTTTGTCGCATGGGAGCTTTTAGTTTATGCGTCATTTACTAACTGGCTTTGAGTTTAGCCAAGACGAATATTTAGACATTTTAGACACTGCTGCAGCTATGAAAGCTGATCCTAAGAAGTACTCAAAGGTACTAGAAGGCCGGAGCGGTGCTATCATGTTCGAGAAGCCATCCCTAAGAACAAGAACTACTTTTGAGTTAGCTTTCTACCGTTTAGGTGGTCATGGTGTATATCTTGATCTGCAAAATGGTGAGCTAGGCAAGAGAGAGACTATTGCAGACTATGCAAGAAACTTAAGTCGTTGGGTTGACTGCTTAGTAGGTCGTGTTTTTGCACAAAGCACTTTAGAAGAGCTTGCAAAATACGGTTCAGTACCTGTTGTTAATGCACTATCAGATCTATATCACCCAGCTCAAGCAATGGCTGATTACTTAACCATTCGTGAGCACTTAGGTAAGATCAAAGGCGCTAAGGTTGCATATGTAGGTGATGGTAACAATGTTACTAACTCACTATTTGTTGCAGGTGCTATTTTAGGTGCTAACGTTACTTGCTTTAGCCCTGAAAATTGTTCTCCTGATGCTGCAGTATTCATCAAAGCAAATGAAATTGCTAAGAAGAATGGTTGCACATTAGCTGTTGAAAATGACATCAGCAAGTTAAAAGATTTTGACGTGATTTACACTGACACTTGGGTTTCAATGGGTGATAACACCCCTCTTGATACTGTAAGAAAGAAGTATATGCCATATCAGATTAACCAAGCTTTAGTAGACCAATCTGGTGCACAAATTGTAATGCACTGTCTACCAGCTCACCGTGGCTATGAAATCACTGACGAGGTTATGGATGGTCCTAAGTCTGTAGTATTTGATGAGGCTGAGAACCGTTTACATATTCATATGGCAGTACTTGCCAAACTAATTAATGCTTAATATTGAGGATATAAAGCAATGTTAAAACATGAAAATAAGCACTACAAGAAAGTTGTATTAGCATATTCTGGCGGTCTTGATACCTCTACCATCGTACCATGGCTAAAAGAGAACTATGGTGATTGCGAAGTTGTTTGCTTCGTTGCAGATGTAGGTCAAGAGCGTGATGATCTAGAAGGCATCGAGCAGAAGGCTATCCAGTCAGGTGCAAGCAAGTGCATTGTTAAAGATCTTCGTGAAGAGTTCGTAAAGGACTACGTTTGGGAGATGATGAAGACTGGTGCTTTATACGAAGGTGAGTACTTATTAGGTACTGCTATCGCACGTCCTGTTATTGCTAAGGCAATGGTTGAGTGCGCTTTAGCAGAAGGTGCTGATGCTATCGCTCACGGCGCTACTGGTAAGGGTAACGATCAGGTTCGTTTTGAAAGTGCTGTTGCTGCTTTAGCTCCTCAGTTAGACGTTATCGCTCCATGGCGTATTTGGGATATGCAGTCTCGTGAAGAGTTATTAGCTTACTTAGACGCTCGTCATATTCCTTGCAAGGCTTCTTTAAAGAAGATCTACAGCCGTGACGCTAACTGCTTACACATTTCAACTGAAGGTGGCGAGTTAGAGAACACTTGGAATGCTCCATCAGAGAACGTATGGGTATGGACTACCGATCCTGAGAAAGCTCCTGATACTCCAGAGACCTTTGAGTTAACCATCAAGAATGGCTATGTAACCGAGATCAATGGTCAGGCTATGACTCCTTTCCACATCATCGAGAAGTTAAACGAGATTGGTGCTAAGCACGGTGTAGGTCGTATCGACATCACTGAGAACCGTCTAGTTGGTATGAAGTCACGTGGTTGCTATGAAACCCCAGGTGGCACCATCATCTACAAGGCTCTACGCGCAATCGAGCAGTTAGTATTAGATAAGTCAACTCGCGTATTCCGTGAGCACTTAGCTGTTGAGTTCTCACAGTTAGTATACGATGGCCGTTGGTTCACTCGTCTACGTGAGATCATCTTAGCTGCTGCTGATAACCTAGCTAAAGACGTTAACGGTAAGGTTGTTGTTAAGTTATACAAGGGCAACATCGAGATCATCCAGAAGGATTCTCCCAACAGCCTATTCAACTTCGACTTCGTAACCTTCGGTGCTGATGACGTATACAGCCAGGCTGATGCTGATGGCTTCATCCGTCTATACTCATTACCAAGCAGAATTCGTGCTATTAACGAAAATGCTAGAAAGAACAAGTAATCTTGTAAAGGTTGCTTAAATAATACGGTTCAAGGAGTGATCTTTGAGCCGTATTTTGATCTAAAAACAGCAAAAAAAAATACACGCTTTTCCGTGTTATTATTTACCAAGTTTTTCGTAACTTTTTGAGGTTATTATGGCTTTATGGGGCGGAAGGTTCACTCAAGGACCTGATCAAAGATTTAAGGACTATAACGATTCACTAAAGTTTGACTATCGCATGGCTTTAGAGGATATCGAAGGTTCAATTTGCTGGGCTGATGCTATTTACAAAGCAGGCGTTTTAACCGAGCAAGAAAACAAAGATTTAAAGAAAGCTTTAGCTGAGCTTCATGACGAAGTATCTAAAGATATTGATTCAATTGCAACTGCTGGCGATGAGGATATCCACTCATACGTTGAGCGACGCTTAATTGAAAAGGTAGGTAATTTAGGTAAGAAACTACATACTGGTCGCAGCCGTAATGATCAGGTAGCTTTAGATCTTAAATTATGGTGCCACAAGGCTGTAGATGATGTGCTAAAAGCACTAGTTCATTTACAAAAAGAGCTTGTAAAAGTAGCTGATGAGAATCAAGGTAAGATTTTCCCAGGTTACACTCACTTACAACGTGCTCAGCCTGTAACTTTCACTCACTGGGTATTAGCTTATGCTCAGATGTTTGAGCGTGACTATCAGCGTTTACTAAATGCTAAAGAGTTAATGTCAACTTGCCCACTAGGCTCAGCAGCTCTAGCAGGTACTGCATACAACATTGACCGTGATGAGCTTGCTCGTTCACTTGGCTTTAAGTGCGCAACCCGCAATAGCTTAGACGGTGTTTCAGATAGAGATCATGTAATGGAGTTACTATCATGTGCTTCAATTTCTATGGTTCACCTATCAAGACTTGCTGAAGATTTAATTATCTACAATTCAGGCGAGGCTAAGTTTGTAGAGTTATCTGATAAGGTAACCTCAGGCTCATCTTTAATGCCTCAAAAGAAGAACCCAGATGCTTTAGAGTTAATCCGTGGTAAGTGCGGACGTGTCGTAGGTGCTTTAACTGGTATGTTAGTAACTACTAAGGCATTACCACTAGCTTACGATAAAGATCTTCAAGAGGATAAAGAGCGCTTATTTGATGCTATCGATACTTGGCATGATAGCTTATACATGGCTTCATTAGTATTTGAAGGCATTAAGCTAAATGAGCAAAACGCAATCGATGCAGCTAAGGGCGGCTACTCAAATGCAACTGAGCTTGCTGACTACTTAGTATCAAAGGGCATTCCTTTCCGTGAGGCTCACTCAATTGTAGGTCGAGTAGTTCTATACGCTATTTCAAAGCAAAAAGCCTTAGAAGACTTAACTGTAGCTGAGTACAAAGAGTTCTCTGAGGTTGTAGGCGATGACGTATATCCAATTTTACAGTTAGATTCAATTCTAGCTAAGCGTGATATTATCGGTGGTGTAGCACCTCGTCAAAGCGCAATTGAAATTGAGAATTTAAAAAAAGTATTAGCAACTCGTGAAGGCTAATACTTAAACTCATCTTAGGTGCAGACACTCTTTTGCTGCACCTTTTTAGTATCTGTTCACAATATTTCTGCTCTATTTTTAATCAAATAAGTTTGTTTTAGTGCAAGTCTAAAAGTCTTTAATTTTTGCTTTAACATTTAAGTGAACTAAGAAAAATCTCACTGAAATTAAGTAAAAGCTTAAAAGGAGACCTCTATGTTAGCTGTTACCGCCATCATTCGTCCTGAGAAGATCATGGATGTTCAAGATGCTCTTTATACTAAGGGCTTTAGTGCAATGACTAAGACTACTGTGTCTGGTCGTGGTAAAGAACGTGGCATTAAAGTTGGCGATGTTTTATACCAAGAGATGACTAAGGTGATGATTTACATGGTGGTTGAAGACGACGAAAAAGATGCTGTTGTCGATACCATTTTGCAAACAGCTATGACTGGCGAGAAAGGTAATCCTGGTGATGGTAAGATTTTTGTAAGCCCTGTTTATGAGTCTTACACTATATCTACTCAATCTTTAGATTAACTTTAGACTAAAAGTATTTTTGAGAGCAAAGCCTACGCTTAGCATGTAAGCGTAGGAGATTAAATTAAAGACCTGTTGAGCCAAAGCCTTTTTGACCACGCTCAGATTCTTCATCAAAGCTATTAGTTACTTGCAGATCAGCATGAATTACAGGTACAAATAGCATTTGAGCAACTCTGTCACCAACCTTGATTTCAAAAGGCTCATTTGAATGATTCCACAAAGGCATCATTAAAGGACCTTGATAATCAGCGTCAATAACACCGGTTAAGTTACTTAACACAATACCATGCTTGTAGCCAAGACCAGATCTTGGAACTACTAATGCTGTGACATTAGGATCAGCTATGTGCATTGCAAAGCCAGTATGAACTAGGCGAACTTCACCTGGATTTAATATAAAGTCACTATCCTCCATAGCACGTAAATCCATGCCAGCAGACATAGCTGTTTCATAAGAAGGTAGAGGAAAATCTCTACCTAAACGTTCATCTAAGATCTTGATTTTAATTTGCATTTTTATATTGTTTTGCAGCCTTGAAAATTAAATCCATTAAGAAGGTAGCAATAGTTTGCTTGCTTTGCTTATCAAAGTGAGCAACTTGACCGTCTTTGTCAAATACGGTTACCTCATTATCATCTGAATTAAAACCGATATCCTGTCTTGAAACATCGTTTAATACAATCAAATCAAGGTTCTTACGTACAAGTTTTTCTTTAGCATGCTCTTCGCAGTTATTAGTCTCAGCTGCAAAGCCTACAGTATAAGGACGTTGTACTTCACGTTTACCTACAGTTGCAAGAATATCAGGGTTTTTAACTAGCTTAATAGTTAAGCTGTCTTGATCTTCAGTTTTCTTAATCTTAATAGGAGAAATGTTCTCGCATCTAAAATCAGCAACAGCTGCAGTACCGATCATAATGTCAGAGTCGGTTACAAAAGCCTCTACTGCGTGTAGCATTTGTACTGCACTTTTTACATCAATACGTCTTACCCCTTGAGGTGTAGGTAGGTTTACAGGGCCACTGATTAAAGTTACATCAGCGCCTAATTGAGCTGCAACTTGAGCTAAATAAAAGCCCATCTTCCCAGAGCTATTATTTGAGATATAGCGAACAGGATCGATTTGCTCTTCAGTAGGGCCAGCAGTAATTAGGACCTTGAAGCCTAAACCTAGTGACTTAGGTAGAAGCTTAGTTTGGGTAAGCTCAAGAGGAGCTTTAGGTGAAGGTAATCTACCTTGACCATTTTCAATCATAAGAGGTGTATGAGGTAATCTGTCATTTAAAATAGAGCAGATGTCTTCAAAGATATCCTCTGGCTCCTTCATACGACCATCACCTACGACACCACAAGCTAAATCACCACTTGCAGGTGTAATTACATAAATACCACGACGAGCTAGTGTCTTAAGATTCTCTTGAGTTGCAATGTTGTGGTACATGTTAGTATTCATTGAAGGTGCTACAACAACAGGACAAGTTGCAGCTAAGGTAACAGCTGTAAGCATGTTATCTGCCATGCCTGCTACAATCTTACCTAAGGTGTTAGCAGTAGCAGGAGCAATTAACACCATATCGGCGTCTTTTGCTAGAGCAATGTGAGAGATTGATTTAGTGTCAGAGAAAATACCAATTGATACCTTGTGACCAGAAAGAGCTTCAAAGGTATCGCTCCCTACTAAATGGGTAGCAGCTTCTGTCATACAAACAAAGACATCAGCACCTGCTTTTACTAGAAGACGGCATAGAGTGCATGACTTATATGCTGCAATGCCTCCTGTTACACCCAAAACTATCTTGCGATTTTTTAATTTAGTATCCATGATTGTCTCCTTGATATAACTTCTTGATAACTAAACAGAATTATATATGCAAAAGTACCGTATTAATTGTATTAATTTCTCAATATTGCTTTTTATCTATTTATTAATATATAATGTACAGTTACCACGAAACAGGGGTCTTTCATCTGACCCTAAATTAGTAAGTGACGTATTAATAGAGTAAAGTTGTTCTAGGATTAATAAAATTCTAGGATATAGTCTTCTTTTGTGCTAGAATACGTGCACTTTGTTTTGACCTATTAATCAATTTCTGCATTTTTGCGAAATTGTGTTTTATTTAATTTTTTGGAGTGTGAGCTAACATGTCCAGAGTTTGCCAAGTTACGGGCAAGCGCCCAGCAGTGGGTAACCTACGTTCCCACGCAAAGAATGCGGCTAAGCGTCGTTTTCTACCTAATTTAAAGTATCACCGTTTTTGGGTTGAGAGTGAAGGTCGTTTCGTAAGACTACGTGTCACCACCAAAGGCATGCGCACTATCGATAAGAAAGGCATTGATGCAGTTCTAGCAGATATTCGCGCTAGCGGTGTTAGAGTTTAAAGGAGACTAAAATGGCTAAGAAAGGCGGTCGTGAGAAGATCCGTTTAAATTCAACTGCAGGTACAGGCCACTTCTACACAACTGATAAGAATCGTCGTACCACTCCAGGTAAGATGGAGATGATGAAGTACGATCCAGTTGTTCGTCAGCACGTACTATACAAAGAAGGCAAGATTAAGTAATCCTACTTTTTTGTGAACTTTTGCAAAAGTTTATGTCTAAAAGCTCCGATAATATATCGGGGCTTTTTTGATCTTTAAACTGAACAAAATTTTCAACTTTGTAAGTTTAAAAATTTAGCACAGTTCAAAAAAAATGATAGAATAGCGAAAAAGTCGGATGGAGAGACAGTTTGTAATGTTACAAATTTTCTTAAAGTCTAATTATCATTACAATAATTCGTATTATCGAAAAGGATAAAATAATGAAAACTAAGTTATTAGCTCTAGCAGTTGCAGCAGCAGTTTCATTCTCAGCAAACGCTGCAGTTGAAGATTCATGGTCATTTGGTGCAAAAGCTGGTTGGGCTCACGCATTTGATCACAACAATTTAGAACTTTCAGATAAGAATGGTTACGATTTAGGCCTAAACGGTGAGTACAATTTTGCTGATTGGTTTGCTTTAGGTGCTGATTACGATTACAAAAATGGCTTTAAGGCTGATGATGTAAAGATCCACACTAACACCGTTGATATGTATGGTCGTTTCGCTCTACCTTTAGACACTAACGGTTCAGATATCTTCTTCAAGGTTGGTCCTGCTTATACTTGGTTCGACGCTGATGGTGAGACCTACAAGAAGTTAGGCGCTATTGTTGGTGTTGGTGCTCAATGGGCAGTTAATGACAGCTTTGCAGTTCGCGCAGGTTATGACTACTTATACAAGGGTTACAAAGAGAACGGTGACCGCGCAGACTTTGGTAACCTATACTTAGGTGCACAGTTTACTTTCGGTGCTCCAGCTCCAGTAGCTCCCGTTGCAGCTCCAGTTGAGCAGAAGACTGTTCGTGTAACTGAAAAACACAACCTAGCAGCAGGCTTATTATTCCCATTTGATGGTTCAAAGCTATCAGCAGAGGGCAAGCAGGCTATTGCTGACGTTGTAACTTCTTCAAAGGATTTACAGAACACTGAGTTCGCAGTTTATGGTTACACTGACCGCATCGGTTCAGACGCTTACAACCAGACTCTATCTCAGAAGCGTGCTGATTCAGTTACCACTGAGCTACAAGTTCAGGGCGTAAATACTGTTACCGCTTCAGAGGGTCGTGGTAAGGCTGATCCTGTAACTGGCAACAAGTGTGATTCAGTTAAGGGCCGTCAAGCAGTTATCGATTGCTTAGCTCCAGATCGTCGTGTAGAGATCGTTGTTACTGGTGACACCACTAAGGTTGAGCAGCAGTAATTTATTAAAAGGGCCGGGACTTGTTCCCGGCTTTTTGCTATCTGCATAAATATATTGTGCACAGACGAAAAAGCCAAGAGCTAAGTCTTGGCTTTGATAAGAAGAAAAGTGTGTAACTAAACTTCTTCGTCTTGTGAGCGCTCAATGTCATCAATCATTGACTGATAGTATGACATTGCAGCAGTATCAGGATTTTCCATGATCTGCTTGAACATATGTCTAATTTGCTCAAGTACTGTTGCACGGCATATAAATACAAGCTGTGATTTCTTCTCACTTGTAGGCCAATCTTTAAGTTCAGATAATGGGTATAGATTGCCAAGCACGCCGTGAATAACAATTGGTTTATCCTGTCCTTTAAGATCTAAGATACCCTTAATTCTTAAAATAGAATCACCATATTGCTCTTGAACAGCAGAAATACCTGAAAGTAAAGCTAGTGCTTCAATTGGCTCATCAAACTCTAAAGCAAAGGAATCAATGTCGCTGTGAGCTATGATCTTAGGCTTTGATACACCGATAGCACCGTTAACAGATGCAGGTCTAAATGAGGATGCTAAACCAGATGCAGCAGGCTTAATGTTAAGCCATGAGGTAACTTTCTTATCATAAGCTTGATCTGCATTCTTATAAGGTCCAATATCAAATAGTACCTTAGGTGAGATATTGCCTTTAATAGCTGGGAAGATCTTAGCTGATGGGTTAATCTTTTGAGTAATTTCATAGATTGCATCAAGCTCGTCTGACTCAATTAAATCAGTCTTACTTACAATGACGATATCAGCAAGAGCAATCTGCTTTACAGCCTCATATTGCTTCTTTAATTGCTCACGCACAAACATACCATCTAGTACGGTAATAGTACCGTCGTGATAGAAGTGATCTAGTAAGAAATCATCGCCATTTAAGGTGCTGATGACACCTGCAGGATCTGCAAGACCTGTAGTTTCGATAATTACACGCTTAAACTTAGGAAGATCTCCACGTTGTGCTTTGATGTAGTTTGTAGCTAAGCTATCTACTAAAGCACCTTGTAGAGAGCAGCAAATGCAACCTGACTGAAGTAAAACCACAGATGAATCCACAGCCTCAACTAATTCATGGTCAAGACCTACATCACCAAACTCATTGATTAAAACTAAAGTATCTTTAAACTCTTCAGAATTTACCCAGTGATTTAAAAGGGTTGTTTTACCACTACCTAAAAAGCCTGTAATGATATTAACGGGGATTTTATCCTCGTCATTTAAAGCAGTATTCTCTGCATTATCTGACATTTTATTTTGTTCCTAATTTAGTAAAAACTCTAATGCGTTAGCTAATGATTTTATCCTAAATTCATCGCTTTCATTAATTAGATCATGATAAGCATTATCAATGATTTCAAATCTTGGTTTGAATTTATCTTGCATGTGTTTTTCAAAAAAGTGCTCTGCTACAGCAGTACTTACAACTTTATCGCAACCAGCGCTTTGACAGTAAATTGGCATAGCAAACTCAAAGTCGGTGTCGATTATCTCAATTTGCTTTAACATTGCCTCTTTAACAAATTGATAGGTAGGACCACCAATAGTAAGCTCAGGGTGCTTTGCAAAGTAATCATGATAAGCCACAAAGCGCTCTTCACAATGTGAGTGATGGTTACCAATAAACTCTAATCTTTTATATTCTTTACCATGTGGGGTATAGGCGGTACGTAGAAATGGTATTGAGCCAAAAGATAGCGCAAATGCCATCAAAAATGGCTTAGGAAGATTAAAGTAAGGCCAAACGTATGGAGCTATTAGCGCTGCCTTTGATGGCTTGTTATAACCGTTTTTAATGATATCTAGAGAGATTAAACCACCTAGTGAGAAGGCAAGTAACTTGTAGTTTTTAATTCCTAGCTTATCAAGCATTCTCATGTCATCTTTAGCTAGATTTTCAAAACGGTCAATATGACATTTTTGTTTATCTTTTAAAATACGTGTTGAGGCGCCTTGACCACGGGCAAATAAGATCACACAAGAGATATGTAAGTCATTTAATACGTAGATAAACTCAGCAAACTTATGGGCAATCTCACCACGTCCTGGAATAATGACGATATTAGCAATTGAATTAGGAGCATCAAACTTATAGGCAGTAGTAGTGTAACCTTCTGGAGTTTGAAAACGGTATTCTTTCACATTCTCTGTATAAAAATCTTCGATTTCTTTGCGCTTTAAAGGAAGGCAATCAGAGGTTAAAAAGGCATCTTCAAATCTTGTCATAGTGATACCTCGTGTAAGTTTTAGCGACGACGAGTAATAGAAATGATATTAGGCACAGATTTAATACGTCTAATTACACCTGCTAGATGTAATCTGTCACGTACGGTTACAACTAAGTTAATGATAAAGCTCTTTTCGTCTTTTTGATCGGAGTTGATACTCTCAATACGAGATCCAGCAATATCAATTGCATTAGAGATTTCAGATACAATGCCTTGACGATTTTCAAGTTCAATTAAAAGACCTGTCTTAAACTCCATATTAGCTGTAACATTTTTGTTCCAACTTACATTTAGAGTTTTACCAGGACCTCTATCTGACAATCTTAAATTCTTGCAATTTACATTGTGAATAACGATACCACGACCTTGTGCAATGTGAGCAATGATGTCATCACCTGGAATTGGAAGACAGCATTGAGCATAGGTAAATGGCATACCACCAGTACCTTTTACAGGTAACTCATGGTGTTTGTGTGAATTTGGATCTAAGAACTTAGCAACTGCTACAGTTAAGATATTGCCCATGGCAATATCGCAGAATAGATCGTTTAGACTTTGCTTTCCAAAGTTCTCTAAAATTGAGTTAATTTGTTCTTCTGTCAAAGACTCAATTCTTACAGAGCGTAAAGTATTCTGTAATAAACGACGACCAATTAACATACACTCTTGTGTACGCAAGCCCTTTAGGTATTGTCTAATTGCAGAGCGTGCTTTAGAGGTAACAACTGTTGATAACCAAATTGCATTAGGTGATGCGCCTTGAGAGGTAATAATTTCAACAGATTGACCTGACTCTAAGTGTCTTGATAGAGGGAAAACGCGGTGATTTACACGAGCACCTATACAGTGATTACCAATATCAGAGTGAATTGCGTAGGCAAAATCTACAGGAGTTGAGCCCTTTGGCAGGTTATAAATCATGCCATCTGGAGTAAATACAAAGATTGAATCTGGGAAAAGATCAGTTTTAACATCTTCGACAAATTCCATTGATGAGCCAGCGCTTTGCTGCAAATCAATAAGATTTTTGATCCAATCTTGAGCGTTCTTTTGAGAGGCTGTAGAAACGGTCTTTGAGCCACTTTCTTTATATGCCCAGTGTGCTGCAACACCACGAGCAGCCATTTGATCCATAAGCTCAGTTCTAATCTGGATCTCAATAGGTACAGCATGTGGTCCTACTAAAGAGGTATGCAATGATTGATAACCATTGAGCTTAGGAATTGCAATGTAATCTTTAAAACCGTTAGGACGAGGCTTAAAGAGATTATGCATCTGTCCTAATACACGGTAGCAAGTATCAACGTCCTTTAGAATAATTCTAAAGCCGTATCTATCCATAATTTCTCTAAATTGAAGCTCTTTATGCACCATCTTCATATAGATAGAGTACAGACGTTTCTCACGACCTGTAACTGTAGCTTCAATATTAGCTTCCTTGAGTCTTGCTTTAATCGCCTCAAGGATATTTGATACTACCTCTTTGCGATTATTACGAGCCCGAGTTACGGCAGCTTTTAAGATCCTATAACGCATAGGGTAGATTGCAGCCATGCAGAGCTCTTCAAGCTCAGCTCTAGTATCAGAAATACCTAAACGGTTGGCAATTGGCACAAACACATCTAAGGTCTCTTTAGCAATACGTACTCGTTTGTCTGGACGTAGTGCACCTAGAGTTCTCATGTTGTGGGTTCTATCGGCAAGTTTAATTAGAACTACGCGAATGTCCTTAGTCATAGCTAAGATCATTTTGCGGAAATTCTCCATTTGCGCTTCTTTGTAATCGTGGAAACGCAATTTATCAAGTTTAGTTACACCTTCTACAATTTCATTTACAGTAGATCCAAATTCTTCTTCAAGCATTTTTGAGTTGATTTGAGTGTCTTCAACTACATCATGGAGGAGGGCTGCTTGAACAGATTCTGTATCTAAGTGCATCTGTGCGATGATAGTAGCTACAGCAATAGGGTGAATAATGTAAGGTTCACCTGAGGCTCTTTTTTGCTCTTTATGGGCAAAGTCTGCAACAAAGAAGGTTCTGTCGATAGCTTCAACAGCTTTTGGAGGTAGATATGAGCACAATAAAGCTCTTAAGTGCTCATAATAAGGAAAGTTAGGAGAGGATAGCGCTTGTTCTAGCGGTGTCATTCCTTCGCATTTTGGAATTAGACTAGTTTCCTCTCCCATATAGAGATCTCCTAGTTGAACATCTCTACGTTATCGATAGGAGCGAACTCGTTATCAGCAGGATGTACTGATGCGTCCTTTAAGTGCTCTTTTCTATCTTGCTTGTCTAAGAACTCTTTGGTGATTAAGCCTTCTTCAATCTCACGTAGAGCGATAACTGTAGGCTTATCCTTTTCTTCTTCAACAAGAGGATTGCTGCCAGATGCGATCTGACGAGCACGACGAGCTGCTAGTAGCACTAAATCAAAACGATTGCCAACTTTTGAGACAGCATCTTCAACGGTAACTCTAGCCATTTATTTTACCTTTACAATACTTTTCTAGATTTTAACTAAATTGTAACACCTAGAAAGAAAAATACTACATTTTGTACACAACAAATGTACTATGCCTTAGAGCATAAAAGACCAATCTCTTAAAGTAAATAAGAGAAATCAATCTTTTTTCTCGTGAAAATAAGGCAGGTGTTTTTGATAAGTCAAAAAAACTCAAGCCATTATACACGAAAATGCATTTAATCTTGATGATTAATCTTTTTTAAGATCAAATTTTTCAATGACGTTACTTGCCTGTTTATCAGAGGTAACGCGATTACTTAAAATAATTGAACGAAGGTTTAACAAGGCTTCATCAAAATCATCATTGACGATGGTGTAATCATATTCATCATAGTGAATAATCTCACCTATAGCTTTGCTCATACGCTTTTCGATCACCTCTGGCGCATCAGTTGCTCTTTTAACTAGGCGATTGTTTAGCTCTTGTAGTGATGGAGGCACAATGAAGATACCCTTAGCACCAAGTGTTTGCTTTCTAATTTGTCTAGCACCTTGCCAATCAATATCTAGTAATACGTCCTTGCCCTCATCTAGCCACTTTTCAACAATCTCACGAGAAGTGCCATAGTAGTTATCAAAAACTTTAGCCCACTCATAAAATGCGTTACGAGCAATTAACTCTTCAAACTCAGTGTGTGATACGAAATGATAAGCTACATGATCAACTTCACCTGGGCGAGGAGCACGGGTGGTGTGGGATACAGATAATCTTAACTTATCATCTAGGTTAAATCTTTTTAAAAGTGCATCAATTAAAGATGACTTACCAGCACCAGATGGAGCTGATACGATAAATAAAGTACCTTTACTCATTGTCAGTATGATCTTCTGTGTGGAATAGTTCAAACCAATTTCTTAAAACGCTACGAGCCTCATCAACGCCTACTTTACGTAGTGCAGAGAAAGCAATAATTGTAAAGTTACCACCAAACTCACTTAACTGAGTTCTAACTTCACCAACCATTTCTTTGCGTTTATTGACACCAAACTTATCTGCTTTAGTAAGTAGAATTAAGCAAGGTAAGTTTGCTGCAATTGACCAATCGATGATCATACGATCATGATCTCTAAGTGGAGTTCTAATATCCATGGTAACTACTAAACCGCATAAGCACTTTCTTTGCTGTAAATAATCAGTCATAGCTTTTTGCCATTGACGTTTCATATTTTCAGGTACTTGTGCGTAGCCGTAGCCTGGAAGGTCAACTAGGTACTTTTGTTCTGCTACTTTAAATAAATTGATTAAACGAGTGCGACCTGGAGTACGACTTGTTTTAGCTAAAGACTTTTGATCGCAGATTGCGTTAATTGATGATGATTTTCCAGAATTAGAACGACCAATAATCGCAATCTCAGCTCCGGCATCAGCTGGTAATTTGCTGATATCAGGGGCTGAGGTTACGAATTTAGTTTTTCTAAAATCTAAGACGTTTTTCTTTTCAGGATCCGCCATTATAAATCTTTGTTGTATTGTTCAAGGATGTCATCAGGTGAGATAGTGCCACGACTTTCAAAGTCTTTTAAGGCCTCAAAGCTAGTGTCATCCATTGCAAGCTCTAAATAGAAAACATTGCCACTTTCAGTTTGGAAAGTAACTTTGCCATAAATAGGGTTATCAAGATTAACCGAAATGTTAATTTGAACCTCACGTGGTAATACTAACATTTTTGGCTGTGATTGGTCGATCCTAATATGAAGTTCTTCGCTAATTTGACGAGTAAAATTACCTAAAATTTGGTTCATTAACTCACCTAAGGTATTGCTTACCTCTTCTTGGGTGTAGTTTTTAGCAATCTCTTCATCTGGTAAGCCCATGTTTAACATGTAACCACGGTAAAGCTCCATAGCTGTTTCTTTAGGGAAGTTAATTACTACCATGCCAGAGAAAGAGCCTGTGAACATCACAAAGGTACCGATATCAGGTGAAAGAACAGTCTTAGTGATCTTTTGTACAAGAGGTGCATAACCAGTTTCAAAACCAGTAGCTGAGGTTAAAACATTAGCAACGCTTTGGCATAAGGTTAAAATGATGTCATTGCTATTAACGCATTTCTTTTCACTTGGATTCATTTTTGTTCTCCTATCAACAGTCTTTTAAGCATAGAAGAAATATTGAAAGTTTTATGTGAGGATATTAAAAGAAACAAAAAAAGCGTAGCTTAAATTATGCAAGACTACGCTTTTTTGAGAGCTAGATTACTTTTAAATTTTTAGCTTAAGTTTAACTCTTTAATCTTACGAGTTAAGGTATTACGTCCCCAACCTAAAAGTTTAGCTGACTCTTGTTTGTGATTACCCGTAAAGGTTAAGGTAGCCTCAAGCATTACTCTTTCAAACTCTGGTACTGCCTCATTTAAAATATCGTGCTCACCAGACTTTAACTTACCATCAACCCAAGTACGTAATAGCTCTTGCCAGGTTGCGTTTTCTTTAGCAGCACCTTGTTGCATAGGAGTAGGCTTTGCTTGACTCTTATTTGCGTGCAAGAACTCTGAAGGTAAATCAACTAACTGAATATCACGTCCTGTTACCATGATAGTTAGATACTTACATAAGTTTTTAAGCTGACGTACGTTACCTGGCCATGGTAGACGGCATAAGAAGACTAGAACTTCTGAGGTTAGCTTCTTAGGCTCTGTGTGTGAGTCATTAGCGCTTTGTGCTAAGAAGTACTTAGCTAGTAATGGAATATCATTATTTCTGTCACGTAGTGGAGGAATATTGATATTGATGATATTTAAGCGATAGTACAAATCAGAGTTGAAAGTACCATCATTTATCTTCTCTTCAAGATCATGAGAGGTTGAGGCAATCACTCTTACATTTGCGTGAATTGGTGCGGTGCTACCAATAGGTGTGTACTCTTGATGCTGAATAAGCTGTAACAGACGATTTTGGCAGTCCATTGGCATATCGCTAATTTCGTTAATAAATAAAGTACCGCCATCAGCTTTTACAATTGCACTTTGTGAGAGATCTTTATTTACATCACCAAATAGCTCAAATTTAACCATTTCTTGAGGAATGGATGACATGTTAAGGGAAATAAATTTCTGTCCTTTTCTCTCGCCGTGATTATGAAGTGCACGAGCAACTTGACCACGACCTGTGCCTACTTCACCGTGGATAAGTACAGGAAGGTCTGTTTTGGAAATTCTGCCGATAAACTTAAATACTTCCTGCATAGCAGGTGACTTACCGATGATTTCTGCTTCTTCTGTAGTTTCTTGAGCTACAGGAACATCAGTTTTAGGCTTTTGATTGAGCATCTGTAACATATTAACGCGGTGCACTGCTGCACGACGAATTACGTTAATGGCTTGCTCAATATCAAATGGTTTTGGAAGGTAATCAAAAGATCCTTCTTCATAAGCATCGATTGCAGCAGTTAAATCAGAATGAGCGGTCATGATGATAAAAGGAATGTTTTCATCAATCTCATGAACCTTTTCAATTAACTCTAGACCATCAATGCCAGGCATCTTAATATCAGAGATAATTACGTCAGGGGTCTCATGTTTTAAAGCATCAAGGGCTGCTTCACCAGTTTCAAATAGACGGTGGGTAATGCTATTTGCATCTAGTGCTTTATCAAAAACGAAACGAATACTTGCATCGTCATCGATAACCCAAATCATTGGATTCATAGCTCATTATCTCCTATAAACCTGCTTTTAAAGGCAAAATGATCTTAAAAGCAGTCTCGTGAGCATCACTTACACACTCAATTGTGCCTTTATGACGCTCGATAATATTTAAGGCAATTGATAGACCTAAACCATTACCATTAACCTTTGTAGTCACCATTGGGAAGAATACAGTTTGTTTAATTTGCTCTGGTATCTCAGGTCCGTTATTAGCGATAGTAATAATTACCGCAGTTGGATATTTCTTATCACGAACAATAGTACGAATACTTGCTCTAGTTTTAACAGTGATCTTTGGATTTTCTGTATTGGCATCTTTTAATGCTTGAATAGCATTATTGATGATGTTAATGAGCACTTGCTCAACAGAATCAACATCAAGCTTAAGTTCAGGTAAGGATGGATCATAGTCTCTTACAATCTCAATGCCTTTACCCTCTGCTTGCATTTTTACTAAATTTAAAGTCTTTTCAATTAAATAATGGATATTTACCATTACTAATGGGTTAGGCTTTTGTGGTCCTAACATGTTATTAACTAGGACTTTTAATCTATCTGTTTGCTCAATAATGACCTTTGTATAGTCTTGAATACCATCGACTTTCTTTCCATAGGTCATATCGATAAGCTGAGCTGCACCACGAATGCCACCTAAAGGATTTTTAATTTCGTGGGCTAGATTTCTAATTAAATCACGAGCTGCGTTGTACTGATAGTTTTGCTGTACTTGATTGATAAGTTTTTCTTGATGAGAAATAGTGTGTAATTCTACTAATAAGCCATCAAAATCATCGGTTGCGTAATTAAATACCGCAATATCAACTTTTACAGATTTGCCAGGAAAAAGTGACATTTCAACGCCTGCTGCAGACAAGCCTGTAAAGCTATCATAAAAATTGGTGTTTTTAATGGTATCTAATAGATTAGATTCAGCCTTATCAATAAAGTCGGTTAACTTATGATAGACAATGCGTGAGCGTGAAATTCCGCATAGCTGCTCAGCAGCCATGTTGGCATAGGCAATCTTGAGTTGCTTGTCTGTTAGCATTACAGCTGTAGCTAAGCTTTCAAGTAAATTGGCTTTTTGTTTATCGGACATTTATAGCTCACAGATCGAAATTAGTGCAAAGTCTATTTTTACTCACTTTATCACAAAAATGGAGCATGGCACAAAAATAGTGCATAAATTATTTTTAATAAATTAGCCAAGTTTTAGATAATCTGCTTATATTTCAATAAATAGAACTCTATAAAACAAAAAAACCTGTATTTATAAAAATACAGGTTTTTTAAAAAGATCAATTATAGTGCTTAATTATTCGTCAGCTTTCTTACCGCCAGCTGCACGGAATGCACGCACACGATCTAACTCTGATAAGTTCTTCTTACGGATACGAATGCTTACAGGAGTTACCTCAACTAATTCGTCCTCGTTAATGAACTCTAAAGATTGCTCTAGGGTCATCTTCATTGCAGGAGTTAAGATGATGTTATCATCAGAGCCTGCAGCACGAACGTTAGTTAGCTTCTTAGTCTTTAATGGGTTAACAGTTAAATCGTTTGAACGAACGTGTAAACCAATAACCTCACCTTCGTAAACCTCTTCACCTGGACCTACGAATAGACGACCACGCTCTTGTAAGAACCATAATGCGTAAGGAACAGCTTTACCAGTATCATTTGAGATTAGAACACCGTTCTTTCTCTCACCAATGGTGCCACCTACGTACTCATCGTAGCAGTCAAAGGTGTGATACATTAAACCAGTACCTGAAGTTAAGGTCATATATAGTGATTGGAAACCAATTAGACCACGAGCTGGGATACGGTAGTCTAGACGTACACGACCCTTGCCATCTGGTACCATGTTCTTTAATTCGCCCTTACGAAGACCTAACTCTTCCATTACAGGACCTTGGTTCTCTTCGTTAAGATCTAAGGTTAATACCTCATATGGCTCTAAAGTCTTACCACCTTCTTTATGAAGAATAACCTCAGGACGTGATACAGCTAACTCATAGCCTTCACGACGCATTTCTTCAATTAGAACAGATAGGTGTAACTCACCACGGCCTGATACCTTAAATCTATCTGTATCTTCAGTAGTCTCAACACGTAGTGCTACGTTGTGAACTAACTCTTCACGTAATCTCTCTTCGATGTTACGTGAGGTAATAAACTTACCTTCACGACCTGCAAAAGGAGAGGTGTTTACGCAGAAGTTCATAGAAACTGTAGGCTCATCAACTGATAGTGCTGGTAGTGCCTCAACAGCAGATGGAGCGCAGATAGTATCAGAAATCTTAAGCTCACCTAAACCAGTTACAGCTACGATATCACCAGCCTCTGCTACATCAGTTGCAGCACGACGTAAACCTAAGTAACCTAAAACCTGACCAATCTTACCGGTACGGGTATTGCCATCACGGTCAATAATAGTTACAGGATCATTTGCACGAGCCTCACCACGCTTTACACGACCTACACCGATAACACCTACGTATGAGGTGAAATCAAGTGATGAGATCTGCATTTGGAAAGGACCTTCGGTGTTAGCCTCTGGTGGGCTTACACGGTCAACGATAGTTTGGAATAAAGGCTCCATGTTATCGCCGTGCTCATCTTGAGTTAAGCTTGCCCAACCTTGGAAAGCTGAAGCATAAACAACAGGGAAGTCTAACTGCTCGTCTGTTGCACCTAGGTTATCGAAAAGATCGAATACTTGATCGATTACCCAATCAGGTCTTGCACCTTCACGGTCGCACTTGTTAATAACAACAATTGGTTTTAGACCAGCAGCGAATGCCTTTTGAGTAACGAAACGAGTCTGTGGCATAGGACCATCAACAGCATCAACTAAAAGTAATACTGAGTCCACCATAGACATAACACGCTCAACCTCACCACCGAAGTCAGCGTGGCCTGGGGTATCTACGATGTTAATACGGTAACCGTTCCAGTTAATAGCGGTGTTCTTAGATAGAATGGTAATACCACGCTCTTTTTCGATATCATTTGAGTCCATGATACGTTCTTGACCAACTTCATTACGGTCAAGGGTGCCTGATTGGCGTAGTAACTTATCTACTAAGGTAGTTTTACCGTGATCAACGTGCGCAATAATAGCGATGTTGCGGATTTTCTGAACATCCATTTTAAAACCCTGTGATGTGATGATTAACTCTGATTTGAGTTTAGATATAAAAAAATTCTGCGCTATTTTAGCCTATTTTTGAGCGTTGTATCATATTTTACAAAAAAAGAATGAAAAAAATTTGCTTTGCACCTTTAAGACAAATTACCTTAAAGATTAGGCCTTAAATTTGATAAATATGCCTTTTGCAAAACATTAACTAAGATTACATTTTGAAAAAGCAAGCACTAATAACTAAAATGCAGATTGCAAATGCATATATAATGGCTAAAAAACTGGACGAAAGAGGAAACTGTGAAAGAGCTTTTTAAATATTTTTTTAGTCGTGTCAAAAGAGATTCAATTGGTCTTGAAGCCTCAGCTTTATCTTTTACCTCAATCTTAGCTCTAATTCCTGCAATTAGTGTGATCTTCTATTTCTTTGCTGTTTTTCCTTCATTTTCAGAATTTAGAGAATCTTTAAAGACCTTTGCTAAAGCTAACTTTATGCCAGTTTTTGCTGAGTCTTTAGGTAATTATGTAGGTACTTTTGTTGAGCACGCTGGAAAACTTACAGCTACCAGTACCGTTGTCTTCTTTATCATCTCTTTATTACTAGTACGCTCTATAGATCAATGCCTAAATCGTATTTGGCGTGGTGGTAGACGTAAGCTAGGTACCATGATTGCAATTTATTGGACCTTGTTAACTTTAGGCCCAATTGCACTAGGTATCATTATTTGGATCTTCACAAGAGTAATGGCATTTGCTATTTCTAAAAATGCCGCCCCCGGCCTTCCATTGATGGTTGCTTACTTTATTTTTCCAATTATTATTGAGTGTGCAGTTTTAACTGCATTGTATATAATTGTCCCAAGAGTTAGGGTAAGATTCCAAGATGCACTCTTAGGTGCAGTATTAGTTACTGTAATTTTTGAGGTAAGTAAGAAGTTATTCTCGGTTTTTGTGCTAAACTTCTCTAACTACGAAGCAATCTATGGCGCAATTGCAGTAATTCCGGTATTATTTGTTTGGATTTATATTAACTGGTGGATTGTGCTAATTGGTGCTGAGTTTACCGCAACCTTAGGTGTGGTACGTTCAGGCTTATCAGATGATGTTCCAAGTTTCATGGTATACCTTGCTAACGTAACAGGTTCTACCTTAGGCTCTGATGATATTGTCAAAGCTAAGAAAAAGCCTTCAATAAACATCAAGGTAACTACTAAACCATAAAAAAGTTTTTGATTGGATTTTGGCTGGGGGGTAACTTCCAGCCATTTTTTTTGAAAATTTGGATACTAATTTTGAGAGGATTTGCTTGTAGAGTTCTCTAGATTTTCTTTAGGATTAACCTCTTTCTCTTCTTTCTTTTCGATTACTTCAGCCTTATCTTTGACAATATCAATTGCTTTTTTGATAGTCTCATCTTGAAGATTTGGATTTACCTTTAAAAGTTCACTATTTTCTTGAGTGTAAGTTGAAGTCTCATCTCTTGGAATTACATTCTTATCACTTAACTCTTTTGGAGGTACATCTTTTAGAGCATCTTCGTTTAGTCCTGGTCGCATCTCACCGCGGGTGATTGCTGAGGTGATAAACATCAGTTTATCAAGAGGACCTCTGATGATAAATCTAGTGATACTGTCTTTAGCTAGGGAGACTAAAGTTGATCTTACATTAAGTTCTTTTTTATCTAACTTATAGTTAAATCTAGTAGTGATGTGTGAGGTGATTAAATCGCTTGATCCTTTTCCTGTAAGCGCTCCGTTTTCAATATTGCCATCGATTTTGAGTTTATAAAAACCAACATCTCCATCTTCAATGGAGTTTAAGAATTTACGACTGTCTTTAATGATATAGTCAGTACGTGGTCCACCGTTTAATAAATCTAAACCTAAGTGGGAAACTAAAAGGTTATCACCAGTAACTTTAATGGTGCCTAATAGTCTTTGACTAATTGGTGAAAGATTTTTCTCTTTAACTACCTCTTCGATATCTTGAGCTTTAACATTGCCATTTTTATCAACAGCAATGTATTCTTCTTCATAGTTCTCAACTGTTTTGTTGTTAGCTTGTTGCTTTAAAGTTTGAGCATTATCCGTAAGCTCTTTAGGCTCAACATAATCCTTAGTCTTTAAGTTAATCTCAAGATCAAGTTTTCCATTGAAAAGGTGCTCAGTTAAGTTCGAGTTTAGATCGGAGATATCAAAGTTTTTAGCGTTTAGCTTAAAGCTATATTTGTCATCAGTGTATTCATGACCAAAGGCTGCAGTAAGCTTAGATTTTTGAAACTGAACGCTTGGAACTTTGACGATAAAACCGTCTTTATCTAGGATGCTTTTCGACTCAAAGCTTTTTACAAATAGATCTGAATAATAGCCAGAGTCAAAGTTAAAATCGATATTAGCAACCTCTTCATCAAGATTAGAAAGACCTTGATTAAAGTGTAAATTGTTAGCTTTTAAATAAATTGATTTTATAGAAACAGGGAACTCATTGATAAAAGAAACAAACTCAGTGTTTTCAATTTGCAACTTTTCAATAGCAATATTTTTATCGATGATGTTCTTTTTTAAATAGCCTAAATGATATGGACTAAATTCAATTTTGCCATCTTTAAAGTATAAGCGGTGAATGGTCAGCGGAATTTCATGATCAGCATTTTGTTCATTTTGAGCTTTAAAACTGCCATCAAATAAATACATACCATTTAAGGTATTTCCTTGGGCTTTAAAGTCAATTTGATGGTTGTGAGCATAGGCTTTAACAATTGAATCATCAGCAGTTAACTGTAAACTTGGCTTAGAAATCTCTCCAGCCTTACCCTCAAACTCAAATTCAAATTTATCTTTATTGATAAGAACGTTATCAAGACTGCCTTTAACTTGGCCTAAAAATACATCCTGACTGCTCATAGCAAAAACGCAGTTAGAAATTTCTGCATGAGGAATGAAGATGTTGTAGTTATTAAGTAAATCTTTGTAATCGGTGAAGATGAGTTTGTTTAAGGCTAAACTACTAAAATTCATCTGTGATGTTTTTTGATTAAAGGTTAAATCACCATAAATAGTGCCACCTAAGATCTGTAAACTTAGATTGCTAAGCTTAAGATTGTCATCTTCCATCTCAAGGTTGGTGCTTAATTCTTTGATGTCATAATCATCAAAAGAGCCCTGCTTTACCTTAAGCTCTCCATTTTTAAACTCAAGTTTGCCGTCGGTATTAAGGGTTGCGTGAACGGCACTAAAGCTAGCATTTTTTGACTTTAAACGCTCTGTAGCAAGTGGAGCATCAATTAAGTCGAGCTTTTCAATATTTACGTCTTTAAAGCCAAACTTTTCTTGTTTAAGTTTATCTAAATCTTCATCATTGAGCTTAATACCTTTTGCGTAGAAGTATTTAAAATCTAAGGTATCTGATTTTAAAAGGCTAGGTAAGTCATATTCCATGTAAATCTCATCTACATGGGATTTGTTAAGAGTTACCCCTTTAAGTTTGATGACGTTTGGATAGATTGCAGAAAACTCAATGTTGTCGCAATTGATAGTTAGGGAAGTTCTGTCAGATAAGAATTTTAAAAGAGGTGCTTTGACGTTTTGACCATTGAAAAATAGTACTAGGCCTCCTACTAAGATGCCAATACTAATTACAAAGATCAAAAGATACTTTGCAATTTTTATTGCAAGAGAGCTTTTTTTATTGCGATTTACATTGGCTCTAAACGCCATGTTTAAACATACCTCTAATGGACAACGAAATTAGGAAACCATCTTTTGACTAAGGCTTTACTAGTTTCAATGTCATTTTTGATTAAATCAAGAGCCACATTACGAGCAGGTTCAATTAAGTCAATATCACGATTTACATCAACTACCCTAAATAGATCAAAGCCTTTTTGCTTTTGACCTAAGACCTCGCCAGGACCTCTTAGTTTTAAATCTTCTGCTGCGATTTTAAAACCGTCATTGGTGCTCTTCATAATAGCAAGACGTTGCATAGCAATGTCGTGATCTACATCGTCATTCTTTTTATAAACTAATATACAAAACGACTCTTTAGCACCACGTCCAACACGTCCACGCAATTGATGTAACTGGGCAAGACCTAATTTATCTGCACCTTCAATGATAATAATTGACGCATTAGGAACATCTACGCCGACTTCAATAATGGTGGTAGCTACTAAAATATCGTACTTCTTATCTAAAAATCCTTTCATGACTTTGTTCTTATCAACACTTGATAACTGACCATGAACTAAGCCAATTTTTAAGTTTGGAAGGGATTTTTTTAGATATTTATAAGTCTCTGTTACATTAGCAGTCTCATCTTCAGACTCTTCGATATTTGGGCATACCCAATATACTTGAGTACCTTTTGAGCACACCTCTTTTAAGCGATTTACAATCTGTCCTTTCTTATCATCAGACATGACCGCAGTTGTAATTGGCTTACGACCCTGTGGTAACTCATCAAGTTTAGAAACATCAAGATCTGAGAACAAAGCTAGCTGCAAGGTTCTTGGAATTGGAGTTGCTGTCATCACGAGTTGATGTAAAGTAAGACCGATTGGTGCCTTGTGTAATAGAGCTACTCTTTGATCAATACCAAAGCGGTGTTGCTCATCAATAATCGCAAGAGCTAAATTCTTGTAAGTAACTTCAGCTTGGAATACGGCATGAGTACCAATAATTACGTGGGCAGATCCATCAGCTATAGCTTTTAAGGCAGCCTCGCGCTTAGTACCTTTTACAGATGAAGTTAAGAGTACGCACTTAACATTTAATGGTTCTAAAAGAGCATTTACTTTATCAAAGTGCTGGTTTGCTAGAAGCTCTGTAGGTGCTAACAGTACGCTTTGGAAACCTGCAAAGAAGACATCAAGCATGGACAACACGGCAACCATGGTCTTACCTGATCCTACATCACCATGGAGTAGTCTTACCATTGGCTTATCTTTTTCCATATCGGCGCTAATTTCATTAAATGAGCGCAGCTGGGCATTAGTTAAACTAAATGGTAAAGATTTGATAAAGCTATCAATGCCATCTTGATTAACCTTAATCTCACGACTTAGGTTAATCTCATTTCTGCGCTTTAAACTTAATAAAGTTAATTGATAGGCAATTAGCTCTTCAAAGCAAATTCTTTTAAAACTTGGGCTTAATTCAAGCACATACTTATCCATTGGATTATTCAATGGATAAGGTCTATGACATAGCTCTAAAGCATCAGAGAAAGTAAGATTAAATAAGTTGTATTTTTGAGGTAAAAACTCTGGTAACTTAATTGATTTTAAAGAATCTAAGACATGCTCAACCGTCTTTCTAATTGATGCTTGAGGTACCTTTTCTACGGCGTGATAGACAGGGGTTAATCTATCTTTGACATTAATCTCATCCCCATCTTGTAAGAATGTCACTGTAGGTTGTTGCATGGTGCGAGCACCATTGTATTCACTTACTTTTACTTGACCGAAGGCAAGGATGCGTGAACCTACTTTATAGTTTCTAATTTGATTTGGATAGAGATTAAAGAAAACAGCTTCAATTTGACCGGTCGCATCTTGAAGTCCTAACTTTAGAATATTAACTCTAGAGTTGATAGTGCGCATTGCCACAATACGCGCATCAATTAAAACAAACTGACCGTTTGGGATGATATCTCTAATACTCGTGATCTTAGTTTGATCAAGATATCTAAAAGGGAAGTCTAAAAGGAGATCAAATAAAGTTTTGATCCCCTTTTTATAGAATGAGGCGGTATAGCTTGGACCTAAACCTTTGACGGTTGCAATGTCGGTTGCGTTGTAAAAAGAATCATCAGCACCTGTCATAGAAAATCCAAACTATATGTTTTAACACTGATCTTATAAAAGCTGCTTAATGAAAATTGAAGCACGTAGTCTTTTAACTTTCTTTAAGAGCTTTTGAATTTCCTCAGGGTAGCTCTCAAAACTATCTAAGTCATTCACACTCTTAATTGGAGTGGTTTGTCTTAGTAAGTATTGTTGCTCGTGGTTATACTTCTCTTGCATCTGATGGTATGGATCAGATACTACAAGTCCGTTTTCTAAATCTAGGCTCCATGCACGAGGATTTAAATTATTACCAGTAAGCAGTGCGTAGTTGTTATCTACAAACATGCCTTTTACGTGATAAGTGTTATCGCCATCCTTCCATAGCATGATCTTAAGTAAGCCACTATCGATATGCTCTTGGTTTTTAGCCACAAAATCACGCAGATTTTGCTCATAGATGTAAGGAACAGCACCAACTGGTGAGAAACGTTCGCCTTCACGAATAAAGAAGTCATTAGCTCTCTTATCACCTACAACTAAGGTAATATTAACCCCTCTATCTAAGGCATCTTGTAGAGCCTGGCAAATAGGCTTTGGAGGGTTAAAGTAAGGAGTGCAGACAAATAATTTCTCTTTAGCAGCACCTAATAACCATAAAATGGTGCGATTTAACTGATTACCTTTCTTGCCAAGGCCAGAGATTGGGGTAATACCAACTTGGTATTGGTTAATCTTATGGTTTTGTACTGTGTATTGCACTAAAGTTAAATGACGTCTTAATTCTTTGATTTCCTCTCTCATGTCTTTAGCTGACTTAACTTGCCCTTGAGAGAAATCTTGAACTGCAAAGTTAGTGTGGAAAGCATTAGTTGCAAAAGCACACATGGTGTTAGCAAGTTCTTTAGAATGAATTTCGTGGTATCTATCTAGACGGTATCTATCTTCAAAACCCATGTAGACATTATTGATGCTAGCGCCTGAATAAAGCACGGTATCATCAAAAACAAAACCTTTTAAGTGCATTACACCAAAAACTTCACGACGCTTTACAGGTACTCCATAAATGGCAGGTGGATTCTCGTTATTTTGAGCCATCTTATAGTAAAGCTCTGAGTTACCTAAGCTAGGTCCTTTACCAATTAGACCACGCTGAGCTCTATGGAAATCTACATATACTCTAATGTAAAGCTTTGGATTTTTGTTCTTAGCATCATATAGAGCTTGTAGAACTTGACGGCCAATATCGTCATCTTGAAGATATAAAGCCGTAATTAAAATACGCTCACGAGCAGAGGCTATAAGCTCTAGAATTCTGTTTAGGCAACGATGAGGTGTTTCTAAAATATTGTATTCTGATACATCTACAGGAATAGTAGGTAACTGCTGTAATCTAGTCTGGCAGTATAAAGCACCAGGTAAACTCTTAGACTTCTTCCAAAATGGCATGATAACTCCTAAATTGCAGCTGTTGCTTTATTTAACCAAGTGATTTCATCATCAGTTAATGATGTAGCAGCATTGTTAATTACATTATTCACATTTTGATGGTAATTGTTAAGCCATTCTACTTCTTTTTGTGATAATAACTCTTTAACAATAAATCTTGTGTCAAAAGGCACTAAAGTCAAAGGTGAAAAACATAGCATATGTTGCATGCCAGGTTGAGCACATTCTAAAACTACTAATAAGTTTTCAAGTCTAATTCCGTACTCTCCTTCTTTGTAGTAGCCTGGCTCATCAGAGATAATCATACCTGGCTCTAAAGGAATAGTAGATCTATGAGATGAAATAACTTGAGGACCTTCGTGAACTGAGAGTACATGTCCTACGCCATGACCTGTTCCATGGGCAAAGTCGTAGCCTTGCTCCCAAAGTGGGCGACGTGCTACAGCGTCAATTTGTAGACCAGACGTACCTTTAGGGAAAATTAAGGTTGCTAGTGCTATATGAGATTTAAGCACTAAGGTATACATCTTCTTAATCTCATCACTTAAATGAGGACCGACTAAAACCGTTCTTGTAATGTCAGTAGTACCTTCGATAAAGTGCGCACCAGAGTCAATTAAGTAAACACTATCTGTGCCTAAAGCTTTTGGCTTATCAACGGTTGCGTGATTATAGTGGCACATCGCTGCATTTGGTCCTAAGGCTGAGATAGTTGCAAAGCTTGGCTCAATAAAACCTGCTTCTACTTTTCTAAATCCTAGAGCGCGGTTTGCAAGCTCAGCTTCATCAACTTCACCTACACGGCGCACAAAAGCTTCGTCACTATCGGTTGGCTTTTCAAGATTAGTTAGCTTATCAACCCATGATAAGAAACGACACATCGCAATACCATCTTTGATATGAGCTTTGTATTCGCCAGCAATTTCAATATGGTTCTTGCATGCTTTTGGCATTTGGCACAAACCTAAACCTTCAACGACTTTAGCACCACCTGCGTAGAGCTTTAACATGGTATGCGCATTAGTAGTTTCAGGATCGATATATACGGTGCAACTAGATTGGCAAAGTCTATCTAGAACATCATCAAATCTATCTTCTGGGAAGATATCAATGTGACCGATGTGCTCTTGAAGTTGCTCGACTATGGTGTCATCTTTAAAGTGACCTGGATTGATATACCACTCTAAAGCCTCATTTGAATAAGCAACCATACGACAGTTGATAACAGGTAAATATGCTCTATCCCTTCCTCTGATATTTAAAAGCCAACAAATACTCTCAGGATCGGTAATTACTGTGGCATCTAAGTCCTTTTCACGTAAAGTTTTAGCTATTTGCTGTCTTTTTTGAGGGGATGGACAACCATTGTATTCGTCAGGGAAAATCATAATATCTGAAACTACAGCCTCAGGTTTATCTTCCCAAATCTTATCAACTAGGTTTTCTGTTGTAGCAACAAGTTCAATGTTATAGCTTGCAAGATCTGCTTTTAGCTTATTGTATTCATTGAAACTAATGCAGTTTAAATCGATACCTACTTTTGAGTTTTTAGGTAGAACTTGTCCTAAATAGGCACTTGGGTAGAAACTAGCAAAATTAAAATCATCAAAAAGATCAGTATTAATTTGCTCTTTTACTTGTACCACGTAGCGACCATCAACAAATACTGCGCAGTCTTTTAATTCTTCATGCTCACTGTCGGTATTCTGAGATGAAACCATTGAGCTTTTATCGTCATGCTCATATTTTTGAGGAAGGCATACTACTACGTAACCGGCGCTTCCGGTAAATCCTGTTAAGAACTTAATTCTTTCGCCATCTTCATTAAGTTCATAGGATAAGTACTCATCATCGTGAGTTACGATAAGTGCATCTAGATCTTGTTCTACTAGAATGTCTCTTAATTTTTGAACTCTTTGCTCGTAAATATTCTTATTCTGATCTGACATTTTCTTAATCTCTTTGAGAATTCACTATTCAAAGTGAATATTCTTCTCATATTTTTGATCTTACCACAGCGTGAGAACAGTATCAAAAAACGCCTCTTTGAGTGTACAATCTGTATAGAAAACAAATTGTAATTACACAAGGAAAATCATGAGCGATTTAAACAACCCTTTATTAAATTATTCTGGCCTTCCACCATTTTCTTCAGTAAAACCTGAATGCATTAAAGAAGCAGTGGTTAGCGCTATTGAAAAATGTAAAAAGACCATTATTGATGTAAGTGAGAAATTTAAAGCAGAGCCTACATGGGATAATGTAGTAGCTCCGGTTGAAGAGAGCGATGATCTTCTATCTAAAGTATGGTCTGTAGTATCTCATTTAAACTCTGTTAACAACACTCCTGATCTTCGTGCAGTTCACGATGAGTGCTTACCAATTTTATCTGAGTTTTCAACTTGGGCAGGTCAATACAAGCCTTACTTTGAAGTTCTAAAGAAAATTGAGTCATCTGATGCTTTCTCACTACTTTCAAAACCACAGCAAAAGGCTATCAAAAATTCAATTCGTGATTTTAAGTTATCAGGTATTGATTTAAATGAAGCAGATCAGAAAACTTATGCGCAAATTGAATCAAAGCTATCAGAGCTTACCTCAAGGTTTTCTAATAACGTTTTAGATGCAACTCACGGCTATACCTTACATGTAACCGAACTTGAGAAGTTAAAAGGTCTACCAGAAGGTGCTTTAAAGCTTGCTAAAAATGAGGCTGAAAATCGCAAACTTGATGGCTATGTATTCACTTTAGAGATGCCTTCTTATTTACCATTTTTAACTTACTGTGAAAACAGAGAGTTACGCCACGAGATCTATGTTGCTTACAACACAAGATCATCAGAAATTGGTCCAAATGCTGGTAAGTGGGACAACGCTCCTATTATGGAGGAGATCTTAAAGCTTCGTCATGAGCTAGCTAAACTTTTAGGCTTTAAGTCATATGCTCATTTATCACTAGCAACTAAGATGGCTGATGCTCCTGAAACTGTAGTTGAGTTTTTAAAAGATTTAGCTCATAAGTCTCACAAGCAAGGCTTAAAAGAAGTTGAAGACTTACGCCAATATGCTAAATCACAAGGTTTAGATGAGCTACAGCCTTGGGATATGGCTTTCTATTCAGAAAAGTTACGTCAAGAAAAGTATTCATATTCTGAAGAAGAACTTCGTCCATACTTCCCAGAAAATGTAGTTATTAAGGGAATGTTTGAGTGTGCTCATCGCTTATATGGCATTAGCTTAAAAGAACGATTAGGCGTGGATGTTTGGAATGATGCCGTAAAGTGCTTTGATGTTTACGAAGATAAGTTTGGCTCTCGTATTGGTTCATTATTTATGGACTTATACGCTCGTCCTGGCAAGAATGGTGGTGCTTGGATGGATGAGTGCTTAACTCGCAGATATCGTGCCGATGGTGCGCTACAGTTACCTGTTGCCTATCTAATTTGTAACTTCACTCGTCCTGTCAATGGTAAGTATTCAGAGCTTACTCACGATGAAGTAGTTACCATGTTCCACGAGTTTGGTCATACTCTAAATCAGCTTTTAACTAAGATTGATATTTCAGATGTATCAGGTATCAATGGTGTGCCATGGGATGCTGTAGAGCTACCAAGTCAGTTTAATGAAAACTTTGCTTGGCAAGAAGAAGTTCTAAAGTTCTTATCAAGCCATGTTAAAACTCATGAACCACTTCCAAAAGAGAAGTTAGATGCTGTTTTAAAGGCTAAGAATTTTGAATCTGCTATGGCAATGCTACGTCAAATAGAATTTGCTTTATTTGATTTTAGAATTCACCTTGAATATGACCCATCTCTTGGTGGTCGCATCTTTGAGATTTTAAATGAGGTCAAAAAAGAGGTTGCGGTGGTTCCTAACTTTAAAGACAGCCGTTTCCCAAATAACTTTACTCATATTTTCTCTGGTGGCTACGCAGCAGGTTACTACAGCTACAAGTGGGCTGAAGTGCTAGCAGCTGATGCTTTCTCATTATTTGAGGAAAAAGGTATCTTTAATAAGAGTGTAGGTAAGTCATTTGAAGAGTTAATTCTAGCTTGTGGTGGTGCAAGTGATCCTATGAAGAACTTTGAAGACTTCCGTGGTCGCAAGCCATCTGTTGATGCTTTATTAAAGCAAAGCGGCATTGAGGCTTAAATAAAAATGGCAACTTTGTTAAGGTTGCCATTTATTAAAGTTTTCTGATTAAAGCTTTTTAGAGCCTATCTTCTTTTGAAGGTAGGCTTTGCTTTTTTAAGTTCATCAGGATCAGGTAGGATTAAACCACCAATACTTACGGCAGGAGCACCTACAATAGATCTAGTCTCGTGATTTACTTCAACAACTCTTACTTTAATCTCATCACCTAGCTTATTTACAAGCTCACCTTTAACAAAGATTTCACCAGTATCACCTTGTAAAGTTAAGTCTTCTTTGCTTGATGAAATATAAGAGAATGGAATGAAGATCATCGCACCATTATCTTCTAACAGTACTTTTAGACCACCACGGGAAACATCAAAGATGGTTGCCTTAAATACAGTCTTTTTAGCAATCTCTGGCTCTAAGAACTCAACATATAACCAATCACGTACATCGCGCTCAGCCATACGATTAGTGCGTCTTGCCTCATTCATCTCTTTTAAAAGATCTTCATTTGGCAGTGTTGGCTTATTAGTATTAGCAATTAAAGACTTTAATAGTCTATGGTTTACCATATCGCCATACTTACGGATAGGAGAGGTCCAAGTTGCGTAGTTTTCAACACCTAAAGCATAGTGTGGACCTGGAGCAATACCAATTTCTGAGTATTCTTGGAGACGGCGAATACGGCTATCTAAATAATCGTCATTATTGGCAATTGCAAAACGACGAATTGCGTTGTACTCATCGATGGTATTGAGCTTGTTCTCATCAAATGGGCAGTGCTCTTTGTTTAAAAGCTCGATAATATCTTTCTTCTTTTGCATATCAAAGCCTTTGTGGAGGTTGTAAATACCACAATTTAGCTTTTGAGCAAGGAAGTTACCTGCTGCTACATTTGAGACGATCATTGACTCTTCAACAATCTGATTGGCAATACGTCTGAAATTGATCTCGATATGATCAAGAGCGCCGTTATCTTTTAAGATAAACTCATAATCTGGACGATTTTTAAAAGCTGCAGCATGAGTATTTCTGTAGCTATCGCGAGCATGAGTAAACTCAACTAATAAATCTAAAACACCTTTGATTTCATCGGTTGGCTTAAAGGTAGCACCTTCAACACCTTCTAAGTAATCAGAAATCTCGTTATAGATTAACTTACCCTGAGACTTGATAGTTGCAAGTTTAAACTCTGTCTTATCAATTAAGATCTCGCCATCAGAAGTTACAGTCATGATACCAACTAAAGCTGGTCTTTCTTCATCAGCTCGTAATGAGCACAGATTTTGAGAAAGCACACGAGGTAACATTGGGATATCACGACCTGGAAGGTAGATTGAGAAAGCTCTGTGAGATGCAATATGATTTAACTCATCAGTTTCTGCAACATAACCAGTTGGATCGGCAATAGCTACAAAGAGTTTGAAGTTCTCTCCATCTTTTTCAATGTATAAAGCATCGTCCATATCTTCAGTGTGAGCTGAGTCAATGGTTACAAATGGAATAGAAGTTAAATCCTCACGAGGAAGATCTGTCTCCTTAAACTTAAAGTCCTCGTCTGATGGCTCACATAAAGGTAAATCATAACGACGTAGACTTACAGTCCATGGAGCTTTAGGATCATCTTTTGCGCAGACAAATTCATCTAAGCTTGCTCTAAAGAATTTTTTCTCTAAAGCATGAGCAGTTAGATTACAGATAACAAAATCACCATTATTTAATTTATGGCTCTTATCTTTTCTCTTGTCATCTACCTGAATTTTGGTTTTGATATTTGGGTGATCAGGAATTACGTTAAGTTTGCCTGATACAAATAGAACTTTTGCTACGAATCTTGTTAAATAAGGCTCAATTACTTTTTCTGGAACGGCGTGAGATTTACCTTGACCATCTTCTTCGATAACGGCTCTGATCTTATCGCCGTTAACTAAGTTTTTCATATCATTTGGGGTTATGAAAAATGAATCTCTATCAACTTCTAAGAAGCCAAAGCCTCTATCAGTTGCCTTAACATAGCCTTCTTTTTTTACTTTTTCTTTTTCAAAATTATTTTTGAGCTGACGTAGCGCAGGATCGTCAAATAACATGCTTTTCTCCGGTAAATATTTCAGCACAATTATACATGCCCACTTAGCAAAATTTGTAAAAAATGGCCAAAAAGCTTGTAAATACTTTAAAATAGGGGAAATTTGAATTAAATAAGTGCTAGAAGAACATGTTCTTTGAAAGTCGACAAAATTCCTTTAATCTTTCCATTCTATTTGCGCTCACTAATTGCGCTCTAGGCTGTGCCTTAGGTTTTTACTATGGCAAGTTCAATCTAACCACAGCTTTTGTTTCTATTTGTATTATCTTATGTGGTTGCTGTATTCAAGCTTTATGTGGATATTCAATCGATTACTCAAGAGCTTATAAAAAGCATTTACAAGATAAAAAGTTAGGTAAGATGTCTCCTATAATGATAGGCGAGATCACATTAACGCAGCTTAGAAAGCGTATGGCTTTAGGTGCGTTAGTAGCAGGTTTCTTTGGCGCTGTGGCTATCTTTTTATCAGTTGGTAACAACATCCAGATCTTCTCATGGATGATCTTTTTATGTGTGCTGGCCATTCTCTTAACCCTTTTTTATACAACTAAAGCCATTAACCTCTATAAAGGCTTAGGCGCAATTGCCATCTTTGTGCTGTTTTCCTTTATCTCAATTTATGGCTCGCAGTTTATGGTCGTAGCAGCTTCTCACTACACCATTGATATGTACCCAGATGCTTTTTCTTTGTCAATTTGCGCAAGCTGTAATTCTTTGATTATTCTCTATGTAAGAAGCATTAGAGTAAATGTGGCAGAGTGCAATAAGAAAACTTTAACTCAAGTGATCACCTATGAGATTTCATCTTTATATGTGTTAGCATTACTTGCCTTGAACATTATTTCCTCGGTTTTAGCTTGTATAATGTCGCACCGAGCATATGAAGCTTTCTTCATTATTTTAGGCTTCATGCCGATGAGCTACTTCGTTTATACAATTATTAAAAGTAAGAGATCTGCTAATTTGTTAAGACGCAGATTTAATCAGCTCCTTACTTGTTGCTCATTCAATAATGCTATTTGGATGTTAGTGTTATTTGCTGAATATCTGCTTTACTATTAACTTTTACAAACTTTAAATTTTCAAACTACTTTGAATAAAGAGACGCTATGTTAAAAGATTGGTTAAGTGAAATGCGTATTAAGTCACTATTGTTGGCTTTTACTAATTGCGCTTTAGGCTGTGGTTTAGGTTTTTATTATGGTGTGGTGTCTTGCTATACCATGTTTACAGCCTTCTTAATTGTGTTAACTGGTGTTCTCTTACAAATTTTAAGTAATTTTGCCGACGACTATGGCGATGCAATTAAAAGTGCCGATGGTCCAAATCGCTTAGGACCAATTCGTGCGGTGATGATAGGTTCAATTTCACTTACTTCGCTTAGAAAATCAATGGCAACTGTGACCTTAATGGCTATTGCAACCGGCTCCGTAGCGCTTTTATTAGCTGTAGGCGGTGATTTAGAGCTTTTATCTTGGTTTGTCTTTTTAGGTATGCTTGCAGTGCTTGCTGCCATCTTTTATACCATTGGTATGGCTTATGGTTATAAAGGATTTGGCGATGCTGCAGTATTTATCTTCTTTGGCTTAGCTGCGGTAATTGGCTCGCAACTTTTAGTAATGGCAGCATCAGGTCAAGGTATTGAGTTTTATCCTGATACTATTTATTTAGCAATTGCAGTAGGTCTTCAGTCGGTAATGGTGTTACATGTAGCCTCAATGCGCGATATTGTTGAAGATAGGTTATCTGGTAAAAAGACAATTGCAGCTCGTCTTGGACCTAAATTATCCTCTGTTTATCTTTTAGGCTTATTCGCTGTCTCTTCACTATTATCCTTAGGCGCTTGTTTTACCTCACACAAAGTTTGGGAATGTGCTTTAGTAGGTGTGGCTTTAATTCCACTTGCTGCCTCTTGCTATAGAACTTGTATTCACTGTGAGGAAGGCTCTTTAATTGCAAAAGAGCGTAAGTTTTCTTTATTAGGTTGTGCTGTGCATAACCTCATGTGGATGTTAATCTTAACCTTAGATTTTTGGGTTTACTATTAAGCTTTTTAGAAGTTTATAAAAGAAAAAAAGCTCTTAGGTACACAAAACTTAAGAGCTTTTCTTTTAGATTGCGTGTAAGCTTTAGCGCTTGTAGAACATTCTAGTAAAGCACAGTAATACCGGCAAAATCTCCAAACGTCCAAAGATCATATCAGCACTAAATAACAAACATAGACCTTCTGAAACATTACTAAAACTTGTAGATGGGTTTAAGGTAGTACCCATAGCAGGTCCAATGTTTGATAAACAAGAAATAGTTGCAGTAATTGAATCACCTAAATCCAAGCCAAAAGCAGAGGCGATAACAGCTGAGATAATACCTAGGAAGATATAACTTACAAGATAAGTAATTACAGATGATAAAGTTGAATTGTCGATAACCTTACCGTTGAATCTTGGCTCTGAAACTACATGTGGGTGAATAAGCTTTTTGAGCTGGGTACTAAACATGGAAATACAGATCTGCAAACGGAAGAACTTAATACCGCCAGAAGTTGAGCCAGAGCATCCACCAATAGCTAAGATCATTAAAAACAATATAGAGGCTACAGGATTCCACAAGGTGAAATCTTCTAAAGCATATCCTGTAGTTGAGGTTACCGCTACTACATTAAATAAAGCTACGCGAATAGCTTTTTCCATGTCATAGTCGTTTGAATAAATTAAAGTTAAAGCCACTATACCTGCGACAAAGGCATTTAAGAAGACATATCCACGGATTTGTTGATCTTTAAAAAAGCCTTTAATGTTACCTGTAAAGGTAGACAAGATAAGTAGAAATGGGAAGGATGAGATCACCATAAAGACGATGGTTACATACTGAATAAATGGAGTAGTTCCATTCATCGAAGCATCAGTTGTGGTCATACCACCGGTTGCTACTGTACACATTGCTGTAACAATAGCCGTAAATAAATCAAAGCCACCTAAGACGTAGAAGAAAGAGCATAAAGCAAGCTCTGCTACGTACCATAAGAATAAAGATAACATCATGGTTTTAACATGAGGGGTGAACTTTGAAGAGTCATCAAAGGATTGGGACTCGGTTTTGAAAATACTCATACCGCCCATTGCAGAGATAGGCAAAATTACTACCGCTAAACCTACGAATCCTACGCCTCCGAAGTATTGCAAAATACCACGCCAGAGGATAATTGCTTGAGGTCTGGTTTCAAGCTTAGTAATTACTGTAGAGCCTGTTGTAGATAAAGCAGAGCATGATTCAAATATGGATTGGCAAAAATTAATATCAGGTAATTGATAATAAAAAGGAATTGCTGAAATTAAAGCTACCATTACCCACAGAAGCGTTGTAAATAAGAACAACACTCTAAGGGATGGGTACTGACCTGCCTTTTGACCAATTTTTTTACAAATAAGGGCGATAGTTAAGCTAATAACTGCTGTTGCAATAAAAGCTGAGACGCCGGTTGTGCCATTGTATAAAGCAAACAAAGCAGGAATAAAGGCTACAAATCCAAAGAAAAGTAGCGCTGGGGATAAAAGCTTTGCAACTAAACGAAAATCGATTACCACTTTGGTATCCAAAATGAGAATGGACGGCACATTCTTACAAGTTTACGCATTTGTGAATGGTCATCTAAATATGCAATGATCCTATCTTTATCTTCAAAGACAAGATCGTTGGTAATTTGTAAAAGCTTGCGTCCGCGAATTACTAAACCTAAAGTTACGCCTTTAGGTAGATTTAAAGACTCTGACTTTTTACCCACAATTTTTGAAGTAAGCTTTGAGCCTTCAATCTTAAATTCAATAGCCTCAGACTTACCTTGACGATACAAGTGTACGTTCTCCACACTTTCTTGGCGAATTAAAGATAGTAAGGCTGAGATAATTGAATCTTTAGGAGAGACTACAGTATCAATGTCGCTCTTATCATTAGCTGTTAAGTCAACGTAAGAGTCACTTTTTAGAATAGCTAAAGTTTTTACATTGTGGACTCGGTGCAAAATTAAAGATGACATGATGTTAGTATCATCTTTAGGGGTAGCCGCAATATACAAATCAGTGCTATCTAAGTTCTCTTCCTTCATAAATTCCATATCCATAGGATCGGCATTGTAAATTTCAACACCTGTATCATGAAGGTTTAAAGCGGTCTTTTTAGCACGAGTATTATCCATCTCAATAAGCTTTACTTTATAGCGCTCTGACAATGAGCGAGCAAGAGAGTCAGCAATGTGAGTACCACCAGAGATGGTAATATTTTTATCACCAGTTGAGAGTTTTCTTAATGCTGATAATTGAGATAAAGCTCTGTCTCTCTCACAGCAGAAGAATACCTCATCGCCTACTTTAAAGACCTCTTTTTCAAGATTAGTAAGGTAAGTATCATCACGGTATACAGCTAAAATGGTTGCTTTGCCGTCGTACTCATTGAAAAAGACCATGGACTTACCTAACAGCTTGCCACCAATTTCAACTTTAGCACTAGCTACAATAATGCGGTTATCGCAAAATGAGCCGTACTCAGTGATACCAGGCAGCTCAATCATGGCCATTACATTTTGAGTAATTAAATGCTCGGTAGCGATAATATGGTCAATAGGAATACCGTTAGGTCCAAAAAGATCGCTTGCCTCTTCTAGGTATTCAGCTGATCTTAGACGGGCAATTTTACGAGGGATCTTAAATAAAAATTGACCTACGCAGCAGGCAGTAATATTAGCTTCATCATCTGATGTTGTGGCAACTAGAAGTTCAGTGTTTTCAGCGCCTGCTCTACGTAAGGTAGTAGGAGAAGATGGATTGCCAATAACTACACGTAAATCTACGCGGTTACCAATATCTTGCAATGCTTCTTGATTAGTATCTGCAATGGTTACAGCATGTCCTGCGTTTACTAGATACCTAGCAAGCTCAATACTTACATCGCCAGAGCCTAAAATTATGATCTTCATACGAAATTATTCTTTTACAAACCTTGCATAGAAGAAACCGTCAGAGTTGTTCTCACCAGGTAGTCTTTGATAGGTTTCAACTTCAGTACCATTCATCTTAAATGGTAAAAGTTTAGCGTCACTGTGACGAGCTAAGAATTTTTCTACCTGCTCAATATTTTCACGCTTTAGAATTGAGCAAGTAGTAAAGACTAAGATACCGCCTTGTTTAAGTTTAGAAAAAGCATTATCTAAAATTAAAGCTTGGGTATTTACCAAAGTTTCAATATCCTTTTGACGACGTAGCCACTTAATATCAGGGTGACGACGGATAACTCCAGTACCAGAGCATGGTGCATCAACTAAAACTCTGTCAAAATCACCCTCAATTTTGCTTACATCTTGTGAAAAATCAATTGCTACTAAATTAGCTTCAATGCCCAAACGCTTAAAGGTTTTCTCAGTGCTCTCAAGACGTTTTTCATCAATATCACATGAGGTTAGAGTAACTTTAGCTAAATCTTTGATGTGGGCACTTTTTCCACCAGGGGCGGCACAAGTATCTAATACCTTTTGACCATCTTCTAGGTTTAACAAAGGGGAGGCTAGCTGCGCTGCTAAGTCTTGCACACTTACATAACCTTGTTGGAAATGGGGCAGTCTGTCAACAGATACAGGCTCTTCTAAAAGAATAGTACAAGGGCTCTCTTCAACAATGCTTGCGCTAATCTCATGCTCTTCTAGAAGCTTTAAATAATCTACAGTTGAGATCTTAGAGTTTTCAACTCTTAAAAACATTGGAGCATGTTCATTAGAGTTTTTCATGATCTCTAAGGTTTTCTCTTCACCATAGTTATTGACTAGTTCTTCATATAACCACTTAGGGAAAGAAAACTCAACGCAAGGATCGCTACTGTGAGTTAAATGCGCACCTTCTCTTAAAAAACGTCTTAAAACGGCGTTAACCATGCCGGTAAAATTACGGCATTTACATAGATCGCAAGCGCCAACAGTTGCTGATACTACAGCATGAGCAGGCGCTCTTGTATAAAGAATTTGGTAGATTGCACAGATAATTAAATCACGAGCTACATTAAATCTTTGATTGATAGAGTGATCTAAAAGAGCATTAGCTGTTGTTGCTAGTAATCGTCTGTGACGTAAGGTTCCATAGACAATTTCTTGGACTAAAGCTCTATCTCTGTCATCTAAATCTTTAGTGTATAAAGGCAAAGCCTCAGTTAAAGATTTACCTTCTTCAATTGCATTTACGCAAAAGGCAGCGGCTGCACGAGAGGCTGAACCTTGAGCAATGCTTGGTTTGTTTGATTTATGTTTCTTAAAAAAAGGCTTTTTATTAAAGCCTTTCTTTGCGTAAGGATTATCTGCCAAATTGAGTACCTACACTAAATTCTTCTTTACGTGAGCGAGCTAAATCACTTGCTTTAACTTGGCCTTTGCCAGGTGCTTGAATGGTAATTAACTTCACGCAACCTGTGCTACAAGCTACGTTAATACCTTCTTTATCGATACTTACAATACAGCCTGGAGTTCTACCTTCATTATCAACATCACTTACTTTTGACATAAAAACTTTGTATTTAACATCATTTAAAGTAGTAGTAGCAACAGGCCATGGAGATAGACCACGAATGGTTCTGTCTACAATCTTTGAGTCTTGATTAAAGTTTATTGGAGATTCATCTTTGCTAATCTTTTTAGCATAAGTTACCAAACTTTCATCTTGAGGGGTAGCTACAGCAGTACCATCTAAAATAGAAGGTAAAACCTCAATTAAAGTTTTAGCACCTAAAGTTGCTAATCTATCAAATAAAGTCCCCGAGGTATCAGTATCATCAATTTTTAAAGTAGCAATCTTAAAGACATCACCTGCGTCTAATTTAAGACCTACTTTCATGATGGAAACGCCTGTCTCTTGATCTCCATCTAATAGTGAGCGCTGAATAGGAGCAGCACCACGATATTTTGGGAGAATTGAACCATGAACATTGATACAACCGCATTTTGGTGCATCGATAATTCTTTGTGGAAGAAGAATACCGTAAGCTACGACAATACATAAATCAGCATTTAAATCTTCAAAGGTTTTTATGTCATTTTCATCTTTGAAGTTTAAAGGGGTATAAACATCAATACCATGCTCTAGAGCTAAAGCTTTAACAGGAGATGGGCATAACTTATGACCACGACCTGCTGGTCTATCAGGTTGGGTGTAGACAGCAATAGGCTTAATACCTGCATCTAACAGAGCTTGTAAATGAATAGATGCAAAGTCAGGAGTACCTGCAAAGATAATTCTCTTATCCAAATTTATTGACCTTCTTTTTGAGCTTTAAGATCTTTTACATACTTTGCATATTTCTTGTGGACACGTTCACGCTTTAAACGGCTTAACTTATCCACGAAAACTTTGCCATATAAATGGTCAATTTCATGCTGAAGACAAATTGCTAAAAGACCATCCACGTTGTCAAAGATCTGTTTATTACCTTCAAGATCTTGATATTCAACAGTACATCTTTCATAGCGCTGCACTTTGTCGTTATAGCCAGGAACTGAAAGACAACCTTCCTCAGATTCAATTAGGTCACCTTCTAGCTTTTTAATCTCAGGGTTAATTAAAACAACTTGATTATTACCTTGTGAGCCATCTTCTTCAGGAAGATCAATAACCACAATTTTTTCATTGACCCCAATTTGAGGTCCAGCTAAACCAATACCATCATTCTTATACATAGTGTCAAACATGTCTTTAGAAAGCTCTTTTAGCTTGTCATCAAAAACAGTGATGGTTTTGTTTTCTCTTCTTAAGATCTCGTCTGGGTAGATTACAACTTCTCTAATAGCCATATAATTCCTCGTTTTTAATGCGAGAATTTTAACATTTTTAAGCTTTTTTTGCTAAAGTTAGCTAAGGTGTAAGATAAATAAGCTTTAAAGAAAAAAAATGAATCAAGAAACTGAAGAAAACTTAAAAGAAGGCTCGCCTTGTCCTCTATGTGGAAAACCTCTAGTCATACGTCATTCTAGTCATGGTGATTTTTTAGGTTGCTCAAATTACCCAGAGTGTTCATTTTTAAAGCCAATTGCTGTACATCACACAGTTGTAGTTTTAGGTGATGTAGGGGCTAATTGCCCTCGTTGTGGTGCTCCGCTTGAAGTAAAAAAAGGCCGTTTTGGTATCTTTATTGGTTGTTCAAATTATCCTGATTGTAACTATGTCCACAACCCTCAAGAGAGTTTGAATATTGAGTGCCCAATTTGCAAAAAAGGTAAACTTACCCAAAGAACCTCGCGCTCTGGGCGTATGTTTTATGCCTGTTCAAATTACCCCGATTGCACTTTCTCTTTAAATGGTAAACCGGTAGCTAAAGCCTGTCCTAATTGTGGCTTTCCTTTGATGTATGAAAAGAAATTTAAGGCAGGTATTGGTCTTGTGTGTGGTAATGAGCTTTGTGAAAGTAGAAAAAAGCGCAAACACCTAATCATTCGCCCTAATTCCTAATATAATTAGGTAACTTTTATTTTGAGGATTAAAAAATGTCAAAAGCATTCGTTTCAATCATTATGGGCTCTGACTCAGATTTACCACTTTTAGAAAATACCATGAAGATCTTAAAAGGCTTTGGTATTCCATTTGAAGCACGCGTAGCATCAGCTCACCGTACCCCTGATGTTGTAAGTGAGTATGTAGCAGATGCTGAAAAGCGTGGCTGTGCAGTATTTATTGGTGCAGCAGGCCTTGCAGCTCACCTAGCAGGTGCTATTGCAGCTCGTACAACTCGTCCTGTAATTGGTATTCCATGTGATGGTGGCCCACTATCTGGTATTGATGCCTTATATTCAACTGTACAGATGCCAGGTGGTATTCCGGTTGCAACTGTAGCTGTAGGTAAAGCCGGTGCTAAGAACGCAGCTTATCTAGCAGCTCAAATTATTGCGCTAACTGACTCTGAAATTGATGCTAAAGTTAAGGCAGATCGTGCTCAAGCATCTAAAGATGTAATGGCAAAAGATGCTGCACTTCAAGAGAAAATTAAGAGCATCTAATGAGCGCTAAAGTAACTAATAGCATTAAAGACGCTGCATTAGTTATACAACAAGGAGGGGTAGTTATCTGCCCCTCTGAAGGTGTGTATGGCATCAGTTGTTCTTTATTTAATGAAGATGCTATTAAAAGAGTTATTAAAATCAAAGAGCGCGATATTGCTAAAGGTTTAATTATTGTTGATAGCTCACTTGATACTTTAAAAACATATCTTGATGAAAAAAGAGTTGATGATAAGTCAAAAGCTCTTTTAAAAAAGTATTGGCCAGGCCCTCATACCTTTGTACTTCCAGTAGTTAAAACCTTTAATAGTACCGCTTTACGTGAAAATCACACAGTTGCTATTAGAATTACTGCAAATGAGTATTTAAGTGCACTTTGTACTATGGCCAAAACGCCAATGATTTCTACAAGTGCCAACATCTCAGGCTTAAGTGCAACGAGTAGTTTAGATAACCTTGATAAAAGGTTATATCAAAGAGTTGATTTAATCTTAGACTTACCTTGTGGTGGTCAAAAAGAGCCTACTTCAATTTACGATACCCTAAATCATACCTTAGTTAGAAAAGGACCTAATTGGACAGATCATGACTGATAAATACCTAGTTTTTGGCAATCCAATTGCCCATTCCATGTCTCCTAGCTTACATGCATATTTTGCAAAGATCACTCAGCAAGACTTAGTCTATGATAGATCTTTAGTTGAAGAGGGAAGATTTAAAGAGTGCGCTGATGAGTTCTTTAGTCATGGTGGTTTAGGCTGTAACATCACAGTTCCTTGTAAGTTAGATGCATATAGCTATGCTAATACCTTAACTGATTATGCTAAGGCAGCAGGTGCTGTAAATACTTTAAAAAAGCTAGATGATGGTACTATTCTAGGTGACAACACTGACGGCCGTGGTTTAGTTAGAGATTTATTAAGACTAAAGTGTCCTTTGCAAGACTCTAAAGTTTTAATTATTGGTGCAGGTGGTGCTTGCCAAGGCATTCTAAAGCCTATTTTAGAGACTAATCCAAAGTCAATTACTATTGTTAATAGAACCTTATCTAAGGCAGAACATCTAGCCTCTTTATATCAAGATAAAGTAACTGCTGCATCTTTTGAAAATTTAGAAGGCTCCTTTGATGTCATTATCAATGCAACCTCATTATCTTTAAAAAATGAGCTACCAAATCTAAGTGATGAGCTTTTAGGTAGTGCAAAGTTTGTTTATGACTTAATGTATCGTAAATATGGTGATACCGTATTTACGAAAAAAGCCAAGGCATTAGGTGTTACACAAAGCTTTGATGGTTTTGGTATGTTAATCGGACAGGCCATTTTAAGTTTTGAACTTTGGCGTGGCGTTGAAGTTGATTTTGATAAAGCTATAGAGCACTTCATGCATGCTTAAATTTGACGTAGCTAATGGCTCTCCATTTGTAGATGCTGTAGAAAAACTTAAAGCTTATTTAAAAGAACATCAAGGCTTTTATCAAAACCAAGATTTTTTGTTAAAAGTAGCAGATACAGCGCAGCTTTATATTGAAAACAATGATGACTTTAATAAGCCTTTTACCATTGATTTATTTAATCAAAAACTTTTGTGGCGTTTAAATCACAGTGGTAAAGGATCTGAGGCTGTCTGCAAGGCTGTCTTAAGTAATCTTGATAAGCCAATTGTATTTGATGCAACCGCAGGCTTAGGCCGTGAGAGTTTAATTTTGCAATCTGTAGGTTGCAAAGTTTACATGTTTGAAAGAAATCCTATCATTTGGTTTTTATTGCACACTGCTTTATATAGTGCTCAAAATAACCAAAGTGTTTTAGATTCTTTAAAAAACGGCTTGCCAACCTTGACTAATTTAGGCTCATTTAAAGATCAAGTAGCAAGAGGAGAACTACTTCCATCTCCTGATGTTATTTACTATGATCCAATGTTTCCTCAAAGACAAAAGAGCGCGCTAGTTAAAAAAGATATGCGCGTCTTTCATGAGCTAGTAGGCTTTGATGAAGATACGACAGAATACGCTAACTTTTTATTAACTAAAGCCAAGCATCATCTAGTTGTCAAAAGACCAAGTAATGAAGAGCCTTTAAAGTTAGATTTAAGATGTAGCAGTCAAGTAAGTGGCAAAGCATGCCGTTTTGACTGCTATTATTGTGGTAATTAGTGAGTCTCTAAGCTTTCAAAGCCAGTATTGTAAAAGTGAGTTAAAGCTTTTGGTGAACTCTTTAAATACTCATATACTTTTAAGGTTTGTGCATTGATAGACTTAGCGTTCTTGATAATGTAATAGTTAATAGGCTCGTAATATGATCTGTCAATTGCCCAATAAGATCCGGTCTTATTACCTTTATCCATAATTAAAGGTTTAGTTAAAAATCCTACCTGGACATTACCAGAACTTACCATGGCATAAGTTTGGTACTCGTGCTCTGTTCTATAAAGTCTGTGCTTTAGATAATCAGTTGGAAATTCTTTTTTCTTAGTAATTTGCGATGCTGCAAAGCCCACTGGGCTAAGTTTTGCAATGGGAATAGCGATGGATTTTAGTTTCTTTTTAGTGATGACTTTAATATTGTCTTTAAACAAATTCTCATCTGCTGACCATAAAATTAAAGGCGCTTTAACAAAAGGCTGAATAAAGTTCATCTCGGTCTTATTAGCTCTTAGCATCAAAACACCAAACTTTTCTTCAGAGCTTATCACAATGTCACATGGACCTTCGTTATTAGAAATTCTTGATTCAAGATCTTCTAAAGGTGCATAGAAGGTTTTGTAGTACTGAGGAGTCTCGGTCTTACTTGCTTCTAAGGCTGCATATACTTGAGGTACTGCGCACACTGTAGGATTTAAGGATGCTTGTACGCTACAACTTACTAAAGCTAAAAGAGTTCCTAAACTTAAGAGAAAAGATTTTTTTCGCATGATATTAGTCGTTTGGTAATTTCTACACTTGAGCCTGCTTTTCTTAATTTATCAGCAAATCCTGGCTCACTTAACATTAAAGATAAATTTGATAATAAGTTGATGTGAGATACACCGTCATCAGGTACAGCAATTAAAAAGAATAAATCACATGGTTTATTATCAATTGATCCACAATTCATTGGAGTATTTAAAGTAGCTACGGCAATCGCGCTACGCTTAACGTAATCGCCCCTTGTATGAGGAATTGCAATACCATGGGCAATACCGGCTGGATTTTGGGCAATTTTTTCGTATATACCTTCAATAAACTCATGTCTTGATGAAATCGCATTCACTTCTTTCAATCTTGCAGTTAAGATTTTTAAAACCTCATCAAAGTCTTTAGCTTTGAGGTTGTGAATTACGCAGTGTTCATCTAAAGCATAACGCACCGCATTAAACTTAGCTTTTTTAGATACTACTTTGCCATTAGTAAATCTCTTAATGGCATTTAAGATATTTTCAAAGAAACTGCCGTGTAACTTATAGAATGGGACATACAGACCAATCATGGCAAATGAGCACACGGTTACAATCATAAAGCACAAATAGATTGAAAACTCTTGTACGTTTAAGGTCTGATTTTGTAGCACGATGTCGGTGTAACTAAAGGATAAGCCTGTAATTAACATGACAAAGAAGTAAGCAAATTTAGCGCCTATAGTTTGCACTGAGAAAAACATAAACTCGGTTCTTGATCCAAACTTAAACTCACCATAATCCACACAATCAGCGGTCATGACTGATGTTGAGTTTACAGATAAGGTATAACCTAAAGTTGCAATTGAGACTAGGAGGCCGATTAGATTGATATTCAAAGTTCCTAAGACATTCATCACGAACATTACAAAGTAGCTTATAACAGGTAACAACATCGCTACGATGAAGACGAATTTTCTTGAGGTAAGCTTTACAAAAGTACTAAATAAAAGGCAGCTAAAAAGGGCGGTTAGTACCCATGGCAAGTGTACTTTGTAGAAGATCTCTTGATCTGATGGAATAGCAGGTAAGGTTAAAATAAAGTAAGTAAAAGAGGTGATAAATACACTGATGGCTACTTGCTGTAAAAGCGTAATACCAAAGGTGATCATCAGTTCTTCGTTAGCAAAGAAGTTTTTTAAAGTTTGGCTATACTTAATTTCTTTTTTATGAGTCTGTCCTGGAGCTTTAAAGACCAAGGCACAGATTATAGATGCCACAATCACAAAGATACCTAAGTACAAGCCAAATTCGTTGTAAACTTCGTGACCTATTTTCTTAGTAATACCTGCAATTGGAGTTTTGGTACTGAACTGATTAGATAGTAGGTATAAAGAAAAGCAAAAACCAATTAAGGATGAAATTCTCGATACTGCAGATAAGTTTTCACGAGTGCTGCCTTTGATGCCAAAGGAGGAGATTACAGACCATGAAGATAAATCTAAAAGTGAGAAACTTACAATCCAAAAGATAAAAGTAATGGCACTTAAAACACTTGCAATATCAGAGTGAAACAGCTCAGATTGATTGAATAAAGCATAGGTTAAAACACCGTTGAAGATGCCACCTGTGACCATAAAGAGCTTGAATTTATCTGTTTTGTATTTTGATGCGATATAGTCCATAAAAAGAGCTAAAAAAGGCTCTTTAACCATATCTAAGATCTTAATTAAAAGAACAATGGAAACAGCGACACTTAAAGGTAAGAATAAAATGTCCTTTAAGTATAAAAAGAAAAAGGTAACTACAAAGTAATAGATTGAATCTCTTGCTATACAAAATAGCCAATAGGGAGTGATAGTCCTAGTAAAGAGATTTAAAGAATTCATATGCAGCAAAATTTTTGATAATTATAGACTGCACAATGATAGTGAATTTTTGTGAGATGGGTTAAAAATATTTGTAAAACTCGGACGTTTTGTCCGAGTTTGTGACGATTATCTCATTATTCAACGGTTACTGACTTAGCAAGGTTACGAGGTTGATCAACATCGGTGCCGTTGATCACTGCGCAATGATAAGCTAGTAACTGTAGAGGAATGGTAAATAAGATTGGTTGTAAAATCTCAGGACAATCTGGAAGTGCTAACTTTCTAGTTTGCTCATCTTGTTTGATATGAGCATCTTTAGAAATAAAGATATAAAGTAAAGCACCACGAGCTCTAACTTCTTCAACGTTAGAGATGAGCTTATCCATAAGAGAGTTATCAGGAGCGACAACAACAACCGGCATCTCTTTATCAATTAAAGCAATAGGACCATGCTTTAATTCACCTGCAGCATAACCTTCAGCGTGAATGTAACTAATCTCTTTTAGCTTTAAAGCACCTTCTAGAGCAATTGGAAACATCACGCCACGACCTAAGAATAAGCAGTGGTGCTTGCCTGAGAACTCTTCAGCGAGCTTTGAGATTTGGCTATCACACTCTAAGAACTCTTGAGATAGATTTGGAAGCTTTCTAATGTTCTCCATGATCTCGTGGTTTTGTTCAGCAGAGATAGTACCTTTTTGCTTTCCTAAGATTAAAGCTAAAATTAAAAGGCTTAATAACTGAGTAGTAAATGCCTTAGTACTTGCAACACCAATTTCAGCACCTGCTTTAGTAAATAAAGTAAAGTCAGACTCACGTACTAATGAAGAGCCATTAACGTTACAAATACATAATGATTTAGAGTAATTTTGCTCTTTAGAAAGTCTAAGTGATGCTAAAGTATCAGCTGTCTCACCTGATTGAGAGATGGTGATAAATAAGCTATTTTTACGTACAACTGCTTTTCTATAGCGATACTCTGAGGCAATTTCAACGTTTGTTGGAATACCAGTTAATTCTTCTAACCAATATCTACCAACTAAACCTGCGTGATAAGAAGTACCACAAGCTACAATTTGTATGGCTTCAATGTCTTTAAAGCTATTTTCATCAGAGCCTACAATAGTCTCAGTTGAAATATCATCACCTCTTAGACGGCCTAAAAGTGTGTTTTGTAGTGACTGAGGTTGCTCAAAGATTTCCTTTTGCATGTAGTGACGATATCTGCCCTTTGAAATGCTTTCAGTATCTAAGTCAGACTCTACAGCAGTTTTTTCAATCTTATTGCCATCTAAATCATAAACATTAACTGATTCAGTGGTGATTACTGCAATCTCGTTTTCTTCTAAATAAATGAAACGGCGAGTTACAGGTAATAAAGCTAAAGTATCAGATGCAATGAAATTCTCACCAATACCTAAACCGATAATTAAAGGAGAGCCAGAGCGGGCTGCGTATAAGGTATTAGGATCGTTTTTATCAATTAAAGCTAGACCAAATGAACCTTTAACTTCATTTAAAGCAGCTTTGAAAGCTTGCAGTAAGTTGTCACTTGACTGTAAGTGATGATGAATTAAGCACACTAAAACTTCAGTATCAGTTTGAGATTTAAAATTGTAGCCTAAAGCAATTAACTGCTCTTTAAGCTCAGCAAAGTTCTCAATAATACCATTATGAACTAAGGCTAAATTCTCACAGATATGAGGATGAGCATTAACCTCAGATGGTACACCGTGAGTTGCCCAACGGGTGTGAGCAATACCAATTGTACCTAAACAGCCTTTCTCTTTAACAGCTTCTTTTAGGTTCTTAACTTTACCTGTAGTTTTAATACAATTTAATTCGTTTTTATCGATAGTACAAATACCTGCACTATCATAACCACGGTACTCTAAACGAGATAAACCTTCTAAAAGAATTTGTGAAACGTTTCTTTGTGCAATCGCACCGACAATTCCGCACATATTGTTTTTTCCTTACAAATAGGGCAAAAGTATTCTCTACTTGTTGTTGTAAATTCTGTCTCTATCTTATCACGACTATTTCTTGATCTTATGAGGACGCTCATATTTCTCAACAATGACTGTTTGAGCGCGAGTTAAGATCAAGTCTTTAGCACTGTGTACAGTTCTCTTAGTAACTGTAGTACCAGCTGCTACGGTAACCCCGTCTTTTACTTCTACAGGGGCTACAAGCTGTGAGTCAGAGCCAATAAATACATCATCACCAATTACGGTCTTATACTTATTAGCACCATCATAATTGCAAGTAATGGTACCTGCTCCTATGTTTACATCACGACCGATTTGAGCATCACCTAAATATGAAAGGTGGCCAGCTTTAGTACCAAAGCCAAGGTGAGATTTTTTACATTCAACAAAGTTACCTACATGAACTTCATCTTCTAAAACATTGCCTGGACGAAGTCTTGCAAATGGACCTATGGTTGCCTTTCTCTTAATGATTGAATCTTCAAATACTGAGTATGGAGAAATTACCGAATCATCACCAATTGAGGTATCTTTGATGACACAACCAGCTTTGATAACTACATTGTCACCTAAAACAACGTTTCCTTCAAAAACGCAGTTAATATCAATAAAGCAATCTTTACCACAAGTTAAAGTACCGCGTAAATCAAAACGGTTTGGATCTGCTAGGGTAACACCATTTTCCATTAACTTTTGCGCAGCTCTTCTTTGATATAAACGCTCAACAAAAGCAAGCTGAGGCTTAGAGTTAACGCCTGATAAAATTTCAAAATCAGGAGCTACCTTAATTAAAACATCCTTACCTTCTTTTGCTAACATGCCTGATAAATCTGTTAAGTAATATTCGCCTTGAGAGTTGTTGTTCTTTAGTTTTGGTAAGTATTCTTTTAAAACACTAGCACGAGCTACTAACATACCGGTGTTAACTTCGGTAATTTTGCGCTGCTCATCTGTTGCATCTTTTTCTTCAACAATGCAGTCTAAATTGCCTTTTGCGTTTCTTACGATACGTCCATAACCAAAAGGATTTTGTGCATTTGCAGTAAGTACACATAACTCTTTATCTTGTAAGCTCTTTACTAAATCATCTAAAAGCTCAACTGGAGTTAATGGAGTATCACCGTAAAGTACTAACACCTCACTGTCATCTTTAACTTTATCTAAAGCGCAGTTTACAGCATGACCTGTACCTAATTGCTCTTGTTGTAGAGAGATAGTAATTAAGGCTTTAGTTGCCTCATCTAAAGACTGAACCATCTGTTCAACTTTTTGAGCCATGTGTCCTACAACTACATGGATAGCACTAGGATTAAGAGCTTTAGCACTGTCGATTACGTGCTCTAACATAGGTTTATTTGCTACCTTATGTAGAACCTTAGGAAGGTCAGAGTGCATTCTCTTGCCTTTGCCTGCTGCAAGAATAATAACTTCAAGTGCCATAGTTAGTCCTTTTGCTTTTTAGCTTTTAAATATGAGTAAATGATAATTGCAATGCCTAGTAGGATAAATGGAATAGATAACAATTGACCTACATTTAATAAGACATTAGTTGAGTAATCTGCTTGCTCTTCTTTAAATGGCTCGATTAAGAAACGAGCGGTGAAGGCAAGGGTGAAAAGTAAACCAAAGATTAAACCATTTGGTCTTTTCTTGATTAGGGTATATGTGCCAAGTAACACTAAGAAAATTGTAAAGTAAGCGATAGCTTCATACAATTGAGCAGGGTGTCTTGGGAAAGTCTCACCTAATCTTAAAAAGATCACGCCATAATCGCTATTAGTTGGCATACCTAAAATTTCAGAGTTAAAGAAGTTACCAACTCTAATCATTGAGCAAACTAAAGCTGTTGGCACACAAATCATGTCGGCAAGCTCTAGGAATTTATATTTCCACTTAGTAACTTTCATGAATACTAATGTTGCAATAATTACACCGACGCAACCACCGTGACTAGCCAGTCCTCCTTCCCAAATTTTTATGATATCTACAGGGTGAGAAAAGTAATAGTCTGGTTCATAAATTAAGCAGTGAGCAAGACGTGCACCTAGAACGGTACCAATAAAGATATAAACTAAGAGTCTGTCTAAATCATCTGTTTTATAGCCTTTTTTTCTGAAAAAAAGCTGCATGATGATATAGCCTAGAATAAAACCAAATGAAAATAAGATACCGTACCAACGGATAGAAAGCGGTCCAAGCGAAAAGGCAATTGGATTTAATTGTGAAACAAACATTTGTCGCCTAATTTGGTAAAATTAACTTATATTATTTTATCAATTTTTTGTACATCATGCTTAATATAACTTCTGCAGAAACTTTATTTAGTGGCATAGGCGTTGTCATTTGCCTATTAGGTTTAATTTGTTTTTTTATACCTCGTCATCATAAATTTGGTATTTTATCGATTCTTTTAGGTGATTTATTTTTATTTATCTCAATAGTATTTCCTAAAAAGATGACCGATTTGATGGCATCATATCAAGTAGATCCAACCGTATTTGCAACTGATGAACGTTATGTAGGCGCAGTCGTTGGCTTAATTATCTTTGCCCTTTGGTATATGGTAAGAGTTTTGTTTAATAAATACCTTTTAAAGCCAATTAAAAAGCCACAAACTAAAGAAAAGTCTCAAGAGAATACTCAAGAAGAAAGTAAAGAAGAGCAAAAGAAAATTTCAGAGCCAACTGTGTCTCATGTAGAGCCAACATTAAGTATTGATCATGAGTCTATAGATTCAAGAGTAGAGCCAACACTTGATCTTACTCCTAAAAAGAAACTAGCTGATCCTCGTCTTTTTAATAATCTTAAGGTTAATCAATAAGCATGCAAATTTGTATCGCAAGTATTGATGAGGCTTATTCTCTTGTACCAACTTTAGATAAAGTATGGACTGATTTTGCTAAAAGATTTGGTGAAAATCGTGCGAAAACCTTTTTAGCAGGGCGTGCTTTATTACAAAAAATTCTTCATGATTTTTACCAAATTGAAAAATTACCTTTCATGCGTACTTTAGATAATGGTAAACCCATATTTGAAGAGGCGAGATTCCCTTTTTTTAATATCTCTCATAGTGCAAGGACTATCTGCATTGCCGTAGGCTCTAAAAACTTAGGTGTGGATATTGAGTTTATTAAAAAACGCGTGCATTTTGATGCTTTAACTCATAAGGTCTTATCAAAATTAGAACTTTCTTATCTTGATACTTTAGATGAAGAGAAAAAGTTAGAGTTTTTCACAGCTTTATGGACTGTGCGTGAGTGCTTAGTAAAAATCACCGGGCGTGGACTTGTAGATTTAAGTCAGATCACCATCAATCTTGAGACTTGTAAGATTAAGTATTACAACGTTGAAAAAGACAACACCATTCATACTTTAAGATTAGATGACTTAATTACTACAGAAAAGCCTTCATTTTTATCTTATAGCAAAGACAAAAATGAAGAGGCTCATTATTTTTTACTAGATAAAGGTAGGTTAAATCCAATCCATGATGCTAAAGACTATTTAGTTTTCAACACTTAGCTGTACATTACCTTTACACTATCAGTTCCTGCCATATCACGTATGCCTTCGATTAAGTCATCTGTTGGCAGATATCTGTATTTATCATCGCGTAAGGTCAAAAGCTTATTATCTAAGATAATGCTTAAGGTACAGCCTTTTGCAACTAAGCTTGGATCTTCTGCGACCATCATTTCCTGATTGATACTTTCAACCGTGACACGGTTACGTAATAAAGCACCATCGATAACATTAAAGTTATCTTCTAAAGACTTAGTCGTGAAGTTTAAAATAATTCTTCTAGCTCTTAGCATACGCTCTGATTCAAGAGTATAAATCTCTCTTACTCTAAGTCGATTTAAACCTTCTTCAGTCATAACGTAGGTACCTTCAATAATTAAAATTAAAGGTGCAGGGATATTGTCATCACCTTTTTTAGCACGAGTACGCTTTGCATCAAGAATTTTCTTTTCAATGGCAGCGTATTTTTCTGCAAGACGATTAAAGAGCATGATCTCGATAGTTGCGGTGCCATCATCTAAAGCTAGTGAGTAGAATTTACTGCCATCTTTTGAGGATAATCTCGACATCGCACTACTTACTACCGCACCTACTCTTACACGAGTAGGTCTATCTGGAGTACCTGGCATCATGTTATTTAGAGTAGTACTACCACAAGAGAAAGCAATTTCTGCTCTATAAGCGTCAATTGGGTGTCCTGATAAATATAGACCTAATAATTGCTTTTCATGATAGAGGCGAACCTTATCTGACCAATCAATGCAATTTACATAGTTTGGTTTGACATTTTGATCATCAAGGCCTGCAAATAAATCAAACTGACCAGTGTTTTGATTGTCTGTCTTTTGGTTTGCATACTTAATTGCAGTAGGCACCGATGCCAACATCTTAGCGCGGTTAGGTCCAATACTATCTAAAGCACCACTTTTAATTAAAGCTTCGATAGTACTCTTTGACATAAAAGATGTGCCTACACGGTACACAAAGTCAAAGAAGTCGGTGTATTTACCATGAGCTTCACGCTCTTCTACAATGTGATCAACTAGTTTTTCACCTACGCCTTTAATTGCAGAGAATCCGTAAATTACATTGCCTTTAATATCTACACCAAAATGGAATTTACCGATATTTACATCAGGTGGATTTACATTAACACCTAAACGATGACACTCACCGATGTAAGCGATAAGTTTGTCTGTCTTCATGCAGTCGGCGGTCATCATGGCTGCTAGGAATTGAGCTGGGTAATGTACTTTTAGATATAAAGTCCACCAAGCTACAAGGGCGTAAGCTGCTGAGTGGGATTTATTAAAGCCGTAGGCTGCGAACATTTCTACTTGGTCGAAGATCTGTGTCATAATTTTCAGATCTTTACCTTTCTTCTCAGCACCGCGGTTAAACACATCACGTTGAGCTGCCATTTCTGCAGGGATCTTCTTACCCATCGCACGACGAAGAATATCCGCGCCACCTAGTGAGTAACCTGCTAGCACCTGAGCAATCTGCATAACCTGCTCTTGGTACACAATAACGCCGTAAGTAGAATCTAAGATTGGTTTTAAATCTAAGTCTTGAGCTTCAGGTAGTGGGTAACTTACAGGCTCGATTCCATGTTTTCTATCAACAAAGTGATCAACCATGCCTGAGTTTAAAGGCCCTGGACGATATAGTGCAACTAGAGCTACTAAGTCTTCAAATCTATCAGGTTGCATCTTGCCGATGAGCTTTCTCATACCTGTAGATTCAAGCTGGAACACTGCGGTAGTCTCTGTCTCTTGGATCATCTTATATGAGGCATCGTCTTCGTAAGGAATTGCGGCAATGTTAATAGGAGGTTTGCCCTCGCGTGCTAACATCTCATCGATCATCTCTTTAGCATCATCGATGATAGTAAGGGTAGTTAAACCTAAGAAGTCGAACTTAACTAAGCCTGCGTGCTCAACATCTTTTTTATCGTATTGGGTAATAGGCTTACCATCTGAATCAAGCATCAATGGCGCAAATTCTGCAATACGAGTAGGAGAGATCACCACACCGGCTGCGTGTTTACCGATACTTCTAATCACACCTTCTAAGCGCACTGAAACATCGATAAGTTCAATAGAGTCTTTTTCATCATTAGCTTTAGCATTGTTGTAAAAAGCTAGGAAATCAGGACTTACTGACTCACAAGGTTTACCTTTTTTATCAATACCAAAGCAGGCAGCAAAGGTTGTACCTGGAGTATCTGGAATTAAACCTGCAACACGACGTACTTGTCCTAAAGGAACACCAATGGCACGGCCTACACCTTGAATTGCTGCTTTTGGAGCTAGTGTACCGAAAGCTGCAATTTGAGATACCGCATCACGACCATAGTGATCTACCACGTGTTGCAGAGTAAGAGCGCGTTTTCTCTGACAGAAATCCACGTCAAAGTCAGGCATGGATACACGCTCTGGGTTTAAGAAACGCTCGAATAGTAAGTCAAAACGTAGAGGATCAAAGTCAGTAATGGTAAGAGCATACGCTACAAGTGAACCACCACCAGAGCCACGTCCTGGTCCTACAGGTACACCATGGGCTTTAGACCATTGAATGAATTCCATCACGATTAGGAAGTATCCTGGGAAATCCATGGTGATAATAACGTTAAGCTCGGTTTCTAGACGCTCTTCGTATCTTGGTCTTTGTTTTTCGCGTTCTACAGGATCTGGGTATAAGAACTCTAAGCGCATCTCTAAGCCTTCATGCGCTTTTTGTCTTAAACAGTCAGCAGTTGATAAGTCACCTGTGTCGTAACGTGGAAGACGTGGGTAGTCTAATTCAATTTCAACATTACAACGCTGAGCAATAGCTCTTGTGTTTTCAAGAGCTTCTGGCAAGTCTGCAAAGATCTCTGCCATCTCCTCTGGGCTTCTTAAATATTGTTCATCAGAATAAGTAATTGCGTTTTGACGATTACCTTTTTGCACACCTTGCTGAATGGATACACGAATATCATGAACGTAGTAGTCAGATAGTCCATCTTTAGGAATTTCATTTGGACCTGACATAAAACGGGTATCGTTAGTTGCAACAGGGGCAAAGCCATATTCTAAACAGTACTCTAAAGCCTTACACTCAAAATCTCCTTCGCCTTGGCGATTAGTTCTGGTAATTTCAAAACAGAATCTATCTCCATAGTACTTCTTATAATTTTGAATACGCTCTAGGGCGAGCTTTTCATGATCTTCTCGGAGAAATTGACCAATATCTCCTCTAAAACCATTTAAAAGAATAATGCCTTCGGAATATTTCCAAAGATCTGATACGTTAGCTGCGGCATCTGCAATATTAGGAGAGCCAACTTTAAGCCATGCTTGAGACAAGATATCGTAAAGGTTTTGTTTACCTACACGATTCATCGCAAGTAAGGTTACGGTAAAGTATTTGTCAGGATCGCCTGGTTTGGTGTCTTCTTTTACTTGCAGATCAGCACCCATGATTGGCTTAATACCAGCACTATAGCAGGCGTTATAGAATCTTACAAAGCCTGCCATATTGTTAAAGTCAGTTACAGCAATAGCAGGAAAGCCTAATTTTGCTGCTTTTTTAACAATAGGTCCGACGTTTTGCAGACCATCATTGATGGAATAGCAAGAACGAACGTGAAGGGGAATATAAGCTAAGTTATTGTCAATCATGGTTTGATTTAATTGCAAAAAATGAGTCTGACTATTTTATATTATTTTTTATCTCATCAAATGATCAAAGGTCTGTTTTAAGAAAAAAATTGCCTAGCATGAAACGCAACAGGCTAGGCAGAAAAAATTTAAAATTTTTGTTTTACCAATCTCTAGAATTGCTTAGATTCGACTTCAGCTTTTACTCTATTAGCAATATCACCAAGCTCTTCACTTACGGCTAAAGCATCGCTGACTAAAGCACTAGAGTTTTCTGACTTCTCACGAAGCTCATTTGCTGAACTTGCAATTTCAACTACAGATTGATTTTGCTCTTCAACAGATGCTTCTAGGTATTGAATGTTCTTTAATAAGCTCTCTGAAATCTTATTGATATCAGTTAAGCTTGTTTGGGTACTAATAGCAAGCTGACGTACTTCATCAGCAACAACTGCAAATCCCTTACCTGCTTCACCTGCACGAGCTGCCTCAATTGCAGCGTTTAGGGCTAGCAAGTTAGTTTGATCTGCAATATCGCGGATTGTAGCTACGATGCCTTGGATCTGTCCTGCTTGAGAGTTGATCTTTTGTGCACCTTCACCAACTTCTTTATTAGATTGAACAATACCTTGTACTGATTCAACAGTTCTTTCTAAGAACTCAATTTGGCTAGAGATAGCTTCATTGATCTGTGAAATTGACTCATGCTGACTTTGAGACTTATCTGCAAGTGACAATGATAACTCTTGATCTTTAGTCAACAAGTTACGCATTGCAAGACCTAAAGAGTTAATATCATTAGTAAGTTCTTGTAGTTCTCCTTCACAACCACGATCAGGAACTTCCGCTTTGAAGTTATTTTGCTTAAATTGGGTTAAAGCAGCATCAACATCAGACATAACCTCACTGATGGTCTTAAGTGATGAGTTAAATAATGAGATCACATCAGCTAGATTGTGATTATTAGGTTTTGCTGTAATTTCTTGATTAAAGTAACCTTTTGATACATTGATGAGGACATCACGAGTTTGCTTAATGGCACTAGCATCAGCCTCAAGTCCTTCTTTAATACGCTTTACACCGGCATTTAACTCATTAGAAATTGCACCTAATTCATCATTTACCTTAGGCTCAATGATCTTAATTTCATTGTCAGGATTTGCAATAAAGTCTAAGAAGTTACCAATGTTCTTTAAAATTCGGTTAAGTCTTCTCTTTAAGTTTATGGACATGTAGTAAGCAATCCACACGCCTAATAAAAGCACCACGATACTTACAATTAGAGAGTAAATTAAAATTGATTTTAAAGGACTGAATAACTCTGCCTTAGGAATTTGGCAAATAATTGACCAACCTAAAGATTTCATAGGTACTAAGGCTACGAAGAAATCATTACCATCTTTATCTTCAAATGAGGCTAAGTGCTCTTTTGAATTAGAGATATTATCAATTGCCTTGGCAAGTTCAGGATCTAAATCTTTGATATTAGTCTTTAGAATGTAGTCCTTGTTTTTATGTAATTGGATTAAGCCAGACTTATTGATAGCAAAGAAGTTATCTTGAGAGGAAACAGCATTGGTGCTTATCATGTCTAAAGCATTTTCAAGCTTGCCACCAACACCTGTAATACCAATAACCTTACCATTATCATCATAAATCTTGTAGTTAATAAATAGGGCAATATTGCCAGAGACTCTATCAAAGTCCATATTAACTTCAAAATCATTAGGTGAGTTTAAAATAACTTTAAACCAACCATCTTTGCCGTCAGGATCTAATACACCATCAAGTTTACCTGCTGAGTAATAACGATTGGTTGTAGCTGTAGCTAAAAATACAGCAAAAACGTCAAAACGCTTTAAAACTTGATTGTGGAGAGTAGCAAGATCTTGAAGTCCTGCTTCATCTTCTCCTCTTAAGATCCATGCAATGGTTTGTGGATCGTTAGCAAGTGCCTTAGATTCTTGAATAATAGGGATAATATCATTTTCAATTTTATGGCTTACAACCTTAGTTGCCAAAGATAGCTCTTTGTTAACCACATCCTCATCAATGATATTGTAGGTAACCTTATAAAACATGGTTGTAAGGATAATTACAACCGCTAAGATACAACCAACGATAGCAACACCAATTTTGGTACTTAAAGATTGTGTGTTGTTAATGTACATTCTTCGCTCCAATGACGTAGTGTAGATTTAATATTTATAATTTTGGTAAGTCTACTATATCAAACGACATTCTTGAGCGCTTTTTAAGAATTATTTTATGGTGATATATCTCAAATTTTGATAATTAATTTTTATACCCAAGACCTTAAGCAATTTTTAAATTAAGGTTATGGGCGATAGTAAACACCACCTTCTCAATGAGAAGTGGTAAATCTTTTAACTTACTGCGATCTCTTTCAGAGACCTCAGACCTAGGAC
>Ga0310695_10000422_pt1 | contig 110580 bp, 60 predicted proteins | sample RumenRJG_04DNA_FD_203882 | JGI IMG/M metagenome (GOLD analysis project Ga0310695, IMG submission 203882) | Bovine rumen microbial communities from Lethbridge, Alberta, Canada - RJG_04 (v2) (version 2) | ecosystem: Host-associated > Mammals > Digestive system > Stomach > Rumen | place: Canada...
GCCGAAGCCCTTGTACTTGTGCCAGCGCTCGCACACGATGCCGTCCATCGCCTTGTCGCACTCCTCCACGGTGAGCGTGGTCGAGGCCGCGATGCGGCTCATGCGGCGTCCAGCGCCGTGCGAGCAGGACATGAACGAATCGGGGTTGCCCAGTCCGCGCACGATGTACGAGGCCGTGCCCATCGATCCGGGGATGATCCCGATCTCGTCAAGCTTCGCCGAGGTCGCGCCCTTGCGGTGCACGCACACCTGCTCGCCGAAGTGCTCCTCGAACGCGGCGTAGTTGTGGTGGATGTCGATCGTGCGGACGAAGTTCGCACCCGGCACGAACTCGGCGAGCGTCGCCTTCATCACCTCCATCATGCGCCGACGGTTCTCCTTCGCGTAGCGGAGGGCAAAGAGCATGTCGGTGAAGTAGTCGTGTCCCGTCGGTTCGTCGATGGGGAGAAACGCGAGGTCCTTGTCCGGCAACGGCGAATGGAACCGCTCGCACATGCGCGCCGCGATCCGGTGGTAGTGCTCCTCGATGCGCTTGCCGAGGTTGCGCGAGCCGGAGTGGATCATGAGCCACACCTTCGCGCCGCCTTCGGGGTCGCCCGAACCGTCGAGCGCGGTTGACTTCTGTAGTTCGATGAAATGGTTGCCGCCGCCGAGCGTGCCGAGGTTCATGCGGTCGAGCTTCGACGGCCAGAGGCTGGAGCGCATGCCATTGTGCGCGGTGTACTCCTCGAAACCCTCCCAGTCCTGCGTGACGCGGTGCGACTCGCCCTCGCCCACGGGGATGCGCTCCTTGAGCTTCTCTTGGAACGTGCGGCGGAACGACATCTCGGCGAACGCCTCGGCGGGGACGTCCGTCTCCGTGGCGATCATGCCGCAGCCGATGTCCACGCCCACTGCGGCCGGGATGACGGCGCCCTTCGCCGCCACCACGCCGCCGATGGGCATGCCGTAGCCCTGATGCGCGTCCGGCATCAGCGCCACATGATGTACGAGCGCTGGATGGTGCGCGAGGTTCACCGCCTGCTTGACGGCGCCCTCCTCGCAGTTCTCGCACCAGCTCTTCACGGGCATCGCGTACCCGTCTTCAAACTTTTCCCACTTCATTTTCGTAACCTTTCTATCCGGTGACGGCCCCCAAACGGGAAGCGCCGGTGGCCAGATCCTCGTCCGTGAGGTTGCAGGGACCGATTTCAAACGACCCGGCAACGAGTTCGAGGATGGCGTCAACGATTTTTTCGATCATCTTTTTCATGGTGTAATCTCCTTGTGCCTTTTGTAAAGCAGATACCGTGCCAAAGGCTTGGCGCGCGCTTGACCCGCCGCTGGCGAGGCGGGTGACGGGCGCGGGGACATGAGACGCGAGACGCGAGACGAGCCATGAGACAATGAGACATTGGCCTTGCGGGCAACCCCAGCTCGTCTCTCGTCTCACGTCTCCCAGCTCGTCTCTCGTCTCACGTCTCACGTCAACCCATTATTAAATATTATAGCCACTATATTTTCTTCTATCATTCCGCCGTGGGATATGCTAGACTGTGCATCATGAAAACGACGGCAATATCGGTTCTCGGAACCCAGAAGGACGCGCACGGCGGCGCGGGCAAGGCGCGCTGGGACACCTGGCGCCCGTCAATCGGGCTTGTCCAGCAGGACGAACTCCCGATCGACGAACTGCACATCATCTACAACAAGGCGTACAAGGATCTCGCCGAGCGCATCAAGGCCGACATCCGAAGCGTCTCCCCCGAGACGAAGGTCGTGCTGGACAACATCGAGCTGAAGGACCCCTGGGACTTCGAGGAGGTGTACTCCAAGTTCTACGACTACTCCAAGTCGCCCTGCTTCCACGAGGAGAAGACCTCCTACTACATCCACATCTCCACCGGCTCGCACGTGGAGAAGATCTGCCTCTTCCTGCTCGTCGAGTCGCACCACCTCAACGCGAAGATCGTGCAGTCCTCGCCGAAGGAGGGACACGTCCGCCACTCGAACGACCCCAAGGGCGTAATCAACGTGATCGACCTCGATCTCTCGCGCTACGACGTGCTCGCCAAGCGCTTCGAGACCGAGCGCCAGAAGGACCTCTCCTTCCTCAAGCAGGGCATCGCCACGCGCAACGCCGACTTCAACCGGCTCATCGAGACGATCGAACGCGTGTCCGTACGCTCCTCCGACCCCATCCTGCTCACCGGTCCCACCGGCGCGGGCAAGAGCCAGCTCGCCAAGCAGATCTACCTGCTCAAGAAGCAGTCCGGCAAGGTCAAGGGCGATTTCGTGGCCGTCAACTGCGCGACGCTCGGCGGCGACCTCGCGAAGTCCGCGCTCTTCGGACACAAGAAAGGATCCTTCTCCGGCGCCGGCGGCGACCACGTCGGGTTCCTCAAGGAGGCCGACGGCGGCATCATCTTCCTCGACGAGATCGGCGAGCTGCCGATGGAGGCCCAGACGATGCTCCTCAAGGCAATCGAGGAGAAGACCTACCGCCCGCTCGGCGCCACCAAGGACGAGCACAGCGACTTCCAGCTCATATGCGGCACGAACCGCAACCTCATGGACGACGTCACAAGCGGCAAGTTCCGCCGCGACCTCCTCGCCCGCATCGACCTCTGGAGCTTCCAGATGCCCGGACTCGCCGAACGCCGCGAGGACATCGAGCCGAACCTGGACTACGAGCTGCTGCAGTATTCGCAGCGGACGAGCAAGCACGTGTCGTTCAGCAAGGAGGCGCGCGCCCGCTTCCTCAAGTTCGCGCTCGCCCCCACGACCGCCTGGCGCGGCAACTTCCGCGACCTCAACGCGATGGTCGTGCGCATGGCCACGCTTTCCGACGGAGGACGCATCACCGAGGACGTCGTCATGGAGGAGATCGCCCGCATGTCGTCGGGCGGCGCACGCAATACGGCCCCCACGACGGCCAACGACGCGACGCTTGCGGAACTTCTCGGCAAGGACTACGCCACGCGGTACGACAGCTTCGACCTCGCGCAGCTCGTGCACGTCGTCGCGGTCTGCCGCAGCTCGATATCCGCAGCAGACGCGGCGAAGAAGCTCTTCTCCGTCTCCAGGAAGGCGAAGAAGTCAAGCAACGACTCCGACCGTCTCTCGAAGTACCTCGCGCGTTTCGGACTCAAGTTCAAGAGCCTGATCGCCGCCGCACGCTAGCGCGCGAACGGACTTGCTCCGCCCGTTCACTGGGCCTTGCGGCCGATGCGGCAGACGACCTTCTCGCCGGCCGTGTGCGGACCCGGAAGCGGCAGGAAGAGGAATCGTTCCGTGACAAGGGAATCGGGAATCTCCTTTCCGTTCGCGTCGAAGAGCACATCGCCGGGCGGAACGGCGTCGAGAAGCGCCATGACAGGGCGCGCCCCCCGCACGTCGTCGAGCTTGGCGAAGGAACAGTCGCGGACGAACGCGACCTCCACCCGGTCGCCCTTGACGGACACGGTGTAGGGAGAGCTGTCCTTGGGGAACATGATCCGCTGCGCCGGGTCGCCGTAGAACGCAAAGGTATCCCGGTCCCAGGCGAGGCCCTTGTCCTCCGATGCCGGATGCGCCCTCTTCTGCGCCCAAAGGAGCCGCTGGTTCTCAAGGTAGTGCGCCTCGGGGAGCGAATAGCGCCCTTCCTCGAAAAGGCCCTTGACGCCCCACCCCATGAAGCCGTACCACGAGGGAACGGTGTAGCCCGCGAACTGCTCGACGCCAGCCGCGCGCATCCAGGCCGTCGCCATGCAGGCACGGGCGTCGACGTGTCCGATCAGGCAGTTCCCGGCGCCGATGTACACCCTGAGCGTTGCGTTCGTGAGATCGTACGCGATCTTTCCGCCCGGTTCGAGGAAGCGGAGACCGGCTTCCTTCGTATGGACGAGCGAACCCTTGTTCTGGTTGTAGATGATCTGCCAGTTACGCTCGCGGGCGTGTCCGCTCGTCACGAAATAGTCGACCGGAATCGAATTGAACGCGTCGGCGAGCGCCTTCGCGATGTTCCCGTCCGTCGGCACCTTCTCGTTCGTACCGCCGGGACGCTTGACCCAGAAGTTGTCCGCCGTCCGCTCGTCGGACGCGAACCCGGAGTCCCATCCATCGAGGATATTCGGCCCGCCCATGCTGGAGGCGAATGACTTGATTTCGCGCGCCTTGGGTGCGGATACGGTCTTCAGCGCGTCCGCCGCCGAATACCCGGTCACGATTCCCCAGATCGCGTCGCCGTAGGGATCGTTGTCGAGGAAACGCAGCGCCTGCATCGCAATCGCCACGAATTCGCGTCCGACGGACTCCGCCGGCGCGACGAAGCAAACGTATTTCGGGCGAATCTTCCTGAGTTCCATGACGAGCCTAGGCAGGCCTTCCCTGCCATCGTAGCGAACGATCTTCGCCTGGTGCTTCTTCGCGAGCGCGTTCGCGACGCCCATCCAGTCCGTGTCGTTCGCCTTGTCGGCAGCCACAACGTATCCGTCGTACGACGGCGGCGGCGCGTCCTTCGCCGCCATCGCGCCGGCGGCGATTCCCGTCGCCACCAGGGCCGCTGTTGCCAGCTTCTTCATTTCGGTCATTCTCATTGTCTTCCTCCTTTTTTCTCATGCACAGGAAATCTGCCTGAAGTACGCAAGGGCGCCCTCGTGGTCGGAAAAGACACCGTCGAGCTGCGCCTCGAAACAGGCGTCGAGCCACGTGCCGAACTGCGGCGACGGCTTGTACCCCATCGCAATCAGGTCGCGGCCCATGAGGATCGGCTTGGGCGCTTCGGCGGCCACGCGCAGACGTTCCGCCGCGGCCGCGAGCCATTCAAGGTCCTTGCCGCCGGACGTGCCGCCCGGCAGCGCGCCGGGACGTCCCTCGTCGTCCGCATGCGCCACGCGCAGGAGCCGGTCGATGCGCCCCACCTTGAGGGAGAGGCGGCGCACCGCCGCGTCGCCCGCCTTCGCCCGCCACAGGGCAAACGGCTGCATGTGCTGTTCGACAAGCGGCGGCACCTCACGCAGGATGCGTTCCTCGTTCGTGAGACGACGAAGGAACGAGAGCGTGGGCGCCACGCCAGCCGTGTCGTGTCCGCGCGAACGGATGTGCCCGTCCGGGTCGTGCGTGGTCGTGGACGGCTTGCCGAAGTCGTGACACAGGACGGCGAGCCCCACCACCAGTTCCTCGTGCCGGTCGTCCGTGCGGTGCCGCGCGAAGGCGTCGAGCGCGCAACAGGTGTGCGTCCACACGTCGCCCTCGGGATGCCACTTGGGGTCCTGCTCGCAGCCAATCAGCCGATTGAGTTCCGGATAGTACTTCACCCATCCCGTCTCGCGGAGAAACGCAAGTCCGCGGCCGATCTGCACGCCCTTCACGAGAAGTTTCGCCCACTCCTCGAAGAGACGTTCCGGCGGCAGGCCCTCGGGCGTGACCGTGCGGCAGATGGCGATGGTCTCCGGCGCGGGGTCGAGCCCGAACCGCGCCACGAACTGCATGCCGCGCAGGACGCGGAGCGGGTCCTCGCGGAATTTCTCGGAGACGTGCCGCAACACGCCGTCCGCGAGGTCGCGCGCGCCGCCGTGCGGGTCGATCAGCTCATCGGCAAGCGGGTCGTAGTAGATCGCGTTCACGGTGAAGTCGCGTCGGCTCGCCGCCTCGGGAATCGGCAGGGACGGATCGGACGCGATGTCGAAGCCCTTGTGCCCGAGGCCGCGCTTCGACTCGCGGCGCGGAAGGGAGATGTCGATGTCGAGGTGCTGAATCTTGAGGACGCCGAAGGAGAGGCCCACAAGGTCGAGCGCGTACGCCTCGCCGAGGACGCGCTTGAGGTCGTCCGGCGCGACGCCGAACACCTCAATGTCCACGTCCTTCACGTGCCGTCCACACAGGAGGTCGCGCACCGACCCGCCCACCATCAGCGCGCGCCCGCCCGCGGCGCGCACGCGTTGCGCCACGTCCACCGCCGCCGCGCGCAGGTCGTCCGGCAGGTTCGCCAAGTCAACTTTCATCACATCCATCACACAGCCTCCCCGCGTAGCACATCCCATCCCGCAACGTGCAGGATGTGCGAAAAGAGCGCGGCGCCGGCACAGGCGTCGTAGAGCGCGTCGTGCCAGGTGCGGCCGGGGCACAGCGCGTCCACGCGCGTCTGGAGACCGAACGCGTGCACGACGTCGCCGAGCGCGTAGGACTTCAGCGTCGGCCAGAACCGGCGCACGAGGCGGAGGGTGTCGAACCACGGGCCGAACGGCGCAAGCGGTGCGCGCTTCACGAGAATCGTCCGCTCCGTGGCCGCGTTGTGCGCGACAAGCGGCACGCCCTGGAGACGCGCGGCAAGGTCGGGCCAGAGGTCGGCGAAGGACGGCGCGGCGGCGAGTTCGGCGCGGAGTTGCGCCCAGCGTCCTGGCGCGCGCGGCGAAAAGGGCCTGTCGGCGGGGATGCGGAAGTACGTCTCCCAGTGCGACGCCGCCACGGGCTCGCCGTCGACGACCTCCACGCAACCGAGCTGCCAGGGCTCGTTCTCCCATCCCGGCACGGTGCCTGTCGTCTCGAAGTCAAGCGAGACGAGACGCGTCATTTCTCGTAGTCCCTCTTGAGGAAACAGAGCCGCGCGACGAGGATCACGAGCGCGCCCGCGAGGTAGAATCCCGCAAGGGACGCGAGGCCCGTCTGCATGCTGAACGCCTGCTTCATCCAGCCGAGCACGGTGGAGGAGGACGATCCGAAGATGAACGCGCAGCAGAGCATGATGCCGCCGGCCGACGCATGGTAGCGCGGCTTGATCACGTCGAAGAGCGAGGCGAAGAGGTTCGAGTCGTACACGCCGCGGAACACGCCGAAGAGCGCCATCGCCACGCAGCAGCTGGCAAGCGTGCTCGCGTGCGCCATCCACCAGATGAACGGCACGGCGAGCGCAAGGCCGACGATGTTCGTCTCCATGCGGATGCCGGGACGCGTCTTCGCGAGGCGGTCGGACACGCGGCTCGCCACCATCACGCCCACAAGCGCGCCGAGGTAGTGCCAGACGACCGCGAACAGCGCCGGCGCGCCCTTCAGCCACGGCAGCCGTTCGGAGAGGGCGTTGAAGTCCGCCGCAAAGACCTCCGACGTCTTGAGGTAGTCCGGCATCCACGTCTTGAACCCGATGTCCACGTAGATCATCATGCCGAAGCCCAGCGCGAGCAGTAGGGCGCTCGGCTTGCCCACCATCGCCTTCACGGCCTCGACGGCGGACGCCTTCTGCGGCGCGCCGGCGACGGGCGCGGGTTTCGTGTCCTTCAGCAGGAAGGCGAGCGCCACGGCCCACGCGAGGCCGATGCCGCCGAACAGACGGAACGGCGTACGCCAGCCGTCGGCACCGCCTTCGGCCATCCAGCCACTTGCCCACGAGCAGCCAATGATGCCGAGGTAGAGGCCCACCTGCAGGAGGGAGAGGGCCGTCGCGCGCGTCTCCTTGTGGAGCTGGGAGATGAGCGACGTGGCGGAGGGGTAGTAGAACGTCTGCCCAAGTCCGTTCAAGACGCCGTACGTGAGGATGAGCAGGCCGACCGTGCCCACGAAGCCGCTGCAGAAGATGCCGCAGCAGAACACGGCCACGCCGATCGTCACCATCCACTTGCGCCGGAAGAGGTCCGCCGCGATGCCGGCGAACGGCACGCAGATTCCGTACATGAACGTGAACACCGTGCCCACCACGCCAATCGCTGTACTCGATACGCCAAAGCTATCGCGGATGGAGGGCAGCGTGGCGGAGTAGATCTGCCGCGTGCCCTGCTGGAGGAAGAACGCCACCCACAGAAGCAGGAGGGCGAACCACTTGTAATTCGGAGACGTCTCTTTTTCGCTGTTCATTGTCGTTCTGCCTCCTGACGATGCGTCAGTCCACAAACTTCACCTTCACGCAGGAGAGGCGGTAGTCGCCCTTCAGCGTCGCCTTGCCCTGGAAGAACAGGTACACCTGCCCGTCGTCGTCCCTGAACACGCCGGGGTGCCCGCTCTCCCAGGCGTTCCACGAGCCGGGCTTGCCGTGCGGGAACACGGGCGCGTCGCGCCACCGCTTGAAATGTACGCCGTCCGCCGACCACGCCACGCCGATCTGCTGGCGCTCGTGGTTGTACGCGCCCGCATAGAACATGTACCAGACCCCCTTGTACTCCACGACCGTCGGCGCCTCGATGCACTTCATCTCCCACGGCAGCTCCGGCTCGAAGAACGGCTTCTCGATCGACAGCTCCGTCCACTTGTCCGCCGCCCAGTCGCTCGCGTACGGCGCCCAGGCGATGCCGAGGCGCTGGATCTGCGCGCCGGGCTTCTCGCGCGTCGCGTACATGAGCATCAGCCGGTCGCCCACGCGGTACACCTCTGCGTCGATGGCGCGGGGGATCGACCACTTGTTCTGCGGCGTGAACATGGGGCGCGTCTCGGCGAACGTGAAGTTCAGGCCGTCCTCGCTCGTCGCGTGCCAGATGAGGCACTCCGTCCGGCCCGTGGCGGGATTGGCCCTGCCCACGCGGCACTGGGCGAACATGTGTATCTTGCCGTCGATCTTCTTCACGCACGGCGCGACCCACATCTCGCGCTGCCCCGGCACGTCCAGGCCGCCGGCCTTGATGTCGCCCACGCGCGTCCAGTGGGCGAGGTCCTTGCTCTCCGCAACCGCCCCCCACCAGCCGTTGGGCCTCTTCCCGAAGTCCTTGGGGAAGTGCTCCCTGTCGTACGACCACACGCTGTAGTACATCAGGTAGCGGCCGTTGTGGCGGATCACGGTGGGATCCTTCGCGAACGGATGCTTTTCGCCCCTCCGCGAGATGTCGCCGTAGAGCATAAGACGGGGCATCGGCTCGAAGAGAATCTGCGAGCAGGGCCGTGCACCGGCCGCCGCCGTACCTGTCCATACCACCGCGCCGACGGTCACCGCCGCGCGCACCAGAGCATTTTTCGTTTTCATGCCCATATTCTACCACACCCCCCGCTCGCAAGTAAAGACCGCATCGCACGTTCAATAGAGCTTCTTGCCATAGACGAGTATCTTCGAAAGGCGGAAGTTCTCCTTCCGCTCGCGCTTGCCGTCCGTGATCGCGGCCCGGCGGATGCGGACGTAGCGCGCCTTGGGGTACTTGCCGAAGTGGAACTCGAAACTGTACCTCTTCCGCACGCGGTCGTCGGAAAACACCTTCGTCCAGCTGGACTTGTCCTCGGAGATCTCCACCTCCAGCGGCACCTGCTGCTCGCGCAGCCTCTCGTTGGAGCTGCGGTTGACGAGGACGATCCCCCGCAGCTCGCACGGGCCGGCCAGCGTGACCATCGCCCACGGCACGTCCTCCTTCTCGGTGCAGAAGGTGAACTCCTTCGCGGGCGAGTCGTCGATTGTGCGCGGGTGGAGGCTTGGGTTGTCTCCGGGGCTCGGCTTGGAGAGCGAGAGCATTCCCTCGGCGGAGACGAGGACGCCGTTGAAGTCGCGGTCCTTGAAGCGCGTGCCCGTGACGGGCGCGCCGACCTTCTCCTGCATGGCGGCAAAATGCCGGAACGCGGCCACGTCGCCGCTCTTCTCCGCCTCCGCGATGAACGACCCGAGGTCGGGCTTCCCCTTCCGCGCCGCCGCCACGATCTTCGCGGACCCCTTCTTGCCGCGCATGGAGTTGGCGAACTTCTCGGCGAACTTCGGGAGGAGGTTCAGGAACCTCTTGGCGCGGCTCTCGTCGGCGAAGACGAACTTCGCGCACCAGCCGAGCGTCTGCGTGAAGAATGTGCGCGTGCCGTACTGCGAAGACGTAAACGCCAGGACAACCCGCTCCATGAGCGCCGCGTCGCCTTCGAGCGGCTTCGCCCAGCGCTTGACGACGCCGCCGAAGTCGCCTTCGTCGCGCAGTCTCGCCTCCCCCTGCCTCAGGGACGGCGCGAACTCCACGAGGGCGTCCGCAAGCGCCTGCGCGCCGCGTTCGTTCGCGACGCGGCTGAAGTAGGGCGTCAGAAGGTCCCACAACGGGTTCCGCCACCCGTCCAGCGCCTTCAGCGCGGTGCGCACGTAGACGTAGTGCTCTTCGACCGGACGCCCGGCCCGCGCAAGCCACGCGCCGTACTCGCGCCAGGCCGTGTAGTGCTTCGGCCATGAGTTGCAGGCGCGGCGGTACAGGGCGTTCACGGTGGCGGCGTCCTTCTCCGCGGACTCGGCAAGGTGCGCGATTTCCAGGTACCTGTTCGCGTCCAGGCGCTTCTCGCGCTCGCCCTCGAACGTGGCCTCGACCGCGAGGGTGTACGTCCAGTGTCCGCCGCCGCGCCAGAACGTGGAAAAGCCCGTCGGCGGGGAGATGAAGTTGTCGATCTCCCAGGTTCCATCGAGCCGTCTCCGCGTGAAGGCGCAGTGTCCGGGCTGGCCGACGGGCACGGACGGCAGGCCGTGCGCGTTGGAACAGCACGAGGCGAAGGTGGAAAGCTCGCCGCAGACGCCGCCCACGATGTACGAGTAGCGGCGCTTGGGCCATTCACCCGCCGCCACCCAGGCCTCGTAGTATTTAGGCGTGTGCACGGACGCGCCGAAGCAGTTGTAGAGCCTGTAGGGAACCACGCCCAGCGCTCCGCCGAACCGTGCCACGGAGACATTGTAGAACATGTCGAGAAAGCGCTGCTGGTTCGGCGGGTCGTCGACTTCCCTGGACCCGTGTATCTGGCGGATGGCGTAACGCCACTGCCACACGGGCTGCTCCAGGGCGCGCTTGTGGAGGCGCTTCGCAAGCGCCGTGGTGCGGTAGGCGTCCAGCCAGTCGGCAAGCCAGGCCTCGTCGACCGTGGGCTTTTCGAGCGCCGTCGCCGTGGCGAAGCGCCTGCCCGGGCCGTCTCCGGACATCCACCTTCCCTCGTCTTGGAAGTAGAGCGACTCCAGCGCGAGCAGCGCGTCTGCCCAGTTGGAGCACGAGCCGCTCCAGGCAAAGTCCTCCATCCACGTCCTGTCGCCGAAGAAGCTGCGCAGGAAGCCCGCGGCGCCGGGGCGCGCCTTGATCTCGTCCCAGCCCTCCTCGCCGATCCGCCGCAGCACGGCGTAGAGCGCGATGTCGCGCTTCCTGGCCTCCTCGAAGCCGTCCTTGCCCGGCTGCGCCGACGCGACGCGCGCCGCGATGTCGCGCAGCCTGAACGGCGTCGTCAGGGGCGCGGCGTCGACGGGGCGCGGACGCACCGCGGCACGGTAGGGCTTCACGGGCTCCACGTCCTCCCCGGCGAGGACGAGCCGGCCGAGCGCGAACTGCCCCCAGACCGTGTCGCGCCCCATGTCGAGGATCCGCCGAAACCGCTCGACCTCCGACGCCGAAACGGAGTCCGATCCGGAACCATGCTCGAACGCGAACTCGACGACCTCGATGCACTGGCGCTGGACGACGGTCAGGTTGTTCGTGGGTATCGCGCGAAGCGAGGCGACGAGCTTCTCGCCCTTCGCGACATCGCCGTACTTGGCGCACTCCGTCGCCTTCTCGACAAGGTCGAAGCCGTATCCCATGGTGAACCGGCGACGCCAGCCGAAGCGGTCGTCCGCGTCGATCTCCTCAAGATGCTTCCACTGCTCCTCCCAGGCCAGGGGCCCCTTGCGGAGACGGTGGCGGTAGAACTCGCCCACCTGCGACTCCAGGAGCGCAAAGCCCTGCCCAAGCGCGTCCGCCGGGGACTTTCCCCTCCCGCGCCCGTGCTTGAACAGCTTTTCCACCTCGGCCTTCTTCTTCACGGCGGCCTCCACCGTCTCGGCGAGGGACTTCGGCGTGACGTTGAACGGGATGTTCTCGATCTGCGCGAAGAGCCGGTTTTCGCCCGTCAGGCACGTGATCGCCGGAAAGCGCGTGGACGGCACGCGCAGGCGCTCCAGCTTTGCGTTCGCCTCCCTGACCTTCGGCGTGGGGCTCTCCATGTCGTCGTAGACGGCAAGCTCGAACCTTCCGCCCAGCGCCTTGCGGAACTCCGGGCTCTTGAACGCCTGGTGCACGAACTCGCCGCTCTCGCACCAGTCGCTGCCGCACTGGAGGATCAGCATTCCCTTGCCGCCCGCGAGGGCGGAAAGCGACGCCGTGGCCGCAACGGCCGCAGCCGCAAGCAGCGCCCTGGCGCTTATCGGCGGAAAGTCCGGCATCTTCGCCCCCTCGCGCTAGACGGCTATTCTCCCTTCTTGCCCTTGCGGACGGACACGGTGCGCACGTCGAGGGACGACGCGCGGCGGTTCCAGTCGCGGAGGAACGGATAGTAGTCCGCCGTGAGCATCACCGCCTTTGTACGGAACGTCTCGCGCTTTACGGTCACGACCAGACGGCCGTCCCGCACCTTCGACGTGACCTTGTGCGTGAGCCACACGTCCTTCGGGTCGAGGGGGTTGACGAGTTTCAGCTCGGTCGGCAGGTGCTCCACCTTCGTGTATCCCTTGGGGAACGTGATCTCGTACTCGTCGGCGGACCACGACTTGCCGGAAATGGAAATCGGCGACTTGCGCACAGGCCCCCCAAGCGAGAAAAGCTCGTCGCCGAAGTCGGGGATGCGCAGCGTCAGGCTGTCGCCCTTCGCCACCGCGTACTCGGGCGCGTAGGCGGAGAATGTCATCTTTGCGGGATACGACTCAAGGTCGGTCTCAAGTTCGCGCGTTGCAGTGGCGTTCTGCGCGAGTTTCGAGAGAACCTTCTGGTAGAAACGACTGCGCATCTCGGGCAGCACTTCCGCAAAGCTCTTGCGGAAATCGCCGACGCCCGCACCCCACGAGAGGCTTTCCACGTCAAAGTCAACCGCGCCGTTCTCGCGTACGGACATCTTGCATGTGTATTTTGCCGACGTGCTCCACGTGAAGTTGGTCGGCGCCGGCGGAGCGGACGCAAACCAGGTCCACGGCGCCCACCAGGACGCGGGCGGCGCGACGGTCTTCGGCGTCGTAATCGTCCCGAACTCGTCCGCCACCGGATCGTAGTACGAGCAGTACGCGCGAGACGACGTCTCCGGCGGGGTGTATTCGTTCTCGGTCCCCACCCAGAACGTGCGTCCCTCCGCCTCGACGCGCACGAGGAGCGTGCCGAATCCCTCCGGCTTCGGCACGTTCCGGCGCGAGGCGTCCGTGCCCTTGAAGCCATGCACGTCGTTCGCAGCCATCACGAAGGACGGATCGAACCCGGCCGCCTCAAGCATCGTGAACAGCACGTTCATGCGGTCGCCGATCGACGCGTAGCCGTCCGCAAGGGCGCGGTCGGGCGCGGAGAACGCGATGTCGAACGGCAGCTCGAAGAGTCCCGGCCCGGCCGTGCGCAGGCGGCGCATGAACAGGCGGATCGCCTTGATCTTCTCCTGCGGCGTGCGGCAGCCCCTCACAGCCAGGCGCGCGGCCGCGCGCACCGCGTCGCTGCCTTCGCGGCGGGCGCGCGCAAGGGCGTCCACGAGGGCGCGACCCGTCTCGTGCCAGTCGGCGGCGGACACGCTCACGTAGGGACGCCACATCGACGCCGACGGTTGGGACGGCTCGTTCGGAACGCGCGGCGGGTTCTTGCGCGTCCAGCGGTGCACGCCGTTCGTGCCGGTGTCTTTGAGGTCCTTCTGCTTGATGCGGAAGCGCATCCCCTCCGGGACATGCAGCTCGACCTCGTCGAATTCGTCAGGGTCGGATGCGTCAAGGGTGAAAAGTCCCGTGTAGGGAACGGGCGCGTTCGTGACCGTCCTCACCACCGTGGCGCGGATCACGCTGCCCACCTCGACGCCCGGCAGGTTCACCACGAGCTTCTTCGACGCCGGATACCGCGAGGCGGAGGCGACCCAGTCCGCGTCCATCAGGTTCACCTCCTTGTCGGTGAGCTTCATCACGACCCCGTTGCGGTTCGAGACGCTTGCCTCGACCACTTCGACGTGGCGCGTGGAGGGGCTGTAGTTGAAGGTCATCTCCGCCGCGCCCTTCTTGCCCTTGTACGTGAGAACCTCCTTGACGAAGGTGTTCGTGGAAACCCAGCTCACGGGAGAGGTGAAATGCGTCACGGTGCGGTCCTCAATCCAGCGGAGGTTGGCGTTTTCGCTCTCGAGCGACGCGAACACGGGGTTCTCGCGCTCGACGGTCTCCGTCTCCTGCCGGTCGCGTCGGAGCGCATTGTACGCGGGCACCTCGAACGTCACGTCCTTCACGTACATCTTGCGTGTCGCGCGCAACACGCCGTCCTTCACCGTGCATGCGCGGGTGAACTGGTAGCCGTCCTTGCCGATCGAACACGCGCCGGGCAGCGAAACGGGCGCGCCCACGGATTCGCCGAGCGAAATCCGAACCGTCTCCTCCACGCCCGCCGTGGAGAAGATTTGCAGCGGGAAACGGCGCTTTTCAAGCGACGTCGAGCCGTCCAGCAGCATGTTCGCGAGGTTGAGGCGGCGCGTGACGAACGGAAGCGACAGCGTGCTGCGCGTCTTCCCGCGCAGCACCGCCTCCGGGAAGCGGGCGACCGTCTTGGCCGACAGGCGCGTCTCGGTGTCGCGCAGGTCTTGCGGACTGACTTCGACCGAAAGCAGCTCCGCGCCGGGCGAGACCGCGCGCAGGTATCCCTCGAACATCCGGCGGAGCTCCTGCGGCGTGCGCCTGAGGAACGAATGGCGGAAGACGGTGTCGTTGACGCCGCCGAAGTCGAATGACGTCGTGAGAAGCAGCGCCCCGTCCGCTTCGAGCGAACCTTCGGAGGCGATCTTCAGCGTGTTCTTCTCCGCAGAGGGGACCGGCGACGTGAGAAGCGTCTCGCCATCCGGACGGGCGACGAGATACGAGCGGTTCGAGAGGTACGAAGGAAGGAGGTCGTGCGTCGATTCGTCCGTCGGATCCATGAGGCGGTACTTCCTGTTGCCCTCGTCTACCGCGACGATCGCGTGGTTGAAGAACGGCCAGGGCACGGAGGCGTCCATCTTCGCACCGGCGTGGATCAGCACGGGATAGGCGTCGAATCCCGCGATGCGCAGCATCTGCACGAGAAGCGCGGCCTTGTCGCGGCACACGCCGTAGCGGTTTTCGAACGTGATGTGCACGTCGTGCGGCTCGTAGCCCGGCGCGCCGTCCTCCATCGTGAGGCCCATGTAGCGGATCTCCTGCGACACGAACTTGAAGAGCGCGCGCATCTTCGCCTCGCCCGTGGAGCAGTTCTTCACGATGCGCTTCACCTCGTTCGTCATCGCGGGCGTGGAGGTGACGAGGTGCGGCTGGCTGATGCGCCAGTACCAGCGCGAGACGGTCTGCCAGTCCGGCGCCGTGGAGAGGCGGAGCGCCTGCACGCACGTGGAAAGCGGCGGCATGTCCGGTTCCGGAAACGCCTGCGGCACGTCGCGCACGTCCCACCGCAGGAGCGTGCGGCCGTTGCCGAGCGGACGGTCCTTCGCGCGCACCACGGTCTTCCCGAACGGATGGCGCACGGTGGCGTGGCGCACCGGGTTGGCGTCGGGCTGGTTCACGGTGTAGACGGTGGACAGGATGGGAGCCGTGAACTCGAAGACCTGCATGTCGGCCCACGTGCCCGTCATGCGCGCCTTCTTCGTGCGACGCGCATAGCGGATGTGGCGGATTTCGCCCACGGCGAGGCCGGACACGGCACAGGACATCTTCTTGTCGAGCGGATCCACGATGTTCGCGCTGAGGGAGGAGTTGTCGGTGGCGACCTTCAGCGTACTCGCGAAGTCGATGGCGCGGACCTGCCCGTTGGTGCCGACGATTTCGACCGCGAAGATCTGCGCGTCTCCGTAGCGCTCCGTGAAGTCGAGCGAGACCGTGGCCACGGAGCGGCGACCCTTCTCCGTGAGGACCTTGATCCACTCGTCGTCCCATGTGATCTCGGTGCCGTCCGGCTCGTAGGTGACGTGGATCCGGTCGTCCACCATCACGCGGTCGGCGTCAGGGAAGCGCGCGGTCGTGGCCTTGGCCGCCGCGGCCGCAATGGCGGCGGGATCGGCGCGGAACTCGGCGGGCATGTCCGGAATCTCGGCGGAGACAACGGAGACAGCGAGGACGGAGAGGACGAATGTGATTTTTTTCATTGCTTTGAGTTGGATTGTTTTACTTGCAGAAGATAAGCGTGAGGAGCCCGACCACGACGCAGTACGGACCGAACAACCAGAACCAGCGGCCCTTCAGCGCACGCAGGAGCAGGGCGAGCGAGAAGTACCCCACGACGGCGGAAAGCGCCACGCCCCACGCGAGCACGGCCCACGACAGGCCGCCCGAGCCGACTTCGCCCTTGGCGATCTCCAGCAGGGTGCCGCCCAGGATGAGCGGCGCGCTCATGAGAAAGGAGAACTCCGCCGCGTCCGCCGGACTCACGCGCCCGCCGCGCGCCGCGGCGAGCGTCATGCCGCTGCGCGAGACGCCGGGCAGGAGGGCAATGGCCTGGGCGATGCCCATGACCATCGCGCGGAGGAAGCTCACGGGGCGCTCCCCGCGCGGAAGGAACCGCGTTCCCATCAGCACGGCGCCGGTGAACATGAGGAGCGCCCCGACCATGCGCGCATTCCCCACAAGCGCCTCGATGCCGTGGTGGAACGCGAAATAGACGGCCACGGCGGGCAAGGCGGAGACGACGATTTTCAGCGCATATCCCCACGCCCCGCACCGCTCGTCCGGGTCGTGCGCAGCGAGCCCCTTCAGGATTGCACCGATTCGCCGACCATAGAACATGAACACGGCGAGAAGCGTCCCGGCGTGGAGGAACACCTCAAGCCGCAGGCGGATCTCCTCGGGCACGTCGAGGATGTGCTGCAGAACGACCAGGTGCCCGGAGCTGGAGATCGGCAGGAACTCGGCCACGCCCTGCAACATGGCCAGAAGGGTTACATCAAAAAATTCTTGCATGGGAGGTAAGTATATCATATCGGGACGGTCCGTGTATATGGTATAATACGGCCCCGTGAAAAAAGTTCAACAGGAATGCGGCAGGAAAGAGGCGCGCGTCGTCCTCTGCCTCGGCTCGAACATCGAGCCGCGCCGCGCCTACCTCGACCGCGCGCAGGCCGCCCTCTGCGCGCTGCCCGCGACGCGCTTCTCCTCCGCGAGCGAAACCGAGGAGACCGAACCCGTCGGCGTGCCGCCGGAGTTCGCGTCGCTGAAGTTCCTCAACCGCATCCTCGTGGTGGAGACGGCGCTTTCGCCCGAGGACCTCTCCGCGCGGATGCACCAGGTCGAGCGCGACCTCGGCCGCGTGCGCGGCAACGTGAGGAACGCCCCCCGCACGATCGACATCGACATGGTCGACTACGAGGGCATCGTTTCCGACGACCCCGCGCTGACCCTCCCGCATCCACGTGCGCGGGAACGCGCCTTCGTGACAGCCCCGCTGAGGCGCCTCGGCATCGCCCGCCTTTCCGACGGCGCCCCCGTCTAGCGCAGGCCGTGCGACGTGGTCGGCGGAGGCTGCGCACTTCCCGCTTTACAATCGCACGGCGAATCGGCTATACTTGCCGCCCATGCAAGGAAGAAACAGGAAATGAACAGCACGATCGACCACAACGCGCAGAGAAAAGCCGCCGTCATCAACGACTTCACGAGCTTCGGACGGTGCTCGCTCGCCGTGACCATCCCGATCCTCTCGGCGATGAAGGTGCAGTGCTGTCCCGTGCCGACCGCCTTCTTCACCAACCACACCGGCTTCGCCTCCTTCGCGTGGACGGACAACACGCCGCACCTGGACGCCTACATCGACGAATGGCGCAAGCTCGGCCTCCGGTTCAATGCCATCCAGACGGGCTTCCTCGGCTCGCACGAGCAGGTCGACTTCGTCCTCCGCTTCCTCGCGGCCTTCCGGACGCCCGAGACGACGGTCTGCATCGACCCCGTCATGGGCGACTACGGCAGGCTCTACCCCACCTACGACGCGCATCTCGCCGAGTCGATGCGCGGGTTCCTCGACGTGGCGGACATCCTCACGCCCAACCTCACGGAGGCGTGCTTCCTCGCGGACGAGCCGTACCGCACGGACTTCTCGGACGCGGAGCTGGCGGCGCTCTGCGCGAAGATCGACGTGCGCCACGCCGCCCGGATCGTCATCTCCGGCATCCCGCGCGGCGAGACGCTCGTCAACTTCATCTACGAGTCGGGCCGCGCCCCGTCGCTGTGCGTGGAGCCGCGGATCGGCACCGACCGGAGCGGCACCGGCGACGTGTTCGCCTCGGTGATTCTCGCGGACGCCGTGAACGGCGTCGACTTCGCCGCGTCCGTGCGCAAGGCGAGCCGCTTCACGGCGGCGGCCGTGCGTCGCACGGTGGAGATGGGCATTCCCGAAAAGGACGGCCTCGCCATCGAAGAAGTACTGAAGGAAATAATTTTTTAACACAGAGACACAGAGTCACAGAGATCGATGAAATGCAAAGAACGGAATTTTTCTCTATGCCTCTGAGTCTCAGCGCCTCTGTGTTAAAACAAAAGAGGAATCTTCTATGACAATCACCTACCAGGTCAAGGACGCCGTCTATGTGAACCTCACGAACAGGTGTCCGTGCAACTGCACGTTCTGCCTGCGGCAGAACGGCTCCGGCGTGTTCGGATCGGGCCCGCTCTGGCTGGAGCGCGAGCCGACTCTCGAAGAGACGGTCGACAGCCTCGGACAGTGGGACTTCACCCGCTTCCGGGAAGTCGTGTTCTGCGGATACGGCGAGCCAACGGAGCGCCTCGACGTGCTGCTCGCGGTGGCGGCGCATCTCAAGGAACGCGACCCGTCGCTTCGCGTGCGCGTGAACACGAACGGCCTCTCCGACCTCATCAACGGCAAGCCGACCGCCCCGCTGTTCGTGGGAAAGGTCGACTGCCTCTCCGTCAGCCTCAACACGGACGACCCGTCGGAATATCTCTCCGTCTGCCGCCCGCGATTCGGCGAGGCGGCCTATCCCGCCATGCTGAAGTTCACGCAGGAGGCGGCGGCGATCCTGCCGAGCGTGGTGATGACGGTGGTGGGCGAGCCGGTCACGAGCCTTGAGAAGCAGGCGCGCTGCCGGGCGATCGCCGCACGGCTCGGCGCGCACCTGCGCGTGCGCCCCTACGAGTCAAAGTAGCCGAACGCCTTGCCCGTGGCGGTCGCATACAGGCCGGCAAATGCAGGACGCGCCTAATGTTCGCCGGCGGCCTTGCGCGAGAAGCCCTCGCGGACAACCTGCGTGGACATCTTCGCCCTGCGGTATCCGTCGTACAGCCCGGCCAGGTTCTCCGCCAGCAGCTTCACGCGGATGTTGGACCCTCCACGGTGATAGGTGCGGGCGTCGGCGAAATGCCACAGCGCAAGGCCGGACAATTCCGGATCGGCGAAGATGCGGTCGATGACGTCCTTGTCGTAATGGTACTGGAACTCCTCGGTGCCCTGTCCTGCCGCCGGGTCATGGTGGCCGTAGATGGCGACAGTTCCCATCTCCGAGGCGATGATCGGCTTCTCGGGATAGAGCTTGCGGTAACGCCTGACGATCTTCGTCACCGTTTCGTCTATGAGGCGCTTCTGGTTTTCAAGGGTGCCGGCGTCGGACCCGATCCAGCCGGGATAGGCGTTGAACGACACGAGATCGGTGTTCGCGTTCGAGATGTCGTCGTCGTTGTGGTTGCAGGCGAACGTCACGAGACGGCCCGAGTCCTGCGACCTGATCGCCTCGATGAGCGCGTCGTTCAGCTTCTTTCCGGCCTTCGTCTGCGACTGGTTCTCGTTCTGGAACGCGAAGATGATCACGGACGGGTGGTTGAAGCTCGCACGCACCATCTCGCGCGTCTGCTCCACCTGCAGGCGGAAATACTCGCCGTCGGACATCTGTCTGGGCGTGTTGCCCCAGCCGAGCGACTCCTCCCAGACGAGCACCCCCATCTCGTCGCAGTAGTCGAGGAAACGCTGGCTCTGCTGGTAGTGGCTGCCGCGGAAGAAGTTGCCGTTCAGGGATTTCAGGAGCTGGATGTCCTGGACCATCAGCGCCTCCGGCGTGGCCGCGCCGAACTGCGGATGGGCTTCGTGCCTGTTCACCCCCTTGAGGAACAGCACCTCTCCGTTCAGCCACAGCCGCTTCTTCTTGGCCTTGATCTCGCGGATGCCGAACCGGGCGGATACTTCGCCGTCCAACGACACGGTATGGAGATTCGGCGACTTGGGCGACCAGAGCTTGAAGTCCGGAACCTTCACCGTCGCACGACCGTCCTTGAACACGGCCCCGACCTCGTTCTTGCCGTCGAAGAGAAGCTTACCCTCGAAGTCGCGCTTCCCGAAGTTCACCGCCTCAATCTCCACGGTGCCTGTCTTGTAGTCGCGGGTCCGTACGAAGAACTTGCGGTTGTCCAGCGAAAGCGACACACCGTGGAAGAACCCGCCGTAGAGGTAGAAGTCGTAATTCGGAAGCGCGAGCTTCTGCGTGTTCCAGTCCAGCACGTTGTCTACGGCGGCGAATACCGTGTGCACGCCCGCCCCAAGCGGGCCGGTCGGAATCTCCAACCTGGCCCATGGGTAAGGCTGGATTCCGCCGACCTGCTTCCCGTCTATCGCGAACTTCGCGCGCAGACCCATCCCGTCCACGACGATCCAGGCCCCCTCGACGGGCTTCTCCAGCCTGAACGTCCGGCGGTAGAGGCCCGTGCCGCGCTTGCAAAGCCATTTCGGCTGCATGTCGTAGCATCCCGGCACGGACATCCTGTCGGTCGCGGCGAAATCCGCGCCGCTTGACGTCTCGAGCGTCTTGCCCTCCTCGAAGCGGAACTCCCACGACCCGTTCAGGTCGATGGCACCCAGGCACGTCGCGGCGCACAGTGCCGCCACGGCCGCAATCATGCAGTCCCGTTTCATCATTCAACCACCACAAAGCCGTAGGGGCCCAGACGGCAGGTGCCGTCGGCGGAAAGTTCGCCGCGTTCGGAGATCAGGACACGTCCACCGCCCTTGACCCCCGCATTGAACTGAATGTCCTTGTTCGTCAGGTTCGCCGTCACGAACACGGCCTTGTCGCCGAGACGGCGCACGAACGCGATCGCGCCGTCCTTCTCGCCCGCCGTCACCCATTCCTGCGAGCCTTCGGCGAAGACCTTGTTTTCGTGGCGCAGTTTCGAGAGCGCGCGGATGAGCGCGAGGCGCTTCTGTCCGGCGGGCTGGAGCGCGCGCGCCCAGTCGACGGTCTTGCGCGCGCGGCCGGGATCCTCGACGGGCGCGAAGAACGTGTTGAGCGAATTGTCGGCGATCTCGTTGCCGTTGAAGACGAGCGGCAGGCCGCGCCGGAGGAACGTGAGCACGAACGCCGCGTTGCCGGCCTCCACGGGATTGACGCGGTCGAAGCGGTTCTCCCAGTCGTCGGCCGCCGTGTCGTGGTTGTCCATGAAGCAGAACATCAAGGCGTCCTTCGGGATCTTCGCCTCGTAGGCGCGCACGCCCGGCATCTTCCGGTCGAGCGTCTTGTTCTTCGCGGTCACCTGTCCGTGCAGGGACGGCGTGAGGAAGTTGCGGATCGAGAAGCTCCACGGCCAGGCGTAGCAGGCGTCGAACGCCTTCTCCAGCCACTCTGGTTTCGTCCCTTCGTTGATCATCACAAGGTCTGGCTTCACCTTCTGGCACGCGGACACCGCCTCCACCCAGAAGTCGATCGGCACGGCGTCGCCCACGTCGCAGCGGAAGCCGTCGCAGCCGAGGCTGATCCAGTGGAGCATCGAGTCGATCAGGTACTTGCGCACGTCCTTCGAGGCGAAGTTGACGTACGGGAAATGCCACCGCGTCGTGCGCACAGAGCCGTCCGCGTTCTTCTGGAAGGCGTCGGGGAACATGTCCTTCATCACGTTGTTCGGCCCGCAGTGGAGATAGACAAGGTCCATGTACACCTTCATGCCGAGCGCGTGCGCCTTGTCGTTGAAGGCCTTGAAGTCGGCGTCGTCGCCGTATTCGGGATCAATCTTGTCGTAGTTCGAGATGCGGTACGGGTTCTTGGGCGTGACGAAGCCGCTCTTCTTCTGGCGCATGCTCCAGCCCGACTTGTCCATGTCGCGGTCCATCTCCACGAACGGACACAGGTACACCACGTCGACACCCACCGACCGCACATGCTCCAGCATCGCCGTCGCGGCCTTGAAGGTACCGTCGCGCGTGAAGTTGCGCAGCACCATCTGGTAGACCACCGCGCTCTTCAGATACTCCGGCGTGGGGCGCATCGCGCCGCACGCAACGCCCGCCGCAAACGCGAGCACGCCAATGATTCTAATTGTTTTCATGGCGCATATTGTATCATAAAAACCGCCCGTCTCAAATCCCGAAAAACGCTGGACGCGACGGGCGCCTTGCGACGCCTCAGCCCTTGTAGAAGCGCGTGAACGCCGAGGCCGCGTGTGCGCCGGACGGTTCCCCGGCGCCATGCGGCCTGAACACGTCGCCGAGGAGCGCCGTACAGCGTCCGCAATGGCGGCAGTCGTTCGCGTCCGGGCAGCTGCGGACCTGCGGCCAGAGGGCTGACGCCCCGAACGCCGCGTTGTCGAACGCCTGCGGAAACGGATAGGACGGATCGGTCAGCAAGGCGAGGTCGCCGTCGTATGAATACGTCGCGTAGGCGTTGAGGACCTCCACGGGATGGGCATGCCGCCGCGTGGCGAGCTTCACCACCTCCACGTGCTCCTCGTAGAGCGGAAGGTCCTCCGGACGGATCCACGTGGCGCGCAGGAAGTCCTCGTAGTTGCCGCGGTCGTAGTTCGTCTTGCAGCGGAACACCGAGAAGCCGAACTGCTCGCCCACTTTCGACTGGCCCATGCGGTTGTGTCCGTGCAGGTTGTCGTGGAACTGCTGGAACGGACACTGCCGGAGGCACCCCGAATTGGCCTGCATCCCCAGGACCTTCCCGTGCGCGCGCGACCATTCGCCGAGACGCGCCAGCCATGCGAGGTCGCGGTGGTGCTCGCGCGAGGCGTAGAACGAGTCGAACAGTTCCAGGATCGGCTCGCAGCCGACCGTGCCGTGGATGCGCATGTTGATGCTGAGGCGGATCTTCACCGACGGGAAGCGCTGGCGTAGCACGGTCGCGACGAACGGCGAGGTCGTCGTGACGATGTCGGGGAAAAGCCCCTCCGCATCCATCTCGCCCAGCATCCGGGAGACGAAGTCGGCCAGGTCCGGCGACACCGCGAGGTCGCCGTAGCAGTTGCAGTTGAAGAGTGTATCAAGCAGGATGCCGTTTGCGCGGCACCACTTTAGGTCGCCCACCAGCTGCGCGCGCACCTCTGGCGTGAACGCCGGCGCGGGACGGCAGCTCAGCACGCCCGGCCAGGCGAAGAACACCTCACGGATGCGATTCAAATGAACCTGGCAGGCTTCCTGAAACGGCGCGTTGTAGAAATGCCCAACCGCAAGCGTTCTGCGAATCATCTACTTGTCCTTGGAGCCGCCGTAGAACTCTTCGTCATCTTCATCATCCGGATTCTCCTTGAGCCATTTGTCAAGTTTCTCCGGAGTGTCCAAGCCTTCTTCGCCAGTGTAGAACTCAATGGCTTCAGTCAGAATCGATTTTGTGGCAGCCCCCCCCTCCACCATCAACTGCTTGATTGTTTCTATGGCAACCGAATGGCGCATGTTATTCAACTCAAAAAGCATTGAATCCATCGCGTCGGAATCATCAATTACCTTTGATGCCTGAACAAGAATCTTTGAGCGCTCGCGATCGCTCAAGTCGAAATCCGAGAGCATTTCCTCAAATCTTTCGATAGCAGATTCCACAACCTCACTGTCAGCATCGGCTAGGAATCCTGCCAATTCCGGCAGGCATGAAGATCCGAACCAGCCTAATGCCTCAATTGCGGCCATCTTGATTGATTTCGGGATGCCATCTGGCCATTCTTCAGATTTCTGGAGAGCCTGCACGAGCCGAAGCACCGTTTTACGGTCATCATTATCCAGCGCCAACCGAATCGCATTGATTGTTTTACGCTGCTCGTCGTTCAATTTCTCTTCATCTTCTTTATCAAGGTCAAAGGTTGGCTTTCGCCTTGCCTTACCCACACCCTCTATGCCCGCCGTGCCCGCCGCACGACCTTTGTCGCCAATGCGTTCTGCCTTCCGGCGAGGACGCACTTTAACTTTCGTGGGCGTCTTTTTCCCTTTTCCCACACTTGTCTCTTCTACACTCGCAGAGGCATCCTTGCGAGAAACGAAAAAGACACACGACAGGATGCCGAGCACTCCTACCAGGCTGATCAAGGCAAATATAAGCTTTCTTCTCATCATACACTTATGATATGCGAAGAGAAGGCGAAAATGACAGCAAAAACTCATCGGGCCACCACCAAATTTACAAACCAATTACATGCATGGCCTTACCTGACATCCGAACGGCGCATTGTTCCTATGCAGGTTGAAGCCCTCGTAGTAGCCAACGAACGGATGTTTTGCCGTCAAAATATTATTCCGCAACATGGAAAATAGAAAGGTTAAAATCCGGATCGCCGCTGTCGGAGCGGTTAAAACCGAGCGAAAGATAGAGGGCTTCCGTCTTGCCGAACGGAACGGCAAGGTCACCGGTCGTAAAGTAGTCGTTACCGCCGATGTTCAGTACCGACGTTCCGCCGATCGACTTGCCGCCGATCTTGCCGGAATATTTCACGTTACCCTTGGCGTCGAATGTCAATGTGAGATTTGCCGTCCTGTCTGTTGTCAGAACCTCTTCGCATGTATAGCCCGTCTCCGCATCGCCCGCCACCTTGAAACACAGCTTTTTCAGCGCAACAATGCGGGCGATGAAGTCGCTCGCCGTCTTGTCCACGGCGATGTTGCCGGCCTTGCCGTGTTCATTGCGCCAGGCGGTGACAAGGTACGCCGCGCCCTTCGCGGTCTTGAGAACGGAATCCGGCGCCTCTATCCGCGCTCCCCGCCAGTCGCGGTTGCCGTCCAGCTTCAGGAACAGCCTGTCGCCTGCCCTCGTGGACATCTCCACCCTGTAGAAACCATTGCTTTCCGAATCCCATCCATTCGCCGAAAACGAGATCGCGCCCGAAGGCAGCATCGCCTTGGCGGAGAGCTTGCCGTTTGCCGCGACGGTCAGTGTCACCATGCCGAACGCCCGCCACGTGTCGGTTTCGGCCTCGTCCACAAAACCTCCGGCCATGCCGGTGTATGTGCCGACGATGTCCGCCGGCATCGCCCGGACCTCTATTGGCAGCAGGACCGTCTCCTTCGACTTACCCGCCGTGGTCACCGTGAACTTCGTGGAGAACGTCCCCGCCTTCGTCGGCACGCCGACGACTGAATACGCCTTCGTGGACTTGTCCTGCACGAGCTTGAGCCCGTCTGGAAGCTTCTCGGCCTTGATGGTGGTCTGGGAATAGGCGCTCGCGCGGATGGCCCAATCAACGACGATGCCACAAGGGACGCGCTTGGGCACGTTCATCTCGCCGGGGTTGTTCGCCTCGCCGTAAAGCGACGAGTTGTCGACGGCGAGCCTGATGCTCTTCCGGTCTTCCTCCAGCGTCACGAACCTCGCCGTCGCATCGATGTCGTCCGCCCCGTTCGCCTTGAGCTTGAGGGTCGGAGACGTAAGGTCGAGCCCCGTCGTATCGGCTCCGGCGACGACCCAGTAGCTGAACACCGAGCCTGCTGCCGCCTTCGCGGTCAACGTGACGTCCTTTCCGGCGGCGGCCTGCCCGTATTTCGGATTCATCGTGACCGTTCCCGATGCGCCGGAGCCCCTGTTTCGCTCCTCCGTGGTCACGAGGACGCCCGGGTCGCGGTAGACAATGGCGTCATCGTCGGGGCCAGCCCATTCGCAGAGCTGGCGCAATTCGAGAATGGCGGGATAACCCTTCTTCGCATCCGGCGCCGCGTACAGGGTGATGTAGATCGATCCCGCGTATGTCAGGGCGCTGGCCGAGAACGACACCTTTCGCGTCTTCTTGCCGTCCGGCAGGACGATCGATCCCTTGGCCACGCCCTTTTCGTCGAAGGTGAACTTGGCCTCGCCCTCGTCGTTCTCTCCATACGGCACCTTGCACGTGTACGAACCGGCATACGCCGACAGGTAGGACTTGACGTCCGCATCGTCTTTGTCCGTCCACGGCAGGCGGAACAACGTGGCCGACAAGTCGCCGAAGTTCCCCTCCGCCCGTGCCGTGACGGAGTCGGGAATGTATTCCGTCGGGAAGCTCGCGACGTTCAGCTGAATGTTGCGCGACTCCTTGCCGGCCGTCGCGACGGCATCCACGGCGAAGTTCGTGGCAACGCTGCCCATTGCGAACGAATCGGCCTTGAAGATCCAGTTCGTACCGCAGCTGGCGATCTTGCCGCTGATCTTGCCGGCGGAAGTCACGCTCATCGAGGCCGTTCCCCATTCCCCGTTCCCCGTTCCCCTGACAAAACCCTCGAAGCTGCCGACGGCCCAGGCGGGGAGCGGATCGACCGTAAGCTTCAGCAAGTACGTGACGCTCGTCTTTCCACCCGTCGTCACCGTGATCTTCACCTGGTAGGGCTGGCGCCCCGCGCCAGCCGTCTCCTTCGACACCGCCGAAGGCGCGCCGTAGATCGTGTTCGCCGGAATCTCGACTTCCGTCTTGGAGCCTTTCCTGAAAATGTCCTTGTCGGTGAACTTGAGGCCAGCCGGCAGTCCCGCCACTTTTATCTTCACATCTAAAAGCGCATTCGCCGCAATCGGCCACTTGAGCGCCACGCCGCACATGACATTTGTGCTTATCGGCGTTTCAGCCGAAGGCCAGACCTCGCCCTTGACGGCGAACGCAAGCCAATGGGCATAGTACGTCACGTCCGCAGTCACCCTGGTCGTCGCCGCCACCTTCGTTCCGCCTTCTGATTCCGTGAACCAGCCCAGAAACGCGTAATTGGGACGCTTGGGCTCGGGAAGCGCGCCAACGGTCATCAAGGCCTTTCCGTCGATGGACGGAATTGTGCGGCAGACCTCTTCAAGATCGGTGTCGCACGGATCAAAGCAAACCATGAACGTCTCAACGCCGCCTGAGTAGTAATGCAGGGAGACGCTACCCGTCCGCCTGTAGAACGAATCGTATCCCATGGAGGCATATTCCAGTTCAGCCGGCAGCCAGGCATTCGCCAGTTTCGGGCAATAGCTGAACGCATCGTAGTCGAGTTCCGTGACACCCTCCGAAATCACAACCGTCGTCAGCGCGTTGCAACCGGCGAAAGCCTCGAAGCCGATCGATGTCACGTTCGCCGGGATGTAGATATCCTTGACGTTCCACAAACCCACACACGCATCATCGCCAATCGCGCCGATGTCTCCGGGAATCTCAAGATATTCCACGCCGGGAGGGCAACAGACCAACGTCGTCCGCGACTTGTCGTACACCACACCATCCTCGGAAAGCAGATTCTCATTGGCTTCGTCCACGTTGATCGCCCTCAGGTTCCGACTGCCGTAGAAAGACCACCCGTCGAAATGGCGAACCGTAGCGGGGATCGAAACAGATGCGATGTTCAAGTTGCCCTGAAACACTGTCTCGTCAAAACCCACGACGTCGACCCCCATGACGCTCGCCGGGATCACGACATTTCCCGCAGGTGTAGGCTTGACCGCCGTCACGATGCAGCCATCATCGACAACTTCCACCGTCCACTCGTAGCCGTCGTGTCTCTCCTCTAGAACCCTTGCGAAACGGACGCGGACCGGCAGGCCGAATTCCCCATCGGCAAACTCCCTCGCGCAAATCGTCGCAGCTGCGTCCAGCACGATTGGCCCTTCATAGCGCAGCGATGTCTCGTCGGGCATCGCCCCGTCGAGCGTGTAGTAGATCTCGCCGCCCGACTTGGCCGTCATCGTCACCGACAGGGGATCGGCGAACTGCCCCCCGTCGGGCGTGATTGCAATCTCCTTGGCGGCACGGCCCAGCAGCAGAAGAAGATCTGTCATCTCATGGTATCCGCCTTCGGCGGCCAGCGTCACGTCTTTTGCCGCATCGACAACCGCAATAAACGGCAAAGTACCGCCTACATCATGCCCGCTGAAGTACTTCTGGGACTCGGCAGACTGGGTGTCGATTACGTTGTACCAGCAAACGTAGTCCTTGAGCAGATGCCGTTTCACGTCGGGCACCTCACACGAGTAGTTACGTGTGCTCATTGTGTTTGGACAGGTGTCGCGCCCGGATATCAGAAAGATGTTCTTCCCCTCGGCGCGCGCGCGGGTCAACGCCGCGTTGCGCGACGTCACCCATTCGAGCGGCACGTCCATCCCGCCGCCGTCGATGTCCGCCCCGGTCGCATTGCGCCATTTCGCAACGGCGACGAACGTGTTGGCAAGCGTGCGCGTGTTGTCGTGCACCAGGTCGCCCACCGCCACTCCGAGATACTTGTGCCTGGGTGACGAAAAGTACGGCACCTCGACCTCGTCACCCCTGGGGCCGGCGCGATCGTATGCCATGATCGTGTGAAAACCCGTATTCCCAACCGAAAAATAGTAGCCCGAAGAGTAATCGTACAGCTGCGGCCCTGGCTGGACTCGCTGGACGTCGCTATGTCCGCAGCCCATGTTATGCCCGACCTCGTGCGTCATCGCGTGCGACTGCGCGACGGCGCGTATGGAGCAGACGTTGTAGGCGCTTTCGGCGAACCAGTCGAAGTCGGTGTCGGCAAGGCTGAAGCCAATCCCGGTCGTACCGTATGCCGAACCCGTATCGACCAGAACCGTCACGATGTCCGCCCCGACCTTCTCGCGCTTCTCGCGAACGGCTTCCCATCCACTCCATCCATCGCTGGCCGCGTTGAGAACGTAACTAAGATCGGAGGAAGTCGACGGAAGCCCGACCACACCCACAAGCCTGAAGCGGAAAGAGGCATCCAGGCCGGTGTTGGCGATGGCCAAGTTCATCTTCTGCACGGCGGTCTGTGCAAAGTTCGTCAGGCCGCCGCCGTTCGTTCTGGCCCACGAGACGGCGTTGCCGTCAAACGCGACAAGGACATCGACAAACGGCCCTTCCGAACCTTCACTGGGTACAGCCAGGCGTTTTTTCGCAGCAGGGGCGGAAGAGGCGTTCGCACGGACTTGCGCAGACTGCATCGGCACCCGCGCGTCGCAACCGCATACATTCCCCTTTGCCTCCACTTCCTGCACCTTCACGCCGTCCGGCATAGACAGCACCTTGTAGTACTTCCTGTTGCGGAAATCGTGCACGTCAACCGTTAGTCCGTCAGCCGTGCGAAGGACGACCGCCGTCTTGATTCCCTCGTAGCCGGCGACCTCTGCAAGGAACGCATCGCCACCCAAGGGTGTTGGCACTTTCTCCTTCAAGGTCAAGGTCAACGTCACGTCGTCAAAGAGCGAGAACGTCAACGTGTCGCCGAGGGCGACCGTCCCGACATCCGCCACGCCTGCATCAAGGTCGAAGGCACGGAGCGTCCCCTCGTCCCGCGCAGACGCCGGCGCCAAGAGCTTCGCGCGCGCGCCGCCTTGCCCTGGTTCCCGCAAATCCAGCGAAAAGCTCTTGCCGTACGCGCCGAACAGCGCGCCCGCCGCCAACGCCATCGCCATCAATTTCTTTGTCATGACACTCACCTTCCTCGTCATGATGGCGAACACTATACCATAACCGCCGGAATCACGGCTCAACAAGCGACACCGGGTGGGACTCCTTGTACTTGTAAGTCTTCTCCTTGCCGGTCTTGGGATCCTCATAGGTGCCCGTGGCATCCCAAAGGTAGAAGCCGCGCATTGCTTCCATCCCCGGCACCAAGACGCCCTCGAAGGCGACCTTCTTCGACGTGTGCGCCATCGTCGCCTTCGCGGGCTCGACCGTCTCGTCCTCGGCGGACACGTAGTCATACCAAAACGTGTACGACCCCTTGAAGATGCCCGTCGCCTGCGCAAACGAGAGTGTTAGCGCGCCGTCGTTGTCGCCGACGTAGCTCCATTCCTTCGTCTCCTTGTCCTGTACCGGCTTCGTGGCCTTCGCCACGACGAACGCGCCCTTGTCGCTCACCGCCACCGTCAGGCCGGACTGCCAGAGGGTGTCGACGGCTGTCGTCGTCGCCGCTGAACTCACAGTTACCTTCTTGACATTCTCCCCAAGATAGGTTTCCTTGTAGGTATATGCGAGTGCAGGCGCGACCATCGACAGCCTCAGAGTCTCGTAGTATTCGCCCAACATCATTCCCTTGTCATAGTACGCGCCGACGAAGGCCATTTCACGGCTGAAGCCTTCACCATACACACCGGTCGCCTGTGGATTGAAGCTCGTCCACCGGGCGATTCCAAGACGGCCACCAAGCTTCGCGCCTACACCCTGCGTAGCAACGGCACCCTCGCCATCATCAAATCCGACCGCCAGTGAAAGCGCTCCACCTTTGTATGCTGAAGACGTCATGTACAAATACGCAAAATACCCCACGTCCACGTCGTATAGCAACGGCGACAACGCGCTCAGGCTCGTACCGTCAGCGAGCTTGCCGGAAGCCTTGACATTACCATCCTTGCCAACAGTCAGCGACAAGTATCCGCTACCATAGTCGTCGCCCGGAAGGAATGACAGCGTGTAGACGCCCTCCCACTTTGCCAGCTCCGCCTTCGCTTCGGCAGCCGTCACCTTATCCTTCCACATGTTGCGCCACATGGTCAATCCAACATCATTTCCCCAACTGTAAGCGACTCCATTCGCAAACGCACCCGATGAGGACAGGCTTGAGACATCTATCGTAAACCATTTTGTCGCCTTGCCCGACTTCGCTTCAACCTCAGATTTGAATACATATTCATCACTATCTTCCATGTAAGAATTGTTGTATCTCCAAGCATAACATGATGCACCAAAAGTCCAGTTCGTCCCATTGAGCGTCATTTTACCGCTAATCTTTCCGTTCGCCGCTACTGACATTGTGGCAAAGCCATAAGAGGAACTACCCTCGTCATCAGAAACATCCACTACGCCCGTGAACGTCCCCTGCGCCCAATCGGGGAGTGGCAGAACGATCAGGTTAATTCCAAACACCTCTGATGTTTTGCCGGCCGTCGTGACAGTAAACGACACCTTTGATGGCGTTACAATGCCTGTTTTCGCATCAATCTTTGAAGCCGCTGTCGGGGCACCTTGTACAAAGTATTGTCCCGTCTCCTTGTCTTGGACAAGTTTCAAGCCTTGCGGCAATCCTGCTGCTTTGACCGTTGTCGCCGAGAGTCCCGCAGCGGCAACAAGCCAGTCAACAGCAACACCACAGATGTTAGTCCAAACTGGCATTGCTCCGCTTTCTAACGGTGGCAAGTTGAGACCATACACGGCCAAAGAAATCGCCGCCTTATCCTCTTCAACCGTAACAAAATTAGCATAGTATGTGACATCATCGTTCACAGTCGTTATCGTTGTGGACGTCTTGGAATTCGCGGTCGGTTTGGCCGAACGATCAATGACAAGCGAAGGTGTCGTTGCCAAGTACGGCACTGCACCAGATACGATTCTGTCGCCGTCCATGGCAATCTGCGAATCCGTCCATCCGACAAATACGAAACCTTTGTTCGCAGTGGCTTTCAACGTAACCTTCTTGTTCACGGCACACGCACCGCTTCCAGTTACTTTACCAGCGTTCGCAGAATCTGCAATACCTAAGATGTATGGAGCCTTTGCCGCCTGTAATTTCTCCCAATCCTTAATCTCGGCCGGTGTAGCCGAATTGGTTGCAACCCTCTCGCCCAACGAGTCGTATCGTGGATCGTGTATCGTCACCTTGCACATGCGTTTCACGCCAAGTTCCATGCCCTGCGGATCGGCCAACTGAAGCGTAAAGAATTCATCGTTCTCGGTGGCCTTGTCCGTTTTGACTGGAATTGAAACCACTTTTTCGCCAACCTCGCCGACGTCCCAGTTCAATGTCAGTGGGAACCTGAGTCCTCCCTTCGGCATTACACCATCAACCGTCCCATTCGCCAAGTCAAGATCTGCGGCGACACCGGTATTGTACATAAGAAACACCTTCACAGTGCTGTTAACATTAGTGCTGCCACCAGAAATTCGAACGACGACATTTTCACCTTCATCCGTCTGCAAGACATTCTCTTCGAACCTCGTCCTCCCCAGGCCAAAGAACTGCGTATGCGTGTATGCGTCTGTATTGAACACACGTTCAACTTCATATGGATGCTCTGGGAAAGATGAATGCCGCACCTCTATTGAGCGAATCACATAAGGACCGTCCATGCCCGAGTCGCGGAATTGCGCACCGTCCATGTCCAGGATCAGCTGGTTATCGCCGGAAACGACTGCACGTTCACTTTCAAAACGTTCTACCAGCTTGCCATCCGCTGTATATACAAATGCGGACAGCGTCACATAGCCATCAGACGGCACATTCATAGGTACAGCCAACTGCAACCCTGCATACAGACCATTACCAATCGGCATATCGCTTAGTTGCATGGCATTCTCATCAACCAGAAGTCCGCCTTTGAAATCGCCCGACACAAGCAGATCGGTCTTGGCATCGCTAACAGCACACGCGTCAATCACTTCTCCCGTCTCCCTGTCGGATATTTTCAACCATTTGACCGAATAGGGGCCGTCTTTGCCAGACTCTCTTATCTCTTGCGCTGAGAAGAACAACGACAGGGTGGCATAACCATTCACCATCATATCCTCTTCCGCGTACGCAACGTTATATCCATTAGTATCAACCAAGACAGCCGAGACCCGATAGAGCGTCTCATCATCATAATCCTGGTTGTCGGCATCAAACTTCACCGAAATGCCATTGTACTGCTCTCCCGAATCGTCATCGTCTTGTGATGCCGAAAGAACAACCGTTTCGGGCCAGATAATAATGCTCTTTTCTTCATCCCCAAAATCGAAATAATCGTACGGATTCGTTTCATAGTCACACACAAACAATGACGGTTCTTCATCATCTGCCGCAACGGATATATCACGCACCATGAATCGCCCTGTCACTTTCGTGTTGAATACGTCTCTATTCGGGAAGCAAATGTCTATTTCGTTTCTGCCTTCTGCGCATACGCAATTCGTCGTGACGTTGACGAGGTCCTCGCCGTTTGTCGTAGCAAGATGCGCCGAAATCGCATAAGTCCCCTCGCTCGGAACCGTGACAGGCATCACAACATGTATTCCTTTATCATCCACATAATCACTCATCGCACTTCCAACAAACGGCTTTGTCACTTTGCATTCATACGCCGAATAGTCCTTGGTTATAAGAACATTAACGGCTGATTTTGCATTGGCCGATGAATTCTGAGGTACAATGCACTCCACGCGCCCTAAAACAAATGGTCCAGAATAGACATCTTTCACATTCGCCATCGTGTCTGAAGAGAATACAAAACTAATGTGGCTCCTGTCTGCGTCAATCTTGGCTGAGGTATGCGCCTTTGCGAGAGCCATCCCATTTGTCCCAAACAGATATGCCCCAAAGTCCCACGTTCCTTCAAGATCATGTTCGATATCCACACCCAGTACCAAGCCCTGGTTTTCGAAATCGTCTGTTTCGTCAGCAAACGACAGAAATAAAATCCCTGGCTTTCCGGAGGCAGTAAACAACTCGTTGTCGTTCAGTACCGCTGCGCCTTCGCCCGCCGACAACACGTCTGAATTGAAGATATCGCCCGCATTAAGGGAAACGCTTAACTTCTTTGTCAACTTCTTAGAATAGACCCCCCATCCTGAAACATTCGCCGGCGTTTGCGCACCAGGATACGACCAATCCAACTCAGTGTATTTCTTACCACCATGTTTGTATTTGCTTGCCCGTTCGGAGTTGACCGCCCATCTCACGTAGTACTCCTGATCGCCATGTGCCTTATAGGTAGCCCAACCATTATTTTTACTAATTTCGTGCGTATCCGTCATTTCTGGTTCGTTCTTCGATTTGATCTCCATCTCCCGCGCAGCTGTAAGCAGATCCCCGTCTTGCCATTCCCATTTCCATCTCCCATTTTCCAACACCCTCACAGGCATCCCCTCTGCGTCCCCGTCGATTTCCACATACCAGCAATCGGCCTCGCTTGCCACAGTTGAATCGGTTTTCTTCCGCCAGGTCCCCGTCTTGTTGTCCTTGTGCAGCGTTCCATGCTTTAACTCGTGTTTTACGGTTCTGACTACTTCATCAATGGGGAAATCGACCTTTGACTGCTTTAATCCCGTCTTCTTGGAAATCACCTCTTCTGTCTGGATATCATGCGCCAACGAACTTATGTAATAAAGAGGATGCCATGTCAAATCTGCCTTTGCACCATCCGTCTTGACGCTTGGTATCGGTGTCGACCACCAATCCTTGCATTCTCCCAATTCGTTCGCCCAACTCATAGTGACAGCGTAATGGAATTGTTCGAGTTCGGTTATAAATTCCTTCCACATATAGAACCACATTGGCACCATACTCGCACCATATTTCGCCTTTTCTGTAGCGGAAAGAGCAACCAGCCACTTCGCAGGGTAATATCTGTAATAAGGGAAGTAATGCGGCACTTGGCAAATGTCAAATCCCTCACAGTTTACGGTCACCTTCAAGCACTGCTCTCCGTAATACTTTGCATCTTCATGGATTCTGTTGCTTCCTCTATACCACATCAACTCCCCGTTGAGGGAATTCCGTACCTTGTAGAGGCCATATTCACCATCGACTTCGTCAGGAGTCTGCGCAAGGCGACCGCTCTTTTCAATCACATCGTCAAAGTACATGTTTTCCACCCTAACTGCATGAAAAAAGTTCGGGCTATTCCGGTCTGCAATGCGAACCTTGACGTAAAGTTCAATGTACGCGTCTTCACCGGCAAGCACCATATTGTCTTTTGTAGGAGATTTCGAACCTTCCATTTGCGCTACATTGGAACTCTCAGGAACGCTCACCGAAGCGGAGGGCTTAATCCTAAATGAGTACAGCTGCGGAGGCTCAAACTTGAACGTAACGCCCACATCCATCACATCCCCCCATGCCCAGGAATAAGTGGTAGGGTTGGTTGGATTGTAGCCCCAACCGAGCATGGCGCGCGCCTTGAATGTGCCGCCAACCGTAGATGCATCCTTGACCGTAGCCTCGAAATAGAGGATCTTGTTGTCGGCAAGGATTTTCTTATAGTTCGCGCTGCTCTTGGCCATCACCCGTTCCGATGCCGACCAGGAATAGTCTCCGTTCCAGTCTATCCAGATATTGACGAACTCAGTCTCGCCCCCGTAATTTGGATACCCTTCAGCATTATACAACTGAGGACAGATAACCTTGACTGTGATCTTATAATACCCATCTTTAGGCGTAACGGTAAAAGACGAAATGTATTCGTAACCCTTGGCACCTCCAATAGATTCTGGATATGATGGTCCCGTAGCCTGTAGAAGCCTCACGCCTTTTGCTCCCTCAGTCTGTTTCGCCTGGATTTTTCCAGCCTTCAGTTCCGCAAGTTTTTTCGGAGCTGGGCGCCCGTGCAACGCAAAACGCGCCGCAGTGTCATCAGCAAGCGTGATGTTGGATTTAACGGTCGACAGGTCAGTCGTAGCCGCCCAAATACATGAGGCGAAGCCGATGGTCGCCGCAATAAATGCGAGTAGTTTTTTCATCTTTTCATTCCTTTCCTGTACAAAACACGCGCAAAAGGCAATCTCCACTTGCCTTGGCGGCCAGTATTATATCAAAAAACCAATCCCTTTTCGTTTCAGTTCCAAAAAAAAAAATGAATTTCTTACTCTCTTTATTCCGCGACATGGAAAATGGCGAGGTCCGGCTCCGGGTCGCCACTGCCGCCGGAAGCTTTTCCGTCAGCTCCTCGACGACGGTGCGCTTTTCGGCGGAGAAGGAGAGCTCGCCCCCCTGCGCAGGCCGTCTTAGTCGAAATTAAATTCCTTTGCCGTTCCGTCCCAGAACAGATACACCGTTTCGAAGTAGCCGCTGTTGAAGTTCTTTTTCTCGTTTCGCGGGAAGTACACGTTGACGAACGCCCGGAACGAGCCGCCCTCATCCGGCATCGCCAGCGGCACCAGCGTCGAGGAGCCAGTGGCCGTGTAGGATCCTGTGCCCGTTTTGAACACACCCTTGGTCTTCACCGAGCCGTCTGCCTTGAACACGAGTGTAACGCTTCCCGGAGCGGAGAAAGCGTCGTATTCGAAGACCGCCTTGTCGATCGCCTTGCCTCCGTCCTTCCACGCTTCGTTCTTCCAGAACGTCTGGTAGAGGTCCATCTTGTCGAGGTCTCCGTCCATTGTGACGACGGCCTCGCCAATCGGATTCTCGGGTTCGTGGATCGTCAACTCCTCCAGCCACTCGTTCTTCCCGCTCTTGCAGGTGACGGACGCATGGTACTCGCCATCGTCGCTGTCACAAGCGTAGAAGTACGGCGCGGAGAGCGTCCACACGCTGCCGTCGATCGAGAAGAACTTGCCGCTGATCTTGCCGTTCGCCGTCACTGTCAGCGAAACGGGGCCTGGGGAGAGCTCCGGGCCACCGGAGCCTTCGTACGGTCCGGCAGCCCAGGCGTCGAGCGGGTTGACGTCGCCGTAGATGGCGTAGCTGAACGAGTTCTTGCCCGCCGTCGTCACCGTGATCTTCGCGGTGTACGGACCGGCCTTCGTCGGCACGCCGTAGATGGAGTTCGCGGAGACGATGGGGTTCTTGTGCGAATCGAGTATCTCCTTCGCCGTGAACTTGAGGCCGGCGGGGAGCCCCGTGACCTTGACCGTCGCAGCCGAAAGGGCCTCCGCCGAAATCTGCCATGCGACATAGACGCCGCAGTGGATGATCGCGACAGGATCCTCCGCATTGTGCGAGAGTTTTATTTCACCGTCTGTCGTGAACAGCGTGGTCTTGACGTTGGCAGGATTAGCGTCGTCCTCGGCGCTCACGAACTTCGCGTAGAGCTTCACTTCGCCAATCTCCGGCATCTCAAACGGAAGACTGGCCGAATGGTCGACGAGCCAGGTGCACTCGCTGTCGTAGTACCAGCCGCCGAAGACCTTGCCCTTGTCGGCCGTCGCCTTGAGAGTCACCTTCTTGCCCACGGCGTATTCGCCGGCGCCGGTCACCTTGTCCTTGCCGGAGTTGCCGACCATCTCGACCTCCAGCTTCTTGAACGGCAGCACGAGGAACGTCGCGGTCGCCGTGTGCTTCACCTTGCTGTCGTCCGTCTTCGTGAAGAAGACGGTGTAGTATCCAGGCTTCGTCGCCGCGCCATAGACGGAGTTGGCGGGAACGGCGCCGCAGTTCTTGTCGACGATGTCCTTGTCCGTCCATTTCAATCCGGACGGGAGACCCGTCACCTTGCACCCGGCCGCCGCGGCGATGGTTTCCACGTACTTGGCGCCCGGAAGGCCCCATCCATACACGTCTTCGAGTTCTATCAAGGCATCCTTGAAGTTCGGGACGTAGAGATTGAATTGCGCGGTCCGCGGTTCCTTTATCGACTTGTTGGTCGCCGAGACGGTGATGGGGTACAGACCGGGCTTCGTGGCCCTGCCGGCAAGCACCATCTTCGCCGCGTCGAACTTGACGCCCGACGGGAGCCCCTTGACCGTGACCTTCGGTTCGGACAGGGAACTGACGCCAACCGGCACGTAGACCGTGCCGTCGTCGTCGGCATCGTACTGCGCGTACGGCGAATTCACGTTGAGATAGTCGTCCTTCGGCTCTGCGAATCCCGCGCAGAAGTCGGTGTCGGCTCCGGTCACGACGTAGGAAAGCGTTGCGGAGTGTCCGTAATGGACTCCCGTCGCCTGGTCAAGCCATCCGCCGCACAGGCAGCCCTTGTTCGGCGTCGCCTTAAGCGTGATCTTCTTGCCGACTGCGAACACGCCGCCGCCGAAGACGGTGCCGTAAGTGCCGTCGTCTCCGTATACCTCTGCCCTCACAGGCACCAGGCAGTCGCCGCGGACGAGCGGCATCCCCTGCCACGTGCCACTCGGCCAGTCCTTCGCCGTGGCGGGAACATAGACAAAGCAGTTTTCTTTCGAGACGCCACCAAAGGAGTTGGGGGCATCGAGATGTTGGTCAATATCGACCGTTGGCTCCTTGGCGCCCCTGAACACAAGCGCCTTGAGCGAACTGCACCCCTCGAACGCCTGTACGCCGATGAACGACACGTTCTTGCCGAAGTCGACGCACTGCAGACCCGTGCAGCCCTCGAACGCATGATACGCGACGTTCTTCACTGAATCGGGCAGCTTCACGCTCTTGAGATTGACGCAGAAGCCGAATGCGCGATAGCCGATGTACGTCACGGTGGACGGGATCGTCACCGTCGTGAATTCCTTGCCGTTAAGCGCGTTGACGCCAAGCGAGGCGACGGCCTTGCCGCCGAGCTTTGCCGGTATGACGAGATCCGGTCTGGGCTGGGCATACTTGGTGGACGTGAAGGTGCCGGTCACGTCTTGCGCCTTGCCCTCCGCGATCGTGTACGTCCATGTCCAGCCATCCACCTTCTCGGTGTATACGGTAAGGTCGGCGTACAAAGCGCCGACAACCATCGTCGCCGCAACGGCCGCCATCAGTTTTGTCGTCATGCTCGTGCTCCTTGTCGTTCGGTGAACCTTGCCTCGAATGCGAGACACGGAATAGGCCTCACTGCGTAAAGTAGTATACTAAATTGTATGGTGCTGTGTCAAGGCAACCAGCCTTGCTTGCAGCCTGACGGGGGGCATGCGCGTTCGCCGTGTCTGGCACGGGAATCATGGCGCGGCCCAAAAGACCGCATGGGACTCCTTGTACTTGTACGCCTTCTCCTTGCCGGTCTTCGGATCCGCGTAGGCTCCCGTCGCATCCCACAGGTAGAAGCCCCGCATGCCTCCCGCGCCCGGCACAAGGATGCCTTCGAAGGACACCTTCTTGGAGACGTGCGCCGCCGTCTGCTTCCCAGTTGTCTCGTCTTCGGCGGACACGTAATCGTACCAGAACGTGTAGGAACCCTTGAAGATGCCCGTGGCCTGCGCGAACGAGAGCGTCATCGCGCCGTCGTTCGCGCCGTCGTACGCCCACTCCTTCGTCTCCTTGTCCTGCACCGGCTTCGTCGCCTTCATCACGACGAACTGTCCCTTCTCGTTCACTGTGACCGCAAGGCCCTCCTGCCCGAAAGTGCCGGCAGCCGACGCCGAAGCCGCGACAATCGCGGTCTTCCTCTTTTTGTTCTCGTCGAAGTAGGTGACCTTGCGGCCGTACTGGAGCGTCGGAACGGATTCAATATCGAGCCACATCGCCGCGTAGTGGTCGTTCAGCTTCTTCGCCTTATCGTAGTACGCGCCGACGAACGACAGGTGGTTCACAAATCCCGCGCCGTAATCGCCGGTCGCCTGCGGGTTGCGGCTGGCCGCGACCATGCTGCCGCTGAACGAGCCTCGCTCCGTTCCGAGCCGAATCTCCTTCAGCCAGACGAAGCCCCCCTTGTAGGCGGCAGGCGACGCCCATACGTAAGTAAAGAAGTCCCAGCAGACGTTGTACATGAGGGGGAACGCGGCCGAGACCGCCGTGCCGTCCGAAAGCTTGCCGGCCGCCTTCACCGTGCCGTCCTTTCCGACCGCCAGCGACAGGTAGCCGCCGTCTTCGATCGAAATCGTGTAGAGACCCTCCCATCGAGAGATCTCCTCCTTGGCGGCGGCAGACGTGGCCTTGTCCTTCCACACGTTGCGCCACAACGAGACGGGCGCGATGGACGGCCCGCCAAGCCACCCTTCCACCGAGGCGTTCAGAAGCCCTTCGCCGAGATCACCCGGCGGCTCGCGCTTCACCATGAGCCAAATCGGCATCGTCGACTTGCCCGCCTTCGCCTCCATCGAGATCTCGAAGTTGTCGCCGCCGTCTGAAGTCGCGAAGCTCGCCGCGCTGAACGTCCAGTTCGTACCGTCGAGCGAAATCTTGCCGCTGATTTTGCCGTTCGCCGCCACAGTCATCGTGGCCGAACCGTACCGATCCTCGTAATCCGGCTCGCCGCCGTAGGCTTGCACGCACCCCGCGAACGTCCCTTGCGCCCACTGGGGCAGCGCCGCCGTCACGAGCGTGATCGTCGCAATCTGGCTCTTCTCGCCCTTCTTCGAGGCCGTGAACGTGACGGTGTTCGTGCCGGCCTTCGTCGGCACGCCCGTGATCGCATACGCGCCCGTCGTCCTGTCCTGCACGAGCTTCAGCCCGGAGGGAAGCCCCGCCGCCTTCACCGTCCAGCCCTCCGTCGGCGTACAGTCGATGAGGCCGGCGTCGTGAACGACGCCGCACTGGACGATGCCGTAGGCGCCTGTGGCGGGATCGAGGTTCGGCAACGCCTCGCACGTCAGGTTCGGCACCGTGAGCATGAAGGCGGCTGTCACCGGCGTCTTCCGCTTGGCGTTCGTCGCGCTCACCGTGACAGTATATGCGCCGGGCTTCGTCGCCTTGCCGCCGATCGCCATCGCGGTGGCGTTGTACTTCAAGCCGGCGGGCAATCCCTTTACGGTGAATTTCGGTGCGGATACCGATTCCACGAGGCTTTCAAGGCCAAGCACGAACGATCCGTCCGCCATCGCCTCATACTCCTGGGCGATATTGAGGACGAGCCACCCGGGGTCGTCCTCCCAATGCGCGTAGAAAGTCACGTCGTCCTCGATCTTCGTCGCGGCGGTCACCTTGTCGCCCCCCTCCTTCTCCGTGAACCAGCCCAGGAACTTGTACTGGATCCGCGTAGGCTCGGGCAGCGCGCCGACCGCGGCGCCCTCCTTGACGTCGCGCGTGGCTTCCGTCTCGGCGAGTTCGCCGCCGTTGGGGTCGAACACGACGCGTTTCTGGTCGTCGATCGAGCCGTCCGCCCGATAATAGAGGATCTTCGCGCTGAAGCTCCCGTTGACCAGGCTTGTCTCGTTCACCTTGCCCTTGAGCGCGATCGGCAGATACACCGTCTCCAGCGCCGAACAAGATGCGAACGCCTCTTCGCCTATTGCGACCACGTTGCTGGGAACGTACACCTCGACGAGGCCGCGGCAGCCACAGAAGACCTGTTTGCCGATCTCGACCAACGAAGCGGGAAGCGCGACGTCCGTCAGCTTCGCGTCGAAGGCGAAGGCCTGGAACGGGATCGCCGACACGCCCTCCTCCACGACCGCGTTCGTGAGGTTGTTGCGGTACGAGAATGCACATTCGCTAATGCCGCGCACGTCGCCGGGAACCGTCACCTCGGTCAGATTCGGCTGGCTACTGCCGACAATCCACCCGTCGGCCATCTCCACGTTGGCGATCGTGTTCGTGTCGAGGAACGCGCAGCCGCCGAAGGCGATGTCCTCGACAACCTTCACGCTGTCGGGGATCGTGAACGCGGGAAGCGCCCTGCATCCGTAGAACGACGCGTTGCCAATCACCTCCACGCCGTCCTCGACCATCACGTTCGTGAGACTCGTGCAGTTCTGGAACGCGCCCATTGGAATCCGCTTGAGCGAAGCAGGGATCGTCAAGGACGTCAGGTTCGTGCATCTGTCGAACGCGTTGTCGCCCATCGCGGCAAGGCCGTCGGGCAACGCGAGGGCCGCCAACTTCTCGCAGGACTCAAACGCCAGCTGCCCGATGTTCGTGACGCCCGAGGGGATGTTCACGGCCTGAATTTTCTGGCAGCTCTGGAAAGCATAGCTTTCGATCGATTTCAGCGCGGCCGGGAGAGAGACGGACTCAAGCGACCTGCAGCCGCTGAACATCGAGCCGCCGAGCGTCTCGATTCCCGGGGGAAGGACGGCGCTTGTCACGTTCCGGCAATCTTTGAAGAGCCCGTCCGCAACGCCGTTCACGCCGAAGAGGTCTATCGCGCCGAATGGATTGTCCACGCCCACGGCCCAGCCGGAGAGCAGGCAGACGCCGGGGACGGTCGTCTTGTCGAAGATCGAGTCCGGGCAGTACTGAAAAGCCCGTTCGCCGACCCATGTCACGCTTTCCGGGATGGACACGCTCGTCAGGGACTCGCATTGGTTGAACGCATAGTATCCGATTGTCTCAAGACCTTCGCGGAGAGTCGCGGAGGCCATTTGATTGCATCCGTAGAACGCGCGGTCGCCAATGGATCGGACGGAGGCGGGGAGATCGGCGGCGAGAAGCGAGGAGCAGTTCAGGAACGCATCGGCGGCGATGTTTTCGATGCCGTCGCCGAACGTCACGTCCGCAAGATCGTAGCACGTCGCGAACGCGCTGTCGCCGATCGTCTTCACGCTGCCGGGGATGTCGATGCGCGGCAGAACCTTGCACAACTGAATCGCATTCTCGCCGATGTTCGTGACCGTGTTCGGGATGTTGAGGCTCACCAGTTTCTCGCAGCGCAGAAACGCGTTCTCGCAGATGTCGAGGCAGCCTTCGCCGATGACGACGTTCGTGATGGTTGAATTCCGGTCGAAGTAGAATGCGTTGGGCGCGATGCGGCGGATGCCATCCGGCAGCGTCACGCTCGTCACCTTCGTGCAGTTGCGGAACAACCCCGGCGCCATGTCGCGGACAGGATACGTCTTCGCGCCGTTCGGGCCGTCGGGACCGATGCGGGACGGCACCACGATGTCGCCCTTGCAGTTGTCGCGCGCATTCTGGTCCCAGAAGCCCGGCGTGGAGATCGTGGCCTCGCCGTTCTCGACCGTGAATCCCCAGCTGACCTGCTGCGCCGCATCGTACCACGAGTCCGAAGCTGCCAGCCGGAATGCCGCAAACGATACCGCGGCACCCACAAAAACGGTTTTGAATGTCTTGTTCATACCCACCTCCTGTCACTCGTCAAGCGGACGCCAATGTATCGGAACTAGTTCGTTCTCGGTAAAGCATTTATCGCCGGAGATCGCATGCGCGCACACCTTCATCTTCACGACGGGCGTGAATACGGCATGGCAGTGCTCGCCCAAGAGATAGGAATCGTAGGCGCCGCAACTCGTGTCGAAAATCAGCGTCGATGTCGCAGTGAAGCTGTAGAGGTTATACAACTTGCCGGAAATCGTTGCCGTGCCGTTCTTGTTCATCTTGAGCGTCGCCGTACCGTCGTCGTAGCCCGGCACGACGCAATCGGCACATTCGAGCCTGTAGGCATCCAGATCGGAGTCCCAGAGAATCACCATCTTCGTCGATCTGTATTCCGACGCGAGCGACTCGGCGACTCTGACCGCAGACGGATAGTCGTAGGCGCTTCCGGTCTTGCCGAACGGATTGCGTTGCGCGAAGTCAATAGCGGCTTCAATGTTCGATTCGCCGTCTGCAGAGGACTTCGTCCACGTCAACGAGCCTTCAAGCTGATGTTCGCAGTTCCAGTTCGCATCATCTTGCGGTGTGAGCGAGAACGAGAAATACTCGTTCTTGGAATCTTTGTAGAAATACGCAATCGGTCGGCCTGCATCGTCGTAGCAGTTCCACGCGGACGCCGAAAGCGACATCGTGCCCAATGCCGTCACCACCTTTACGCTCTGCTTGCCGGTTGCGGCGGCGGTAAACGTGAACGACCCGACGATCTCGCCGCTCGTCTCGTCCTTCAGCACGCCGTTGAACGTACCGACGGCATATTCCGGCAACGGGTCGATGTTGATGGTGAACGTGGCCTTCTCCGCCCTGCTCCCCGACTTCGCCGTCAGCGTCACGGTGTACGTGCCGGCCTTCGTTGGCGTACCCCGAATGTAGGCGGTGCCATCATACGTCTCAAGCTTCAGCCCCGGCGGTAGGCCGGACGCCGTCACCTTGTAGTCCGTGTCATAATCGAACAAAAGCCATATCGCGCACGCGTCGCTGACGCCAAGCGTGAGGCTATAGGCATCACTGGAGTAGTCGAGTCCGCTGAACACCCAGCTTTGCAGGTTGGGCACGACGATGCGTACGGTCTTTGTGTCCGTCTGGCCAGAAAGATTCTTCGCCGTGATGGTGGCGACGGTCGTCCCCGGCTTGAGCTTGGAAGGATTCGATTCGAGTACAAAAGAATTCTTGTTCCACGTCACACCTGACGGAAGCCCCTTGACCGTCACTGTCGGCAATGACTCGCTTTGGACGTCCACGTCGAATGAATCGTACCAGCCCGTCCCCACGTTCCACGTGTCGTCACAGTCGATGGAGATGTTGTCTTCGCCACGCGACACGAACCTGGCGTAGATTCCCGTTTCCGCGAGATCCGCCGTGACGAGGATCGAATCGCTGGCCTTCCGCCAGTCGCCGCTCGCCGTATTTTCCAGCGGCTCCTGGAATTCCGCATCGCGATACCATCCGGCGAAATAGTATCCACTCGCCGCCTTGGCGGAAATGCTGGCCTTGGCGCCGATGGCATAGACCTTTGAGCCCGTCGCCGTGCCGCGAGAGCGGTTTGGCGAAACGACGTTCAGGTAGCGGCATCCGGAATCCTGCACGATGATCGTCTTCACAGCCTTCCTCTGCACGTTACCCCCCCACGGCTTCGCCGTCACCGTGACCTTGTACTTCCCGGCCTTGGTCAATGTCCCATAATATGTTCCAGGGGGATATCCACAAACTGCATTGGCAGGGCATTTCGGAGCGCTGAGCGTGGGCGGAAGCCCCGAGACCGAGGCCGGATACAGATCGTCGCCTGTAAATGCGTACAAAAGCGAAAAACTAACCTTCTCGCCAGTTTGCCACGCGATTGGCTGGTAAGTCTCGAAGTTCTCGAGGCCCTCCCAGTCGATGCCGATTTCGTCATAATCTCCGTTAGATGCATTTCCAACGTTCCAGACGCTGATGAACGAATGCGAATAGCCATTCTTGTTCTGGGCGGAACAGGTGACGTAATAGACGCCGCGCTTCGTGGGCGCACCTGTGAAGATCTGCTTCTGCGCATCAAACTTCACGCCCGGCGGCAGACCCGTGATCTTGACGGTGGCGGCGGAACCGGACAACACCTGGAAATAGTCGTCAAGGTATCCGCGCGCGTCCTCGCCAACGGCAAAGACGCGATCTGCTCCTTTGACCTCGAGCCAGTCTTCACCTGCGAAGACGGAAGAGCCGTATTCCGGAATGGCGGCCTGCGCCGCCTGTTCGAACGTTATCGGCTCCGCATGGGCCAGGGGTACCGCGAACGCAATCAGCGCCAGCGCCGCAAGAGCAGGGACCATAGCCGCGGATTTCCTCATCTTCATTCGTTCTTTCCTTTCACTTCGTTCAAATGGCGTAGCCCGCAAGAAAGACCTTGAATGCCTTGTTCATGCCTAGCTCTCACCACACTTTCATTTCAAGACATTGACAGAGTCGGGAATATATTATACCATAAAATGAGACGCGGTGTCCGCCCAATTGGGCGGGCACCGCGTTGGCGAAGCCTGTACCCGACTTCGGTTACGGTTCCTCGTCGTCGGCTTGCGCGGATTCTAACGAGACGGGCAGGGAGATCTTCTCCGTCTCCGTCTTGGCCTTGTTGTTTTCGTCGGTATACGAGTACTTGTAGGTGTAGACCGCCGAGCCAAAGCCCCTGTAATCCTTTTCTCCCTCATTTTCAGTGGCAATCATCACGCCCGCGTAAGGCAGCGTAGCCGTAGCGTGCTTCTCGGCGGAAGTCCACTCGATCTGCTTGGTCTGGCTGTTCTGCTTGCAGCTCGGCAGGTCATAATCGAAGTAGACCGTGGCCTTGCCGGTGAAGATACCCGTCGCCTTTGTGAAGGAGATGGAAAGCTGCGAAGCGTCGGTGATTGGATTCCCTTTCTTGTCCGTAGTGTAGTTCCATTCCTTGGAGGTGACCCCATCCTCCTTTTTGGACTCCTCCCATGGCGCGGGGCTCTTCTCGACGAGAGAAATCGCGCCCTTCGAGTCACCCTTCACGGCAACGTTGAAAAAGTATCCGTCAAATGACTTTGCATACTCCTCTCCATACTCCGTCCAGGAATACGGCTTGCTCGGATTGTCCTCGTTTTCCTCCAGATACTTATAGGAATACTGCTGCAGTACGTCCTCGCTCCACGCGCAACGTACATTCCAGTAGTAATTCTCAAGCGTTGCGGCCGCGCTGTACAGGGCTCCTTCACCAGACACGCTCACCTGAGAATTCCCCCCATAACCGGGGGAACACATTTTCCCGCAGCCGCCCCCCCCAGAACTTGTATTCCAAGCCGCACCCTCCTCGGTTACAACAAGACCGTCCGGAATGAGCATCAGCTGCATCGCGAACCAGCCCAGCTTCTTGTAGGACGAAGGCGAGGCGAAGAGGTAGAGACGCGCGGCGATGTTGTCCGTCGTCGGCTCGGACTCGCTGTCAATCAGACACGGCATGACGAGCGCGCTCATCGACACCTTCTCGCCGTCGGGCAGCTGGCCCGCGACTTTTACGCCACCGGCCTTGTCCGTCTTCAGCGTCAGATACCCGTAGCCGGACTGCTTCGTCGTCTCGTCATCCTCCCAGGGGTCAACACTCGTCGCCACAGCACTGAACGCGAAGGTGTAATACTTGTCGAGGAATTCAGAATCAGGAAGGAGTTCTTTATCCTGACGAAGTCCCGTCATGTCCCCACCCGCCCAATCGTCTTCTTTCTTGTCAAACGAATCAACATAGCCGCAAATCGTCCCGTCTTCATAGAAGTTGACATGGCAACACGAGTCGTCCTTCGCGTCCGTATGCCAGAACCTGAATTCAGCCAATTCGTCCTCCCCATCCGCCTCCTCGTCGTCGTCAGTATCAACGTAACTGGCCTCGGGATCGCGCCACTCCAACGTGCCGGAGGCGGAGCGAGAGCCATAGCGCGTGAGAACCTTCGCGGACACCTTGCCGTCGGACTTCACGGACAACTCCAAAAGCCCGTTCTGCTGGCGTTCGGACATGATACCGCGATACACTCCTTCAAGCCACGGGGGAAGTTCCGCCACGCTGATCGCAACCGTTAAGTCCTTCGAATTTTTCGCCGGATCGCTGGCCGTGATCGTCACCGTGGCCTTGCCGGCCTTCTTCGGAACGCCGGAGAGCACACCGGTCTTCGCGTCGAATTTCAGTCCGTCCGGAAGCTTGCCGACAAGCTTATACGAGAGCGGAGACGCGGCCGGGGCGCTGCAGAGCGAATCATTCACCGCGCAACCGGCAACGGCGCGAACGTTGACGACATCGCCGTCCACGGCGTATGAACCACCACGTCCAAACGTAAATCCGCTGAACGCGATGTCGTCTGCAGAATAAGCCGAGAGTGCCTTGAACACCGCGACGACATGCACCTTCCGATCATCACAATCAATGTATTCATTGAGGTAGTAAGAGTCGTCTTCGTCCTCATTCATAAACTTCCAGGTGGAAGCCGTTTCACTGAATGCGTCCCCGTATTGCCAGGGCGTGAGCACATCGGATTCCCCCTCATAGTCCCATCTCCTGTCAAGCGCATACCCCTGAAACGCATAGCCTTTGGCGGCTTTTGCCGTGAACGCAATCGTCTTTTCGCATGGAACAAATCCATCCTTGGGATTCATGGTCACACTTCCGCCTGCGCTCGAAAGGGTACATTCGCCATTCTCATAAGTCATCACATCCACAACCACTTGCGGAATGTAAGAGAAATTACCCCATAAGTATTGCGACTCACCGGCGTCGACCGTCACCGTTTTCTTAGACGGAGCCTCCCAGCTTGGATCATTTGACCGCCATGTGATCGTGTATTTTCCGGCCTTCAGCATGGCCGGCGAATCTTCTTCCGCTCCATCGGACATGGCCTTATACCAGGTTTTGCCGCCATCGGGACTCCACTCGAACGCGTCAAATGGCACATTGATGTACTCATGCTCCACCGTATCATCATATTGGCCGAACGGATAAAGACAAATGTCGGAACCGTAAACACTGACGGACAGGTACCCGCATGTGTCCGGATCGATATAGGTCGCCTGAAGCGTCACGTCCGCAGCCGGCATTGTGAATTGGGCTTCATTCTTCGTCACGTCGAAATCAGCACCCAGATTGGCACCGGACGGCGAGACCGTCCACTTCTGGAACCCAAGCTTCTTCCCGTTCTTGTCCGAGCTGGACTCGGCCACCGAGACGGAAACCCTCGCACCCGGCAGAACTTCCATGACGCCCTTCCCATTCAAGTACCCAGATCCCTCGAAATCAGGATCGGCCATATAGATGCTCTCCATCATCTCTTCATAGATTTCCGGATCAAAATCTTCCTCATCGAGTTCCCAGCTTGCATAAGCCGAATCGTCCTTCAACGTCAGCTTCTGCATCTTCAGCCAATGGGCGTAGAGCGTAAGCGTCTTCTGCCCGGCGAAATCGGCAAGGTCAAAGTTCTTGCCAGAGGTCATGTGCTCGCCGCCGTCCTTCGCGGTCCACCATCCCGCGAATACATGCCCCTTGCGATTCGGCATTGGCAGTTCGCCGTACGTTCCATCTTCCACAACGTCGATTGTCGCGGGTGTGACCTTGCCACCGTTCGCGTCGAGCTTCACCGTATGAATCGAGATGGCGAAATCTAAGCCGTAATGGTTCTCCCCGTCACGAATGTTTCTCGAATAGGACGAGACATTCACATTTTCGATGTAAATCTCCCACGGCTCCCCCGCGTCTTGGTCTGGATTTCCGTAACGGTCATCATTCAAATAATCATCGTCATCCAAGTCGTAATCGTAGCCAGGCCATTTATCTTCATTCCAGACCATCCCTTCTAAACCCGGCAGAATGAACGAGTAGATTCCGTTTGCATCCGTCGTCGAATATTCGACCTCGCCGTAACCGTTTCGCGCAGCCACGACGATTCCAGCGGCCGGCTTAGACGTCGTGGAAGACACAACCCGGCCACTGACGATTCCCGCACTCGACGGCCCTTCGGGATAGATGTTAGCAACAATCCTGTTGATGGCCGTGTACAGGTAACCGCCGGCCGAGCATTCCGGCAACACATACCACGCATCACTATTCCCATCCCAGCCGAAATTCAGATGGACACTCCACTGTCCGTTCAAATATCCATATCCGTCAGCAACGACAAAATGCGCATAGTCATCCATATCCCCAGGAACCTTTTTGTATATTCTTACACACATCGGAAGCCTCGCGTCAAGATTGGGAATCATCACGGATTTCATTTCGTCTTCGGTAAAACCCTCGTACGGGCCTCCGTCATAATCAAAAGGATGGAAACTTCTGAACCAATATTCCGTAGCATGCGCATAGTCCCACTTCTTGAGAAGATCTACGACATAATCCTCATATCCCATTGTAATATTCTGAGTATATTCCGAATGGATTGCCACACCCACGTCGTATGTCAATCTGCCGATGGCCTCGCGTTGCTCATCAGTCGTTCCACGACCAGGAACCTCAGGCATGTTATCCCAATCATACCAACCGCCAATTTGCCACAGCATTTGATCCCACCCGTCTATCTTGCATGGATATTCTTCCGGCTCCACGTATTCTGTGGGGAACTTGTGATAGCGAAGCAACTGCGCCACCGCCGTTGCCCCACATCCGCAGACATAGCCATAGGACGTATAAAAGCCCCAGGGCGTATAATAATTGAAGCAGGGTTCCCCGCCGACATAGGACTGTCCCCACTTCGTCTTGAGCAGCGGCGCTACGCGCACGTCCGAAATCGTTGACTTGCCCTTACTCGCACCCGCAGCCCCCGTATCCCGACTCGTCAGACGCGCCCAGCGAGCTGCGGCGGTAGAAGTGACTGCCTTCCCCGCAGAAGTCGCTGACGTTGAACTCGCCCTGGGCTTGCCCTTTGAGGCCACAGCTTCCCGCCGGGCCGCCATATCGCTTACCAGCAACGACCAGAGTGGATTTCGAGGATCCTCGACAAGATCGGACTCGGAGGAAATGGCAATGATCGGGTCAATCTCCGTGTCCGTCGACGTCACGACGAAACCACCCCCCGCCAGTTTGGCTACGTAGAAAGCCGCGCCATTCGTCGCGGTACAGAGGCGCATGGAAGCCACCGTCCCCTTAATCGGAGTGTCCATCTGTCCACTCAGCGCAATAAGGGTATTGACGGCGCGCGTAGCCAAACCCGAAGACACCTGTTCCGCGCCGACGCTCAACACGCCTGCCAAGCAGGCGAGACCTGCAATGACCATACGGAACCTGCTGAAGGATTTCCGACACGAACCAATCGATTGTCTTTTCATTGTATTTCCTTTTCTTGTTATGTTCTCAGAGGCGATGACGGCCAACCAGCCGCCCCACCCCGAAGCGAGACGGATTTGATTTTACCACAACCCTTCATACGGCACAAGCGGAGAAGCAAAATTTCTCTCGCGGAATTTCGGGAAGCGGCTCTTTCAGTCATTGCGCGTCCAGAATGTTGAACGTCTCGGCCGCGATGCGTCCGGCGACAAGAAGGGATTCGACGGATATCTTGTCCATCGTGTCCTCCGGCGTGTGCCACCAGCGGTTGTCGGGACCGTACGAGAAGTCGATGATGTCGGTCGCGGGCCAACCGTGCGCGAGGAAGGCGGAATAGTCGTCCGTCATCTCGAGCGTCCCGGGCGATACGAACGAGATCAACCCTAGACGGCGCGCTGCCTTCAGGACCACCTCGTTGAGGGCGGACGTCGTGTTCGCCGGAAGGTCGATGTGCAGATCGCGGTCGCCCAACATATCAAGATTCACGGCAGCGGCCACCGTGCGGCCGAGGCGTCTGAACTCGTCAGCAGCGCGGATGGCACCCTGCAGGCCGTCATCAGGGCCGTAGGCACCGCGAGACTCCTCCCCATCCGTCCAGACGAGCGCCACGTTGTGGCGGCGCAGCGCCGCGCGGCTGAGCGCCTTTGCAAGCGCGAGCAGAAGGCCGGTGGTCGAGGCGCCGTCATTCGCGCCCTCGAAGCCCAGCCCAGCGTTGGGATAGGTGTCGAAATGCGATATAAAGACAATCCACGGCGCGGCGGAACCGCTTGAAGCGGGAATCTCCGCATACACGTTGGCGAATCCACATTCGCCGCCAGGGGCCTTGGCGCGGAATTCGTCAAGTCTTGCAGAGACACCGGCCTCGACGGCCCTTTGTCGAATCCATTCGGCGGCGCGGCGTGCGCCAGACGTTCCGGCATGGCGCGGCGTGCAGTCCTTCACCAGCCGGGCGGCCAGGGCGAATGCCTCCGCAGCGTCGGCTTGGGAAAAGACCGCCCGAACGTTCCGTCCGCGCAGCCACACGCCGCCAAGAACAGCCAGCACCGCCGCCAGCGCCGCCGGAAGCATCCACTTCAGCGCGGGCTTCATCACTGCTGCTGGATGTCCTCGCCCCAGTCTTCGGCCCACCAGTCGATGTCGCCCTGATCAACGCCGATGAGGTTGAACGGTAGCGAGAGCGTCCAGTTGCGGGTGGAGGCCTTGCCAGACGCCTCGTCGACATCCGTCAGCTTCACGGACTGCGTGCAGAAACCGGCAGAGACCATGTCGTCGGAAAACGGCGAGGACGCATCGCGAGCAAGTATCAGCACGCCATTGTGCTTGATGCCCTTGATCTCCTTCTGGGCCGAACCGTCCTCGGTCTCGCTCCAGATGGAGAAGGTGCCGGAGACAAGGCCCGTCGCCCGCGCGAACTTGAGTTGCACGTTGCAGGGATTGACGCTGGCCGCGAGATCATAGAGCGCCCCGTTCTTCACGAGGGCCTGCTTCGCCGTCGTGAACGCATTCGCGGCAAGATCGACGCCCGAGCCGTTGGGCTGGACGTCGGTCACAACACTGTACCCGGCTCCGACCATCTCGGCAGGGAACTCCGAGATGTCGGCCGTGCCGACCTCGAAGAGGTAGTTGAGGTAGTAGGCCTGGAGGTTGAACACCGTATCGTACCAGCCGCCGACGGGATCCAGGGAGAGACGGTAACCCTCCTCGCCGGCGTAGGTCAGCTTCGCGTTGTCGTTGTTCCAGACAAGCGCCTCGGACGAATCCACCACGACCACTCTCTCGTCGTTCGCATAGAGGCGCAGCGTTCCGCCGAACACGACCGGCGACTTCGCGTAGAAGATCGGCACGTACATGGAGTAGCCGTTCGCGGAGGAGGCGTCCTCCACGATGGCGCAGGCCGTCGCCGAGAGGGACGGCTTCGTCGATCCGTCGGCAAGCAGTCCGGCCACCTTGACCGTACCCTTGTTGTCCACGGTGAGCGTCATATAGCCGTTGCCCGCTGGGACGCCGTCGAAGGACGAGACGCCCTCCGGCGCAAGCGCCACGGTGTAGTAGCCGACGAAGTTCGTCACGGCCGTCAGGTAGCCCTGTATCTTCGCGTTGTTGCGGTAGATGGCGCCGCTGTAGACGATCTCCTCCTGATAGCCCTTGCCATTGGCGTCCGGCACGTTCATGACGAGCTCTGCCGTGCCGCCGGACTTGAGCCAGTCGCCGTCTGTCGCCGTGGCGCCCGCCGCCACGGTGATGGTGAGCGTGTTCGTGACCATCACGGAGACGGACTTGCCCGTCTCCTCGTCGATCTTGTTCACCTTCTGTGCGAGGAGGAACTCCTTCTTGCAGAACCCTTCCGCGGCATCGTCGTCCCAGCCCTTCGCCGAGAACGTGTAATTCTTGCCGGCGAGGGCGACCTTGGCCGAGAGCGAGACGGGGGTCTTGGCTCCGGCGGTGAAGGTCACGGACGCGAGGGCCGGCAGGCCGTTCGTGAGCCTGAACCCATCCTCGAAGAGCACGCCGTAGTAGGAGCCGGACTCAAGCGGCACGTCCTCCGTCTTCACCGTGGCGAGCTTCGGCGCCTTCTTGGCGTATGCGTCCGCCGCCGTCGTCCCGGCCTTCGAGGTCTCCGTGAGCGTGACCGTGCACGTGTCGCCGCCGAGGATGGACGCGGGATACTCGCTTGCCGTGCGCTCGTCCTCCTCGAACGCCTTCAGCTGAACCGCGAACGTCTTGTTGCCCTCGTACTCGGGCACGAGGTCCGGGAGAAGCTTGATCGTAATCGTCTTGTCCTTGTTGTCACCGTTCGCCCATTCGAGGACGCCGTTCTGCGCGACGTAGTCCACGCCCGGCTTCGCGGTGCCGGCCACCGTCCCGTACTTCACGCGCACAAACCCGTCCTTCGCCGTGCGCTTCACCTTGATGGCGGCGGATGCGGCGTCCTCCTTGAAGGAGATGGCCGTCTTGTCGAACTTTATCGCCCCGACGTTCGCGAACTTGCCCGCGAGCGTGTAACCGCCGAACGCCGTCGCGCCATCGCCGTTCGCGACGGTGAGGATGTACTTGCTCTTCGTCTTGGGCATGACGAGCTGTCTCACGCTCGTCACGTTCTCCGCCAGAACGCCGACGTCGGGGTTCGTGATCGAGAACACCACCTTGTCGCCGTCCACGTTCCTGAGGGCGAGATCGTAGTAGTAGCCGTCCGTTCCGGCAATCGAGAAGTTGTCAGCCGGGTCGTCCCCCCAAAGCGTGCGCGTGGCATAGACCGTGTCGACGTTCTTAAGCGTCAGACTCGTCGCGCCCGCGGCGGTGTCGTCCTTGGGGTCGAAGGTGTCGGAGTAGTAGACGTCCACGACGGTCGGCTTGGTCCCCGCCTCGACGGTGACGTTCGTTGTCGCGGCGCTCGCCTTGTACCCCTTCACGCTCGAGAGCTTGACCGTCACGTTGCCGCTCACGAGGACCGACGAGCCACCAGGGTACTTCGCGGACTCAGAGCCGATCGACCATGTGGCCGCCGGCGCGCCCCATGTGTTGACGGTAAGGATGCCAAGATTGGCACCGGAGAGCGTATAGGCCATCGACTTCACGTTGTACGGGGGATAGTCGAGCCCCTTGCCCTCCGCCACGCTGAAGCGGATGTAGTAGGCGGCGTTGGCCGTGGCCTTAAACTCGAAGTACGCCACTCCCGCCGGATGCAGATCGCCCTTGGCGACGAGCCGCTCGGTCGTGCCGGAGAGCGTGAACACCTCGCCGGCCAGACTGAGCGGAGACGTGTCCTCCGCGTCGTCGAACGTCACGCCAACCCTGTAGGTGATGTCCTTTCTGGCGGCGATGACGAACGTGTCCGTCCAGTCCGTGACGGAGAGGCGGTGCGGACCATGGGTAGAACCATCCTTCTGCGGTGTCGACGAATAGGTACCCGGCACGACCTCGAGGCTGGACGCCCCGGCGGCGACGTCGTCGGCAGCGTCCCATTCGTCCGGATCGCCGTCGATCGCGGCGATCGGCACGGCCGTCAACGTCACCTCGCTGCCCGTCACCTCGTCATATGGGGCAAGTGTCGTGTTGCACACGCCGACGTAGTACATGCCGGCGCTCGGGGCCACAATGACCGTTCGGACATCATCGCCTACCCCGTCCTTCGTCTCGTTCTGGGCCAGTACGTTCCCCTTCGCGTCATACACCTGTATGAGCGTCGGGCTTGTCGCGCCGGTAGTCTCGAAGACGTACTTGTCGCCCTTGTTCAGCGAGATCGAGTAGAGGTTCTCGTCGATTACGTCGTCGGCGTAGTCCCACGAGGCGATCTTGCGGCCGGGGACGAACGTGGCCGTGTAACCGAGGGACTCAAGCGACGCGGGGTTGTGCGCGGCAGGCGTGCGCGCTTTCAGCAGCTCGTGGATTACGGAGAACGTCTGGTTCGATCCGTAGGCCGTCACCTTGATAAAGTACGTGCCCTTCGTCTTCGGGAATATGACGCACGCGGTGTTGTTCGTATCGGTGGCGTACTGCACGTCGTCAAGGACCTCGAAGGTGGCGTCGTCCATGCCCGTGTCGACGTCGAGGCCGAACGGGCAGTCGTCGGTTCCACCGGCGGTGCGAATTCGGTAGAGGCGCCCCGCGTCGAGCTTCGCCGACATCCAGTACTCGCCGCCGAGGAAATCAGCGGTCGTCGTGGTTGGCTTCGCCTCCGCGAACGTGATCTCTTGCTTGTTCGCCTCGCTTCCGAGAGGCTCGAACTCCCTGTAACTCCCCTCCATGTGGATAGTAGCCTGCGCGCCGACATCCCCAGTCACCAGAACGTAGAACGGGACGGTGCCGGGGTCTTCTTCATCCCAGTCGCCCGAGGCAAGCCGCGCGAACTGGATTGAACCATCGCTTGTCTGGCCAGATTCGAAACTCGTCCAATAGTCGGAATCTGAGTCCGTATAGACATCGAGCAGCATGTCCTCCGCGCTGTCTCCCTCAATCCAGATGGAGCAGGCCGAACCCTTCTTCAGGGAGACCTTGAAGTAATAGACGCCCAAACCGGTGTGCTCCTTTTCGTCGGGATCCCACTCGTCAACGAGCGCAAAGCTCTGCGACGACTTGAGCGTCACGGCCTTCGACTCGCAGTTCCCCGAGGAGGCTGCCGCGAACGCGGTGCCCAACGCGCCAAGGGCGACCGCAACTGTCATCAAGATTTTCTTCATGGATTTGCTCCTTTCTCTTTGTCTAAACAGGGTTAGACTCCGTCATTCCACCGCCACGCTTCCGCCGCGCTTGACCTTCAGCGTCTTGCCGCCTTCGTTCTGCACCTTGTCGTCGAAATAATAGGCACCGTTGACGAACGGCAGATAGATGCCGTCCTCCGACGGACCGCAGCCGCATCCAGGCCCCCATCCCTGCAGGATCACGCCCTTCCAGGCGGCGGACACCTGCTTGCCGGCGCTGTCGGCCACCTTCACCGTCCCCGAAACGACGCCTGTGTTGAACGCAAGCCGCAGCGTCGTGCCGGCAGGAGGATTCTTCAGCGAGAGCGTCTTCGGCCCGACAGCCACCGTCGCGTCGGGTGCGGCTCCGTCGCCGAACTTGAGCGTCGGGCTCGTCGTCTCGTAGTCTTCCTCACAGCACGCGGCAAGGTCGATCGTGGTCAGATACGGCCCGCCGTACACGCCCAGATCGACCAGATAGTCGGCGTTGAACGAATCGTCCTTCTCGTTGCGCACCCAGCACGACGTCACGCCGTCCGCCGACAGGACAGCCCGCGTGATGCCGTCCGCCACCGCGTTCGCGCGGATCTTCGCGAGCACGGAGACCGTGTCGGACGAAGAGACCTTGAACACCGGCAGCTTCGCCCACGTCGCGTCGCCGTAGGAAAGCACCGAACTGCCCGAGATCGCCATGCCGTTCGGCAGCATTCCGGCCCATGTAACCTTGCCGGCGTTCCAGGCCGCCGCCGTGTTCATCTTGAGCGTGAGATATCCGCTGCCGCGCGGCGCCAAGCCCTCCGTATCCTCGTCGATCGTCTTAAGATCCGGGACGAGTGCCACGGTGTAGTACCCCTGCCAGGCCGAAGCGGGGGATTCCTTGCTCCAGGCGTTCGCCGGCTGGACAACCGCGTCAAGCGAGACGCCCTCGTACATCGGATCCGTCACGGACAGCGTGACGTCTCCATCGTCCTCGCAGATGACCTCAAGCACGAAGCCGTTCTTGCCCATCGCCGTGGCGTGCAGATCCTTCGTCCCGGGCGTGAAGTCGTCCCAGGCCTTGGCGGACAGCGCGATCACACCACTTTCGCAGGCGTATTTCGCGCTCACGTTGCCCCTTGTGGGGATGGTGATCTGCAATGTTCCTGTGAGGCGATGGTTGACGTTGTTCACGATCGGAACGTCCTTGAACGTCCTCGCCTTCGCCACCGACGCATTGGCCTCTTCGGGGTTGGCGACGGCGTCCGTGGGGTCCACTACCGTGAACAAAAGCGCGATCGCAAGACCCGGGGTCTTCGTCGTCCCCACCTGCTGCGTCACCTGATAGACTATCGGATACACGCCCGCCTTCGCCGTGGTCGCCCCGCAGATCGCCAGCGCATTGGACTCCTCGTCCCAGATGGCCTTGAGGCCGGCCGGCAACGTGCCGGAGAGCTTCGTGAACGTCAGCTTCGCGCCCTCCACGCCGGCGGCAAGCGTAACAGGGTATTTCTCGGTCTTCGAGACGTACCGGTAGAACGTCGCGCTACCGGCCTCTGCCTCGAAAGCGGGGGCGTTGTCGGCCACCGATACCACCGTCACCCTGTTGGACGCGGAAAGCACCTTCAGCCCGTCCGTCGGATTCTCAAGCGTAAGCGTGGCCGTCTTCCCTGCGGCTAGCCCGGTCACCTTGATCGCCTGTGGCTCGTATTTGTGGTTAGCCCACGTCAGCATGCTCGTCTCCTCCTCCCCGATCACGAGCTTGGCGCCGTTCGTAGCCTTCACGTTCACTGTCACCTTTCCGTCCGAGGCCTCTACGCGCTTCGCGTACACGATGGCTCCCTCGCCCTCGCGGGCGTACACGGTGGCCTTCTTCGAGAAGAAAGGATCGGCACCGGAGAACATCACCTTGCCGGCGGCCTGCTTGTCGTTCTCAGTAACTGTAAGTACGTAGTTCGTCTGCGTCAGCACCGTGTCGCCGTTCTCGTCGCTGACAAGCTCGATCTTCAGGGCCACGTCGCCCGCGCCGTCGAAACGCTCGTCCTCAAGCACATTGACTACCATGTTCGTGGTGTGCATCTGGCCTTCGCCCCAAATGAGGTCGATCGGCCCATCGAACTCGAACTTGGGCTCGTCTTCGCTGTTGTAGAGCGTCGTATTCTCTTCGTCAAGTGAGACCCTCACCGTCACGACGCCGGACTTGCCGCCCGTGCGGGAGAGCGCGATGGAAACTCTGCCCGCGCCCTCCTTGACTGTCTTCGTCGCCGCCACGAACCCGATCGAGCTCGGCACCCACTTTTGGTGCGTCACAGTTCCGCCCTTGTACGCGGTCGTAACGGGCACGTCCCCGTCGACCTTAGCCGTGTAGAAGAGGCAATACGGATCGCTTGGATTCTGCGCGTCGAACACGTCACCGACGGCATCAGTCCTCAGACCCTCTATGCGGTACATCTGGCCGCTCTTGAGCCGCATCGTCACCTTATCGGAACCCTCCGGCGCCGAGCCCTCGGCCTTTACCTCCTGCGGCACCAGTACAACAGTGCCGGCGACGGTGAACGCCGCAAAATTGCCGTCCGTCGGATTGGCCACGGTGAAACTGCCTCCCGAGATGTCGCCGCCGGACACCTTCACGAAGAAGTCCCCCGCCTCGGTGAACGTCTCCTCGAGCGACACGCCCGCAGACAGGCTACCTGTAGCGGCCGTGCCCACAGTCTCGGACTTGCCCTCCGCGTTCATCTTCATGAACTGAACGGAAACGACCGCGTCGCACGCGCCGGTCACGACAACCTTCTGGAGGGCGTTCCCGCCCACACCCTCAAGCCTGAACACGTCCTGGAAGTCGGTGTGGCTGATCTCGCCCGCCGCGCTTCCGCCGTTCGCCTTGAACGAGAGCGGTGTTGTGGACGCGTCGGTGTTCTCAATGTCCTCGTAATGCTCCTCGCCGTCCGTGGCCTTCGCGATCACGATCATCTCGTCGAAGCGCTTGATGAGATCGTCCCAGTTCGCGTCCGCCATCGGGCTGACGGAAGCGAATCGGGTGAGCCGCGCCGCCACCGAACCATCCTTCCTGAGCATGACGAATATCGGCACCCCGGTGCGGAAAGCATTGGAATCCTCCGGACGATGGAATCCGCCCTCAGCCGTGTTCTTAGAGACAAGTTTGCGGTTGCGCTCAAGAACGGCCAGCGCTTCATCGTCCGAGACGCCCTTTCGTGTAAGGTAGCCCAAGCCGCTACGAAGCATCGCGTTCGTGAGCGAAGAATCCGCACCTGACGCCGGGTATTCCTTTGCCCGTGCCAATGTCGTCTCGTAGGCCTTGCGGGAGAGCAGTGTTGGCCTCGTGCTCTCAACCGTGTTTGTCTCGAACCTCGGCACGTCTATCGAAACAAAAGCCACCTTGTTCGCCTCCGCCCATTCCGCAAGGCGGTTCTTTCCACTGCCATTCTTGACAGACGCGAAATTCCTCTCAACGTTGGCGCAGTCAGGGCACCACAGCGAACCCGATATGTCAACAAGCGTGTATGCGTCGCCATCCTCGGATGCCACCTTCTCCTTCGCGACATCGAGATCCATAGTCCATTCTCCCCATGCGAGAACCGGTTTGTCACTGCGATTGGCAGTCGCCCTACGCTCACCAATCCAAAGCGGATTGTACGCGGAGTTCTCAGCATCCACGTAAGTGACGCTGTTCGTCCCCTGCACGGTACCGTCAGCGGCCTTGACGACGAGAAGCGCCTTGTCGCCGTCCTTTGCGAACGCAACACCGGAGATGTCAACCGTCACGGTCTGGTTCGTCTGCCCCTCCTCCCACTCGACGGTCTGCGTCGCGACCTCTCCGCCGTCCGGGCCGATCAACACCACAAGGTTGTTCGTGGCGAACTCGGCGGCATCCTCCGCCCGCACCAGCTCAAGCGAAACGGCCGTTGTCCCGGCCTCAGCCTCCAGACGGTTGCCCTCCGTCTCCTCGATCGTCGAGGCTCCGCCGGAATACGGGGGCTTGATATCCGCCTTCCAATCCTTGAAGACGGTCGAAAGGATGTTCTCCACATTCACGACGCGCGCAGGATATGTAGCCTCAGTGAAACTAAGCGGCGCTGACGACGACCCCTTGCAGAACGTGTCGCCGTCCATACGACGGTTGATGCCCGCCTTCTGCCACCACATCACCACAAAAGGGTAGGCGTTGATGCTCGTGCCGCCACCATACCACATCCACTTGTAAGCGGCGCTGTTGACCTGGTCGATGTCGTCGTCTCCGCCCGCCATGTAGCAGCAGATCACCTGGCCCGCGTCGTGCGTCTTCTGCCAGGCGACGAACTCGGGCTGAACGAACACGATGTCCGTGTACCAGCAGTGCACGCACCCATGGTTGCTCCACACCGCGAGGAGCGGTAGCCCGTTGTCGTCCGCATACTTCTTGCAGACCTCAAAGTTCGTGTACCACTTGCCCAGTTCGAGCTGCATGCCCGGCTGCGCGCGCACGCAGTTCAGCTCGGCTCCCTGCGCTCCTGCGGGCATGGTGTACGGGTACATCGACTTAGCATAGCCCCAAGCCGTGGCGGCAAGCATGATCGCCAGCCCGCCAACAACCAATTGTATTCTGTTGCTGCTCATTTTGTTTCTCCTTTTGCTTCACTTGCAAAAACGAAATTCGTGCCATGCGGATATTCAAGCTTCATCTCGGAATGAAGCTCCTTGAAGAGACCCTTCTGCGCCTGCTCCGCCTTCCAGTTCGCCAGCGTCTCCTTCACAAACTCTCGCGTCCGCGGCTCAGGCTCGGGAACGACAAGATAGAACGTAATCCGCGCCAGCGTCACGTCCGCCACCCCGGCGGACGCCAGAGAATCCTCCTTTGTCCCCTCGCTCCTCTCGAGGATCTTCACTATCGAAAGCCCGTCGTCTAGCTCGAACGGCCCGCCGATGGAGCCGATCGGCGCCTTGAACGCCCATTCGGCCATCGCCTTGTTCTCCGCCTCAATCTCTTTGTATTCCAGCCGATCCCAGAGTTCGGCCTCTTCCGGCTCGTACTGCCCGCACTTGAGCCCCGTCTCCTTGAAGTCGCGACCCTCTGTCGTCACCATCTTCAGGACGTTCGAGCAGGTAACATACGTGACGGCGTTCGAGGCGACCGCCTGCTCATAATATCTGTCCTGGCGGGCAAGTCCTTCGTCCACCTCCTTCTCCGTTACCGAAAACGGCCCACCTCCGAAATGGTTGCGCGCATATTCGATTCGTAACGGCATAAGCAGCTGGTCCTCGAAGAAGCCCACGTCCACTCCAAGTTGCTCCGCCGCAGCCTTTATCCCGACCTTCCTGAACTTCAACTGGGCGAGGCACCTATCAAGAAAGGACTCTCGCTCCTTCCTGGGAATCTCTATCTTGTTGGCGGCGATGTACTGCTTCACGAGACGCTGGTTCACAATCTCCGCAAGAATCAAAAGTTGCCTTTTCTTCATGAAGCCCGCAACGGCAACGTCAAGCTGAGCCTCCGGTTTGTTGCGGTTCGTATGGCGATAGATCGCCTTCTCGACTTCGTAGCGCCTGCGGAAATCCCCCGCCGTGACCTTGTCCCCGTTTATCTTAGCAAGGACAAAGCCCGTGCGCTCCCCAAATACATCTATTGCGCAAAAATTGCCAGACGGATGCGAAGACCGATCGCATCCGGCAACAACGGCAAAGGAAACACCAATCACCGCAATCTTTCTAAGGAGCGTAATCATTTTGATTATTTTAGCATACTAACCGCGCCCACACAAGTGCAAAATCAAAAAAAATAGGGGAAGCACTCGCGTGCTCCCCCCATTGCCTTTGCGAACGTCCTTGCGAACGTTCAGCTACGTCAAGGAAGCGTCACGTAATCCGGAACCTTGAGGGTGCCGTCGTTCTTGTACTTCTTGGACGCGGAAGCATTATACTTGACCGCCCAGGTGCCGAACGCGACCGTATCCGAATCCACGAGCGCCGTCAGAGCGTCGCACTTCCAAATCTGGGAAGGATCGCAACAGGTCTTGCTGGCGAGGTCAAAGGACGCACCCGTCGTACCAGCAAACTCGCCGGAGAACGAAGTGTACTTCTTGCCATCGAACTTGCCATAGCCAGCGCCCGTAAGCGCATAGGCCTGCGTGGCAAATCCATAGGCGGAGTAGTCAGCGGTACCCGCGAAGGTCCACGCCCACTCGGCGTCCTTCTTCTTCGTCCCCATGACGTTGAGGAACGTTGTCGTGAAGGCCGCACCAGTGAGCTGTGCCTTGCGCTTGCTGTCCCAAACGACAGCCGTGCCAGTCTCAACCAGGTTGCAACCATCCGTGCAATCATAGATCCAACCAGAGAACTTGGTCGTGTCCTTGGTACGGAGAATGATGCAGGCGGGTGCCTGACCCTGCCCGCCGCCAGGGGTGCAGACATTACCACCGCCAGCAGACTTGGAGACAACGCCCTTCGTGGTCTTGACCGTCATCGAGATCTGATAGACGAGCACACCAGGCGTGGGCGCGCAGTTGTTTTGCGCGAACGCGCCAGCACCGATAGCCGCAACAGCGGCCGCAATCATGAGTTTCTTCATTTGTTTTTTCTTTCTTTTTTTGGAGTCGGGCTTGTTGGACCCTTCCCCGACCTCCTCGCTTTCCCTCGCTCGTACGACCACCCGGCCGCATTCGCTCAAGTCCACTTGGAGTGGTTAACTTGTTGCCCTCTCACCAACCAGAGTCAACTTTCGTTGTGCCCTAGGTCTGTTAACCACGGGCCCGGACACACGTCCGAATCCTCCTATTGGGTTGAAGACGCCGATATTGTACCACATTCCTTTTAGCCGTGCAAGGGGGTTTTTAAAAAAAATTATTTTTTTTGATTCGTTGAATTCCTCCCCTCTATACACGAAACCGAGACGTTGAAGATGACGTCTCGGTCCGAGCAACAAGTTTAACCACCTGTAGATATGCGGGGGCCTGCCTGCAATGACAGAACTTTTTCAAAAAAAAATTCACGCCCCCTAGATACACGAAACCGAGACGTTGAAGATGACGTCTCGGTTCGAGCAACAAGTTTAACCACCTGTAGATATGCGGGGACCTACCCGCAATGACAGAACTTTTTCAAAAAAATTTCTTTTCCCCATTCGTCTACAGCTGTTCCGCTCGAATGGCCATTTCACGGCCGATTGCAACGATGCGTTTCTCGATGCGCGACTTGATCTGGCTGACCAGATTCCGCGTCAAGTGGAACTTCTCGGCCGTCTCTTCGATCGAGTGCCGTTCCTGGACGTAGAACCGATAGACGGCGCGGTCGCGATCGGACAGCGCCGTCTTGTTGAGTACGTGTTCAACCGCCGTCTGAAGGACGGCCCGCTGCCAGTCGGCGTCTACCTCTTCCGACGGAGGCGCCTCAAGGCTCTCCGCCAACGCCTCATCCAGCGGCACGTGGGCATCCGACTTCCGCACTTCGTCCTTGCGGTACTGCATGTGCACTTCGTTGTAGATCATCGTGGCGAGGTAGGAATGGAAACTGCCCTTGGTCTGGTCGAACTGCCCGCTGCGCAGGACCTCCACGAGCTTGCCGAACACCGTCATCACGATGTCGTCGGCATTGGCCGCTCCGCCCTTGAATACGGCAAACGCGCGCATGGCCGGCGAGTAGAGCTCCCAGAACCGCGCCCAGGCCGCCCCGTCCTCGCCGGGGGGGAGGTCCTTGATCTTCGCGATGAGCGAAACGGACGTGGGAGGAAACGTGCTCATTGTCCGGCCTTGATGTTCAAGTTGGTCACCGCGGAATTCAGCAGGTAGGCAAGTGCCGCACCATCACCCGCCTGCGCGTACGAGTCCAGGTGGTCGAAAAGCCCCATGTCGCCGTCGGCGGCCCTCTTCGCCATGCGGGACATCTCGTCCACGGCCTTCTCCCTGGAAACCTTGCCGGCCTTGAGGTCCGCAAAGAGACTGTGCGTCAACACCCAGGCGTCGATCCGCGCCAATTCAAACTGGCCGCGCGACGGCATCGCGCCCTCATTCGTCGACTCCTCCTCCGGCGCGTTTGGCGGAATCCGCACCACGGAATCGAAATCAGGCGGCTGCTCGGGCGGCCGCATCAAGATGCAGGCAAGGGCAAACGCCGTCAATGCGGCCGCCGTGGCCGCCACCCACCCGTTGCGCCGCCCGCGCACGGCGGCGTGGCGCTTGGCGCGCAGCTCCTCGTAGGCCTTTTCCTTCTTGTAATCCTCCTCCTCCCTGCGGGCCTTCTCGAGCGCGCGCCAGCTCGGACACTCCCGCCCCGCAGGATTGGCGTGAAGCAGCTTGGGCAGGATCTCGCGCCAGACGGGATTGTAGGTTTCAAGGTCGCCCACGACGTCCGTGCGCGCGTCGCACCATACCCCGGTGAGCAGCTTGAAGACGATGACGCCCAGCGCGTACCAGTCCGCTTCCTTCGACGCGGCCAGGCCTAGTTCGATTTCAGGCGCCATGTAGCCGACGCTACCCATGACGGCCTTCTGGCCGCCCTTCACGGCGATCAGCGTCTGCTCGACGGAAAGCCCCAGCTTCTCGCGCAGGCCCGGATCGAATATCTTCGCGACGCCGAAATCCGACAGCACGGCATGTCCGTCCGGCCCCACGAGGACGTTCTGCAGCTTCAAGTCGCGGTGCAGGATGCCGCGGGCGTGGATGTAGGCCAGCCCCTCGCGCAGGTCCTCGTACCAGGTCGCAACCTGCTCCTCGTCCGCGCCGGCCACGTCGGCATCGGCCAGCGTGGTCGGCTTTCCGTCGGGCCCCAGCACGAGGTCCATCACAAAATAGGGATGCCCGGTGGTGGCGTCCTCGCCGATGTCATACACGCGGACAAGACGCGGATGGTCGAGCTTGGCCAGCAACCGGCCCTCCGCGAAAAACCGGGCACGCGCGGAGGCCTCTTCGCTGCGCGCGTACGTAAAGAGCTTCAGCGCGTAGCGCGACCCCAGGCCGACGTCCTCGACCTCGTAGACTTCCGCCATGCCGCCACGGCCCAAAAGACCGACGATTCGCCACCTGCCAAGCGTCAATCCGCATGCAAGAGTCGGCTTTTCGGCTACGCCTTCTTTCGGTGCCGCATCACTCTGACTTTTTTCCATGCGGCCTAGTGTATCAAAAAAATGGCGTGCGGACAACTGCCGCCGCTTATTTCTTCGTGCCGACCACGCGACCCATGGCGTCGCGATAGGTCGTCTTGCCGTAGCGGTCCGTCGTGGCCGTGCCCGTCGTGCGGCCCATGGCGTCGCGGAAGGTCGTCTTGCCGTAGCTGTCCGTCGTGGCCGTGCCCGTCGTGCGACCCATGGCGTCGCGGTAGGTCGTCTTGCCGTAACTATCCGTCGTGGACGTCCCCTGCGTGCGGCCCATGGCGTCGCGGAAGGTCGTCTTGCCGTAGTTGTCCGTGGTGGCGCTGCCCTGCGTGCGCCCCATCGAATCGCGGTAGGTCGTCCTGCCGTAGCGGTCCGTGGTCGAGGTGCCGCGGCTGCGGCCCATGGCGTCGCGGTAGGTTTCGGCAAACACGCCCGAGCCCGCAAGGGCCAGGGCCAGCGCGCAGATGATGCGGATGTTGTTCATGGTTCGTCTCCTGTTGAGTGGTTCACCTGCGTTAGGACGCGGCGCACGCGCCGTCTGACACGTGGGACGCTACCGCCACTGCGGACGCATCCGCTGCTGGTGGACGCGGGGCTCCTCGAGGAGCAGGGCGTACCACTGGTCGCCGAGCGCCGTGTTGGAGAAGTGCGCCACGCGGTTGTTCGCGAGATGGTCGCGGTTCGCCTTGAGCGTCTCGTTGTCGCTCTTCTCGAGCGCGGCGTTGAGCGCCTTGAACGCGCCGTCCACGTCCTTCTTCTGGATGAGGATCCAGCTCCAGGCCGCGGCGAGCAGCACGTTCTGGTTGTAGCGCAGGCGACGGGTCGCCTTTTCGTAGACCTTGGCCATCTCCTCGACGGGCTGGTCCGTCATGTACATGCGCGCAAGCTTCATGGCGTTCGTCGTCGGGTCGAGGAACAGGGCCTTCGGCATCAGCTCGTCGACCTTCTTGAAGTCCTTGATCATCCAGTGGAGCTGGAACTGCGCCGTGGCGATCTGGCGCTTCATCATCGGCACCCAGTTGTCGAACTTGTGCAGTACCTCCGTCTGCTCCAGCGCCTCGCGCACGAACACCTTCTGGTCGCGGGCGATCTCGGCCTGCGCGGCCTGGATGGAGCCCGGCGGACGCATCTGCCAGCGCGCCATCTTCGCCTGCAGGCGCTTCTGCCCCTCCAGCAGCACGCCCTGGACGGCATCCATCGCCTCCTTCACGCGCTTCTGGATGATCCTTCCCAGGACGACCTGCGCCACGACGAACGCCACGACTCCCAGGCCGATGCTCCAGCCGATCCCGCACACGCCCCCGAACGAGAGCCCGAGGCCAGTCAGCACGCCGACTGTCATCGCTATCAGGAAACCATACATAGTCACACCTTTCGTATTCTGCTTTTCATCTGTCACTCGGCATCGCCGAACACCGCGTGCACGTCCAGTTCGGAGAGATCGTGCACGAGCCATTCGCATCCCGCGAAATCCTGCGGCGCGCGCTGGTTGCGGTCCACGCCGATCACGCGCATCCCGGCCGCGCGGCCGGCCTGCACGCCCGCCGTGGAGTCCTCCACCACCACGCACTCGCTCGCGTCCACCTCCAGCAGCGACGCCGCCTTCAGGTAGCCGTCGGGCGCCGGCTTGCCGCGGCCGTAGTCCTCCGCGCCCAGCACGAAGCGCAGGAGGTTCTCCACGCCGCACAGCTCCGCCGCCTGCACCACGTCGTCGTGCGGCGAGCCCGACACGATCACGCACGGCGCGATCCGCGAAACTTTCCTGAGGAAGTCGACGGCGCCGGGGATGATCTGGCTCGCGGGGTTGACGGCCCGCCGCGCGTAGTAGGGACGCAGCGTGTTCGCGTCTTCCTCGGCGCCGGTCTTCGGCAGCGCGGGAAACCGCTCGTGCAGCGTCGCCTGGATGTCCAGCCAGCTGTGACCGAAGACGACAGGGGCGATCTCCTCCACCGTCGTCTGCGCGCCACGGTCGGCCAGCCACTCGACAATGGCCTCCGTCCAGAGGGCCTCCGTGTCGACAAGCGTCCCGTCGAGGTCGAAGAGGAAGGCCGCCGGCTTCATGCGCCCTTTCCGCAGCACTTCTTGTACTTCTTCCCGCTGCCGCACGGACAGGGGTCGTTGCGGCCGACCTTCGGCTCCTCGCGGTGCCACGGCTCGCCCGTGTCGATCTGGCCGTCAATGAAGCGCCAGTCGCCGTCGATCCTCTTGAAGTAGGAGCGCTCGCGGTGCTCGCACGCCTGCTTGTTCGCCGTGTAGCGCGCGACGAACGAGACATACCCGTCGTCGTCCCCTTCGCCGCCGCGCTCCGTCTCGAGGATGTCAAGACCCTGCCAGGTGGCCGACTTCGACCACTCGCGCGTGGTCTTCTCGTCGAACTCCGCCTGGACCTCGGGACCCGAGGAGCTGTAGAGGAATTTCACGTCTCCCACCGCGTAGGCGCTGTAGCGCGCGCGCATGAGCTCGGAGGCCGTCGCGGCCTTCCGCTCGCCGCCGATGATCGGCCCGCAGCACTCGCCATACGGCTTGCCGGAGGCGCAAGGACAGTTATCGCTTGTTTTCATGTCTACATTTTACCAAAAACAGCCCCGCAAGGGAAGCGGCAAAGAGGACCAGCAACGGCCAGTCCCCGAACCGCGTGTACGGCGTGGAGCGGGGGGGCTTCCGCACCTGCACCGTTTCAAGCTGACATCCCGGGGCGTCGACGAGCGGACGGCCCGCACCGTCCGTGAGCCACCGCGCCCGCCCGGACGCGTCGACCACGCCCGTCACGCCGGAGTTCCCCACGCGAATGACGGGAAGCTCCGTCTCCACCGCGCGCAGCACGGCCTGCCAGGCGTGCTGCTCCGCCTCCCACGAACCGGAAAACCAGCTGTCGTTCGTGATCAGCACGATCGCCTGCGCGCCCAACTGCGCCCCGCGCCGCGCAAGCGAAGGCAAGGTGTCCTCGAAGCAGACGAGCGGCGCCACCTTCACAACGTCCCCGCCGTTCCCCACAGGCACCTCCAGCACCTTCGCCTCGCCGGGATAGAGCGACACGCCGATGGGCGAAAGCCGCTGCAGCGCCGGGATCCACTTGTCGAACGGAATGTACTCGCCAAACGGCACGAGGTGCTGCTTCGCGCAGACCTGGAGCGCCATGTCGTCGCCGGACGGCACGTAGAGCCCCGCGCAGTTGTAGACGCGAACGGTCCCGTTCGTCCGCTCGCCGTAGTCGCCGCCCGCGAGGAGCGCCGCCCCGCCCGCGAGGCGCGAGAAATAACGCGCCGCGCGGCGTGCCTGGTCGCTCGAAAGACGGCCGAACTCCGACATCGCGCTCTCGCCCCACACCACCAGGTCCGGACGCGCCGAGGTCACCGGCGCCATGAGTCGCCCGAACGCCTCCACCGGATCCTGCCGCTCCAGCCCTGCGCGGAACACGCACGGCGCATTGCGCTGCACGAGCGACACGCGGAGTGATGCGTGGCTCGTGGTTTGTGGCTCGTGATTCGTGGCGGACGTGTCGCGGGAAAGCCAGGAGACGAGCAGGACGACGGCGAGCGGTACGGCCGTCTCAAGCGAGCGGACCCAGCGCCCGCCAGTCGGCGCCTCCCGCCGCATCTGCGCCGCGACACGACAGGCGAGCGTGGCGAACACGCCGTTGACCAGCACCACGAGCGCACTCACCAGATAGACGCCGCCCACGCGCGCGGGCGCGAGGAAATCAGGGATGGGCACCAGCGCCGTCCCGAGGAAGTTCCACGCGAAGCCCGTGAAGAGCCAGCCGCGCAGCCATTCGACGCCGGCCCAGAGGATCGGCTCGAACGCAAGGCCCCAGCGTCCGAACCGACGCCACGCGCGGGCGTTCAGCCAGCCGAAGAGCGCGAAGTAGCCCGCACAGAGCGCGGCGAGGCCCAGCCACCCGAGAACCACGAGCGGCCACGGGCCGTTGTTCTTGCAGATCGCGGGCATCCACGCGAGCGTCGCGAACCAGAAGGCGAAGCCGCCGCCGAACCACGTCCACGCCGCCTTCTTCGGCGAGGCGAGACGCGCAACGGCCAGCAGCGGCGCAAGCGCCACCGCGATGGACGCCGTCTCGCCGAACGGCGGGTACGCCGCGACCAGCAACGCGGCGCTCAATGCGGCCGCACCGATGACGGGAATGTGCTTCTTGATGTTCATCAACGAATCTTTATGAGGAGGAGGAAGACGAGCGGCATGAGAAAGGCCTGCAAAAGCACGAAGCGCATGAGGACCTGCGCGTTCGTCCAGTGCAGCTCCTTCTTGCAGTGGTCATGCAGCGGGAAGCGGACCTTCCACACCGCCTTCACGAGCACGTTCCGCTTTTGCTGCTCTTCCGGCTGGAGCTGGGACGGCGGACGCACGTCGAGGCCGCACTTGCGAAAGAAACGGAGGAGGAGAATCTTCACCATCCCGCCGCCGCCGTTCACGAGCACGATCGGCGCGAACGCGAAGATGAGGAACGGGTTCTCCGTCACGAGCACGCCCGCGCCGAGGAGCAGGCCGAGGAAGCGCGACCCCGCGTCGCCCATGAGCGCCTTCGACGGCTCTGCGTTCCACCACAGGTATCCCGCGAAGCCGCCCGCCACCGTCATGAGCATGATCGCGCAGCGCACCGCGAGGTAGTTGTGCGGCACGAGGAGGTAGTCCGCCATCGGACGGTAGCCGATCACCGCGTACAGGAACACCGCCAGCGCAATGAGCGAGATGAGGGAGAGCGAACCCGCCAGGCCATCCACGCCGTCCGAGCAGTTCGTCGCGTTCATCGTCACGAACAGCACAAAACCCATGCTGGGGATGTAGGCCCACCACGGCATCGTCCACACGCCCTTCCGGAGCGGAAGCCACACCTCGCCGCCGAGCGCCGACCACACGAAATACGCCACGCCCAGACAGACGGCCGCGTCCAGCAGCCCCTTCTTGAGCTGTCCCCAGGGCTTCTCCGACCGGTCGTCGAGGTAGCCGCACACCATCGCCACGTACAGGCAGGCGATGATGCCGAGCACGGGACCCGAAAGCGGCAGCACCAGAAGGAGAATCGGCAGCACGAGCAGCGTCACCCACAGGCCCGTGCCCGTGGGCTTGCCGGCGGACGTCATCCCGTCCTTGCCGAGAATGGCCTTGCCGTGGTCGTGCGGCGAGAACCGCCACAGCTTTGGCAGAAGCAGCAAAACGGCGAGTGCCGCGAGCATCGTGCCGGCGGCGAGCAGGAGGGCGTGCGACCGCAGCAGGCGGAACGGCCCCCAGAATTTTTCAAGTGTATCTGCGAGAAGGTAGAGCATGGTTTACAGTGTCCTTTGGCGGATAGTATAGCACAAGCAGCGGACTTCGGATGGGATTAGAATCGCTTCTCCCACCTTTTCGGCTCCGGGGGCTGGAGGAAGATGTCCTTGACCGTCGTCAGACGGTAGTCGTCGCCTTTCTGGATCTTCTCGAGCGCCGCGAGGAACTCGGGCGTGGGGTTCACGCCGCCGGCCCCGCAGTCGATCTCCGCCGTGCGGCCGTTCGCCCACGTCACGTCGAGCGACACCTTCACACCGCCGGGATGCGCGGCGGCAAGTTCCTTGAGCGCCGCTGCGCGGGCGAGGAGGTTCGGGTCCTCGTAGCGCGCCGAGACGTGGAGCCCCGTCGAAAACTTGCGGATGCCTTCCGCGAGCGGGTACGCCTCGCGGACGATGAACTGGATCTCCGGCGTCTCCTCCTTCGTGTCGCGGTCCTGCCGATGCGACAGCTCGCCGCACACGAGGACGGGCTGGTCCACCTGTCCCGGCAGCCACTCCTTCATCGTGGCGAACGTCTTCGCGAAGGCGAGCGCCTCCTGGTCCACGTCGCCGCCGTCGTCGATGAGCAGGATCGCCCACGGCTGCGGCGGCTCCATCACCGGCTGGCCGTCCGCGTCCTTCACCACGCGCCCGCGGTCCATCTTGGGCTTGGGCTTGCCCATGCGCACGGTGCAGGCCTTGAGCATCCCCGCAAGGCGCACCGCCACGCGGAGCGGACGGTCCGCGCCGATCTCCTCCATCATCGGTATCTCCGGCGGCTCGGACGGCTTAAACGTGGAGAGCGACGGCAACACGCGCCGGTACACGCCGAGGGGATGTCCCGTCATGTAGATGCCCATGAGGTCGCGCTCGTCCTTGTAGCGCTGCGCCATCGGCCACGTCTTCGGACAGTCCGCGAGGTCCTTGTCGCTGGAGTCGTCGTCCCCGGCGATCGCGCCGAAGAAGTCGAGCTGGCCCTTCGCGCGCTCCTTCGCGAGCTTGGACGAGCGCTGGATGCAGAAGTCGATGTTGTTGAAGTAGCGCTCGCGGTGCATGCCGGGGTTCGCCTCGATGAGCGAGTCGAACGCGCCGCACCGCACGAGACATTCCAGCACGCGCTTGTTCACCACGTTCGCGGCGGCGAGGCGCGAGCAGAAGTCCATGAGACCCTTGTACGGACCGTTCTTCTCACGCTCCTCCACGATCGCGTCTGCCGCCGCCGCGCCCACGCCCTTCACACCGGCCATGCCGTAGATGATCGCCTTTTCGCCCTTCACCGGCGAGAAGCGCGCGTAGGCGAGGTTGACGTCCGGCGGCTTCACCTCGAGCCCCATCGCGGCAGCCTCGGCGACGAAGCCGGGGAGCTTGTCGAAGTTGCCGATTTCGGACGAGATTTGCGCACACATGAACTCGGCCGGGTAGTGCGCCTTCAGGTAGCCGGTCTGGTACGCGACCCAGGCGTAGCACACGGCGTGGGACTTGTTGAACGCGTAGCTCGCGAACGCCTTCCAGTCGTCCCAGATCTTGTCGATGAGCTTGCGCGCCTCCTTCTCGTCCTTCCACTTGTCGATGCGGAACTTCTCGTTCGCGAGACACCCCTCCACGAACTTGACCTTCAGCTCCTCCATCACGGCGAGTTGTTTCTTGCCCATCGCCTTGCGGAGTTTGTCCGACTCGCCGCGCGTGAAGCCGCCGAGGAGACGCGAGAGCAACATCACCTGTTCCTGGTACACCGTCACGCCGTAGGTGTCCTTCAGGTACGTCTCCATGAGCGGATGGTCGTATGCGATCGGCTCGCGCCCCTGCTTGCGGGCGATGAACGTGGGGATGTAGGCGAGCGGGCCCGGACGGTACAGCGCGTTCATGGCCACGAGGTCCTCGAGGCGGTTCGGCTGAAGTTCCATGAGGTACTTCTTCATGCCGTCCGATTCGAACTGGAACAGGCCCGTCGTCTCGCCGCGCCCGAAGAGCGCATACGTCTCCGCGTCGTTGTCGGGGATCTTGTCCGTGTCGATGTCGATCCCGCGGAACTGCTTGATGAGCGCCACGCATTCCTTCTCGACCGTCAGTGTCTTGAGGCCGAGGAAGTCCATCTTGAGAAGCCCCACCGGCTCCACGAAGTGTCCGTCGTACTGCGTGGTGAGGAGCGACTCGTTCTCCGTGGGCATCACGGGGAGCGTGTCGATCAGCGGGTCGCGCGAGATGATCACGCCGCAGGCGTGTACGCCCGGCTGGCGGATGGAGCCCTCCAGACGCGCGGCGCGTTCCATCAGCGCGTGGACCGTCGGGTCGGGCGAGTTGAACGCGGCGACGAGCTCGGGGGAGTAGTCCTTGTTCGGCTGGCCGTTCTTGTCGGTGGCGCTCATCGCGCCCTTGAAGGTGATCTTCGGCGTGTCCGGCACGAGGCCGGCGAGCTTGTTCGTATCCGCAAGCGGATACTCCATCACGCGCCCGACGTCCTTGATCGCGCTCTTCGCGGCCATCTGTCCGAACGTGACGATGTGCGCCACGTGGTCCTGTCCGTACTTCTGCGTGACGTACTCCAGCACCTTGCCGCGTCCCGCGTCGTCGAAATCCACGTCGATATCCGGCATGGAGATGCGGTCGGGGTTGAGGAAGCGTTCAAAGAGGAGATCAAACTTGAGCGGGTCGACGTTCGTGATGCCGAGCGCGTAGGCGACGGCCGCACCGGCGGCGGAGCCGCGTCCCGGCCCCACCCACACGCCCATGTCGCGCGCGGCCTTGATATAGTCGTGCACGATCAGGAAGTAGCCGGGGAATCCCATCTTGCGGATCGTGTCGAGTTCAAACTGCACGCGCTCCTTCTTCTCGTCCGTCAGCTCGTCGCCCGGCCAGCGACGCTTCGCGCCCTCCCACACGAGGTGATCGAGGTAGTCGGCCTCGAACTGGATGCGCTTCTGCGCGGGGTCCTCGAACGCATCGTACTTCGCGTCCTCCTCGCTGCCGAACTCGGCGGGGATGGGGAACTTCGGCATGATGGGCTTCGAGTCAAGCTCGTACGACTCCACCTTCTCCGCGATCTCCAGCGTGTGCGCGAGGAACTCGGGGTTTTCGGGGAAGAGCGCGGACATCTCGTCCGCCGTCTTGAACCACTCCTGCCCCGTATAGATGAGGCGGTCCTCCTCGGAGAGCTTCTTCTGCGTGGAGAGGCAGAGCAGCACGTCGTGCGAATCGTCGTCCGCCGCGTCGAGGAAGTGGACATCGTTCGTGGCGACGACCTTGATGTCGAGCTTCTTCCCCAGTTCGAGCATGCCCTTCACGATGGCGGTCTGGCGCGCGTAGAGGCGGCGGTGGTCGTCGATCGCCGAGCCGGGGATGTTCGTCTTCGTGGAGTTGTGGAGCATCACCTCCAGGTAGTAGTCGTCGCCGAAGAGGCCCTTGTACCACTTCGCGACGCGCTCCGCCTCGTCCATGCGGTCCGCATCGATGGCGCGCGACACCTCGCCCGCGATGCAGGCGGAGGAACAGATCAGGCCCTCATGGTACTTTTCGAGCAGGTTGTGGTCGATGCGCGCGTTGTAGTAGAAGCCATGGATGTGGGCCTCGGAGATGAGGCGCACGAGGTTGTGGTAGCCGGTGAGGTTCTTCGCGAGGAGGATCAGGTGGTTGCGCCTCTCGCCCTTGTCGCGGCTCCGGTAGTCGCCCGACGAGGTGACGTACGCCTCGCAACCGAGGATGGGCTTGATGGGCGGCAGGTCGCCGTAGCCCTTCTTCGAGCGGCACTCGTCGTAAAACGCCTTCAGGGCGAAGAGGTTGCCGTGGTCCGTGACCGCCAGCGCGGGCATGCCCCACTCGCGCGCGCGCCGCACGAGCGGCTTGATGCCGCACTGGCCGTCCAACAGGGAATAGGTCGTATGGACGTGAAGATGTACAAACTCTGCTCCTTCGTTCTGCATGGCCCCTAGTATACCAAAACCGCGCCGCCTCGGCTATCGGCCCCACGTGCGGCTCGTGCCGGGAAGTTCAAAGTCGGCCTTGTGGGGCAAGGCGAATTGTGGTATACTTGTCGGCGTCCTGCGGAACTGACGAGGGAGGGCGCGTGCCCTCTGTGGAGTTCACCACGTGAACCGCGGGGTGGGGTCTTCCCCATGAAGTCGTTCGTCTGGGCGCGATACCAGAAACGAGGCAAATAACATGGAAAAGACGTCCCTGGGCTTCAAGCGTATGGTTCGCGCGGTGATTCCGGCATTTCTGCTGGCCGTCTCCGTGGGGCAGATCTACGCGTTCACCAACTTCTCGACCGCAATCGCGGAGCACATCGGCGAAAGCCAGCGCGCCGTGCAGTGGGCGTTCTCCTTCGGCATCTTCTTCCTCGGCATGGGGGCGGCGTTCTTCGGGAAGATCGTCGAGCGCAACATCCGCCTTTCCACGATCATCGGCACCTCGCTCTTCATCGGCGGCCTCGTGGTGACCTCGTTCGGCATCAAGGCGAAGAGCCTCGCGCTCATCTACCTCGGCTACGGGTTCCTCGTCGGCACGGGCACCGGCATCATCTACATTTCGCCGGTCAAGACGATGATGCTCTGGTTCCCGAACGCCAAGGCCCTCGCGGCCGCGCTCCCGATCATCTCGTTCGGACTCGGCTCCACGCTCTCCACCATCCTCTACAAAGGCTTCGGCTTCGGCGACGCCACGAGCCTCGTCACGTTCAGGATGCTCGGGTTCGAGGCCTACTTCACGGCCGGCGGCGTCGTCGAGATCGAAAAGGTGTTCCTCGCGTTCGCGGCCTTCTACACGGTGCCGATGGTCGTCGCGTCCATGATCCTGAAGAAGCCGAAGGTCGAGCAGATGTCGTTTGCGCACGGCATCCCCGAGCTGGAGTTCTCCTACCTGCGCCTCCTGCGCGACTCCTACTTCCTCCGCTCCTGGCTGTTCATGTTCCTGAACATCTCCAGCGGACTCTGCCTCATCCCCCTCGCGAAGCAGATGATGAAGGAGCCGTCCGTCGGCTACGGCGAGGGCCTGATTACGGCGATCATCGCGCTGTCGGGGCTGATGAACGGCGGCGGACGCTTCCTCTTCGCATGGTGGAGCGACCGGCTCGCGCACCGCGTGAACATCCTGCTCTTCATCCTCTCCATCTCGGCCGGCGTGATGACGCTCTCCTTCTGGCCGGTGCTGATCGGCCTCGCGCTCCTCGTGATCAACGCCTGCTACGGCGCCGGCTTCTCGGTGATCCCCGGCATCCTCTCCGACCACTACGGCATGACGAACATCTCGAAGATCCACGGCGCCGTCCTCTCCGCCTGGGGCATGGCGGGGCTCGTGGGCAACCAGGTGGCGATCTTCGTGGACAAGACGCTCGGCTGGGGCTACACGGGCGTCGTGGCGATGCTCGTGGCGTTCTACCTCCTCAACCTCGCGAACGCCGCCACGCTCCGCCGCCGCGCGGAATAGCGCGCCGTCAGCCCCGCACGCCCGTCACGTGCGCCTCGCCCGCGTAGACGGGCGTGTCACCCACGAGCAGGGTACCGTCCTTCTGGATGCCGCCGCAGGGACCGGCGAGCGGAGACGCGTCGGAATCGGTCTGCCGCACGCTCACTCGCTTCCCCTTGAGCATGTCGCAGGCGGCGACGAGCGGATGCACGGCGGCGAAGCCGTCCCGCCGCCAGCTGTCGTAGAGCGGACCCAGCACCTTCAGGAACGCGCGCAAGACCATCTCGAGCGAACGCTCCCTGCCATCGACCTGGACGAGGCTGGTGGCGCGGAGGGCGATCTCGGGCGCGAACACCTTCTGGTTCACGTTGATCCCCACGCCGGCGACCACGTTGTCGCCATGGCGCTCGCAGAGGACGCCCGCGACCTTGCGTCCGTCCACCAGCACGTCGTTCGGCCACTTGATCCACGTCTGCCGCAGAAGGAGCAGGCTGGCGGCCGTGGCGGTGGCAAGCCCCACCACGAGCGGCAGCGTGGCGACTTCCTGCGGGTCCATGCCCGACACGTCGAGCACGGCCGAGAGCGTCAGGTTCTCGCCGGGAGGGGATATCCACACATGGTCGAGGCGGCCGCGGCCCGCCGTCTGCTCGTCGGCCGTGAACACGTCGCCCGGCCGGCCGCCGCGCGCGTCGGCGTTCGTCGATTCCGTGACGGCCTTGTGGTGGACCGTCCAGCGGTCGATCGTCCCGTCCTTCATGTCCGCCCGCTCAGAGCTTCTTCCACGTGTTGCCGTCGCGCGCGGACGCGACCATCGCCTCCGCAAACCGCATGCCGCGTACGCCCGCCTGCAGGTCCGGGAAGTCGAGTTCCAGCTCGGTGGGACGGCGGCGCGCCCGCCGCGCGCGAATCGTGTCGCAGAAATTGCGGTAGTTGTTCGCGAACGCCTCGTGCAGGCCCTCGGGGTGGGCCGACGGCAGGTGCGTGGCGCGCGCCGCCGCCGCGGAGGCCGCGGCCGTGTAGACCGTGCCGCGACGCCAGGTCTCCGCCGGCGCGAACGGACTCGTCACCGAGAGGAACTCCGGCTCGTCCTGGCGCCAGGCCAGTCCCTTCTTGTCGCCGTACACGCGGATGCGCAGGCCGTTCTCCTCGCCCGTCGCGATCTTCGAGGCGAGCAACAGGCCGCGCGCGCCCTTCTCGAGGTGCAGGAACGCGGCGCCGTCGTCGTCGAGCGGACCGTGCGTGAAGCGCGCCAGGTCGCTCAGCACCTCGCGGATCTTCAGCCCCGACACGTACTCCAGCAGGTTCGCGGCGTGCACGCCGATGTCGGACATGCAGCCGGACACGCCATGCTGGCGCGGGTCGCGCTGCCACTTGAGGCGGCGGGTGATCGGCTTCGTCCAGTCGACGCGCCGGTACGACCCCTGCGGATACTGCACCACGATCCTCTCCACGCGGCCGAGGTCGCCGCGCGCCACGAGGTCGCGCGCGAGCTTCACGACCGGATAGCCCACGTAGGGGTGCATGATGCCGAACACGCGCCGCGTGCGCGCCACACAGGCCGCAAGCTCCTCGGCCTCGGCGAGGTTGCGCGTCATCGGCTTCTCGCACATCACGTGGAAACCGGCCTCAAGGCACGCCTTCGCCACCTCGAGGTGCAGGTTCGGCGGCGTGCAGACGCTCACGAAATCCGCGCGCACGCCCGCAGGAAGCGCGGATTCGCCCGCGACCATCTCCTGCCACGTGCCGTATGCGCGCGCGGGGTCGAGCCCCAGCTGGACTCCCTGCTCGCGACTGCGCGCGGGATCGGAACTCACCGCGCCCGCCACGAACTCCACGTCGCCGTTGAACCGCGCAGCCGCGCGGTGTACCTTGCCGATGAACGAACCGATGCCGCCACCGACCATCGCCATTCTGAGTTTTTCCATGGCGGACATTATACCAAAAAAACGCCTTGACGGCGCTTTGAAAGTGGCGGGCTCAGGGAGAATCGAACTCCCCTCTTCGGATCGACAGTCCGAGGTCCTAACCGATGAACGATGAGCCCATTGAGGTGAAAACGCGGATAGTATAGCATACCCGCCGCGTTCGCGCAAGGGGGTATTTTCAACTTTCGCTTTCAGCTCGCGCTCACGGGTCTTCCTGCCAGCGGAGGTAGCGCACCTTGTTGTCGGAAACGAGCGCGATGGCCACGATCTTGTGGACGATGCCGAACGACTTGCCGACAATCGTGACCTCGAAGAACTTCTCCGGCTGGAACGTCAGGTAGGCAGACGCATCGTTCTGGATGTCCATGCCCGTCGTGCTCTCCTGCTGGAGACGCTGCTGGAGGTCGTTGAAGTCCTTGTAGGCGCCCGAGTCTCGTTCCTCGTCGTCCTTGGAGCCGAACAGAGGGTTCTCCCCGTCCTTCGGAGGTGCGTCGCGCAATTCGATGATCCGCTTGGCGATGGCCATCGCCTCCTCGACGTCTTCCGGACGCACGTCCTCGGGGTTTGCGTCCGTCGGATAGATGCCGGGGATGACGGCGAGAATGCGCGGGTCCTTCACGGCGTTGACGTTGATCTTGCCGCTGCCGTAGAGGGAGAAGAACGCGCTGATGCCGTTCGTGACCACGATCTGGTCCTTCTCGTCCTCGGCCGGATTCAGCACGCCGCCGTTCAGGATGGCGTCGGCGTTGATCGGCTTCTCGTCGTATTCGTTGAAGCCCTTGATCGCCTTGAGCTCCTCGATGTCGACGATCTCGCCGTCGCGCGCCTTGGGCTTGTAGTTCTTGTTCCGCTCCACGTCGCGTCCGTCGACGAAGTCCTGGTAGGCCTCCGCATAGAAATCGCTCTCCGCGCCCGCGTCTTCCGTGCTGGCGCCCTCGGTCGTCGTGCCGTCCGTGTCGCGCCAGTCGCACCAGCCGTTCACGATGCTGTCCCAGTAGTCCTTGGGAATTCCGCTCACCGCCAGGATGCGCATCCACAGTTCGCCAAAGTTCTGGTCGCCGCCCGCATACAGGTTGTTGATGTTGAACTTCGACTCGATCGGGCGGATGGTCACGGTCACGGTGCCTCCCTCGGGGTTGAGCGCGTCGACGGGAACGGCGCCCGTCGTGACCTCCTTGCCGCCCTGCGACTTGAGCGACAACTTCTCCACATACCACCTGTCTTCCTCGAGCTGTTCGTAGTAGTCGTTCTCGGACGCCGCCTCGGGCACATTTTGATATTCCGTGAGGATGACCTCGGCGATGGCAAGCCCCGCGTCGGTCAGGTGGTCCACCGTCACGCGCTCGCGGAGATAGATGTTGATGCGCGTCTGGAGGTGCGCATCGACCGCATAGCTCGCGATGAGGATGGAGAGCACCGCCAGCAGCCAGATCACGGCCACGAGCGCGCTGCCTTTTCGTGACGACCTGCCCATCACATCGGCCCTCCTCCACCAGGCATTCCGCCGCCTCCCGGTCCGGGCATTCTGCCGCCGCCGCCCGGTCCGGGCATTCTGCCGCCCCCCCCCGTTCCGGGAGCTCGGCCGCCACCCGTACCTCCGCCAGTGCCACCCGTGCTGCCACCACCAGTCCTGCCGCCCGTGCCGCCGCTCGTCTTCCTTCCACCCCTGCCGTCGTCTTTCGCGGTCGAGTCTGTCTTCAGCGGATTCTGGGAGATGTCCCACAACGGGATATCCAGAACGCGCACAATGGGGTAGGGGTCCTTGTCCTCGGCGATCGGCTTCATCCAGAACGTCAGCTGCACGCGGCGCGGGATGCAGTTCGAGGTGTCCCAGGTGTCCTGCCAGTTGGCCATGCCGCTCCGGAAGGGTTCGTCCTTGTCGAGCACGCGGCAGTTGAAGCCCTGCACCTGCGAGCCGAGCAGGAACCAGTCCCAGTTCGTCTCGTCCTCATCGTCGAAGTCTTCGGGACGGAACTTGTCCTCGCCGATCACCTGCGCGACCAGGCCCGCAGGGTGCTCCGCGTCGGCGTCCTTCTCGGATCGGACGAACAGCGTCACCTTGTGCGGCGAGCGCGCAAAGCGGGAGTTGCGCCCGACGATCGACGGGCCGAGCTTCGTCCAGGTGATGACGTCGGAAAGGTCGGGGTCGTTGCGCTCGTTCTCGTCCAGCAGCATGAAGCCGTCGGCGTTGGTGGTCTCCCCGCTCACGGGGAAGTAGGCGCTTCGCAGGGCGTAGGCAACCTGCGCGGTGATGTAGTCCACGCGCTGCATGTTGTCGGCCATCTCCGTCGCGAGCGTCCAGTTTCGCACGACCGTGTGGAACACCATCGTGCTGACGATCGTCATGATCGAGAGGATCATGATGGCGAGCAGCATCTCGATCATGGTGAAACCGCGTCTCATTGCTTCTTTCTCCACAGCGTCAGGACCTCGAGCTTCGGGCGGTCCTCCTCGCGCAGGCGCGTGCTGCCCCAGCGGACCCGCGTGCGGAGCGTGTAGAGGTAGCCGGCGCGCTTCAGCTCCTCGTCGTCCACTTCGTCCACGGCGCGCTCGAAGGTGTACGTGGAGAGTTCGTCGCGGCGGTCCTTCGGCATGTCCGACGCGGGGATGTCCAGGTCATCGAGCAGCTCCTCCGCGGACGTCGGCTGTATGTTCAGCTGCTCGTCGTCGAGCGGGTCGCCCGTGACGAGGTCGGGCGACGGGATGGGGTAGACCGTCTCGCCGATTGCAAGCACATACTGGGCGGTCTCGTTGTCCTGCGACGCCTTCATCACCTTCTGGCAGTTCGTGAAGCTCGTCAGGAGCACGACGAGACCGATGGAGAGGATGATCGTGGCGATCATCACCTCGAGGAGCGTGAAGCCCCGCCTGTCCGCCCGCGCGCTCATCGCCGCCTCTCGTCCTCCTCGTCGCCGATGGTGACCTTCCCCGAACGCGACACGTGCACCGTCATCAGCTCCGGGCCCTCTTCGTCGCCTTCCGCCGCCGCGAACAGGATCACGCGGTAGGGCGCGCAGTTGCCGTTCGTCTCGTAGATCACGCGCCCCTCGTTCTCGGGACGCACCTCGGGCTTCTTCTTGTCGTCGTCCGACGCGCCGAGATCGATTTCACCGGACGTGCTGGACCAGGCCGCGCCGGCCGGACGGCGCTTCGAGACCAGTGCGTCGGCCTCGCTGCGGAGCTGCCGGGCCGTCGCCGCGTCCAGCCCCCGACCGTCCTCGTCCACCAGTTCGACGCGGAACAGGACGCCCTCGTACGTCCGCGTGGCGTCCTCCTTTGCAAGTTCCTCCAGGTCGAGGATGTCCTCGGTGAACAGGTAGCCGGACTTCTTCGCCGGCTTTCCCTCTTCTGGCGCGCCGTCGGCCGCGACCTCCTCGCTCTCCTCCGCTTCGTCCACGAGCGTTTGGACCTTCTCGCCGTTGACTTCCTGGTAGATGGGCTGGGCCGGCTGCCCGACCTCGCTCGTGTCCACGCCCTCGCCGCTCAGCTGGACGGTGATCGCGTTCCCGGAGAAGCTGATCACGGCGGGGCGCTGGCGCAAAATCGCGAGGGCGTTGGCGTAGTGCGACATCTGCGCCACGCCGCGCGCCGCGGCGCGCGCGCGGGCGGCGTCGCGGCCGGACGTGACGCTCGTGACCGCCGCGACCAGCATCACGCAGATGATGGCCACGACGATCAGGATCTCGATCAGCGTGAATCCGGCGCGGCGCTCCATGGATCCCGCTTACTTCTTCTTGGCCTCGTAGTTGGTGATGTCGTCCTCGGTGCCCTCCTCGCCGTCGGGGCCGGCCGAGGTGATCTTGGGACGCTTCTTGCCCTGCTTCTCGTACTTGAGCTCGTTCCCCCAGGGGTCGACGGCCTCGCCTTCCAGCCACGGGTCGCCGCCGTCTTCCTGCGGCTCCTGGAGCACCTCGAGCGAATCGGGATACTTGCCGTGCTTCATGTTGTAACTCTTCACGGCCACGTCCACGTTGGCGATGAGCGAGCGCGTCGTCGCGACGCGGGCGTCCGCGAGGTAGTTCATGTAGGCGGGCACGGCGACGGCGCCGAGCATGCCGATGATGGCCACCACGACGAGGATTTCGATCAGGGTGAAGCCCTGGCGGAGCGCCTCGCGCGCGGTGCGTTTCTCTTGATTGTTCATGTTTTGTTTCCTTTCTGGTTGTTGGATTTCCGGTGTCAGCCGAGCGCCTTCGACATGTTGAACACGGCCATGAGGATGGCGATGGCAACGAAACCGACGGCGGCGGCGATGAGGACGATGAGGATCGGCTCGAGGGCGTTCGTGAACGCCGTGATGTTGCGGTCCATGTCCTTCTGGTACCGCATGCCGATGTGTTCGAGCGACTCGGTCATGTTTCCGGCCTGCTCGCCGACGGCGAGCATGTCCGTCATCATGCGCGGGAACGCCCCGGAGGCCGCGAGCGGGCCGGAGATGGACGTGCCGTCCGTCACGCGCTTGCGCGCGTTGGCGAGGGCCTGGCCGATCACCGCGTTGCCGCACGTCTCCTCGGAGATCTTGAGCGCCTGAAGCACGTTGACCCCGTTCGAGAGCAGCGTCTTGAGCGTGAAGGCGAGGGAGGCGTAGACGCCGTTCGCCACGATGCCCTTGATGAGCGGCATCTTCAGCTTCCAGCCGTCCACGCGGAGGCGGCCGGCCGGCGTCTTCTTCCACTTCTTGAACCAGAACACGCCGAGCGCCACGAGAATCGCGATCAGCCAGCCCCACTGCTTGAAGCCGTGGCTCATGCCGATGAGGATGCGCGTGGGCAGCGGAAGGGCGGCGCCCATCGAGTCAAAGACCTTCTGGAACTGCGGGATGATCCACACGAGCGCGGCGATGACGGCGATCACGCCGAAGCACAGCACCACGATCGGGTAGGAAAGCGCGCTCTTGATCTTGCCGCGCATGTTGTCGGAGCGCTCGTAGTGGTCCACGAGACGGCGCAGCACCTCGGTCATGGCGCCGGACGACTCGCCGGCGCGCACCATGTTCGAGTAGAGCGGCGGGAACGTGTCGGGATAGCGGCGAATCGCGTCCGAGAACGCCTCGCCGTTCACGATCGCCTGGCAGAGCCCCTGCGAGATCATGCGCTGCGCGCTGTTCTCCTCGCCCTGGTTGGCGAGGCAGCTCAGCGCCTGGCCGAGCGTCATGCCGGCCTCGAGGAGGTCGGCGAGCTCGCCCGTGAAGAGCAGCACCTCCACGGGCTTCATCATCGTGGCCGCCTTGCCGAACTTCATGTCGAGGAGGCCGCCGGCGGGCTTCTTCTTCCCGCCGGCGGCGCCGACCGCCGCGCCCTTCTTGCCGTAAGCCGCCATCCGCACAGCTCCCTTACTTGATCACGCGCACGCGAATCACGGCCTCGCTCTTCTTGAGCTGGTCCACGACCTCCGTCGGAATCGGCGCGTCCACGTCGATGAGCGTGTAGGCGAAGTCGCCGCGGCTCTTGTTCGCGATCGAGTCGATGTTCACGCCGGCGTTGCCGAGGATGCTCGTGAACTGGCCGATCATGTTCGCCACGTTCTTGTGGCAGATCGCCACGCGGCCGGCGCGGCGCACGGGGCCGAGCGAGCAGGCGGGATAGTTCACGGAATTGGCGATGTTCCCGTTCTCGAGGAAGTCGCGCATCTCCTTCACCGCCATCACGGCGCAGTTGTCCTCGGCCTCCTCGGTCGAGGCCCCGAGGTGCGGGATCACGATGCAGCCCTTCTTGCCCGCCGTCGTCGCGTTCGGGAAGTCGCTCACGTAGCGGCGCACCTTGCCGCTCTCGAGCGCGGCGAGCATGTCGGGCTCGTTCACGAGCGCGTCGCGCGCGGCGTTGATCACGATCACGCCCGTCTTCATCATGGCGATGGACTCCGCGTTGATCATGCCCTTCGTGGAGTCGAGCGCCGGCACGTGGATCGTGATGAAGTCGCACGCGCGGTAGATGTCCTCCACGTTCTTGCAGTGCTGCACGGCGCGGTTGAGGTTCCACGCGGCGTCCACGGAAAGGTACGGGTCGTAGCCCATCACGTCCATGCCCAGGGCCACGGCGGCGTTCGCCACCTTCTGCCCGATCGCGCCGAGGCCGATCACGCCGAGCTTCTTGCCCTGTATCTCGGTTCCGGCAAATGCCTTCTTGGCCTTCTCGGCCGTCTTGTTGATCGCCGCGTCGGAGGCGTTCTCTTTCACCCACTCGACGCCGCCGATGATGTCGCGGCTCGCGAGGAGCATGGCCGCGATCACGAGCTCCTTCACGCCGTTCGCGTTCGCGCCCGGGGTGTTGAACACCACGATGCCCTTCTTCGCGTACTCCGCGTGGGGGATGTTGTTCACGCCGGCGCCCGCGCGGGCCACGGCGAGGAGGTTCGCGCCCGGGACCATCTCGTCCATCTTGGCGCTGCGCACGAACACGGCGTCCGCGGACGCGAAGTCCTCCGTGCGCGCATACCTGTCGTCCAGGTTGTTCAGCCCGACCGCCGCAATGGGGTTCAGGCATGTGTATTTGTAGTTCATTTCTTCTCTTTTCTTTCTGTTTAGAGTTTATCGTAGAAAGCCCCTCCACCCGGAGGGGAAGTCGTTTACTGGTCCTCGGTGACGCGGCGGATCTCGGTCACGGAGGTGACGCCCTTGAACACCTTCGCCCAGCCGTCCTCGCGCAGCGTCTTCATGCCCTTGGAAAGCGACAGCTCCTGGATCTGCGTGGCGTTCGCGCGCTTGACGATGGCGGATTCGATCTCCTCGTCCACCTCCAGCACCTCGAAGAGCGCGCGACGGCCCTTGTAGCCCGTGCGGCTGCATGCGTCGCAGCCGTTCGGCTCAAACACCGTATCCTTCTCCGGCGGGTACGAGAGGTCGTAGTACTTGCGGTCGAGCGGCACCTCGCGGCGGCACTTCGGACAGAGTCGACGGCAGAGGCGCTGGCCCATCACGCCCGCGACGGCGGACGCGATGAGGAACGGCTCCACGCCCATATCGGTTAGACGCGGGAACGCGCCCGCGGCCGTGTTGGTGTGCAGGGTCGAGAACACCATGTGGCCCGTGAGCGACGCGTTGATGGCGATTTCGGCCGTCTCGCGGTCGCGGATTTCGCCGACCATGATCTTGTCCGGGTCCTGACGCAGGAACGCGCGCAGCGTGCGGGCGAAGTCGAGGCCGATGTCCTTGTTCATCTGCACCTGGATGATGCCGTCCATCTGGTATTCGATCGGGTCCTCCGCCGTGAGGATGCGCACGTCCATCGTGTTCACCTCGTGGAGGAAGGAGTAGAGCGACGTGGACTTGCCGGAACCGGTCGGGCCCGTCACGAGGAAGATGCCGTTCGGACGGCGGATGATCTTGTCCACCACCGCGAAGTCGCGGTCGTTGAAGCCGAGGTCCGCCATCTTCACGAAGTTGCCGCTCTTGGCGAGAAGGCGGAGGGAGATCGACTCGCCCCACGCGCCGGGCATGGTGGACACGCGGATGTCGATGTCCTCGCCGCCGAGGCGGATGCCGATGCGGCCGTCCATCGGGAGGCGCTTCTCGGCGATGTCGAGGTTCGCCATGACCTTGATACGGCTGATGATCGCGCTCTTGAGGCGGTTCAGCTGCGGCGGCACGTCCACCTTGTGCAGCATGCCGTCGATGCGGTAGCGGATGCGCAGTTCCGTCTCCTGCGGCTCGATGTGGATATCCGTCGCGCCCTGGCGGTCGGCTTCCGCGATGATCCGGTTCACGAACTTGACGATGGAGGCCTCTTCGCCCTCGGCGCCCACGTCGATCTTCGAGATGGAGCCTTCGTCCTCGTCCACCGCGTAGCGTCCGTCCTCGATCATCTTCTCGATCGCGTCCGCGCCCACGCCGTAGAACTTCTTGATCGCCTTGTCGATCTCCTCAGCCGGGGCGAGGACCGTCCGCACCGGACAGGCCGCCGCGAGGCGCAGGCCGTCGCCCGCCACCGTCGAGAACGGGTCGCTCACGACGACCGTCAGCTCTCTGCCGTCGAACCGGAGCGGCAGCGCGTTGTACTTGTACACCGCGCTCGCCGGCAGCTTCTGGAGCACGTCCGGACGCGGCTGCGCCTTCTCGAGGTCGATGTAGTCGAAGCCGAGGAACTCCCCGACCTTCTGGAGGAACTCCGCCTCCTTCACGCCACCGAACTTGACCGTGGCCTCGGCAAGTCCCATGCCGGGGTTCGCCGCGCGTTGCGCGGCGATGCGGGCGAGTGCCTCGTCAGAATAGAGGCCCGTGGCCTTCAGGACGCTCAGCGCCAATCTGGATGTTTCTGCCATGGCCGGAGATTATACCATAAATTCGTGCCGCGTGGGCGATTGACGAATGAAAACACTTCTGATATACTTTCCCGCGTCCTCCCCCTGCGGGCGTAACTCAATGGCAGAGTTCCAGCCTTCCAAGCTGGCCACGAGGGTTCGATTCCCTTCGCCCGCTCCATTCAGGGGCCTTGCCGGAGTGGCGTAATGGCAGCCGCAGCAGACTCAAAATCTGCCGTACGCGAGTACGTGAGGGTTCGAGTCCCTCCTCCGGCACCATCTCCTAGCGAATCGTGTAGCGCGTCGCCTTCATGAACGACTTCCAGAGCTCCGCCGGCGAGGACGCCTTCAGCAGGAGGTCGCGGTTCTCCTTCTTGGAGAACGCCTCGGAGAGGCCGCTCATCAGGCGCAGGTAGAACGCGCTCACCGCCACGGGGATCGCGCTGAAGAACACGATGTGCACCTTCGTGCCGGCGTCGTCGTAGGCGAAGCCCTTCTTCGAGACGCCCAGCGCGAGCGTGAGCCCGCCGCCCTCCACGCCCCGCACGTGCGGAAACGCGAGACCGTCGCCCATCGCCGTCGAGAACACGGTCTCGCGCTCCATCGCCGCCGTCACGAGCGCGTCGGCGTTGGACACGAAGCGGTTCGCCTCCATCGCCTCCGCCAGCTCACGGATCACGGCCTCGGTGGTGTCGCCCTTCAGGTCGCACACCATCAGCTCCTCCGCGCTGAACCGGCTGATGCCCGTCTTGCGCGGCTCGCCGCGCGTCGGTTTCTCGGCGATCACGCGCGGCGCGTCCTGCTCCTCGTCGTAGAGCATGCGGCCGCACGAGGCGCACGTCTGCACCGCGCGGGCAAGGCGCACCTGCTGCACCTGGGAGACGGGCAGGCGCATTCCGCACACGCCGCAGCAGCCGTCCACCATCGGCGACATCACGAGATGGTCCTTCTTGTAGAGGCGCTGGTAGGACACCTTGATCGGCGGCTCCAGCTTGCCCACAAGCGCGTCAATGGACTCGTTGAGCGTGTCGAGGTGCTCGTAGTCGCCAGCGTGGTGGCGCTCGTCACGGGTAAGGACCATCTCCTGCAGCTGGCTCAGGAGGTTGATCTGGTGCTTCATGTTCTCCGCGTTTTCCATGGTGGCGCCTTTCAGTGCTGCGTGTACGTGCCGTCGACCTCAGCCCACGGGGTCTTCGTGAAGAAGCCCGCAATCGCCGTGTCGTACGCCGCCGTGTGCGCAAACGCCTTCTTCATCAGCTTGAAACGCGTGTCGAACCCGATCGTGCCGCCATGGTCGGCAAGCTCGCTCGCGATGCTGGCGTAGTCGAGCGGGTCGGTGACGGACGCGACGCGCAGGTAGTTCTTCGCCGAGGCGCGCACCATGCACGGGCCGCCGATGTCGATGTTCGTGCGCGCCATCTCCGGCGTCACGCCTTCCTTCGCGACGGTCTGCTGGAACGGATAGAGGTTCACCACCACCATGTCGATCGGCTGCGCGGAGAGGCGCTTGAGGTCGGCCTGGTGCGCGTCGTTGTACGTCTCAGAGAGGAGCCCGAGATAGATCTTGAAGTCGAGCGTCTTCACGAGGCCGCCCTGCATCTCCGGCTGGCCCGTGTAGTCGCTCACCGCGACGAGCGTGCCTTCCGCCGCCGCGCCGAGGATTTCCTTCACCTTCGTGTACGTGCCGCCAGTGGAGTAGATCTTCACTCCCGGGCACGCCTTGACGAGGGCGGGCACGAATTCCTCGAGGCCCGTCTTGTCCGAGACGCTCATCAGCACGTGCTTCACGGCCACGCGCGAGTCGATGTCTTTTACGATGTTCAATGCCATAACTTGACTCCTTGTCTTTGCCCAGTAGTCTACCAAAAAATCCCCGTTGCGTCACGCGCTAATCAAGAAAGTTCGCTACTTCAAAAGGCCGGTCCAGTCGTAGTCGAGAAGCGCGCCGTTCACGACGTTCGCGAACGGGATAAACGTCCCCCTCCGCACGGAGTCCGCCCAGCTCGGCGGCGTGTGGCAGCAGTAGATGCTCGCGAAGAGGTCGCGCCGTGCGGCGTAGGCGTGGGCCGACGCGATCGCCGCGTTGCCGTGGGCGACGATTTCCGTCTTGAGCCCCAGACGGCGCAACTGCGCGTCGGCAAGCGCGATCATCTCTTCCGCGCGAACGCCGACCATCGACTTGCCGAGCATGTAGAGCATCATCGCGGGCACTTCGTCCGGCGTGTCGGTACCCTGCCAGGTCCTCCGGTACATCGCACCCGTCTCGCCAATGCCCGCGAGGTCGGCGACGATGATCGCCTTGCCCTCGGCAAGCGTCTGCGTCACGCGCATTCTGTGGATTCCCCTGTCCGCACGGTCGTCAACCACCAGCACCACGCCCTTCGGCGTACCCTTCGGCAGGAACGTCACGGCCGGAACCTTCTGTCCGTCGCCGAAGGAATAGACTTCGCGCAAGATCGTAAAGCCGTCCGGAAGACACTGCGGCGCGGCGACCTCCTTGACGGACACGCCGATTTGTTCAAGCGGGCGGATTCCTGCACGCTTGACGACGGCCTTCGATAGACGCAGCCACCCATCTTGCTGTTGTACGCTTGTTGTCACCCCAACGTGCCCACTCCGATTCTTCTCCACTACCGCTAGATCGTCTTTCAAGTACTCGAAGATGCTCTTGAATCCCGGCAGCTTGTCGACGCGCCCGTCCGGCGTGACGTTGCACGCCTTGCCTTCAAGTCCGTGATCCACCTTCGCAAGATTGAAACCCTCGTCCAGTTTCCGCACGGCCGCGACGTCGATTTCGGGAACCGTCTCATCGCCGGCGAGCCAGCGGCGCATCCACTGGATTGCCGATGCGCGAAGCGACTCCTTCCAGCCGTGCCGTCCCGCGACGTCCGTCATGCCGTAGCACCGCGCGTCGAGTCCGCAATTGCGTACGACGTCCTGCACGACTGCGTACGTCTCGCGCGAACCCGCAATCGGGAAATAGTCACCCTGGCAGCAGTGCATCCTCACGGCGTTCGCGCCCATCAGCACGTAGCCCGCGTGGTTGAGTCCGAACGACAGCTGCCCGAAGACATTCTGCTCGGCATCTCCGATCTGCGAGATGTTCTTGCCAGACGTGCTGGGAACGACCTTGCGCAGCGAACTGATGTAGCACACCGGACACGCCGCGACGATGCGCGGATCAAGCGCCTCCAGAAGCGCCGTCATCGTGCCGCCGCCGGAATTGCCCATGCACCCCACGCCGTCCTTCATCACGTCGTCGCGGGAGAGGAGATAGTCGATCGCACGCATCCCGTCGCGGATGCGCTGACGCGCCATACCCTGTCCGAGAAGCGCGGCGAGTGCCCCGTAACGGTTGTGCTGGGAGCAGGCGTCGTGTCCGTTGCCCACCGAACGCTCGCCCTGCGCGAACGGGTCGTAGACGAGGCCGGCGAACCCGGCGAGCGCGCCCATCACGCCCGCGCGTTGGTAGGCGCCATACCCCTTGCCATTGGCGGAATGTCCGCTTGGAATGAGTATGCCGCGATACGGCGGCTTGAACTTCGCCTCGTCGGGCAGGAACACAAGCCCTGTCACGTAGACGCCGGGACGACTCTCGAAGATGACCTTCTCGACGCGATAGCCGTCGCGGACGACGCGATCCACCACCTTTGCGTTGAGCGGCGTGCTCTCGAAGTCGACGCCCCCCACGGCCTCGGCCATCTTGGCGCGCAGTTCCTGACGGCGGGCGTCGTACTCCGCGCGGCTCTTCAGCGTGCGCCAGGCGTCGTCGGCCGCCTTGTCCGCCGCCGAGAACTCGGCAAGTACAGCTTTGTACGCGAGGAACTTGTCGGCCTCCGGCAACAGACGCTTCCTGAGCGCGTCGGTCATTTCGCTCCGTGAACAGTCCTCCATGTAGAACTCGGGCCGCGCGTCGGGCGTAGCCGTCTCGACCTTCACGTTCTCGAAACGCACGTCGTCCGCATGGCGTACGTAAAACCCGTATGCGGGAAGCGCCATCTGGTTGAACATGAACGCCTCGGGGTACGAGCAGTCCTTCTCCGGCACAACGGCCGACGCCTCCTTCGGCGTACCGCCGCCCGGCACCGTAAGCGAGATGTTGCGCAGGGTGATGTTGCGCGGACGGCGTGCGGGCATTCCGTCGCGCGCCGGCACGCCCGTGATGGACGACGCGATGCGTCCGTCGCACGTGCCAGTCACGTTCTCGATCAGAATATTGCGCAGATACGTGTTGCCCTTGCCCTTCGGACCATGGCGGTTGCTGTGGCGGATGAAAATGGGCGTCATGTACCCTTCCATCGTGATGTTGCGGATCGTTACGTTCTCCATGCGCCCGCCATCCACAACCTCCAGCGCAAGTCCGGCGATGCCGCAGTAGCGGTTCGTCACGCCCGGCATCCCCCTCTTTCGCCAATCCCAACGCCAGGCACCGGGGGAACGGCGTAGTTCGCAGTTTTCGATGGTGATGTCGCGGAACACATTGTAGCTGCCCGTACCGAACTTGATCGCGTTGCAGATCGACCCCATGCGGCAGTTGCGCACCACGACGTTCGTGACGGGAAAAGACTTGTCGCTCTCGGCCTTGAAGCAGAACGAGTCGTCGTCCGCGTAGAAGTCGCAGTCCTCCACCGTCACGTTGCACGACTCGATGTCAAGCCCGTCGTTCATCTTGTTGCAGTAGTTGAAGCAGCTCGTGCCCTTCACCTTCACGCCGTCGCAGTTCCGCAGGTGGCACGCCCACGAGCCAGGGTTCGTATAGTGGAATCCCTCCAGGCGCACGTTGCGGCAGCGCGAGAAGCGCATGAGGAGCGGCAGCGTCTTCGGCTGGTCCTCGCCGCGCAACTTGGCCGTCTCCCGAAACCCGCCGCCGCGTCCGTTGATCGTGCCCATGCCGACAATTGCTACGTTCGTCGCGTGGTCGGCGTAGATGAACACGGGGCACTCGCCTCTTGTCGCGTAGTCGGCGATGTTCGTGCTCGCGAGGATTGTCGCGCCGAATGCAAGTTCCAACGTGACGTTGCTCTTCAGCTCGAACGGCTTCACCTCGTGCTCGCCCTTCTCCACGCGTACAACGCCGCCGCCTTTCGCCGTCGCCGCGTCGATCTGCGGCTGCAGGTCAAGCATCGCGCCATGCGCCGACATGATGTCTTGCCCCCAAAGCACCGCAATCGCCGTCAATGTTCCTACGACAAGTCTCTTCATGATTCGTTTCTCCTTTTCCTGCAAATTACGAGCTGCCCGTTCGCAGCACTTACCATTGAACCCGGACACGGAACAAGCGGTTGGTGTCGCCTGGAACGGCGAAATCGACATCCTGCCAGCCGTTCGAGAGCGTCGGCCTGCCTTGGAGGATGTACTCGATCGCGCCGCTCGCCTTCAGCACTTCGTTCGTCGGGAAATACTCGATGACCGGATTCTGCCCTTCCATGCGGATCGTTGCCGTGAGCTTGCTGAGCGCATTCGTCGGTTCAAGTCCCAGCACGTAGCTCTCCCAATACTTGTAGCCATTGCTGCCAGACGACTTCGCCATCGTTTCGTACATCGCATCGGGCTGTCCTGCGATGCCGGGGAAGCAGGCCTCGATCCACGAATACGGCACGGGGAATTCCGTCGTCGTCGTGGTCTTTTCGCCGGCCGCCGCCTTCGTCCAGATCTCGATGGTCTTAACCGAGTAGGCGTCGGGGGCCATCTTCGCGAGCGTTCCGCCGACTCCGGTCCAGTCTTCGGTGTGATAGGCATTGCTGCCGTTGAAGTGCTGGGCGAAGTTGCCGATGCCGAAATCTGCCGGGTTGCTGTTCGCCGACTGGAAGTTGTTGAAAGCGAACATCAGCTGCGGACGCTCGTACAGATCCCTCGACGAAGGATTCATGACGCGGAAGACCTGCATGCAGCCGTAGGAGCCGCTCTGCGAAAGCGTGTCGTTCCAGTCGTAGGGATCGCCGTAGTTCTCCGGTGCCGCGGAGTTGGAGGCAGCCCTGTCGTAGTTGTACGGCGAGAACTCGATCCAGCCGGTAACGGAATCGTCATTCGCCGCAACATTGTCGATTGCGCCGTGGTTGGAGCAGACGTGCAGTTTCGTCACCGCCTGCTGGTAGTTGCGCTGCGGGAGGCCAACGGACGCGAGATCCGCGTTGCCGAACGCATCCATGTCAACCCACACCCACTTGTGCGCGTGGTTGTCGTCGCGGACGAATTCGACGAAGTATCCGACCTTCTCGAGGTTATTCGAAGCGGCGGCGCTGTTCACGTCATCGTACACGACGTTGTTGACGTCCTGTCCCTTCTCGACGCTGATGTTGCAGAGCTTCGTGAAGCCCGCGCGGTAGGCGGCAAGTTCCGGCTTGTTCGCCGCACCGAGCTGGTTCGCCGCCGGGGCAGCCGGGATCGGGTTCTGGGACGGGAAGTTCGTCGCGTCGGGATCAGGATAGCACTCGACGATCTTCTCAAGGTACCCGTCTGCCATCTGGTCGTAGCCCCACCAGTCGGGGTGGAGGTGGTCGGAATAGATGATGCCGGGGTCTCTGCTCTGCACGTAAGCGTTGAGATCGGCGAGGAACACATGCCCCTGCCATGCCGTGGGCATGGCGGCCATCAGCGGCTTGATGTAGGTGTTGTTGATAGTCGTTATTCTGTCATCAAGATCATCACTCCGTTTGCCATCGCTGTAGAAAAGCGTGGAGACGATGATCTTCGTATCTGGCAGATTGTTGACGAGACGATTGACGACGTTCGTCCACGCCTTGAACACCGGCTCGACCGTGGTGAACTGCGGCAGGTCGTTCACGCCGATGAGGAGTAGCGCGACGTCCGGCGTTCCAACCTGTATCGCGAGCGTATCGACACTCTCGGAAAGATTGCTGCGATGGGCGAGCGACGACGGGGCCGCCGTCGCGCCGTGCTTCGCGGAATGCCACCTGTACTGGTCCGTGAGCGCAGTGCCGGTCGGATCGACGGAATTGTAGCCATTGCTGAGTCCGTAAACGCCTGTGGACCTCACATTGTAGCCGAGCATCTCCAGTTTTTGGTAGAGGAGGATTCGGTAGTTCGCGCCGGTCGCCTGGGCGTTGAAGCCCTCGGTTATCGAATCGCCGTAGCACCAGACAACAAGCGGCTTGCGCGCCGCCTGCTTGGCGGTGTTGTCAACGCGCAGGTAGATGGCCCTCGCGCCATAGACGAGACGCGCCGAAAGCCCTTCCGCGAGCCCCTCCGTCACAAGCGTGCCGACCTTGCCGTATCCGGCGCACTGGGTCGTGTATTGCTGCGGCGTTGTCCACTCGGCGAGCTTGTACGTGCCTTCCACGAGCGTCGCCGCGTTCGTGATTGCGATCGTGCCACCCTCGCTGAGCGTTCCTATGTTCGTGTAGATCCTGGTCTCGCCCGCCGCGAACCTCCACGTCGCGCCGCTGGCAATTGAGAGCGTGGTACCGTCTTCGGGATTCTCCACGTAGCGAATCTGCTCCGGCGTGTAGTAGCCGTTGAACACGACGACCTTCTCGACGACGAATCCCGTGAACGGCACCATATTGTTGGCGCTTGCCGTAATGCCGGAATTGCCGCCGATGCCCAACTTCGTGAGCGGCACATTCGAGAATTTGATGTTGGCATGTGAAACCGTACCGCCAGTCATCGCATCCAGAGAATCACCAACATAAGCCATGCACTGCTGCCCGTTATCCCTTGCGCACAGCACATATCCGCCGTTCGCCGAAAGCGTTGGAGGCGCTGCAAAATCGTAAGGTTTGCCGTTGTCGTTGCTGAAGTTCCTGTAGACGGCCAGCGTCTTGTCCGACTTTGTGTAAACGCCGACATCAAGCCCGACAGCGGCCATGCCACCGAATGCAACAACAGGGGCAGTTGTTACGCTCGACGCGGCCCTGTACTTGATGAGCACGGTCATGTTGGCGCTGTTTGCCGCTGTTGTATCAACCACCGCCGCCGCGTCGCCGATGGTGAGCGTGCCGCCGAAGGTGTCGTCCTTCGCGGCGGTCGTACCGCTGACGGAGAGCGTGTAGTCGCCCTTCGTAGTCGTCTTGAAGTCATTGACCCAAGAGGCGACGGGCTCAATCGCATAGCGGTCGGGATCGACCGGACGCACCGCACCCTGCGCCGGGAACTTGTAGTTGGCGAGATCGCTCGGGGTAACCCATTCGTCGAAGAGCGCGACGCTCTTGATGACCATGCCAGCCCAAGGCTTCGCACCAGCGACTGTCGGACCACCGACGCCGACAGACGCTATGTATCGGTCGGCTCCCGTGAACCGAAGGCCGGTTTTCTCGCCGCCGGAAAGCGTCGAAAGCGTCTCGCCAGAGTAAACGGCGGTACCATGATCGTTCGGGTTAGCATTTGTCGCCCACGTTGAGATGAGGATATAGCCCTCCTGCGGCATCGTCTGCGCCGGAGTCGAGAAATCATATCCACCAGCAACCGACGAGCCGTTGAGCCAGTAGCCGTCAAGCACGGAAGAAGCGGCTTGCGCCGCGCGCGCGCCAATATCGTAAGTCGAGAGCATGGACGCGGGGACGGAGTTCGCCACCGGCGCTCCGCCGGACGGCATTGAATACTTCACGAGCATCGTCATCTTCTGGTGCGTCGCATCAGGAAGCGCGATCGTCGCACCGAGCGTAGTGGCGCCGCCGATGACGATCTGCCCCAGGGCGTTTGTCGTGTTGCCGTTCAGCGAAACTTCCAGTCCGCCATGCGCGCTCCTGTCGTCGCCGAACTCGCCCGCGACCCACACGGCAACCGGCGCGGGACCGTCATATTCCGGATCTGCATCGTCGTACAGTGCCACTTCGGCATCGATCATCGCCTGGCCGACGGCAAAGTCGTAAAACTTCATGTTGTCGATGAGCGCATTTACATCATCGCAAGGATCGTACGCGGTATTGTTGCCATTCTTGACCGATCCAATCTGGAATTCCTTGGACACGGACACCGTCGCGGATTCGTCAACTTTCAACACCCCATCAACATAGAGGCGAACCCTGTTTGCCGTCTTGACAATCGTATAGACATGCTGCTTGGATGTCGCATCGCTTACCTGAACAGCTTCACCAATAAGCCCATCCTTGCTGGCAAGCGCGACGGTGTTTTCGCCGGTGCCTGCGACCAATCCGAAAACGTTTCCGCCGTTCTTTCCGAACATAAGCATCATCGTGGGATTCGCGCTGTTGGCGGCGGGCAATGTGCACCGCATAAACACCGACCACTCGTCATCCGGCATTGCAAAGGTCTTGTTGATATACGGTTTGCACCTCATGTAGATCTTCTCGGACTGAGAATCGTAGGACGCCGTCCCATTCCAAATGTTGAGTCCGGTCGTGTCGGTTCCAACAGAAATCATATTGCCGTTGAATTCGTAGTCAAGCAGACATTCCACCGTGACATTCGGGTCCGGCGCAAGAACATACTTGCCGTCCACAGCATCCGCTGCCGCGAAGGTCACAAGCTCTTTCCCCGTCTTGTCCTTCAGCACCATCGTTGCGCCATCGTTCAGCGTGACGCTGCCAATTTCAAGACCCTCAATTAGATCGGCCTTCGTGACGATTACCTCAAGAGTCGCGCCGAGGCCGATGGTGAGGTTGCCGATGTCGCCCGAACTGCGCGAAAGGATTACATCGGACACATTTATAGTGCAGTTGGTCGCCTTGGAAAGGTCTCCAAACGACGCTTCACACGAGATGTCGCAGTAGATCGTGCCGGTGTAGGCTGCGGAGATGCCTTCAATTACGACCTTCCCGCCAGCCTTGGACGACGTAAGATACACGTCGCCCGAACCGGAGAACACATTGGGGCCGAGCGTAAGCGTTGAGCCGTTGGCGTCGATTACCGTGCGCTTGCCGCTTGCCGCGCAGAAGTTGACGGCAGCAGTCTCTCTGAACGGATCCGAGCTTTCCTGGACACGGAAAGTGCCAGCCTTGAAATTGAGCGTCGGCGTAGAATCGCTTGCCGATGCCGCAGACACTTGAAGAACAGCATTGTCCTCAAGCGCAATCGATGCGTCTGCGCCGTATGTCGTGATGTTCTTCGCTTCGACCGCGCCATTTATCGTAAGCGCTCCGCCGGCACCAAGATACAATCCGCCAGACGCCTTCCACGTTGCACCGGATGCGACCGTCGCCGCCTGGCAGACATGCAACCTGCCGTCTGTGCCGGTGTATGAGGACGGAACGGCCTGGCCGATTGCAACCGTCTTGGAAGCCAAGTCAAACGATCCAGTCCAACCGGAGATGTCTTTAAGAAGTATGTTCAGAGAAGAGGCACTCCCCGAGGTCTTAAACATACCGTTGCTGACAACAGATCCAATTACCACAGGGTATTGGCTGCTGCCAGAGTTCAGATTGATTGCAGGAGCGTCCTCATAGTCAACCAGTTCCAGAATGCCATCAAATGTCTTTCCGCCCATCAACGAACCGGTTACGCCATTGAGCCTGATCTTGGATTGCGCATTGCCGTAATTGGGAAGCTCCAAATTATTCACGCTCTTGTTGCAGAACACGACCGTGCCCTGCCAGTAATTGGCATCTGGCAAGGCGCTTCCACCGGTCTCATGCTTTTTCAGGTTGTCGGCGTAGGCGGAATCCAATTCGCATGTCAGGATGAAACCTGACGAAGTGGACAGCTTCTTATGCGGTATGACGGCCTTTGGCTGGAAGTATGTGGTGGTAATGTGCGTCTCGACCTCGTTTTCAAGGACGTCCGCCGTAAGCAAGGCCGATGTGTCTGTATTGTATTTGCCAATCTCCAATTTGCTCGCGCCCTTCACTAGCACGTATCCGAGATTCCTCGCCGATGACAAATCAAGCCTCATCATCGTTCCGTCGGTGTCGTCAAGGGCTGAATTGAAGATCACATAATCGTCCTCGCCTGGCAAGCCGTTCGACCACTTCGCGGAATATTTGTCACCAAACAAAGCATAATTCTCACCTGTCCAGACATTGGCATCGGATGCAAGCGCTATCCTTATGCCCGGAGCCGCCGCTGTCGTTGTCGCATTGACTTCGGTACCATCATAAAGCACAAACTTGACGGAGCCCGAAGTATAAAGAGGAAGCCACCAATCATAACCCAATATGGATTGTGCCTTGGTGAGCTGTATTTTCAGCGTTCCGCCACCAACCGACACGGTCGAGTAGTCTCCCGTTCCGGCAGGGATGGTCAACTCTCCACCATAGAGCTTTACTGACGATGTGACGGTGCCAGACAACACGCTGGATCCAGAGGTGATATTTATGGAGCCTGAGCCAGTGATCGTGGACGCGACATTGGCATTGACAAGGTTGACGTTTACGCCCTCGGCCACGGTGACGGTCGCGGTAGCAGGCAAGTTATTGGAAATCGCGTAAGTTCCAGAAGTTATGTTCAAGGCCCCCGCGAACCCCGACATGTCGCTTGGCAGGGTTACGCCAACATCGCCCGCGAACACAAGCGTCCCCTTGAAGTTGTCGAGACCGGCAAACGTGAAGGAACCGTTACCGACAGAATCGATCAGCGTCACCTTGCCGGTACCCTGGAAGGCGTTGGCGCCGAACGACACCGCCCTTCCCTTGGCATCAATCGTGGTATCGCCGCAGAACCAGACCGGCGAATTGCCGTCACCATCCGCAGCAGCAAACGTGCCGTTAATCACCTGGCGCATGAAGTTGAAACGAAGCATCATGTTTTTGTATGCTTCCGTGCCGTCGCCATTCTTCGCGACAAGAGTCAAGACAAGCATTTCGCCGTCCCACTTCGCATCCATCGCCGTGGCATCGACATTGACGGTAAAGACATTGCCGACTTTCGTCACGCTCAACTTGTTATCTGGCAAGATCGTCAAGTGGCTAGAATACGGTACGACTTCCGTCGTTGACTCAGAACAGGTCAAATCGATCTTGTTGACGCTTCCACGTGCGCATTCGATGAAGATGTCCTGCTGGAGAAGTTCGATGCCGCAAGCGACGGAAGAGACTGAGATGATTTCCGGCTCGGCCTTTGGCACGCCGATTGTCGTTGTCACCGAGTTGGGGCGACCAGTTCCTTCGCCTTCATTCATTAACGGCGTGACTGTGAAGGTATATTCGCTTCCTGCTGCAAGGTCGGTTGCTGTGTAGGTGTATCTCTCAGTCGTATCGCCAAGAGACGGAATCATGCCGGCACCAACGTTAGTACCGTCCTTCAATGTCTGAAGCAGGAAGCCGCTGATTCTGTTCGTGTAGCAAGGCGGAATGTGCCAGGCGAGCGTGAGCGACGTGCCGCTCACCTTGGGAACAGGCTCGAACTGCACGATTTTCTGCGGCCGAAAGCCTGTCTGGAAGGAAGCAAGCGTTCCTGAGTAGGTGCCTTCCGTGACGGCAATCTTGAGATTGTCCCAGTATGTCGCGTTGCCATAGCCGAGATTGAGGTTGATCCAATCGACCTCGTCCGCCGTACCGTAGTTCTCCACGGCATAACCGTCAATGACCATCTGGTGGGCGGCCGTGTTGATCTGAATTGGCGAGCCCCAGTCGAGGTCGGCCTTTATCGCGTTCCAGAGGTTCGTGTAGCCGTCGTTCCAGTAGGTATAGCCCCTGCCCTTTTCGTACCAGTACTCTTCGGCCGTGCTCGCGAGCTGCCGCGTGCCGCCGGATCCGCCGGGCTTGTAGCCCATGCCCGTCAAAGACTGCATCCAGAGAGAGAGCCATGCCGCGTTGTACGTCGCCTGCTTGTCATTCGCCCAAGGCGTGGAGGCGTTTGCCTCGTCGGTGTAGTTGGCCTTTACCTTGTCCCAGTCAAACGGCACAAGCCCGTTCGGACGGATGACGAAATCGCTGTAGTTGAATTGCGCGTCCCTGACGCCATGGGTTGTCTGGCGGAACTTCTCATACCTGTAGGGCCAGCGCCAGTAGCGGATTTCCTGTCCCGCCGCCGTCGCCATGCAGCCGCAGAAATAGTTGTAGGGCGAAAGGTCGTTGTACGGGGCGGTCTGGTGCCATGTCGCGCCCAGCATCGGCGCGACGTAGGGCGTGTAGCCAGTACCGTCAGTTCCCGTCGGTTTTGCGGCGAGCCTTGCGCGCTTCATGGCAACCGGCGCGGTGAGCTTCGCCCAGTCGGCATGGTCGGCGGCGGATTCACCCGACTCCTTCTCCGCGACCATCTGGCTGTCGCCTGACAGCTTGGCCGCGAACGGCGAACCGACTTCCGGCTCGACGAAGTCTTTCGCCGAGAACGAGAGTGTTGGCGCGCACCTGGTCGAGCCGGCGACCTCGATGTAGCCGGACGGCGCGAGGCGGACAATCCACACATTGTCCCGCGCCTCGGCAGAGGCGACTTCACGCCCCGGAAGGAGCAGAGGCCCGACGCCGGTCCTTGACAGGAATCCCGCCGCAGCAGCCTGCGACATCTCCGCCGACACCGGCGCGGCCTGCACGGACGCGGCAATGCCCAATGCCGCCGCAGCGATCAAGATCGCATGTCTTCTTGATTCTATGCCTACCTTATACACGTGTATTGTTTTCATTGGAGCATCTCTTCTTGGCAGTTGATCGCATTATATCAAAAAACCGATTGCCTGTGTGAAGAAAGCAAGACCGTATTCATCTTCCGAGGCAGATGAGCACAATGCCGACGAGGACGACGGCAAGGGCGACCGCCTTGCGCACAAGATTCGTCTCGTGAAAGAACTTCGCCCCAAGGACGAACGTGATCACGACGGAGAGGCGCCGCATGAGCGATACCGCCGAGACATGTACGTCCGGGTAGGAGAGTCCGCGGAAATACAGCCAGTCGCCAGTCGCAAGGAGGATCCCGACAAACGGAATCGTCCAGCGCCACTCGAACGTATCGCACTTCCCGCGCCGTACCAGACGACAGGCCGCGAGCGCAAAGCCGTAGAACACCACAAGCCCCGCCTGAAACGCGAACTGCATCGTCTCGACCTCAAGCCCGCGCACCTGGAGAAGCCACTTGTCCCATATAGCCGAGAACGCGGAGAACACCGTACCGCCGATCGCGTACCACACGGCGCGACAACGGAAGAAGTCGATGCCCTCATGCCGACCCGCCCACGAAAAGGCGAAATATCCGGCAAATACTGCAGCCATGCCCACGGCCTGCAGCGGAGCCGGGCGCTCGCCGTACAGGACGAAGGCGATCAGGAACACAAGCGCCGGCGAGGAGGCGCGTATCGGCGTGGCGATCGAGATCGGCAGCGTACGCAGGGCGCAGAACGTGAGCACCCACGAGGTGCTGACAACTGCGCACTTGACCGCCGAGAGCGCGATCACTTCCGGCGTGACGCATGCGGCGACAGAGCCGAAACGTCCGCAGGCCGCGAGCGAGGCCATGTACGCAACGCATCCACAGCATGTGGAAATGAATAGGACAGGCAGCACGGCGTTGTTGGCGACGCTCGCCTTCTTTGCGAGGTCGTAGAGCGCGAGAAAGAACGAACTCGCGAGGATCCATACTGTCCAGTCAGCCGTCATCTGCCAGTGGCTTCCTCTTAACGGCCATTACGTGCCCCTGTCGTCTTCCAGGCCGAGAACCGCAGGTCATTCACCAAAGACGTAGAACGTGCCGATGCGGCCCGCCGTGGCGGCGACCGCCGGGGCAAGCGCGGAGACGGGAACGGCACGCGGCGCAAAAATGAACAGCACGTTGATCTTCACACCCAGCTCCCCCGTCTTCGAGACGAGTCCCGGGAGTTCCGACCAGTCGGAGAACGAAGTCTCCCTCGGCTTGAGGACGGGATCAAGCCCGTCGCCCGACCAGTCTTCCTCGATGAAGACGAACTTCTTCGAGCCGTCCGCCGCCACATGGACCTCGAACGGCTGGAAGATGCGCCCCGGCCTCTCGCGCCACGCGGGATCGGGCAGAAACGCGCGGAAGAAGAACTGCCCCGGCGGCGGACCGTCCATCTTGAGGCCCTTGCCGTCCACAAGCGACATCGCTTGCGCGATCTTCGCCGCCTCGCCCACCGTCACGCCCGCGCCAAACGACAGCCGCACGAAGAGATCGTGTGCGGCGGCCTCCGCCTGAAGCGCCGTCAGTTTCTCCTTCAAGGTCGGCATCGTCAGCTCGACGTCGCGCCGGAGCACGGACACGCGGCCGTCCCACTTCAACGTCAGCTCGAAGAGCGTGCCCGCCGGCCAGTCCTTCTTCGGACGGAAACGCCCGTACGCCGTCGACTGGTCAAACTGCCCGTTCAACTGCAGAAGCGACGGCGAGTGGCTGTAGAGCGCGAACACGGCGCAGGGGATGTTCGTCGCGGCCACGACCGCGCCCGACGCGTCCCGCGCGCCGCCCGTGTAGACGACCGGCGCCTGCAGAATGGCGCCCTCCTCCTTTTCCGCCGTATCCTTGAGAAGATCGGCAAAGGCCAGAGCCGGTCCGTTGGTGGAAACCGGCACGGCCGTGAGCGCGAGCTTTTCGCCGCACGGCCACAGACGCGCGCCCGCGATGTCCGACGGCACGCCGCGCGGCACGCCCGCGCGCGCAAGCGCATCGGCGATTGTCGCCGGCGAAGCCACCGTCACGAAGAACGACTCATAGGCACGGTCCGAAAGCGGACCGATGGCGAAGAACTCCACCGTGTCGTCAGTGCCCAGCCCCGCTGTTTCCGCAAGAATGCGCACGGTGTGCGCGGCGGCGTCCACGACCACCCCGTCCGGCGCATTGTTCGCCGCCTTCCATGCGGCGATCGCCTCGAGGTGCACGCTCTTCCACTCCATCGGCGAGCGCGCCGGCTCCGCGACGCAAGACAAGGCGAGCCATACACCCAAAAGCTTTTTTTGTTTTTTAACACAGAGGCACAGAACCTCAGAGATCTTCAAGAAAAATCTCATTATGATCTCTGTGCCTCTGTGCCTCTGCGTCTCTGTGTTAAATTCCATCTTACCGGCACCTCGCGACGGCGCGCTTGAACCCTTCCGCGCTGCGCGCGATGATCGCCTCATCGACGCTGCACGACAGACGGATGTAGCCGGCCATGCCGAAACCGCGTCCCGGCACGGCAAGGACCTTCTCCTCCTGAAGCGCATCGACAAAGGCGATGTCGTCACCGCCCGGCGCCTTCGGGAAGAAGTAGAACGCGCCCTTCGGCATCGTGAATTCGACGCCCGCCTCGGACAGTACCTTCGCCATCAGCTTGCGGCGGCGGTCGTAGATCTTGAGGTCAACCGTCTGGTCGAGAAGCGCGGCCGCGAGGCGCTGACCGAGCACCGGCGCATTGACGAAGCCGAGCGTGCGGTTCGTGAGCGTGACGGCGTTGATGAGCGTGTCGCCGTCCGGCATCGCCGGACTCGCCACCACGTAGCCGATACGCTCACCCGCGAGCGAGAGCGTCTTCGAGAACGAGCCGAGCACCACGGCGTAGGGCGTGAGCGGCAAGACGGCCGGCACCGTCGCGCCGTCGTAGGCGAACGCGCGGTAGGGTTCGTCGCTGAGGAGGAAGAGCGGACGCCCTCCTTCCGCTTCGCGCGCCGCGTTCACACGGTCGACGATGGACGCAAGGCGCGCCATGTCCTCCGCCGCGTAGATGCAGCCCGTCGGGTTGTTCGGGGAGTTCACGAGAATCGCGCGCGTCTTCGGCCCGATGGCCTTCTCCATCGCGTCGAAGTCGGGACGGAACCCCTCCTCTGGCTTGGAATCGACGGCCTTCAACACGCCGCCGAAGTGTCCGCAGTAGCTGCCGTACTCCACGAAGTACGGCGCCGGACACAGCACCTCGTCGCCCGGCTCGATCACGGCGCGGAAGAACGCCACGAGCGCGCCGGCCGCGCCAACGGTCATCACCACGTTCGCGGCCTTGACGTCAGCCTGCTGCTGCTTCGCGAGATAGGCGGCAATCGCCTCGCGCACGGCGGGGATGCCGGCGTTCGGACAGTAGCCGAGCCCAAGCGGCTCAATCGCCTTCGCGGCGAGGCCTTCCAGGATCTCCTTCGTCTTCGCGGGCGGCGGCACGTCAGGGTTGCCGAGCGAGAAGTCGCACACCGCGTCCGCACCGTAGCGCTTCTTCAGCTCGATGCCCTTCTCGAACATCTTGCGGATCCAGCTGGATCCCGCCATCGACTGCTTGATCTGGTTCGTGACGGTCTGCATGGCGTTTCTCCTTACGCAAAGAGCTTCGCGAGCTTTTCGAGACGCGCGACGTTCTCGACGAGTTCGGCACGCTTGGTCTTCTGTCCCTCGACGATCGCGGCAGGGGCGTGCGCGACGAAGTTCTCGTTCGAGAGCTTCGCGTCGATCGACTTGATGAAGCCGCGCGTCTTCTCCAGCTCGGCCGCCACGCGCTTCGCCTCGGCGGCCTTGTCGATGAGGCCTTCAAGCGAGAGGTAGACGGTGCCGAGCTTCGTGAGCGTACCGGGCATCGCGCGGTCTGCGCCGTCCGAAACAATCTCCACCGCCTCGGCGCGCATGAACGCCTTGAGGTTCGCCTCCTCCGCGCGCAGGCGGTCCGCGGTCGCGGCGTCGCGCGCGTCGATCGTCACCTTTACGAACGCGGCGGGGTTCACCTTGTACTCCGCACGCAGGGCGCGCAGGGCGGTGATCGCCTCGCGCTTTGCGTTCACGAAGTCGTAGATTTCCTCCGTGAGGCCGAGCTTCGCCTTCTCCTCGTCGGAGAGGCCCTTCGGGAATTCCGCCTTGAGGATCGTCTCGCCGTCCTTGAGGTAACCGAGCTGGTGCGCCACCTCTTCGGTGACGAACGGCATGTAGGGATGGAGGAGGCGCAGGGCCTTCCAGTAGACGTCGCGCAGGATGGAGAAGGCGCGCGACTTGTCGGGCGCGTCCTTCGCGTATTCCACGAACCAGTCGCAGATCTGCGTCCAGAAGAAGTCGTAGACCGCGAGCGCGCCGTCCTGGATGCGGTACTTCTCGAGGAGGTCGTTCACCTTGCGGCACGCGAGGTCGCAGGCGTAGAGGATGTGCTTCTCGTCGGGAGACAACGCTTCGGGGGCTCTGGCGCCCCCGGACCCCGCCCATGGTTCTTGCTGGTTCATCTCCATGAACCGCGCCGCATTCCAGATCTTCGTTGCGAAGTTGCGGCCGATCTCGAACTTCGACTTGTCGACCTTCGTATCGCAGTCGAGCGAGGTGATGAGCGCAAGCGAGAAGCGGAGTGCGTCGGCGGAGTAGGTGTCGATCAGCTCAAGCGGGTCGAGCGAGTTGCCGAGCGACTTCGACATCTTGCGGCCCTGCGCGTCGCGCACGATGCCGTGGATGACGATGTTCTTGAACGGCGGCTTCTTCATGAAGTGGATACCGGCCATCATCATGCGGGCGACCCAGAAGAAGATGATGTCCTGCGCCGTTACGAGGTCCGTGGTCGGATAGTAGAAGTCGAGGTCGTCGGTCTTCTCCGGCCAGCCCATCGTGGAGAACGGCCACAGCCACGAACTGAACCAGGTGTCGAGGACGTCGGGATCCTGCTCGAGGTCGGCGAGCGTCAGCGCGCTGTTGCCTGTCTTGGCCTTCGCCATCTCCAGCGCGGCCTCGGCCGTCTCGGCAACAAACACCTGTTCACTATTCACTATTCCCTCTTCGTTCGCATTCCCGCGCACGTAGTAAGCGGGAATGCGGTGTCCCCACCACAGCTGGCGGGAGATGCACCAGTCCTGGATGTTGTTCATCCAGTTGAAGTAGATCTTGCTCCAGCGGTCGGGCACGAAGCGCACCTCGCCCGATTTCACCGCCTCGATGGCGGGTTCGGCGAGCGGCTTCATCTTCACGAACCACTGCTTGGAGAGACGGCTCTCCACCACCTCGTGGCAGCGGTAGCAGTGGCCCACCTGGTTGTCGAGGTCCTCGATGTGGTCGAGGAAACCGCCGGCCTCGAGATCGGTGACGATCGCCTCGCGGCACTTCCAGCGGTCCATGCCGCAGTACTTCGCGCCGGCGAGCTCGTTCATAGAGCCGTCGTCGTTCATGATGTTGATTTCGGCGAGGTTGTGGCGCTTGCCCACGAGGAAGTCGTTCGGATCGTGCGCGGGCGTGATCTTCACGATGCCCGTGCCGAACTCGCGGTCCACGTAGTCGTCCGCGATCACGGGAATCTCGCGCCCGGTGAGCGGCAGGATCACGGTCTTGCCGAGAAGGTGCGCATAGCGCTCGTCCTTCGGGTTGACCGCGACCGCCGTATCGCCGGGGAGCGTCTCGGGGCGCGTCGTCGCGACCATCACGTAGTCCTTGTACGGCTCGCCCTGCGTGCCCTTCGCGCTGCCCACGACGGGATAGCGGATGTACCAGAAGTGTCCGTGGTTCGGCTCGTGCTCCACCTCGTCGTTCGCAAGGGCGGTGCCGCAGCGTGGACACCAGTTCACGATGTAGTTGCCCTTATAGATGAGCCCCTCGTTGTAGAGCTGGCAGAACACCTTCGCGACGGCCTTCGAACAGCCCTCGTCGAACGTGAAGCGCTCGCGCTTCCAGTCGGTGGAGTTGCCGAGCATGCGCTGCTGGTGCACGATCGTGCCGCCATACTGCTTCTTCCATTCCCACACGCGCGCGACGAACGCCTCGCGCCCGAGGTCCTGACGCCGCTTGCCCTCCTTCTTGAGGGCCTTCTCCACCACGTTCTGCGTGGCGATGCCGGCGTGGTCCGTGCCGGGCAGCCAGAGGGTGTTGAAGCCGGACATACGACGCCACCGCACGAGGACATCCTGGATCGTCTGGTTGAGCGCGTGGCCCATGTGCAGAATGCCGGTTACGTTCGGCGGGGGAATTACCACCGAATAGGGGACGCCGCCCTCGGACGGCTCCGCGTGAAAGTAACCATTATTTTCCCAGATCGGGTACCACTTGGCCTCGGCGGCCTTGGCGTCGTATCTCTTGTCCATCATTTTCTTCTTGTTTTCCTCTTTCTCAAATCACTTGTCGTCATCGTTTCCGCCGTCACCCTTCGAGGCGCTTGCCGCCATCACGGCGTTGGCCGCCGCGCCGAAGTTGCGGATTTCTTCCTTCGTGACGCGCAACAGGAACCGACACGATCCGTCCTCCCCGTACCAGACCGATCCGGCGATCGCGCTGTTCGCGCCGGCTGGTGGCAGCACGTCCACGATCGCCTTGACCTCCGCGAGATTTTCCTTCTTCGGCGAGGCCTTCAGGACGAGGGGCAGAACGTTGTCGCGCAAGAGCGAGTAAAGCGACAGGTAGAACGCGGTGGACGAACGGTCGGCGGCGACCTCAGGCAGCGCGGCCGCAAAACGGCGTTCCGCCTCGGACGCAGCAGAGGGCACCGCGAATCCTTTTGCGGCGACCAAGGTGCGATAGGACGTCGGGGTCGGTTGCACGGTAGTAGCCTCGCTTGCCGTCCCGCCGACAATGTCCGCAACCGTTTTCTTCGCCGTCTCCACCTCCTTCTGCTCCGCCTGCGTGGCGCCCGCCTCTGCGGCAACCGTGTCGATCAGGCGGAACCAGTCCACGGAAAACCCGGCGCCGTTCGCAGTGAGGATGCCGGGCCACTTCTTCCCGATGGCGGCGGCCACGGCGGCATAGAAGCGGGTCGACACCGCAATGACCTGGGACGCTTGCGCGCACGTACCGGCCTGAACGAGGTACGGCTGCTGCTTCGGTCCGAAGGCCAGTGCAGCCGTGCTCCAGTCGGTCGGCGCGGGATACGGCACGGACGTCAGCAGGTCGGACACCGCCGCACGAAGGTCGTCCGACAGCTGCGCGTATTCCGGCGACTTCTGCTTGAAACAGGCGAACAGGTTGTCAGACAACGTGCGCACGTCGCCCAGCAACTCACGATAGTCCGCCTCGTTCTGGATGTCGGAAGAAACGAGGGGGTTGCCCGCAAGGAACAGCGGCGCCCCGGCAGGCACGGCATCCAGCGCGCCGGCCGGCAGACGGAATCCCGCAACAGGAGAGGCCGGGCATCCTGGCTTGGCCGTGACGCCGCCCTTGACCACCAAACCTGTCTCGTCAAGGTCCATGACCAGGTTCATCTGCGCGAATGTGCGGAGAATGGCGTTCTGCCGCCGCGCCTGCTTCTGCTGGAAACGCGCGAACGAGGCGAGAAGGACCTCGGTCGTGTTGGTCCCAGTCGTCACCGGTGCCTGCTCGACCACCTTTTTCTGGTGGACGTCCGCAAGAATCCCGAGGCCGGCGTCCGTGACGTCCAGGCGGAAGATCGGATATGCCGCCCCTGCGGCAAGTGGCGTCGCAAGCGCCCGTTTCGCCACCGCCACACCGTTGGCGAAGGCGCATGTGCGACCGTCCGCCGCGAACACGACCACATCGCCGTCGTCAAGTTCGATCGAGCCGTCCGGCTTCTTCTTCGCATCCGGATGGCTGGCCATGAATGCATCCGGGCCCTCCGCGCAGGGATAGAGAAAAGCATATTCAATGGCATCCTCGATGGAGTCGTCGGCATCATTTGCAAGAGCCTTGCGAATGGCCGCCACGTCCGCATAGCAGAGGAACTTCATCGGCGCGTCCGAACGGAACTTGCCGAAGGTCTCCGTAAGCGTGCTCTGCACGCCAGGGCTGATCATCATCGGCACAAGTGGATTGTTGATGGTCGCCCCGAGATCGGCGACTTTCCTCTGGAAGGTCGCGTATGGGGCGAATTCGACCGACCCGACGAGTTCGGTCTGCGAACGCACTCCCTCTGCGGCGACGACAGCCCAAATGGCCACGCCCACGCTTGCACTCACGATTTGCTTAATCATGTTCTACCTCTTTGGTTGTTTTGGTTTCTTTACTTCGCGTATTCCACGCACCGGCGCTCTCGGATGACCGTCACCCGAATCAGCCCCGGAAATTTCACTTGCGCCGATATTTCACGGCAGATGTCGCCGGCAAGCGCCGACATGTCCTGGTCCGGCACTTCGGCGGGATCGACGATCACGCGCAGGTCGCGTCCCGCCTGCACCGCATACACGTTCATCACACCCTTGTGCGAGCGGGCCAGCTTCTCGATCGCCTCAAGGCGCTGCACGTAGTCGCCGAGGCTCTCCTGCCTCGCGCCCGGCCGTGCGGACGAAATGGCATCCGCAGCGGAACAGAGCGTGCCGTACACGCCGCCGTCCGTTCCCGGGTCGGCGTGGTGCGCGGCGACCGCCGCGCAGATTTCCTCGCTCTCGCCGTGCGCCTTCAGGAACTCCGCGCCAAGCGCGGCGTGCGCGCCCTTCTTCTCGGAGGTCAGCGCCTTTCCGATGTCATGCAGGAAACCGATGCGGCGCGCACGCGCGGCGTCAAGGCCCATCTCCGCGGCCATCGTGCCCATGAGAAGCGCCACTTCCACCGAGTGCCGCAGCACGTTCTGCGTGAACGAGGTTCGGAACGCGAGCGCACCCATAAGGCGCAGCACGTCTGCGGACAGCCCGGGCACGCCCGCCTCCGCCGCGGCGGCCGTGCCCGCCTCCTCGTTCGAACTCTCCACACTCGCCCGCGCCGCCTCGACCGCGCTCTCGATGGAAGCGGGGTGGATGCGCCCGTCGGCAATCAACTCCGTCAGCGCGCGGCGGGCGATCTCGCGGCGCTGCGGGTCGAACGCGGAGAGGACGACCGTGTCCGGCGCGTCGTCGAGCAACAATGTCACGCCCGTCGCCGCCTCGAACGCGCGCACGTTGCGTCCGTCACGGCCGACAATGCGCCCCTTCATCTCCGAATTCGGCAGCGGCACCGCCGTTGTCGCCAGCTCGTTCAGGTGCTCCACGGCGCACCGCTGGATGGCGTCCGCCACGAGCCGGCGGGCGATCGTCTCGCCCTGTTCGCGCGCGGCCTCCTGGATGCGGCGCGAGAGGATGGCCGCGTCGGCGCGGAGTTCCGCGTTCGCGCGCGTGAGGATTTCGCGGCGCGCCTCCTCGTGGGTCATCTTCGCAAGGTCTTTCAGGCGCTTGTCGGCGGCGACGGCATCCGCCTTCGCCTTCTGCTCGGCGACGGCAACGGCCGCCTGCTTCTCCTCCAGGGCGGCGACTTTCTCGTCCAGCTGCTCGGCGCGGCGGTCCAACGTGTTCTCGCGCTGCGAAAGGCGGTCCTCGACCGCCTGGAGCTCGGCGCGGCGCTTCTTCGCGGCCATGTCGAACTCCTCCTTCGCCTTCACGACGGCGGCGCGCGCGGCGATGTCCGCCTCCTTCAGCTTCGCCTTGATCTCGCTTTCGCTCTCCTCCTCGCGAATGCGCATCTGCCGCTCGATGGCCTCCGCACGCCAGCGTCCGACGAGTCCGCGCAGCGCGTAGCCGAGGAAAGCGCCGAGCAGAAGCAGCACCGCGATGATGAGAATCGCGACGCCGTCCGAAAGGAGGCTCCACGTGCTGCTCCAGGAATCGCTGGCGAGGGCGGCAAACATGGCGTCAGCACACCGCCTTCTTCAAGAGACTGAAAAGATAGCCACGCTCCGCGACAGGCATGGAGTCAAAGCCGTCGATCTGCGCGCGCATCTCGGCCACGCCCGCGTCAAACGCTGCGCGCTCCTCGCTCGCGTCATCCGGCTCGAACGGGTAGATCTTCTCGTCGATCCATCGGTGCAGACGCTCCTGCACCGCCTCATCCGTCCGCCTGTGGAAATGCTCCTTCAGAATCGCACGCGTCGCGTCCAGCCAGGCGCGCACCTCGGGATGGAGCTCGTCCATCACGAGCGCGTTCTCCGCCGCGAGCTCGCCGAAGCGCGCGCCCACGAGGTAGGCCGTGTAGCTGAACGGCTGACCCGACCGCACGCCGGACGGACGTTCGTAGAGCGTGAAGCCGTCGCGCCCGCAGAATACGATGCGCCCCTTGCCCGAGAATTTCTTCCGCCACTCAATCACCTCGAGCTTCGCCTCCTGGCCCGATTCGAGGCGGACCTTGTAATCGGACGTGCCCTTCTGCACGATCACGGGCGAAACGGGCAGGCCGCAGAAATAAACCGACACGCCCGGGTACGACTTCAGGTAGAGCGCGAACTTCGCCGCAAGCGTCTGCACCACCAGTTCGGGCCGCGCAAGCGACTCCACCGTGGCGCGCACGCCCGTCACGAACACTTCCGTGCCCATGGCGGGACCCGGCGTGGCCGCCGACGCCACGTGGAACACGCCCGGTGTGGCCGCATCGCCCGTCAGCGTGTAGGAGAGCAACTCGTCGCCGGCCTTCATCGTGGTGCGCCACTCGACGTGCGTCCCGAGCGCGAACGCCTTGAAACGTCCGCGCCCGTGCCGACCGTGGAGACGACGGTGGTACGAGGCCGTCGTGCCTGCGTCCTGCATCTTCCAGCTGCCGCCGAGGGACCCGAACGTCTCCTCGCTGCGGAGGATGTCGATGCCCGTGCCGTCGTCCGACACGCGCACGGCGTCGATGCCGCCCAGCGCGTTCTGCACAAGGTCCACGCGCACCTCGCGCGCATCCGCGTCGAGTGCGTTCCACACCAGTTCCTCGACTGCGGAAAGCGGAGTCGCCCGTCCGAGCGAAGAGATGTGGTCGGCCTTGGCCTGTACGTAGATGTCTCTCGTCATAAGATGTTCATTGGCTCTACGGCGGGGGGAACGGCGGATGTGACCTTCTCGATGCGCTGGCGGATCCCCTCCAGCTGCTTCGTGCACTCGGCCACGAGCGCGCGCCCCTCCTCGAAGCGCTTCATCATGTCGTCAAGGGGAAGGGTTCCGCCCTCCATCTCGGAGACAATCCGCTCCAGCCGTGCGAGCGACTGCTCGAACGAGGTCTCTTTTTCCTGCTCTTCACTCATCTGCCATCCTCCCGGTGCGGATATTATACCACAAATCGCCTTATCTTTGGGACATCGCAAAGGCGTAGGCATTGCGGAACATGCGCATCCAGGGGCCGGCCTCGCCGGTGAACACGCCCGGGTTGTAGCTGAGCTGCGCCGCTCGGAAGCCGCGCTCCGGGTGCGGCATCATGATCGTCGCACGGCCGTCGCGGGTCGTGAACGACGTGAGGCCGCCCGCCGAGCCGTTCGGGTTCCAGGGATAGCGCTCGGTCGGGTTGCCGCGACCATCCACATAGCGGAGGGCGGCCTTCGCCTTCGCGGCATCGACGCCCGCAGGGAACACCGCGCGGCCTTCACCGTGCGCCACCGCGATCGGGATGCGGCTCCCCGCCATGCCCTTGAAGAAGATCGACGGCGAGTCGAGCACCTCGAGCGTGCAGTAGCGCGCCTCGAACTGCTCGGACGTGTTGCGCTTGAACTCGGGCCACGCCTCCGCGCCGGGAATGATGTCCTTCAGCTGCGAGAGCATCTGGCAGCCATTGCACACGCCGAGCGAGAAGGTGTCCTTCCGGTGGAAGAACTTCTTGAACATCGCCTTGAGCTTCCGGTTGAAGAGGATCGACCGCGCCCAGCCGCTGCCCGCGCCCAGCACGTCGCCGTAGCTGAAGCCGCCGCACGCGACAAGGCCCTGGAATTCCGCGAGGTCCACGCGGCCGGCGAGGAGGTCGGTCATGTGCACGTCCACGCTCTCGAAGCCCGCGAGCGCAAACGCCGCCGCCATTTCGATGTGCCCGTTGACGCCCTGCTCGCGCAGGATGGCCATGCGGGGCTTTCCGGTTTTCCCGGATCTTCCGGATTTTCCGGATATTCCGGAATCCGGATCGTATGTGAGCTTGAAGGTGAGGCCGGGATCGCTCTCGTCGAGGCCGTTGTCGTATTCCTCCTTCGCCGTGGCAGGGTTGTCGCGGAGCGCCTGCATGCGGCAGGTCGTCTCGCTCCACGCGCGACGGATGGAGGTGATATCCGTCGCGAGAACGCGACGACACCCGACGTGGATCGTGAAAGCGCGGTCGCCCGTGGGCGCGCCGATCACGTGCACGCAGTCGCCGAG